>Ga0247727_10004638_pt1 | contig 28906 bp, 20 predicted proteins | sample WisWelCaveWW1625_FD_202498 | JGI IMG/M metagenome (GOLD analysis project Ga0247727, IMG submission 202498) | Biofilm microbial communities from Wishing Well Cave, Virginia, United States - WW16-25 | ecosystem: Environmental > Aquatic > Deep subsurface > Groundwater > Cave microbial mat | place...
TTCCGCAGCGGGCCATGGTGCTCGCGTATCTCGGATTGAGTCTGCTGGTCACGCTCGGCGCGAGTCGAATCATCAGCCGGGCGGGACAAAGTGTTCTCACGCTGGTGCTTGGCGGCACACTGGTCGCCTTACTCGCCGTCGAGTCGCTGGTCGCACTGCCGCGGCTGCCGCCGACGGCGGACATTCGCCGCGAGGTGCGTGACAACGAAATCCTCAATCACATCGCCCGTCAGGACGGCCCGTTTCGCATTCACGCCATCGAGAGCCGCGACCGCAACTGGGGCATCGAGCACGTCACGGTGCCATTGGGCCTGAGCAACCTCGTGGGCTGGGACCATCTCTGGCTGCTCGAATACCTCGGGGCGGAGGGCACGGTCGGCCGCGATGTGAAGTCGTTCATCGAGGCGTCGTATGAATCTCGTCATAAGGCAAGGTATTGGGGCATGATGAATGTTCGCTTCGTGACCGCAACGCGGCGACTGAACGTGCCGGGCCTGCGGCTCGTCGCCGAGTTCCCTGCGTGCGGCGTGTGCCAGCCGGCGAAGTCGGCCGGGCCGTTCCTCTACGAAAACGAAGATGCGATGCCGCGCGCGTGGATGGTACCGTACGCCGACGCCAGGGTTGTGCACGGTAATCGTGCCCAGCGACTAGCCATGGCGCTGCGTTGGCTCGACAAGGACGACGTCGATGCGCGGCGAACAGTCTTCCTTGATCTCGACTACCCCTTTGAGCCACACTTCGCGCTCGGGGCAGAGCCCGTCCCAACGCCGGAACAAACCCAACCGCCGGTGATCGAAACGTATCGCAATCACTTCGTGCGAATTCGCCTGGATGGCCAGCGCGGCTACTTGGTGCTCGCCGAGAAGTTCGCACATTTCCCCGGCTGGCGTGCGAATTCCGCCGCCGGACCGCGACCTGTCGTCAAGGCGAACGGGGTAGCAACGGCGATCCCGTTAGCTGGCAGAGAGGAATGGCTTGAGTTGTCCTATTGGCCGAAAGGACTCACCGCTGGCCTTTTAGTCACCTTCGTCGCGCTGATCCTGGTGCCAGTTGTAGGCTGCTATGGCGACAGGATGTGTCGAAAATTTAACAGACAAAGCAAGAATTGCTGACATGAACGGCATTCTGTCGATGGCAAGCGTTATCTGGCGCGCCAGATAACGATTAAGGTTGACAGAATGGCACTTGCCAGCGACAGAATGGCACTTGCCGGCGACAGAATGGAACTTGCCAGCGACTGATGAAGGATTTCCGGCGACAGAATGGCAGTCGCCATCGACCGATGAATGATTGCCGGCGACGGAATTAGGTCCTGATGCGACGTAAGGCAATGCCGAATCATAGGAAAAAGATTTCTGCTTGACAACCTGTGGATTCCAAGCCAATGATAGTCACGAAGGTTTGCCGATCCGCCGTCTGGATCCTGTAGCCGACGATGCGGGTCGGACACTCTTAGATTAAGGAGCAACGAGCCATGCCGATCTCAGAGACAACGTTCGGCGATCGATTGCAACAGGGGCGGGAAATGCAGGCGGCGATCGCAATCTTCAGCCCGCCGTTCGCACCGGCCGACCCGACGCTCGCGCCGGCGGCGTTCCTGGCGTTTCTCGATGCCCTGGATACGCTCACTACGAACACGGGCGTGCTCGTCACGTCGTATTCGACCGAAGTCGAGACGCGCAACCCGCAGGTGGCCGACATCAAGGATCGAGCGATGCGCGCGCTGGCGTACTTGAAGAGCAATGTGGCGTGGCTGCGGTTCTTACCGGGGATCAAAGGGCTGGTGGACAAGATTCGCGGCAACCGCCCGCGGAAGCCGAAAGCCCCCGCGCCCGGCGAAGGGCCGACGTCGCCGGCTGCGAAGAAACGCAACACGGGCGAGCAGAGCTTTGGGGACATTGCCGCGAACTTCGAGCGGCTCGTCGCCGCGCTGGGGGCCATCACCGGCTACGCCCCGCCCGCCGCGGAACTCAGCATCGCCAACCTCACGATCCTGTCGAACGACTACTCCACCAGGAACGCGATCATGTCCACGCTGGCCCAGCAAATCGGTCTCGCCCAGCGCGACCGCTTGGACGGGTTCAACGAATTGACCGCCAAGAAGAAGGCAATCAAACAGGCCGTCAAGTCTCAATACGGCAACAACTCGGCCGAGAACGCCGCGGTGAAGGGGATCGGGTTGTGAGAGCGTTCGCTTAACCGCGCCATGTGCCTTCATACGATCGTCGAGCCGTGCGTCGCTGCGCGCCACCGCACCCGGAACAGCACGTCCATGATCACGAGCAACACGATTGACCCGCCGATCGCAAACGCGAGATACAGCCAGTGAACGGGTAGCCCGCCCGCGGCTGCTGCACGCGTCGCGTCGTTCGTGCCGCTGATGGTGAGCGGCACGGCGAAGATCGCCGCGAACGGACTGCTAATCGTGAACCGGCTGATCTGTGCTTCGGAAAGCGTCGTGAACGGCTGCAAGAACTGCACGGCCGCGATCGGGCCGAGGAACAGGCCGAGCATGATCAGGTACGTGAGGATCATCGCCGCGGACGTCCTGCGGCAGAGCACGGAACAGAACAGGCCGAGCGTACTCGTGAACAGGCACGTCGCCAGAATGATCGCGAAGAAAATGAACATGCTCGGAAAGTTCGGGTGCAGGTCTTCGACCATCACGTAGGCCAAAATGATCTGCTCGGTGAGCAACAACGTGAGCACGGTCGAGACGCGCAGCGACGAGATCAGTTTCGCGAAGATGATCTGCCCTGGCTGGAGCAGCGTCGTGAGCAGTAGCTCCAGCGTCTGCCGCTCGCGCTCCTGCGTCACCGCGCCGGCGGAGAACACCGGGCCGACCAGCATGTTGAAGATGATCACGTACGAAATGTAGTAGCCGACCAGGTTCGGCCTGAAGAACATGAACCACGCCATGATGCCGATCGACAGCACCATGCTCACTTGAATGACGACGCGGAGCATGAGCGTGCCCTGCGAGAAGACCTCGCTGCGCAGTTCTTTATCGAGCACCGGGTTCGTGCCGTCTTCCATCAGGTCATCGCGTTTCGCGGGCGCGAACAGCCAGTCGGGGAACATGTCGCGGCGAATGACGAGGCCGAGGGTGCTCGCCTGATCCTCTACTTCGTCCACCACCTCTTTGCCCTCGCTGCCAATGTCCGGCGGGTACAACAAGCGGCGGTTCACGATCGACACGACGACCGCCCACGTGGCGAAGCTGATCGGCGGCAGCAGCACGATGCCGGCGAACACGCGGAACTCTTCCTGAGCGCCGGTCCAGATCGACACGAACAACAGAGCGAGCGGCAGGATGATGAGGTAACTCACGACCAGCGACGAACTCGTGCGGCCGAAGTAACTCGACGTGCCGAGGCTGATCAATCCGAACGTGCCCGCCGACAGGAAGAGCACGCCGTAAGCCATGACGATTTCGTTCAGTGCGATGCCGCCCAACAGCCAGCACAGCACCATCAACGGCGCGGACGAGAGGATGAGCAGTGTCAGATAGGCGAGCGCGCTCACGAGCTTGCCGAACAGCACGGCGCCCGGTTCGAGCGGCGTGGAGATGAGCAGCTCGTAGGTTCGCCGCTCCTTCTCGCCGGTGATCGCGCCGGCCGCGTAGCTCGGCGCCATCAGTGCCACCAGCGTGAACTGGCCGAGGAAGAAGATCTGAAACAGTTGCTGGGCCTTCGCCGCGGCGCCAATCTCCACGCGGCCCTCCGGCGGCCATGGAAAATACACCACCATGCCCAACGCCAACACGTAGATGAAGCACAGGACGAACGCGCGGTTCATCCGCAGGTTCACGAGCAGTTCGTGGCTCAAGACAGGGTTGTCGCGAATGTACATCGAGAGAATTCCAAATGTCGAAAATCAAATGTCTAATGAAGCTCGAAGCACGAATGTCGAAAGCGTCCGCAGCAGCCGTCGTTAATCATTCACTCCTTTTTTCTTGCCGCGGTAAATTGCGGCGAAGATAAGGTGGAGTTCCTTCGCCTCGCGCCAATGGACGCGGGCCTCGTCTGCCAAGTCATTAGAAGCCGCCGCAATCATACGCAGCCAGTGCTTGGTCTCTCGCGACTCTCGCTTGCACAAGCTAATGCGATATCGAAACTCCTTTCTCGATCCTGCATCGTCCGCCTCGCAATAATTCGCCCCAACGCTTGTGCCCGCGTGCACGAGTTGTCCAATCAGAGGCACGGTCACGGGATTGACAGGCACCTTCTTCGCAAAATTCACAATGGCCTCGCCAAACTTGGCAGTACGCTCTTCGAGATCAAACACTCGTTTGGGCGTGCCGGTGTCGTCTTTCGCCATTCGGTATTCGACCTTCGTCATTCTTTAGACATTTGCCTTTCGTCATTCGTCATTACGTCACTAATCCCTTCGTGATCGTCATGAACACATCTTCCAGCGTCGGCTCGATCTCGCTGAACGATTGCACTTCGATGCCGGCCCCGACGAGTTGCAGCAGCAGCGCGGAGATTTCTCGATCGTCGCCGGCGAACTCCGACGTGATCGTGTGGTCCATCAATTCGCAACTGTGTACTTTCGGGTGCGAGCGAATCAGCATCTGCGCGCGGTCCGCGCCGCTGAGCACGCGGATGCGGAGCTGCCGGTGCTTCTGAAGCTGCCGTTGAATCTCGCTGATCGGTCCGGCCGCGAGCAGCACGCCGCGCTCGATGATGCCGATCGACGTGCAAAAATCAGCCAGCTCCGACAGGATGTGGCTGGAGATCAAGATGGTTTTGCCCATCGACTGCAGTTCGCTCAAGAGCGCCTTCATTTCGAGGCGTGCCCGCGGGTCGAGGCCGCTCGCCGGCTCGTCGAGGATCAGCACCGGCGGGTCGTGTACCAGCGTCTTCGCCAGGCAGAGGCGCTGTTTCATGCCGCGTGACAGGCCGTTCACGTACGCGTCGCGCTTGTGCGTGAGGTCGAGCAACTCCAACACGTCGTTGATGACCTGGCGCCGCCGCGCCCGCGGCACTTGATAGGCGACGGCGAAGAAGTCGAGGAACTCCCACACCTTCATGCCGTCGTACACGCCGAAGCTATCGGGCATGTAGCCGATGACTCGGCGCACGCCGAGCGGGTCGCGCGTCACCGAATGGCCGGCGATAATGCCCTCGCCGTCGGTTGGCCGCAGCAGCGTCGAGAGGAATCGGATCGTCGTGCTCTTGCCGGCGCCGTTCGGGCCGATGAACCCGAAAATGTCGCCGCGCTCGATCTTCAAATTCAAGCGATCGACCGCGAGGAAGTCGCCGTAGCGTTTCGAAAAGTTGATGAGTTCGATCATGGCTTCTCCAATTGCAATACGATGACCGTGAAGCCAATGACGCGATCGGGCTTGGGGTCGATTGTCTGGCCGGGCAGCGGCCGCGGCGACCACGCGACGAGCCGCGCGCCGAGCGGCCGCGTGCCGATCGCCAGCCGCCGATCGCCGAACAACTCCAGCAGCCGAGCCGGCGACAGGTCGCCGAGCTTGCGCGACGTCGAGTAGCCGGGCAGCGCGTCGTCGTCAAACCGGACTCGGTCGGGGTCGGCATCGGCGGGCGATTCGCGCGGCGCGGGGATGACCGATCGTCCGGTGCGGGTGAATTCGAGTTTGCCGCGCGGCGCGAGATCGCCGAGCCGCGTCGCATCGTTCGCGGTTACGAGGTGTACGTCCCACAAGTCGAGCGGCGTCGGATTGTCGATCACCCACGTGTCCGGCGCCACGCCGGGCGTCAGTCGAATCGCCCCGCCGAGACTGCGCAATTCTTCGGCGCGGGTCATGCCAATCGACCGCGGGTTGATCTCATAGTTGCCCAGCGCGACCGGCGTGCCCGTCCCCATGTCCCAATCGAGTGCGAGTCGCTCGGCGATCTGCCCGCGCTGCTTGCCCATCGCCATCGGCAGCGCGAGGGCCGCCTGATCGTCGTAACCAAACTTCGCCCGCACGCGCGAGCCGCTGTACACGCACGTAAACCGCGACACGTGTGCGCGCGGGTGCCCCTCAAACGCCTCGATCACGTCGATCTCGTGGCTCGTCATGTTGAATCCGACGTTGACCTTCGCGAACTCGATGATGCCGAACGAGAAACCGACGATGATCAGCGGCGCGAGCAGCCACGCCAACTCCGGCCGGCGGAATCCGAATCGGCAGACGAGCCAATTGAGCGGCACGAGAACGAACAAGTAGGCAAGTGCCGCGGTGAGCACAAATTCGGGCGGCGGGATCTTAATGCCGGTCGCGTCCATCAGCGTTTGCCGCGCGTTGACCGGCACCGCCGTGTCGTCACGCCACTCGGCCACGGTGTCGGTCTTCTGCTGCACGTCGCCTGGCCTCGGCGCCATCGCGCCCATCGGCCCGGTGCCGGTCGTGGGCGCCATGTTCGGCGTGACACCGGTCGGGGCGATCAGCAGGGACTCGTCACCACTGTTCGATCCCGCGGGCGAATCGAGGACTCGTCGCGCGCCGGCGCCGAGGTCACGCGAGAGATATCGCACGGTGGACAGATCCTGAGCCGACAGCCGCACATAGGTGCGACCCATCTGGCCGAGGTTGAATTGCGGGTTCAGTTTCGTCTCCGGCAATCGCAGAATCGCCTCGCGCCAAAACCGGTCGTAGGCCAAGCCCCAGTTGATAAGGTCCGGTTGATAGAGGCTGAACGCGGCCATGACGATTCGGCCGCGGCCGACCGGTCGCTCGACGAGCAGCGGGAATTCGCCCGCGGCGATCGTCGTCGTCGCGCCTGGCCGCGGTTGCAGCTCGGCGACGTAAACCGGCTTGTCGGGCAGGATGTTGATCGGCCGGTACGTCGGCGTCGGCCGTGCAATCGTGACCGAACTCAAGTAGCGATCGGCCATCACGGAAAGATCGGTGAGGCTGCCGCTGCCGCCGACGTCGGCCGGCAGGTAGGGCGCGAGGAAACTCTGTTCGAGCCGCGGTGCTGCGGTGCCGCCGGAGACGATGAGCTGGCCGCCCCAATAGAGCCAGTCGATCAACGCCTCCTGCTGCCGCGCGGTGAGCAATCCCGGGTCGAGGTCATCCCAAATAACGGCCGTCGTCGTGCTCCACGCCAGGGCCGTGTCGGCAACGACCGGCTTCGACGGCTCCAGCGCGGTGATGACGTGAAAGTAGCGTCGCTTCTCCGGCCGGTCATCGTCGTCCTCGTCGTTACCGGGCACGACCCACGGCATCCCTTTCAAGAAACTGAACGAGTCCGGCGTGGGCGAGAGCACGACGATCAAGAACTGTTCCGCTTCGAGCAGCATGAACGGCTGGCGCTCGACGCCCGGCGGCACGAGCGGCATGACGCCGCCCGGATTGTACAACGCGAACTCGACGGACCCCGTGCGATACTCGTGCGACAGCATCACGGGCAGCCGATAACGCCGCTCGTCCTCTTTGTAGAGATGGACGGTGCGGCGGTATTGCACGTCGTGCGGCGATTCCGGCACCGGTTGAAAGCTGGTGCGCACTTCGAGCGTCGTGTCTTCGTGGTTGGCGAGCAGGTCGATGTGAAACAGCGACCAATGGTTCTTCTTGATGAAGGTGATCGAATCGGACGGCGACGTGCGTACGCGGCGTACTTCGAAGTTAGGCTTGCGCTCTTCCTTCTTCTTCTTGGACTTGAGCTTGGCGTCGAGGTCAACGCCGCCGTCGTCTTTCGATTTATCGCTGGCGGATTTGCCGGACGCGGGCTTCTCGTCCGTTTTCTTCGCGTCGTCGCCGCCGGCATCCTTGGCGTCGGCGTCCTGCTCGGCCGCGGGCTTTGCCGCCGGCGCCGCCGCTGGCTTGGTCGCCGGCTTCTTTGTCTGCGCGGAGGCCGAGTCAAAGGCCAATGGGAGAAGAAGAGACCAGAGACTGATCCAGACGATGCGTGGCCGAATCAAACGGTCGTGCAACACCCTGCTACCTCATCGTGCGTTGTCGGATCGGCTTGGGTTTCAGTCTAACGACCGCGCCGGTCGCACGGAAGAGGGGTGCGAAGCGAGCGTGCAAAGCCGTTTCTGCGAACGCGCCAGCGGCGGTCGCGCTCGGACCGGTCTCCAGACCGAGCTTGGGTGCAGCGACCGCGTGGAAAAAAATCAGGCCCGCTCGGACGAATCCGAGCGGGCCTTGGAGATGGGCTGTTCTGTTGGCGGAAGAAGCGGCGGCTACCAGGTGATTTCCACGCGAGCGAACAGGCCGTCGAACGTCAGCGTGTCGCCCGAGCCGCTGTCGAAGTTCAGCCGCTGCACGTCGCGAACGAAGTCCGGCGTGGTCACTACGTTGAACCAAGCCGAGTACAGGTAGCCAACCTTCAGCACCGTGTTCTGGCACACATCCACCGCGACGCCGAGTTGGAAGTCGAGCACCGGAATGATGCGGTCGATGTCCTGCTGGATGTCGGCGACCACCGGCACGACGCCGAGCTTCTCGGTCTGGCGATACCGCGCCTTCGCGTTGCTGGCCAGCAGCGTCAGGTCAAGGTGACTGAACCCGCGGATGCAGCCGCTGCCGTATTCCCCGCCGGCGCCGATGTGGGCACCGTAGCCCCACGAATCCGTCGAGACCCGGACCAGCCGCGTGTCGTCGTAGCGGGCACTGAGGTCCTGATTGAGTTGACCGTAGGCGAAGCCGACGACCCAATCGAAATTGATGCAGTTGTAGTTGGAGTAGCTGCGGTAATCGATCGCCGCCCGATCGAAGTCGATGCTCTGGCTGGCCCGAGCAAAGCTCGATGTCGCGGCATTGCACGTGACATCGGGATCAAGGACCAGGAGCGGGAAGAGCGTTTGCGGCGGAATGGCCGTCGCACGGTCGTGCTCGTCCGACTCGAAGTGCATCCAATTGAATGCGATCTCGCTGCACCCGTCGCAGAGCCGTTTGGCCAGACCGACGTTGAATCCGGAGTAGGCTCCGAAATCGATTTGCTCCGCGCCGAGGAGCGGTGCCGGCCCGAGTCCAGCACACGCGGTTCCGCGCAGTGCGAACACGGCGTCGGCGCCGCGCGGCTGCAAGAACAGCCACTCACCGAAGAACGTCCAGTCACACGAATTGCAACAGTTGCAGTCGGTCCACTCTTGGCCGCAGTGCTCGCACTTGGCCATCTCGGTCGCGGCCGGCGCGCCGTTGCTCTCTTGCGGCGCGTTGACCTCAGAGAGCATCGAGGCAGCCGCTGCCGGCACAACCTTGCCGTCGGCCCCGACTCCCTTCAAGATAACTCGCTGCGAGCCGAGTTCGCTCAACACGCTGCTGCTTCCCGACGAGCTTTGGGGCACACTGTAGTTCCCTGATGCACCGAACTGTCCCGGTGCCGTCTGGGCCGACGCAGTGCCGGCCAACAGACTGACGAACAAGCCTACCAACGCCATGCGTTTCATCAGCCCTACCTCCGTTTCCGTGACAAGAATCAGTTTGCTTCCGCCGCCAACTGCCGGGGCCGCTCGTCATCTCCACCAGCGACCGCAGCGAACAACATGCGTTCGCGCCGAGATGCCGCCAATCCGCGGCTACTCCGGGCGAACAGCGTAATTGATCGGTTCGGCAAAGTCGGAATCTAAAGAAAAAGCAGCAACTTCGTCACATCCGGCATAATCGGACCGAGGCGGGCGAGTCGCACTCTTTTGACTAAAGTCTGGATTGTGCGTTGGAATGCGTTGCGGCGGCGGGAGTTGTGGCCGGATCAGTCGCTGAAGCGGAACCGAATGATGCACCAAAGGGCCTGCAGCCCGTCCTTCCACGTGATCTTTTTGCCCTCGCTGTAGTCGCGGCCAGAGTAACTGACCGGTAGTTCGTAGACCCGCAGGCCACGCTTGGCAATCTTCGCGGTAACCTCCGGCTCGAAACCGAACCGATTCGATTTCAGCGTCGGTGCGATCGCATCGATCGCCTCACGCCGGAAAACTTTGTAGCAAGTCTCCATGTCCGTCAGATTCAACCCCGTGAACATGTTCGAGAGCGTCGTGAGCACCTGGTTGCCCAGGAAATGCCAGTAGAACAGCACGCGATGCGTGTCGCCGATGAACCGCGAACCGTACACCACGTCCGCGCGGCCGTCGATGATCGGTGCGATCAGTTGCGTGTATTCCGCCGGGTCGTATTCAAGGTCCGCGTCCTGCACGATCACGACCGTTCCCGCGACGCGTGAGAATCCGGTCCGCAGCGCGGCGCCCTTGCCCTGGTTTCGCTCGTGATACAAGACCCGAACGGTGTTTTGCTGAGTGGTGAGCGATGAGTGGTGAGTCGTCGGTGTGGCAGACGACGCGGTCGCAAGATTCGTCAACTCCAGCTCTTCACTCTCGATTTCCCGCAGTACTTCGCGCGTGCCGTCGCGGCTACAGTCATCGACGAGGATGATCTCCTTCGGGATTCGCACGGCCTTGATTCGCCGCAGGATTTCGCGAATCGTTTTGCACTCATTGTAGACCGGCACAACGACAGAGAGCTTGAGGCCCGCCGGTATCTCGATCAGGCCGAGCCGCCGGCAGACATTCTCGCCCAGCACCTGGCGAATCTGAGCGACGAGACACGGCTCGCAGATGCTCCCGCGCGTGGTGTCGCCGCCGCACTGGACGCACCGCGCGGCCGCCGAACTTGCTTCAAGATCATTCAAGTCAGATTCTCCAAACGTCGCGCGGTCATCGCATCCGCCGTCGCGCGGGCAGCGAAGTCTCGGCCAGCCGTACAACTTTAGTCCACTCGCCGTTTGCTGCAATCCGAACTGGGCGACGGTAGCGGATGTAGCGATTGTGCCGAATGGTTTCAAGATTCACGATGCGCCGGTTCGATGAATTATGTGAGATTGTCCGGATGGGCCGCCCCGTCCCCGCATGTCGCTCGGAGACGACCATGTTTCAAAGTTACTTTGGAATGACGCGACGGCCGTTTGGCGCGACGCCGCAACTCGGCACGTATTTCCCCGCCGCCGGCCAGGAAGAGGCCCTCGCCACCATCCGGTATTGCCTCACGCAGGGGCGCGGCATCGCGGTCGTCACCGGCGGCGCGGGCACCGGCAAGACGCTCCTGTGCCGCCGCATCGCGAGCTGCCTCGACTCCGCGTTCGCCACGGCCATGATCGCCAACACGAACATGACCTCGGTCAAGGCGCTACTGCAAGCCATCCTCTACGACCTCGCGCTGCCCTACCACGGCATGGACGAGCAGGAGCTGCGGCTTACGCTGACAGATTACCTTCTTGGCAAATACGAGGGCGGCGGGCGAACGGTTCTCGTTGTCGATGAGGCCCACAATCTCACCGTGCCGCTGCTCGAAGAACTCCGCATGCTTGAAAACCTCGACGGCGAAGACGACAAGCTCTTTCAAATTGTGCTCGCCGGCGACCATCGGCTTGCGAATCTGCTGCGCCGGCCGGACCTCGAATCGCTCAACCAGTGCGTCGGCGCCCGCGCGACGCTCGGCCCGCTCTCCGACGAGGAGACGGTCGCGTACATCGTTCACCAGCTTGAGTGCGCCGGAGTGGTGCCGGAGTCGGTCTTCACCTACGAGGCCATGACCGCCGCTTATGAAGCCACGCTCGGCGTGCCACGCCGGATCAATCAACTCTGCGAGCGGGCGTTGCTCGTCGCGTATGTCGCCGAGGCGGCGGGCGTGGACGTGGAAACGATCGAGCATGCGAACGCCGAATTGAATGGCCGCGAAGCGGAGGTGACTAGCGATGCGGCGGACCTTGCCAGCGCCGTCTCCGTCGTCGCGCCCGCGACTAGCGTCGAGCAACCGGCGTCAGCGCTCCGAGTTCACCGTCCTTCTGTTGACGAAGCCGACATATCGTCATTCGAGGCGATCGTCGCCGGCACCATTCCAACGGCGCATGAATGGTTCGTTGATGCGGTGCCCGCCGAGATCGACAGCGAGCCGGCAGATGAACTGGACGACTGCCTCGAAATCATCGACGACGATGCGATTGACGTTGAGATTACCGAGGGCGAAGTGAGCTGCGAGCAGACGATCGCGATCGAGATGCCGAAATGCCGCGCGACCGAGCCGCCGGCGGTCGCACGCGAATTGTCGCCGCTCATGCTGGACTTCGCGCCGCGCGCGAAGCCCGACAATCCGGCGCCGCCGCAACCAGCGACGACCGACGAAGAAATCGTGGTGGACCGGTACGCTCAGATGGATGCCGCGCGCGCCACTCGCCGCCGGATTTCGCTGACGACTAATTCCGAAACCCGCCCGCTTCCGCCGGTTTCAATGCCGATCGCCGCGCCCGCCGCTACCGTGAAGCCGTGTGCCGCTCCCCCGCGTCACGCTCCGCTGTCGGTCGATGCCGAGCCGTCACAGACGACGATCGAACCGGCACCGCCGTTGACTGAAGTGCCAGCCGCTCCGCTGTTCGTCGGTGCCAGCGACAACCCGGCGGTCCACGAAGTTGGGGCCGGCATCGGCGGCGAAACGCCGACGCGAACCGAAGCGACACTCAGCGAACCGCCGATCCTCGTGATCGAAGGTCGCTCACAGCGAACGCGCGACAACCGGCTGCGAATCGACGGGCCGCAGCCGGCGGTCGAACCGCGCGTGGCCACGTATCGCCGGCTGTTCAGCCGCGCGCGGAAGGACGAACCCGCATGAGCAAGACCATCGACTCGCTGCACCGCGGGCACGGTGTTCGACGCACGCTTGGCGGCTACGCTCCGCACATCGCGAGTCGCGACGCCGGCCCGCGCAACTCGTATTCCGCGGTCAACTCCGCGCGCAGCATCGTCGCGCCGGCGATCAAAACGTCGCCGCAGTTCCTCAATCTCGACGACGCGGCGCTCGCGGCGTACCAACAACTTTTCGAGCAAGTGCGCGGCCGGTTGCCCGGCGGCGAACCGCAGACGATCGCGCTCACCAGCGCGTGCCGCGGTGAAGCAAAAACAACGACGGCCGTAAATCTCGCGTTCGCCGCGTCGTTCGCCGGGCCGCTGCGGACGCTCGTCGTCGACGCCAACATGCAACGTCCGGGCACCGCCGAACGACTCGGCGTGTCGAGCCTACCGGGACTGAGCAACGTGATTCTCGACGGCATGATGCCCGAGCAAGCGATCGCGTGGGTCGGCCCTGCTGGCATCGCCGTGCTGCCCGCGGGCCAGCCGATCACGAATCCCGACGATCTGCTCGGCGGCCGGCGCATGGGCATGCTGCTTTGGGATCTCAAACAGCAGTACGACCTGATCATTCTCGACGGACCACCCGTCACGAGTCTCGATCAAGCCGCAGCGTTGGTCCGTTTCTGCGACGCGGTGTTCTTCGTCGTACAAATGCGGAAAACTCGCCGCCAGGTGGCTGACCACGCGCTGGGGCTGCTGCACCGTGCCGGCGCGAACGTGCAAGGCTGCATCCTGACGCACGACGGCAACCTCGCCGAGATGGAGCCGCCCGAAACCGAGACAGCAGAGATGTGCCAGAGCAACGACGTCGAAGCATTCGCTTCGCTCGCGGTCCCTCCTGCGCGGCTATCCACGGAATCTGACGTCGAATCGTGCGATGACCCCGCGGCACGCGGGCGATTTCACGATCTGCAAGAAATCATTGGCGACGGCGAGCACGCGGCGAACGAATTCAGCGTTCGTGTCCTCTCCGACGCTGAAACGTCGCCCAACGTGTTCGTGCAGTGTTTCGACGATCCGCTGCCTTCGTCCAAAATTGAAGTCGCCACTGTGGCGAAAACAGCAGCCGCGACCGATGCGCTTGACGCGTGGGGCGTCGAGGACACTCTCGACTTGTCGGACGCGAGCGCGAACATCGAGCTGCCAGCCGACATCGAAAACACCAACCTCGCCGATTCGCTCGAAGCGATCTCGGCCTTTGACCTCGTGCCGACGGACATGCCGCGCCGGTTCGAGCACAGCCAACATCCCGATTGGCCCGAACTTTCACTGACAGACTTCTCGCTTTCGGCGAGTGCCGAATGCGCGGACGACCTACTGCTGCCGCCGAATCCCGCTGCGGAGATTAACGCGGCCAATCATCTCACCGAGGACGCCGCGGCCGCGCTCATTTGGGGCACCGATGCGGACGAAGGCCGCGAACTCGCCTCTTCCTCAACCGTAATCGAGCCGCAACGGCCGAAACAACTAACCGTGAACTGCTTTTCGCCGGAAGCGGAATCGCCGGAGAGCTCGGCGGACGAAACGGCGACCGAGACCGATTTCGAACTCGTCCATTCCGACAGTGCGTCAGACCCGTCTCCAAGCGACCCCGACACCGCGGACCCGTCAATCGCGTTTGACGCCGACACTCATCCAGCGTCGCCCGACGAGTCGCCGGCGACGCGATTCACTCGCCGCTTGTACCACTCAAACCGGCGAACCGCCGCGTCGTGCGACGCCGAGCCGAACGACTCGTGGGCCGGCACGGTCCTCGGCATCTGCGGCGCGCTCCTGATCATTGCCTCGCTGCTATACTTGGCGGTTGGCGTGGTAATGTGTCTGTAGAGCACCACGTCGAAGAGAGTCCGAACAAACCTTCCGAGTCTCACGGCAACATTGAAAGTTGAATCCAGTGGCCAAGTATCTTGTCACGGGCGGTGCGGGCTTCATCGGATCGCACATTGTCGAGGCCCTTGTCGGACAGGGCCAGCGCGTGCGCGTGCTGGACAACCTATCGACGGGAAGCCGCGCGAACGTCGAGCCGTTCGCCGCGCGAGTTGAGTTGTGCGAGGCGGACCTGCGCGATCCGGCCGCCGTGCGCCGCGCGGCCGACGGCGTCGAGGTGATCTTTCACGAAGGGGCGCTGGCGTCGGTGTCGCGCAGCGTCGAGGATCCCGCGTCCACGCACGAAGTGTGCGCGACCGGGACGCTCAACGTGTTGCTCGCCGCGCGCGACGCGGGCGTGCGTCGTGTCGTGTACGCGGCAAGTTCCAGCGCCTACGGCGACGCCTTCGAGCCGCCGAATCATGAGGACCAGATGCCCAATCCGCTGTCGCCCTACGCGGCGGCGAAGCTGATGGGCGAACATTACTGCGGCGTGTTCTCGCATGTGTTCGGCCTCGAAACCGTGCGGCTGCGCTACTTCAACGTCTTTGGGACACGGCAAGATCCGGCCAGCCCGTACTCGGCGGTCATTCCGCTTTTCATTCGGGCCATGTTGGCCGGCAAGTCGCCGACGATCTTTGGCGACGGGCAGCAATCGCGCGACTTCACGTACGTCGAGAACATCGTACACGCCAACCTGCTTGCGGCTAGCGTGCCCGCCGCGGCGGGAATGCTGTACAACGTCGCGACCGGCCAGCGCGCAAGCCTGCTCGATCTCGTTGCGATGATCAACCTGGCCCTCGGCACGTCGATCGCGCCACGGCACGAAGCCGCGCGGCCCGGCGACGTGCGACACAGCCAAGCCGACATCTCCCGCGCGCGGCGCGAACTCGGATTCCAGCCGACCGTAGGACTCGAAGAAGGGCTGCGCCGCGCGGTCGCTCACTACCGTGAAATGCCGTGACTCACGAATCACTACTCACCACTCAAGCCGTTCTCGTCACGCTCGCGACCTACAACGAGCGCGACAACTTGCCGGAACTCGTCCGCGCGATCTTCGACGTGGCGCCGCAGGTGCACGTGCTCGTGATCGACGACAATTCGCCGGACGGCACCGGCCAGTTGGCGGACGAATTGTCGGCGGCCGACCCGCGCGTGCGCGTGCTGCATCGAGCCGGCAAACTTGGACTCGGCACGGCGTCGATCGCAGGGATGACTTACGCGATCGAGCGCGGCTACGACTTTATGCTCAACATGGACGCCGATTTCAGTCATCACCCACGCTACATCCCCGGGCTGCTCGCCGGCATGACGGATTACGACGTGATGATCGGCTCGCGCTACGTGCCGGGCGGCGGCGTGCCGGGCTGGCCGCTCAAGCGGCGGCTCATGAGCAAGGCGATCAACACGTACGCGCGGTTGTTGCTGCGCCTGCCCGCCCGCGACACGAGCGGCGCGTTTCGCTGTTACCGCGTCGCCAGCTTGCGGCAGATCGACTTCACGCGCGTCATCTCGCGCGGCTACTCTTTCCAGGAAGAAATGCTTTACTGGTGCCGGCGAGGCGGCTGCCGCATCGGCGAAACACCGATCGTGTTCGAGGATCGGCGGCACGGCGCGTCGAAGATCAACCGTACCGAAGCACTCGCGGCGCTGTGGATCATCTTTTGGGTGGGACTGAAGGGATTGTTCGGCAGATAGGTCACGGAGAACACGCGATGGCCATGCTCGTCACGGGCGGAGCCGGATTCATCGGCAGTCATTTGGTCGAAAAGCTGCTCGCGACGACGGCCGAGAAAGTCGTTGTCATCGACAGCTTCGATTCGTTTTACGAGCCGGCCGTGAAGCGGCAAAACCTCGCGGCGGTCGCGGCCCACGCGCGGTTCACGCTCGTCGAAGGCAACATCACCGACGAGTTGCTGCTGGACACGACGTGGCGGACGCACTCGATCAGCGACGTGATCCACCTGGCGGGCTACGCGGGCGTGCGGCCGAGTCTCGATCGGCCGCTGCCGTACGTGGACGCGAACGTGCGCGGCACGCTGGCGCTGCTCGAAGCCGCACGGCGATTCGGCTGCCGGCGGTTTTTGTCAGCGTCGTCGTCCACGGTTTACGGCAACGACGCGGACGTGCCATTTCGCGAGGACCGATTGGGCAAGACACCGGCCAGCCCGTACGGCGTGACGAAGCGTGCCGCGGAGTTGATGTGCCGGCTGTATCACGAACTGTACGGCGTGCCGGCGCTGAGCCTGCGCTACTTCAGCGTGTACGGGCCGCGGCTGCGGCCGGACCTCGCGATGACCATTTTCACGCGGGCGATTTTGGAAGGACGCCCGCTGCCGCTGTTCGGCGGCGGCACGGCCCAGCGCGATTTCACCTACATCGACGACATCGTCGCCGGCACGATCGCCGCGTGGCAAAGCGACGTCGCGGGCGACGAAGTCAACCTCGGCAATAATCGACCCGTCGTGATGCGGCGCATCATCGAATTGCTCGAAGCCGCGATTGGCAAACCGGCTCGCATCGAATCGCTGCCGGAAAAGCCCGGCGAAATGCGTGTGACCTGCGCGGACATCGGCAAGGCCCAGCGGCTCTTCGGCTACGAGCCACGCATCTCGATCGAACAGGGCACGCAAGAATTCGTGCGCTGGTTTCTGGCAACGCAGAGAAATTGAATCGGACTCGGCACGCCGCGTGTTGACGACTGACTGCCGTCCGCTGCCCGATGCCATTCAATGCAACGACCGACTTCGGAGCCACGTGCGTGACTCGAACGGCGACCACATCGACCTGGCCACTCCGTGCTCTAGCCGGATGTTCGGCCGTGGCCGGAATCTGGTTGATCGTGCGTGCGTTCATTCTCGGCAGCTACGGCATGGTTGAGTTCGCGAAAGAGGCCGGCGCGCTTTCGCTGCTTTCGGCAGTCGTGATCGCGGCGCGGCTGCATCGCCTCGCGAACGACTCTTCGTCCTCCGCGAACGACGCCACCGGATTCTCCGCCAAGGCCAAGGCTCGGTTCGCGATCGCTGCTGTTTTGTTTCTCGCCGCGATCGGATGTCAACTATGGTGGGTGACTCGAATTTCGCACGGGCTGTTTTTGAAGCGACTTCAATTTGGCCTGGAGCCGTTTGCGAAACTGATTCTGTGTCTGTGGGCCGCGTGTCTCGTGATCCTGCCGCGACCGCCGCGGACGCACGTGTCGCCGCAGCGAGAACGACTGAGGGCGGCGATCAACGTCGTTGCCGTCGTGCTGCTCGTTTGGACCTATCCTTACACCGACGCGTTGACGCGATACGTTCAGTGGTCCGGGTTGTATCTGATGTACGCGGCCGCGCTGGCGATTTGGCAGGTCGTCGCTTGGCTGCGCTGCGAGGCGTTCGTTTACGGCTGGCTCAATTGGATCGCGGTGACGTTCGTGCCGGTGGATTTCGCGATGCCGGCCCCGGCAACCGAAACCGGCTCGGCACCGCGCGAATCGCGGCTGCCGCTGGCGCTCATCTGCGCCGCCGCGATGGCGATGCAGGCGATCAACGTGTCGTGGGGCCTGCCGCCCGACGAAGTGGATCGCGAGTTGCGGCCAATTCATCCGGACGAAAAAGTCACCTACGAGCAGGCATGGCGACTGTATTTCGATCCGGAGCCGGTGACATTTGTTCGCGGCGGCTCGGCATATTACCGGCTGGGCATGTTCGCGAAGGACCTCGCCACGTACCTGACGGACCCGGATTTTGCGCAGCGGCTGCAGATTCTGCTCTTGCGATGGCTAAACGTCGTCGCGATCGGCGGTTTCGTTTTCATGGTTTATGTCAGTGGCCGGCAATTGTTCGATCGCCGCACAGGACTGCTGGCCGCACTGCTCGCGGCGCTGTTTCCGGGCCTCGTCGTCACGGCGCACCCGGCGCGGCCGGAAGCGATTTTCGCGTTTCTGTGTGCGGTCGGATTGCACGCGTCGATCCGTGCCGCGCGCGGTCCGGCGTCGCCGCAATGGCGGCTCGTGGGCGGCCTGATCCTGGGAGTCACCGTCGCGACCAAGATTACGGGCGTCGGCCTCATCGCCCCGCTGCTAGCCGCGCTGCTTCTGACCAAGCCGTCCGCAGTGCAGTTCCTCGTGTACTCGATTCAGATTGGACTCATGGCCGCGATCGGCTACGTGTTGGCCAGTTTCGAAACCTTTTTCTTCTTCGGGCGATTCCTTGAGGGCTTGGCCTTCACGAGAAACCTTCAAGGCGCGCGCGGCGCGGCGGACTTCGTACAAAGCGTCGCGGCGTATTTGGGGCCGATTGCCGGTTTCGCGTGGACGGTGCCCGGTCTCGTGCTGACGTGGATCGGCGTCGTCGTAGCCGCGCGGCGTCGCGAGTGCCTTGTGGTCATCGCGTTTCTGCTGATGGGACACGCGATCTCGTTCGCGCAGCGTGACGTGACGCTTCGCTCGCACGTTCACTTGAGTGGCGTGGCCGCGTTGCTCGCGGCGAACGTGCTCGCGCGGGCTTTCGACGCGTGTCGCGCGCGGCCGTGGCTGCGGCGTGCCGTGTGGACAGTCGAGGCCGCCATGATTCTGCTAATCGCGCAAGAGTCGCTCGGCCACGTCGCCTATCTCCGCTTTGGAGTTGACTCGCGCCAACAGGCGAGCGAGTGGATCGAGGCAAACGTGCCGCCGGACCGCGTGATCGGACTGACGCCGTATTTTCACGGCGACTGGAGTTCGACCCCACCGCTCGATGAACTTCGCCGCCGCGTGATGTATCTGCCCGTGAGCCGAATCTACGACGCAAGCGACTACAAGGAACGCGACGTGGATTTTGTCGTCCTGTGCGACCTGACGCTGGAGGCGCCGGAGATCAGTCCGGAGGCCGCAGACTTTTTCAAATTCGTGCAGCGAGGCGATACGTTTCGCCTCGTTGAGACGTTCGTGCCGTCCTTCGAGGCGTTCCATTCCGCGGAGTGGCTCGGTTGGCGAATGCACGCGGATTGGCGGCTCACGCGACCGACGTTTTATTTGTACGAGCGGCGGCGAGTCACTGTCCGCGCAGCAGACTCCACAGCGCCGGTCGCAACCGAGCAATCGCCCGCGCCCGGTGGCTCAAATGCCGCTTCACCAGCAGGCCAAGTTCGCCAAACGTGCGGTGATACTCCGGAATGACGAAGAGCGGATCGTAGCCGAAGCCGTGGGCGCCGTGAAATTCGCGGCCGATTCGGCCGTTGCAGCGGCCTTCGACCTCGATGTGAATGTTCCCGGCCGGATCGGCCAGCGCGGCGGTGCAAACATAATGGGCGGTGCGGCGTTCGTCCGGCAGATTCGACAATTCTTCAAGCAATTTGCGGTTGTTCACGTCGTCCGTCGCACCCTCGCCCGCGAACCGCGCAGAGAAAACGCCCGGCCGGCCGCCGAGCGCGTCCACTGCCAGCCCACTGTCCTCGCCGAGCACCCACTGGCCCAGCGCACGCGATAATTCGATAGCCTTCTTGCGTGCGTTTTCGATGAACGTCACTCCGTCCTCGACAACTTCCGGCGCGTTCGGAAAATCGGCGAGCGTGCGCAATTCGATCGGCAGTCCGGCCAGGTGATCGACAAGCTCCTCGGCCTTCTTGCGATTGCGCGTGCCCAGTACGATGACTGAAATCGGAGCGTTCATTGAATTCATCAGCGGCATGTTCATCGAATCGGCAAACTTCGGATCGCGGCGTTGGTGTGCAGGGACTGCATGGAGTTCAACGAGCGGCGTTGATCAGTGCTCCTTGGCCTCGACCACTGCGATTTCCTCAGTCGTCAGGTCGTACAGGTCATACACCAGCCGGTCAATCTCCGCGTCCGTCGCGCCAATCTGTCGCTGAATGACGTCCTTGTGTGCGCCCGATTTCGCGGCGGAGCGTTGCTGGTGCAACGTCAGCATGGAATCGACCAAGTTGAGCAATTGAGCCTGAACGACGGTGTCCGTTGCGTTCGTGAAATCAATGAGGCGAATGGGGAGCAAGGACAAGAATTGCCGGTTCGCCGACCACCAGCCGCCCCGAAACGGTCCGCTTACCTGAGGGAAGTACCACCGCATTAGTCGGCAGTTCAATAGCGCCAACAGGTATTTCAGGCCCTGCGACCAATAAACTTCCTTCAGGATCACGCCGCCTACGTCCACATTGTCCAGGAAATGGCTTCCGTCGCGGTCGAAAGTAGCGTGAAGTTGCTCGACCAACCTGGGCACGCAGAGCTTCTGGCATGATTGTCGGACCATGTTCTTCAGGTAGATGTACCCGTGCCAATCGCGGCCTTTCATTCGCCCGCTCTCGCGGCTCTCTAGCCGGTCCTTGTTTTCGAGAAAGTAGGCCGCCGTCTTCGGAAAGCTCTGTTTCATCGTCCTAAAGTCGACGAGCATGGGGTGTTTGTTTTCGACCGTGTACGGAAAAAGGACGTACTGGCGGTTGGGCAATGGACCGTACCGTTTGAGATCTGTGCCACTCACAACCGGGCGAACAAGCCCTTTCTCAAAGGTCCAATCCCGGTCAAGCGCTTTCGACCTCAGACGATACGTCCGTTCTGTTTCGGCGACGAAATCCATGATGTAGACGTCGTCAGCGCTTGTTTGAAGGCCAACGAAAACGTCGGCGACGTCGCCCAATTTATTCGGCATCGCCGAAAGCTTCGCGAACACGCCCGCCCCCGGTCCGACGGCAAAGTTCCATTCGGCCGCAGTGACTGAGCTTGCCCGAATCGGGCCTTCAGTGGCAGTCCCGGACGTGCGCCAAGCGACGAGGTCATCAACCTGGGCAAATCGACATTTTGATGCGGGCGACTTGCTTAGGAATAGAAGGCAGGTGTATGTGGTCGCGCCTTCAAAAACCTGACGAGCACCCAGGTGCACGACGTGGGCAAGATGTTTTCCGTTGGCAATGATCGCCCGCAATGGCTCGCCGTATTGTGAGTTGAAGAACTTATGGGGACAGATGAAGGCAAGCTGCCCTTTGGTATTCAGCAGTCGCAATCCTTGTTCGATGAAGACAACGTAGATGTCGTAATTGCCTGTCCGACTGGCAGTGAACAGATCCTTGTAGATCTCGACTTCCAACGGCGCCCATTCCTTCATCGTCTGAATGCGGACATACGGCGGGTTGCCGATGATGCAATCGAATCCGCCGGCTTTCATCGCGTGTGGGAATGTCTGTTTCCAGTCGAACGGGTTGACGCGCTTCATTTCGTCGGGGTCGGGAATCAGCTTGCCCGTAAAGTAGTCCGGACCGATCAACGAGTTGCCGCATTTGATGTTTTCGGCCAGATTGGGCAAGGCTCGTTCGCGGAATAGTTGCAATTGGAGGCCCACGCTCTGATCTGTTTCCCCTTCCAGCACCTTCAGCAGCAGCGACAGCTTGGACACTTCCACGGCTTGAGGGTCGATGTCCACGCCGAAGATATGCGTCTTCAAGATGCGTTTCTTTTCCTCAATCGTCAGCCGCCACTGGCCGCCGCGGCGGCCGTTGTACAAGGCCTTCTTGTGGGTTTCTGGCTTGTGTTCGATGTACCACTTGAGGCAATGGTCAAGCAAGCATTGGTACGCGCTCAACAGGAACGAACCGCTGCCGCAAGCCATGTCCAGCAAGCGAACGGGTTGTTTCCCGCTCCGCAGTCCGGCGAGTTGAGCGGGACTCCTGCCTTCAATCTGTCGGCCGACCGTTTGCTTGACGATGTAATCGACGATGTAAGCCGGCGTGTAGTAGACGCCGCCGGCCTTGCGGACTTCGGGCTTTTCTTCCACCTTGGCTTGGTGGCCTGCCGTCAACCGAATGACCTTGCCCAAAAACCGTTCGTAAACCGTCCCCAGGATTTCGACCGGCATGACGCCGAAGTGATAAGGCGAACCGTGCGAGAAATACAGGCTTTCGAGCACGGGCTTGATGACCTTATCGTCCACCGCCAGCTTCGGCGTGATTCGGTCCGGGGGCTCGGCGTCGTCACACTCGTTCTGGAAATGAAACAGCCCGGAATTGTACTTCTCATCGGCCCGCCTACACAGGTCGCGCATGAACCGTTCGTAAATATCCGGCCGTGCGCAAAAACTCAAAAGCTGCTCGTATGGTTCTAGCCCACGATCTTCGGCCATGCGCAGAAACACGACGCGGTCGATCGTCAATTGGACCACGGCGTTCAGGTCATCGGAAGGCAGTTCTGGGTTCCGCAGCGCGATGTTTCGGGCGAGACCGTCGCGCCAGCCGTCGATCTCCTTCAAAAACTCCACGTCCACTTCCGACGTGCCTCGCTTCCGCTTGGACGCGGCGTACTGGTCGAAAGCCCCGGACCAAACCGCCTCGCGCGCGAACACGTCCCACAACTCGCGCCACCGGTCGGCGTATTCGTCGAAACGGACGTATTGGATTCGAGCGTGGCTCGCCTTGTCGCTTGCGCGCGGCCGAATGGTGCAGTCGTAAACGCTGAACTCATCGAAGTTGGTCAGAACGGACATCGCGACTTTCGCGCTCCATCCGTAACGTCGAAGCTGGAACGCCGGGCCAGCGTCGGTATCGATATTGACGCTGCATTTCTTGGCTTCGGCGAAAAAATTTGGAAGGGTGCCGACGCGGAAGGCGTAATCGGGAGCCTTCTGCTGTCCCTCGACGTCAAGGCTATCTTCGGGAATGACTTCCCGGTATTGGGGCGCTGTCATGTCCGTGTTACGCACATCCCAACCGAACGCTTCAAACAGCGGATCGATGAGCGTTTGGCGAACGTGAGCTTCCTTGACGCCGGGGGCCAGAAACACCTGGCGGTTGGTCGCGAAGTACCGGCACAGCTTCGTGACTTCCTCTTTGCCTTGGTCAAACGTCTTGCTCATAAACGCATTCCTCGCGCTCTTACGCTCAGCCGGCTCCGATTGGGAACCCAAGAATACTCCAGAAGAAACGCGACGGCTATGGATCGGTGGGTGGAATGCCCCTCACCCTTGCGTGCGCATGCGGTGAATATCAACCGACGGCCGAAGTCAATCACTCGGTCCGAAAACGGCCGAGCACGAGCAACACGAGTTGCGGCTTGCCGGAGACGTTGCCGAATTCAATCCGCTCGGTCACTCGATCGCGCAGCCGCTCGTCGTCGAGCACGCGTTTCGTCAATTCCCCGCCGGCGAAGGAGGCGATGAAGCACGGCTCGTCGATCTCCTCGACCTTGAACCGGTCGTGTACTTCGACGCTGCCGCCCAACAGATATCCGACCGGCCAGCGAATCCACCAATCCTCAACGTAGAGCGTGCTCGCGGCGCCGGCTCGCTCGCGAATTGCATCGGCCAATTCCGCCTTTGGTTCGCGCTCGCCGGTCCAGAACGTGCGGTGCAGGCGGTCCGCGTGCCGCTGGTCGCGCAGCGGCGCGAAGTAGTTGCCCCAGAATTGCACGAGGAGGAACAGCGACACCGCGGCCGTCACGCACGCGGCAATTGGCACCCCGGCACGCGTCCGGCGATTGCACGCGACGCGAACGCTACGGACGATCGCCACCGCCGCGAGCGGCACGATGTACACGCAGTATCGCTCGTAGCTCCGCTCGTTGAATTCCACTCGGCGGCCGACGAGCAGCACGAGCACGGCCGTGATGACGGTCAATGCCGCTAAACGTCGGTCAGCGGCCAGTTCACTGCGCGCGAGAAACCAGATGGCCGCGGCAAGCACGATCAGCGCCGCCGGATAAACCACGACAGTCCAGCCGGCGCGTGGCACGCCAGCGAGATATTCGTACGCGCGTGGACCCACCAAAATGTCGCCCAGTGCGGTCGCGTGCGGGCCGATCCGTTCCGCGCTGCCGCGCACCGATCGCCAGATCAACCGCGCCTCATGAGACCGATCCACGAGCACACCCGCAATGACAACGGCAGCGATCAGTGCCGCCACTGCACTAATAGGCCGCCGAGGCCACCGCTTTGCGATCACCCACGCGCGGTCTCGAAGTTCCCAAGCCAGCACCAGCAAACATGCCGCGACAAAGACGGCGTGCGTCGCGTGGTTCCAAACGGTGAGCACGCAACCGGGCACGAGCAGCGCCACAAATCGCACTCGCCACGAAAACTGCTCCTTGCCCAGCAGGCCGTACACCACGAGCGGCACGGTAGCGAACGAGAAACTCGCATCCCAGCAGAAGCGCGAGTACGCGATGTGCATTGGCAGACTCGCGGTGAAAGTCACGACGAGTAACGCGTCGCCCGCCTCATGAAACACGCGGCGATGCAACACGAACGTAAGCACCAGCCCGATAAGACACCACATAGCAACCGGCAGCCGCAACACCCAGAACGACGGCTCGGCCATGCAGAGCAGCAGCGACTCCGACACAAACAGCAACGGATTGATCGGCAGCTTGCTCGGCGTCCGTCCTGACCACGGTTGGCCAGCAAGAAACTTTTCGATTTGTACGCCGTACCACGCCTCGTCGCCATTGATGCCGGGCAGCCGATCGAGCCAAAGAAAGCGAAACACCAGGCTCACGGCGAGCGGCCCAAGACACGCGAGCACTGTGAACCTTGTCCATGCAGGGCCTGTCCTGAGAACGTCGCGCGGTGACGACGCGTCGCGCGTTAATTCAACCTCGGGCTGACTCGAATGACTTTGCACGGCACCCGGCTCCACGACGAACGAACTTGAAGTCGCATCACTCCGCAGAAGCACTGCACGCAGCGCGATCGCCCCGCTCGATGCACGGACGCCTATGGTAGCCAAATCGGCGCACTGACTAGAATGAGGCCCCTCAAAATCAGCACAGGATCATTCACGATGACACCGATGACCGCGGCGGAATTAAGGGCGCGAGCCGGCCGGCTGCCACGCGCCACGCTCGGGCACTTTCCGACACCGCTCGAAGAATTGTCGCGGCTGAGCGACTCACTCGGCGGACCGCGCATTTGGATCAAGCGAGACGATTGTACGGGCCTCGTTTTCGGCGGCAACAAGACGCGGCACAACGAATTCATTCTCGGCCAGGCAGTCGATCGCGGCGCGGACACGGTCGTGTGGGGCGCGGGGGTGCAGTCGAATAATTGCCGGCAAACGGCCGCGTCGTGCGCGCGACTCGGCCTGCGCTGTCACCTCGTGCTGAGCACGGCCGATCATTCCACGGAAGTGCAAGGAAATCTGCTGCTCGACTACATCGTCGGCGCGGCGGTCGAGTTCACCGACATTCCGCTCAGTCCGAAATTGTGGGAGCACATCGGCGGAATCGCCGAACGATTTCGCGCACAGGGCCGGCAGACGTTTGCGATCAACGACCCGATTGTGCGTCCGGCCGGTGCGGTCAGCTACGTCGTCGGCATCGCGGAACTTCAGGAGCAACTCGACGCACGCGACGTGACGCCGGACGCGATCTATGTCTGCTCGTGCGGCATCACCGGGGCCGGCATGATCCTCGGCAAGAAATTGCTCGCAATCTCCTGCCCGGTCATTGCGGTGATGCCGATCGTTTGGCCGGGCGACAATCACGCGATGTTGGCCGACATCGGCAACCGGGCCGCGGCGCTACTTGGATTCGACGCGTGCCTCACGCGCGACGACGTCACGCTGACCGCCGAATTCCTCGGGCCGGGCTACGGCCACCCCAGTCCGGCCGGCATGGAGGCGACGCGGCTGCTCGCTCAAACCGAGGGCATCCTGCTCGATCCTGTTTACACCGCGAAGGCGTTCGCCGCGCTCATCGCCGACATCCGTGCGGGCAAATTCCGCCGCGGCCAGAACGTCATCTTCGTTCACACCGGCGGCACGCCGGCGTTGTTCGCGTACCAGCGCGAGTTCGCGGCGGAGTTTGGGCCGAATTGAGGCTCACGGGGGAACTGGCGTGTTGATCGACTTCGATAAACTTGGCGGCATGGTCCCCGTCATCGCGCAGGACGACGCGACCGGCGAGGTGCTGATGATGGCGTACATGAATCGCGCGGCGTTCGAGGAGACGCTGCGGACCCGGCGCGTCTGCTACTTCTCGCGCAGCCGAAATCGCCTCTGGCGGAAGGGCGAAGAGAGCGGGCACGTGCAGGAACTCAAGAGCATTTACTTCGATTGCGACGGCGACACGCTGCTCGTCAAAGTAAACCAGATCGGCGGCGCGGCCTGCCACGAGGGCTACCGAAGCTGCTTCTTCCGCCGTATCGACGACGCGGCGGGCGAGACCGCCACTGTTGTCGGCGAGCGTGTGTTCGATCCGAAGCAGGTCTACAAGAAGTAGGATGGGCCGAGTCTTCGAGTCCCACCACTGCGGAATTTGAATCAGAGATTTCAGACAGGTGGGACTCGAAGACTCGGCCCACCCTACTTCCGCTCTGAACCCCGAACCCTAACCCCTGAACCCTATGCCCACACTCAAACTTGGCATCCCGGCCGGCAGCCTCCAAGAGGCGACGGCCGAACTGTTTCGCAAGGCCGGCTGGAACATCTCGTTTCAGTCACGCTCGTACTACCCCTCGATCGACGACCCGGAAATCTCGTGCATCCTGATCCGCGCGCAGGAGATGGCCCGCTACGTCCAGGACGGCGTGATGGACGCGGGCCTCACCGGCTACGACTGGGTCGTCGAGAACCGGGCGAAAGTACACGAGGTCGCCGAGTTGGTCTTCTCGAAGGTCAGCCGCCGGCCGGTGAAATGGGTGCTCTGCGTGCCGAACGACTCGCCGGTGCAATCGGTCAAGGACCTCGCGGGCAAGCGGATTGCGACGGAGGCCGTGAACCTGACGACCGACTACCTCGCGCGGCACGGCGTCACGGCCCACGTCGAATTCTCCTGGGGCGCGACCGAAGTCAAACCGCCGCACCTGGCCGACGCGATCGTTGAAGTCACCGAGACCGGCAGCTCGCTCCGCGCCAACAACCTTCGCATCGTGGACACCGTGCTGGAAAGCACCACGCGGTTCATCGCCAACGAAGCGTCGTGGCTCGACCCGTGGAAGCGTCGCAAGATCGAGTCGATCGCGCTGTTGCTCCGCGGCGCCATGGCCGCCGCCGGCAAGGTTGGCCTGATGATGAACGTTCCCAAGGCCAGCCTCGACCGCGTGCTGAAAATCCTCCCCGCCCTACAGACGCCGACGATCAGTTCCCTCTCCGACCCGAACTGGGTGGACGTGAACACGATCCTCGACGAACCGACCGTCCGCGAAATCGTCCCCCAACTAAAAGAAGCCGGCGCCTGCGGCATCGTCGAGTATCCGCTGAATAAGATCATCGAGTGATCGACGTAGCCTTCACGCTACGTCTGACGAAGTGGCGGGCCGGTGAACCCTCGACGTACCGGGCCGATGCTTCTCTTGTCACACGCTACGTTCTGCGTCCGTGTGCAATGCAGGCTGACAGCTCGCACTTGCTTGCGCCGCTCATGGAGCGCAAACTCCGGCGGCACGGCGGCGACGTGCGGGCGTCGTTGGCCGCGGTCGCGGACGTGCGGGCGCGGGACATCATCAAGAGCATTAACGACCCCGACGTGAATCAGTGGGGCTGCGTGGGAGAAGACCGAAGAGGCGGCGAAGTGGCGGGCGGTGCTGCCGGGGGAGGCGGTGAGTGAGGAGTTGAGGCCCATTGGTGGGCAGGACGATCATCTGCGTCTGTTGCCGCCTGGCGTGAGTAGGCCGAGATGGCTCGTCGGTGACTCTAGGTTGACTTTTTGTGGGCAGATGATACATTTGCGTCAGCCTTGGCGATGTCTGAGTCGTTCACAATGGCAACTGAGTCAGTGGAATAGGCTTGTTAGTGGCAATGAATTGGTCATGAGTGGGTATAAACTTGGCCTGAGTGGTAAGAAATGTGTCCTGAGTAAGGCGCAGGCTGAATTTCTGGTGACTCATGAGGCTCTTTGACACACTCAGGCGGCGTTTATTGTGACTCAGACGCGTTATTAACTCACTCACGCGCCTGTCAGGCCAACTCACATAGCGAGTCGGATGACTCAGAGGCCGTTAGAGGTAACTCACCGATGAACTTATGCCACTCAGAGGCAACTTGATATCACTCACGTGCTTGACTTTCAGCCTCAGAAGCCTTACAAGTAGCCTCAAGACGCATCCGCCACGCCCGACAGTCGAAAGGAGCACGCCATGCCGATGGAGTTCGTTTCGTTCAACTTCCATCTCACGCAGTTGCGGTACATCAAGGCGACGATGGACGAACTGCCCACCTATCGACCGAACGGCAAGACGCCCGCGCAGGTCGAGACCATGATTCTCGACGCGAAGGCGGTGAAGGCGGCGTATCAGACGAAGGACACGGCGCTCGACCTGGCGCGCGGGAACTATAGTCAGGCCGTCAAGGACGGGCATACCGTGGCGTTTCAGGTGTATGGCCTGATGAAGACGCGGTTTCGCAACGCGCCCGCCGCGTTGGGAGCCATCAATAACCTGCCCGTCGACGACCGCACGCCGCAAGACACCATCGACCGCATGGAGAAGATCTCGAAGCTGTGGCCGCTGTTGCCGAACGACCCGAACACGGGTTCCCCGTTCCTGCCGTGGGCCGGCATGGACCAGGCCGC
>Ga0247727_10004639_pt1 | contig 28905 bp, 29 predicted proteins | sample WisWelCaveWW1625_FD_202498 | JGI IMG/M metagenome (GOLD analysis project Ga0247727, IMG submission 202498) | Biofilm microbial communities from Wishing Well Cave, Virginia, United States - WW16-25 | ecosystem: Environmental > Aquatic > Deep subsurface > Groundwater > Cave microbial mat | place...
TTTTACTGGTTTTTGAAGGAATGCGAATGGCGCTTCAATGGGGGCAGCCATCAACAGCTTCTCAAGCAGCTAAAACATTGGTATAAACATACCAAGCATTAGGGCTTAGCTACGACAGCCCCAAAATGTATTATATGACCTAAATTAAGGCTTTTCCAGAGGGAATTCCGCCCACCAGATCAAAGGCCTGCATCTCATAGAGCTTGCGGTAGTGGGTGTCGTCGGCCAGCAATTCATGGTGTTTCCCCTGCTCAACGATGCGGCCGCGGTCGAACACAAGGATGCGGTCGGCGTCCTGGATGGTGGAGAGACGGTGCGCGATGGTAATGGTCGTGCGGTCTTTCATCAGGTGCACAAGCGCTTTTTGAATCAGATGCTCCGAAATAGAGTCGAGGCTCGATGTGGCTTCGTCCAGGATCAGGATTTTTGCATCGGCGAGAATGGCGCGGGCGATAGCCACCCGTTGGCGTTCGCCGCCCGAGAGCTTGATGCCCCGCTCACCCACCAGCGTGCCGTAGCCCAGCGGCAGCGTTTCGATAAAGTCATGCGCGTGAGCCTTTTTTGCCGCCTCGATGATGGCCTGCGTTCCCGTTCCCGGGCTGCCGTAAGCGATGTTGGCCGAAAGCGAACGGTGGAAGAGGATCGGCTCCTGCGGCACGAGAGCGATGTTGTGGCGCAGCGATTCCTGCGTCACATGGGCGATATTCTGGCCGTCGATACGGATTTCGCCGCCGCTGACGTCATACAAACGCTGCACCAGCTTGACGAAAGTGGATTTTCCTGAGCCGGACGGCCCGACCAGCGCGATTTTTTCACCGGGCGAAATGGTAAGGCTCATATTCTCGAAAAGCGGCTTTTTCTGGCCCTTGTAAATGAAGCTGACATTGTCGAAAACGATTTCTCCGGTTTTGGCGCTGATCGGCTTCGCGTCCGGTCTGTCGCGTACATCGTCCTGCCGCAGCCAGAAAGCGATGACATCCTCCATTTCGTTGATGGAGCGCTGCAAATTGTTGATGTGCTGACCGATGTCGCGCATATAACCACTGACGATGTAAAAGCTGCTCAGGGAAATGGCGATGTCACCGGGGGTGGCCTCGCCTATGTTCCACATCCAGATCGTAAGCCCTACCATACCGCACAGCATCACCATACGCAGAACGCCGCGCACGAGGTTTGTCGCTTCCGCCGTCAGCCACGCGCGCTGCGAGCGCAGGCGCCAGAGGCGGGCGACGCGGCCAAAAGCGCGTTCTTCGCGGATTTCCGCGCCAAAAGCCTTGACGGTGGCGTTGCCGGTGATGATATCGGCCAGCGTTGCGCCAACCCGTGTATCGGCCTTGGATGATTCCTTGAAACGCGGAGCGAGAATGCGCAGCGACATCCAGATGCTAACACCGCAATACAGGATAATCATCAGCGCGGTGAATGCGCCGACCACGGGCATTTTGATCGAAAGCATGATGGTCATACCGATCATGAGGATAATGGCGGGCATCAGGCCCATGAACAGCGTGTCGCCGTAAACATCGAATGCCCACATACCGCGCGTGATTTTGCGTACCGTGCCGCCGGCAAAACTGTTGGCGTGCCAGTCCGACGAGAAGCGCTGTACCTTTTGCATGGCGTCGGTGAGGATTTCATACAGACAACGCACGGCGAACCACGCCCAGAGCGAGATCGACGCCCAGCGCAGCAGCTGAAACGAAAACACGAGCACAACAAAGACGCCGAGATAGCCGAGCGCCTCGCGCATGGCCACCGGATCGCCCGGTTCATGCGATACCAGCGTATCGACGATCTTGCCGGTATAGATTGGCTCGAACGTGTCGACGATGGTGGCGGCGATCATCAGGGCGACAAGCGCCAGCGCGGCCTTACGGCGTCTGCGCCAGTAATGCCACGTAAATCTAAGTACGTCCCTGTATCCTATTTTTTCAAGCATAATCGTTCCATATAAAGTAATCCGGTTTTGGATGCCGGACAGTTACGCTTGAAATTAAAGTGATTGGAGGTTTTTCAAGTGAAACGGCCCGGTTTTTTTGCCGGGCCGTAGAAATTTAAGGCCCAGAATTCAGAGATGGCAGTCCTTATGCACTGCGCTCTCTGTCAAGTTCATAAAGAAATGCTGCGACAACATTGGCTTCACTTTGCAGATCGGCATTGCCAGGATTCTGGTCAACTTTTTCACGGAGCAAAACAGCTTGTGTGAATAGACGTTCGCGATCCATTTTATTGTCCTTTTTCTGAATGAGCGCTCGAATTAGCCGAAGCTATGACAAAAGGTCAAGAAATTTGGCGGCGGCATCCAGATCGACCATTGTGGACTTGTCTTTCTTCTCCTGCGACGGGTCGGGCCCGTATTGTTTTTCGTTATAAAGCTCGGCTTTATAGGCTTCTTCCACACGGGTGATATCAAAGACCTGCTGCGGGGTTATGGCCCGCTTTATAAAGGCGAGGCCAATCACCAGCGAGCCGGAAAGCGGCACAATCAGCTGCAGAACGGTGAAAACATCATCATCGAGGCCTTCTATAAAGGCGGCGGCGGATTTGCGGGCGGCTTCGGGCTGCTTCAGGGCCTGCAAGCCGGTCGTGGTTTCAAGAGACGTGCCGAATTCGCCTTTAAACCATTCCAGCCACGGGTCCCAGGCTTCGGGCTGGCGCTTTGCCATTTCCGGCGGATGATCGGCGCGGTAGCAAAGAAGATCGGTATCCAGATATTTCAGGAGCAGCGCCGTCATCTCTTCGCGCTCGGTTCCGACGCGATCGATGCGCGTATTGAGAAGCTGCATCAGCGGCATGGTGCTCGGCTGAACCCTGTCGCCCTGCGCCACCCATTCCTGAACAATCGCATTGGCCAGATCGCGGTGCGGCGTCTGCAGCAGGGTGCGCGACGGGGTTTTGACAGGCTTGCCATCAAGAAGAATGGAAAAACCCTTCGGCGTTTCCCCGAGGCTCACGAATTTGTAGAAACGTTTCACGGAGCGGCCTTAAGGGCGGCGGTGTCTATATGCCAGCCTTTTTTCAGCAGCAGCGGGCCATCATAGGAACCCTTTGAGGAGTCGCCGCGGTAAAGCGTACCGATTTTCAGGTCAATATCGATCTTTTTTTCCGGATTTCCCTCGCCCCACATTTTTTCAAACGTGGTTGCAAGGTGGTCATAGCCGGAACCGGCAGAAAAATCCTCAACGTGGAATTGTGTGCTTTCGATGATGCCCATGATATCGCCGGAAGGATTGTTGCCTTTCACGTAGAGAGAAACGTTGGGAACGATATCAGAGTGCCTGGTTTCAAAATCAAGCTGGCCGCCAAAATCGAGCCTCTCGCCATTGCGGACAACATCGATGCGGCCGGTGGCGATTTTGATGTCCGCCGTATGGATATCAAGATTTTCAAAAACAATCCCGGCGCTTTCCCCTGTCCTCATTTTCCCGCCGATGATAATATCGCCCAACGTCATTTCGAATACGCGCTCCTTGCCGAAGCTGTATTTTTTACCCTTGCCCAGGCCCTTGGCGTTCATGCCGGCTGTAATTTTCACGGGCCGGTCGCCGATCAGGGCTTCGCCCCGCAGGAGGGGGCCGTCATCCGTGGTTTCCGTAATCTCAATAAAATCGACCGCCACGGCATTATCGAGAAGAACGCCCGGAAGCGCCCTGAACCCGCGGATATTCATGGCCTTTACTTTACCGGTGCTCATCATCACATCCCAGAAACCGAAAGCGACCTGAACTTTGGAAACCACCATCACGGGGTCGGGGTTTCCTTTCCTCGACAGTTCCATGCCTTCAAAATCAAAACTGATGTCCGGGAAGAAGGTCATCCTGTTCAGACGTTCGACACGGGCATCGAAGGGCGTGCTGTCAGCGACAAACTCCTCGATCGATTGTTTCAGGGAATCACTGGAGCCGCCCAGATTGGCCATGACAACGAAAATGACCAGGAATACGGTTGTCGTGAAAAAAATAATTTTCAGTACTGTACCTATCCATTTTCTTTTGGTCGGCTGTTCAGTCATTGGTCCTTCCTAGGGTTCAAGAGTCTCGAATGGATCGCTTTTGTCGTTCGGATTGAAGCCGAAATTGCGCCAGCTGGTGACAAGTTCCGGCGGAAGCGGCGCCGTCACATCGATCACGCCCTTGCGTGTCGGATGAGGCAAAATCAAACGGCGGGCATGAAGATGCATCCGTTTGGCGTGCTCCATACCTTTCACCAAATCTGTTGAGCCGCCATATTTTGCATCACCGACAATTGGGCATCCTATGGTCGCCGCGTGAACACGGATCTGATGCATGCGTCCTGTGCGCGGCCAAAATGCTACAAAGGCAGCTTCGGGACCAACATGCTCAACAATCGTATATTCGGTGCGTGCATGCTTACCTTCTTCTTCGTTTACGACCACTTTTTCGCGGCGCACACCTTCTGTTTTATGCAGTTTGGCTTTGATCGTCCCTTGTGGAATTTGTGGCGCCGGGGCGACGATTGCCCAGTATATTTTTTTGATATCCCGTCCTTTAAAGCTATCGCCCAGAGCGCGGGCGACCTGAGCCGAGCGGGCCAGCAGAAGTACGCCGCTTGTGTCCTTGTCGAGGCGGTGAACGAGGCGCGGCTTCACGCCCTCCTTGTTCTTGAGCGCATCCAGCAGACCGTCGATATGGCGCTTCATTTTCGTGCCGCCCTGCGTGGCGAGATCGGCGGGCTTGTTCAGGGCAATAACGTCGCCATCGTCATAAATCACCAGCGATTTGATGAAGGCGCGATCTTTGTCAGAAATCACGCTACGCTGCTGTTTACGGGCATCGGCCGTGGCAATTGGAGGGATGCGCACATCCTGCCCGGTTTTGAGGCGCGTTTCGGCCTTGGCGCGTTTGCTGTCGACGCGGATCTGGCCCTTGCGCATCAGTTTCTGCGCCAGCGTATAGGGAAGCTCGGGCACATGGCGCTTCAGCCAGCGGTCAAGGCGCTGACCGTCATCGTCTTTCGCGACTATCAGGTGGCGGACATTGCTCATGCGCTTAAATACCTTACGGCACTGAGGCCCACAAACAGCGCGGCGATGGAGAGGACAACCGAGGCGAACGTGTAGGTCAGCGCCTGCGCCGTGGCGCCGCCCTGCCACAAATTCGCGGCGTCCAGCGAGAAAGCCAAAAAAGTGGTGAAACCGCCCAGAAGCCCCGTAACGAGAAACACCCGGATTTCCGGCGAAGGCTGCCAGAGCTGGGCAAATATCTCGGTCAGAACCCCTATAGCCAGAGAGCCGGCAATGTTCACAAACAATGTTCCCCATGGAAAGCCCGCGCCAAGCAGCTTCACAGAGCCGATATTGACGCCGTAGCGCATCACCGATCCGAGGGCGCCGCCGAGGGCAACTGCCAGTATTGTTTTCATGGTTCCAACCCCTTAATGTCCCCCCATGTTTAGCGCCTTGAGCCCCACATATAAAGGAATTCTTTTAGCTTTAACCGGCTATACAGCCTTTGCCGTCGCCGATATCTGCGCCAAGTGGCTGGCCGGGCATTACTCGATTTACGAGATTATCTGCGTTGAAAATGCGCTGGCGGTGGTTTTGCTGCTGGCGGTTTCGCCCCTGCTGGGCGGCACAAAGGATATTTTCCGGAAGGAAAACCTGAAAATGAACCTGTTCCGGGCGGTGTTGAATTTCGCCCTCGCCTCGCTGCTGACCTATTGCTACAAGATTTTCCCCCTTGCTGACGTCTATACGATGATCTTCACCAAGCCATTTCTGGTGACCTTGCTGGCCCTGTGGTTTTTCCATGAACGCGCCAGCAAAGCCCAGTGGCTGGCGATTATCGCCGGGTTTGCCGGCGTCGTGATTGCCATGCGCCCCGGCACGGCGGGATTTGATCCTCTATTACTCCTGCCGTTTGGCAGCGCCGTGCTGATTGCCCTGCTGTTTTTCAGCACGCGGTTTCTGGACAGGCCCAACGCCTTCACGGCCGGATTTTTCCCGACTCTGGGCGCCTCCGTCCTTTCCATTCCGCTGACGGTTCTGACATTCAAAATGCCGGAGCTGGTGCATTGGCCGGTTTTCATCCTGATCGGGGTTGCGGCGGCAGTGGGCATGACGACGGTATCACTGGCGTTCCGGACAGCAGCAGCATCGGCTGTTGCGCCGTTTCTATATGTCGAGATGATCTGGGCGCTGTTGTTCGGCTGGCTGCTGTTCGGCGATAAGCCAGATGCATGGATGCTCGTGGGAGCAGCCATTATCATCCTCAGTGGTATTTACCTGCTGGAAAACGAGCGGCGCGGCGGAAAGAACGTCTTGTTGAAAGACGCCTAGATTTCGCGCCAGCCTTCTTCTGTTTTTTCAAACTTCTGCGTGACTGCGGACCAGGCGCGGCGGTGCGCCACTTCTTCCGGTGTGCTGTTGTCGCGGTATTTGCGTTCCTTGTATTGTTGCAAGGCCGTGTTGAAGGCTTCCTCGTAAATCTCGGCAGCGGGTTGCGGCAAAGAATTCAGGACGGCTTCGGGCATTTCAACACTCGTATTGTAAGACATCGTCTCTCTAACCTTTCTCTCAAACATAAGCCCGACTAACTAGCCGTGACCGGTTTTGTTCCTTAACTTATTCCAATATTCCAGTCTTTTGCAAATTTCACGTTCAAAGCCGCGCTCGACGGGGGTATAAAACTGCTCGCGCTCCATGTCGTCGGGGAAATAATCCTGGCCGGAAAAGGCGTCCGGTGTTTCGTGGTCATACGCGTATCCGTGGCCGTATCCCTGCTCTTTCATGAGTTTGGTGGGGGCGTTGAGGATGTGTTTGGGCGGCATCAGTGAGCCGGTTTCCTTGGCTTTTTGCCGCGCCGCACCATAGGCGGTGTAGGACGCGTTCGATTTTGGCGCGGTGGCGAGATAGAGAAGCGCTTCGGCCAAAGCAAGCTCTCCTTCCGGAGATCCCATCCTTTCGTATGCCTGCCATGCAGCGATGCACATGGGCAGGGCCTGCGGGTCGGCGAGGCCGATATCCTCCACCGCCATTCTTGTCATGCGGCGGGCGATATATTCCGGGTGTTCGCCACCCGCCAGCATCCGCGCGAACCAGTAAAGCGCCGCGTCGGCGTCGGACCCGCGCACCGATTTATGCAGCGCGCTGATGAGGTTATAGTGCGCATCGTCTTTCTTGTCGTAGAGCGGTGCACGGCGCTGGACGACTTTCAGCAGGGCTTCCGTGTCCAAAGTTTTATCCTGCGCGAGGACCTGTTCGGCCATCGTCAAAACATAGCGCCCGTCACCATCGGCCATGGCTTTCAGCGTGTCGCGTGCGCGTTCGTCCAGGGGAATCTTTTTGCCGGCGTCTTTCTCGGCGCGTTCCAGCAGATTTTCCAGCGCGGAATCGTCGAGGCGTTTGAGCACAAAAACCTGCGCCCGGGACAAAAGCGCGGCGTTGAGTTCAAAAGACGGGTTTTCGGTGGTGGCGCCGATGACGATGATGGTGCCGTCTTCCATCACTGGCAGGAAAGCGTCCTGCTGCGATTTGGAGAAGCGGTGGATTTCATCGACGAACAGGAGCGTGCCCTTGCCGTTGCCGCGACGGATTTTGGCGGAGTCGAAAATTTTGCGCAGATCCGCCACGCCGGAGAAAATTGCCGAGATCTGCTCGAAATGCAGGTCAGTATGGTCTGCCAGGATACGGGCCAGAGTTGTTTTACCGCAGCCCGGGGGGCCCCAGAGGATAAAAGAGGACAAATTGCCCCCCTCGATCATGGCCCGCAGAGGGCCGCCGGGGCCGACAAGATGGTCCTGTCCCGTAACATCGTCCAGATTCCGCGGGCGGAGGCGTTCCGGCAAGGGTTTTTTGACACCTCCCGAGAGCTCTGATTCCTTAAGATTTGCACCGCTGGCTACGAATAAATCAGCCATATTCCTTGACCTTGACCCCTGTAATGTGTGACATACATCAACTTATAAAATTATGGCGAACATATAAAGAACAAATATGGCTGCCCTCGCACAAGTAAAGAGGCTTGAGTATACCGACGAAGTGGCCCGAACCACCGATGCGGTTTATCAGAAATTGTCCCGGCAATACCGCCCGGACTACTGGAAAACACTCGCGCCTTACATCCATGAAATCAACCGCCTGAAGCGCGAAAAGAATGCCGTCATTCTCGCGCATAATTATATGACGCCAGATATTTTTTTTGGCGTGGGCGATATTGTCGGCGACTCACTGAAGCTGGCGCAGGAAGCCTCGAAGACCGAGGCCGATATCATCGTCCAGTGCGGCGTGCATTTCATGGCCGAGACATCAAAAGTTCTCTGCCCCGAGAAAAAAGTTTTGATCCCCGACATGCAGGCCGGATGCAGCCTGGCTGAATCCATCACAGCCGAGGATGTGCGTGCACTGAAAGCCCAACATCCCGGTATTCCTGTTGTCACTTACGTGAACACCAGCGCGGAAGTGAAGGCCGAGAGCGATGTGTGCTGCACCTCTTCCAACGCGTTGAAAATCGTTGAGGCTTTGGGCCGTGAAGGGCACGACACGGTCATCATGACGCCCGATAAATTCCTGGCGCAGAACGTGGCGAACCAGACAAAGATCAAAATCATCATCTGGGATGGCGCGTGCATCGTGCATGAACGCTTCACCGCGCAGGACGTCAAACGCGTGCGTGCGCAACACGGCAATGTCATTGTTCTTGCCCACCCCGAATGCCCGCCCGAAGTGATTGCGCAGGCCGATTACACCGGCTCAACAGCGCAGATGGATGATTACATCAAGAAACACAAGCCGCAGCGCGCCGTGCTGATGACCGAATGTTCGATGAGCGACAACATCGCCGCGGCCAACCCAGATGTCGAGATGATCGGCGCGTGCCAGATGTGTCCGTTCATGAAACGCATTTCCTTGCCGAAAATCCTGGCGTGCCTGCAAAATGAATCGCCGGAAGTGACTGTCGCCGCCGATATTATTCCCCAGGCCCGCCGCGCTGTGGAGCGGATGCTGGAACTGAGTTAGTGTTGTTCAAATAATAAGCCGGAATGGCCGTCCTGAAATCTGTCAATTCTTGTATAGTCTGTTTTTGTTTGGATTTTAATTCTCTTGCCTAAACTTGCTGAAGTTAATTCAGTTTCAGTTGATATTGAAACAGGGAGGCCCGCATCATTTCTAAACATATCTACAAGGCAGGTTGAAACGTCTCTCGCAAAAAACTCACGATCCTGTTCATGATTGGGCGAACCTATAACACCACCCGCTCTTTTATATTCGGCATCAAAAGCTTCAAGAGCATATCCTAAGTGTGCGTTTAGGTCAGATGTTTGCTCGGCTTTAACATACCCGAACTGCTCGACAAGAAATTGTCTCATCTATATATCTCCTTGAGAGTATTATAATATTTATTTAATAATTATGTCAAATAAATATTGAATCCAAAAAATCTGCTTTAGACGCGAAGAAGAAAATGAATAGCTTACTCATTGAAAATATCGTCCGTCAGGCTCTTCTGGAAGACCTTGGCCACGGACGCGATGTAACGTCGGAATTGCTTATTCCAGGCGATGCGATGGCGAAAGCTATTCTGCGCGCGCGGGAGCCGGGCGTTCTGGCCGGGCTGATTATCGGTCTATCCGCTTTCACCCTTACAGACAGCGATTTTGAAATCACCGTTCATGCGAATGACGGCGATGCGGTCGAATCCGGCCAAATGATTGCCGAGATTGAAGGCCCGGCACGCCCCCTGCTCACCGCCGAGCGCGTGGCGCTGAATTTCATCCAGCAGATGTCGGGTGTTGCGAGCCTCACCGCGAAATATGTCGAAGAAGTCAAAGGCACGGATGCGAAAATTACCTGCACCCGCAAGACCGTTCCGAATTTGCGCGCCCTGCAAAAATACGCTGTGCGCTGTGGCGGCGGGCATAATCACCGCTCCGGCCTTGATGATATGATCCTGATTAAAGACAATCATATTGCAATTGCCGGCGGCATTGAGGAGGCGCTTGATCATGCACTGGCGGGCGGTCACTCGCTGAAGATTGAAATTGAAGTGGACACCATCAGGCAGCTTGAAGCCGTCCTCAAGCATGGTGGTGCTGATATCGTGATGCTGGATAATTTCAATGTGATGGACCTGAAGAAAGCCGTTGCGCTTGCGAAGGGAAAAATCATCACCGAGGCTTCCGGCGGCGTGACATTAAAAACCGTCCGGGCGATTGCCGAAACCGGTGTCGATTATATTTCCGTCGGCGCCCTCACCCACAGCGCCCCGGCCCTCGACCTCGCCCTCGACATCGATGCCTGAAAATTTCCGCCTTATCGTCAAACTTTCGCCCAAAGCTTCGCGCAATGCGATCAAAGGATGGGTGGAAGACGCACGTGGCGAGCGTATACTCAAAGCCTCGGTCACAGCTGTGCCTGAAAAGGGCAAAGCCAATGAAGCCCTGATTGAATTGCTGGCTAAATATTTTGATGTGCCAAAACGTGATTTTACGATCCTGCGTGGTGAGACAGATCGGCTAAAAACCGTTGAAATTAAAGGGCTTAGCACCTCCCAAACCACCAATATTAGTAATATGAAAAATTAGGGTTACCTTCACCTTTTTTGGCGATAATAGTGGGCAGGGGACCGGTTTTAAAACCGGCTTTTTAGGCTTCAGAACCAAAGACTTCGGATGTTGCGTGGGTTGAATCTGATGAAGGGCGTTTTGCTGGGCACCTGCTTTTGCGGGTGCTTTGCTTTTTCCGCGCACGCGCAAAGCGTCGGCCAGTTGACCGAAGACAATGTCCGCGAATTCATCGAAAAAACAACGTCCATCACGGCGGGCCGCGAATCAGACATGAGCCAGAAGCAGATTGAAATTTATCTCGATGTACATATTCATGACGATGCACGTTTCAAAAGCACAATGCGTTACGCCATTCCCGGTTTCGATGTCCAAGAAAAAACCATGAGCGTGGACAAGAACGACTTTATCAAGAGTATTCACGCCGCAACGGATACCGTTTCCGACTATGAAAATATCATCGAGATTACAGACATCCAGATTTCAAAAGACGGGCGCAAAGCCACAGTACAAACCCGCATGTATGAAAGCGGCAAGATGCCCGTGGCCGACGATATTGAAAAAGAAGAAGTGCCCATCGAGGGCATGTCGACCTGCACGCAGGTTATCATGCTGGACAAGAAAAACATGATCCAGATGTATAACGCGAACTGCGTTACGGATATCCATTTCAATACATTCTCGCCCTAAAGTTTAACCGGGCTGGCGAGGATATTTTCCCATTTTTTCGACGGATTGAACGGCGCGAGCGAAGGCATTTCGCGGCTGCGACGGATACCGTAATAATGATAACCGGGACCGAACAGCGATTGCAGGAATGTTCCATCCTGGAGATCTTTTCTTGAAACCGATCCATACTCGAACACCACGAAAGGCCGGTGTTTTTGAATTGTTTCCCTGAGTCCGAGGAGAACGCTTTTTTCGTGCCCTTCAACATCGATCTTGATGACGGACGGCCGGATATTATTTTCGGCAAAAAATTTATCGCCGGCCCGAACTTCCAGAGAGAGGTTCGACGGAGCGCCCTGCTCAAGAAACGCGCCGACGCCGAAATTATTTCCGTCCGGCGCGCGGAACGGCAGCATAGCATCGCGATCCGACAAACCGAACGGATGCAGATGCACGTGGCCGAGACTGTTGCCCTGAATGTTGCGCTCGGCGCAGCTTCGGACATTCTCCCACGGCTCAAAACCGTGCGCTTCATCGGCGGCGGCGGCCACGGCCAGCAGATGCAGGCCCGTGTTGGTACCTATATCAACATAGACGGGGCGGCGGCCCTCCTCCCGGCAGCTTTTCAGAAGATCGCGCAGCAAGCGGATGGTGGCCGGTTCGTGGAGACCGTATTGATAGATTTTTCGATCAAGATGCGTGTCGGTACGACCGGAATATTTCATCCCGAAAACATCAGCGGTGAAATCACGCCCGGTCGGAACATTCATGAGATTGCCGAGTTTTTTGCGCAGCCTTAAGGGGATGCAGGCATTTCGCGTGATGGTAAGAGACAGGGACATTACTCCCCCTGCGCAGCCATGAGCTTTTTAATCTCGGCGATACCTTGCGCGGGGTTCAGGCCCTTGGGGCATGTCTTCGTGCAGTTCATGATGGTGTGGCAGCGGTACAGGCTGAACGGGTCTTTGAGTTTTTCCAAGCGGTTTTTCTTGGCTTTGTCGCGCGTGTCGCGGATCCAGCGCCAGGCCTGCAGCAGCACGGCGGGGCCAAGGAATTTATCGGCGTTCCACCAATAGCTGGGGCACGCGGTGGAGCAACAGAAGCACAGGATGCACCCTGCAGGGCCGTGTCCATCAGCGCCGTTCAGCGCCTCGGAATCTTCCGGGCTTTGCAGGCGTTCACGATCACCCACAGGCTCGTCGTTCTGCAACCATGGTTCAATCGATTCATATTGCTTGTAGACATGCTTGAGGTCGGGGACGAGATCTTTAACCACCGGCATATGCGGCAACGGCGTAATCTTTGTGTTATCGCCGCAGTCGTGGATAGCCTTTGTACAGGCCAGCGTGTTGGTGCCGTCGATATTCATCGCGCAGGAACCACAAATCCCTTCGCGGCAGGAGCGGCGGAAGGTCAGTGTCGAGTCGATCTTGTCCTTGATGTAGATGATCGCGTCGAGCACCATCGGCCCGCACTTGGAAAGATCGATCGTGTATTCGTCGAGGCGCGGGTTCTGGCCGTCATCCGGGTCCCAGCGATAGACGCGGAAGGTTTTCTTTTTCTCGGCGCCGCCCGAGGCATCGATCGTCTTGCCGGGCTTGATTTTAGAATTCGCGGGGAGATTAAACTGGACCATTTTCTTATCAGTTCGTTCTTAGATTTTTTTTATGGGCCGGGGCGGCCCCTTGTTTTTACTCTATATTCTATCAGTTCGTTTGGTGGCCCATTTTTGGCCGAAATCATCCTAACACGGGGATGATAGCTTGTGAATCTGCCCGGTGAATCGGACACAGACTTCACGCCTCTTTCTACCGAAAAAGGTAGAGCGAGACTATCACAAACACAGTGAATTTTAAAGGAATTTTTTCCTAATTTATTTGTCGGCATTAGTCTGGATATTTTTTGTCTATTTCTTCGGCCCTGTCGGTTTTGACGACAAAATATCCACCCCTTTCATTAAAATCCAAAGTTTCTACCGCGTAAATTATTTTTTCATCCGAAATATTTTTTGGATTCATATTTCTTCCAAAATCAAAGATATACCTATGAAGGAAAGTCAAATAGATCTCTACGACATTACTAACATCCATAATCGTAATTAATTCTTCTAGCTCATTACTTACTTTTTCAATTGTTTCGGGGCGCAAACCAATATCTTTGCGGTTATTTAAATTTGAAAATGTTTTTTCTATCGCCTCTGCCAACGACATTCCTTCTAAAATATAAGAAGAAATTTCATTCTTATCTTTTCTTTCAATTTTTTTGTACTTTAAAAAAGCCCAAATATTCCAAAGAAAAAATCCGATAATTAAAACAGCGATCGTGGAAAGAAAGCCCATATAATTTCTTTACCTTAAAAATCAATAGACCCTTGCTTTTGGCGGGATGGATTCGACTTCGTCGGTCAACGTGTGGAGGATAACCGGGCGGTAATCGATGCGGGTTTTGCCGTTTTCATCGATCCATATGACAGTGTGTTTCAGCCATTGCTTGTCGTTGCGTTCCTTGAAATCCTCGCGGGCATGGGCGCCGCGCGATTCCTCGCGGTTCAAGGCCGAATGCATGGTGACGACGGCCTGCGGCAGGAGGTTGTCGAGCTCCAGCGCCTCGGCCAGGTCCGTGTTGAAGATCATGGATTTGTCTGTCACTGAAATGTCGTCCTTGGCGGCGTAGCATTTGTCGATGAGGTCAACGCCTTCCTTCAGCGTTTCGCCTGTACGGAAAACGGCAGCGTGGTTCTGCATGGTTTTTTGCATCTGGAGACGAAGGTCAGCGACGCGGGTTTTGCCTTTGCCGTGACGGATTTTATCGAGGCGGGCGATGCCCTTGTCATTGTCGCTTTTCAGTTTTTTGTGCGGCGTGCCGGGTTTTACCGTTTCGCCAGCACGGATGGCGGCGGCGCGACCGAAGACAACGAGATCGAGAAGTGAGTTGGAACCCAGGCGGTTTGCGCCGTGGACGGATACGCAGGCGGCCTCGCCGATCGCCATCAGGCCGGGGACGATTTTGTTCGGGTTGGATGGAGTCGGGTTGATGACCTCGGTGCGGAAATTGGTCTGGATGCCGCCCATATTGTAGTGAACGGTGGGAAGAACCGGGATCGGCTCCTTGGTCACATCGACGCCCGCGAAAATACGCGCGGATTCAGCAATGCCCGGCAGGCGTGAATGGATAATGTCCGGGTCGAGGTGCATCAGGTTCAGGTGAATATGATCTTTGTGTTCGCCGACGCCGCGGCCTTCGCGGATTTCGACGGTCATCGAGCGGGAGACGACATCGCGCGAGGCGAGGTCTTTGGCGGAGGGGGCATAGCGTTCCATGAAACGCTCGCCCTGTGAATTTGTGAGATAGCCGCCCTCACCGCGCACGCCTTCGGTAATCAAACAACCTGCGCCGTAAATACCCGTGGGGTGGAACTGGACAAATTCCATGTCCTGCAGTGGAATACCAGCGCGCAGGACCATAGCCCCGCCATCACCCGTGCAGGTGTGCGCCGAGGTGCAGGAGAAGTAGGCGCGGCCATAGCCGCCGGTGGCCAAAATTGTCTGGTGGGCGCGAAAGCGGTGCAGCGTTCCGTCGTCAAGATTCCACGCTATGACGCCGAGGCATTCGCCGTCATCGCCCATGATGAGGTCGAGCGCGAAATATTCGACGAAGAATTCGGCTTTGTGCTTGAGCGCCTGCGTATAGAGCGTGTGGAGGATGGCGTGGCCGGTACGGTCGGCGGCGGCGCAGGTGCGTTGCGCGGTGCCTTTGCCGTAGTGCGTGGTCATGCCGCCGAAAGCGCGCTGGTAGATTTTTCCTTCGACCGTGCGCGAGAACGGCACGCCGTAATGCTCCAGTTCGATAATGGCCGGAATGGCTTCCTTGCACATATATTCGATGGCGTCCTGGTCGCCCAGCCAGTCGGAGCCCTTGATGGTGTCGTAAAAATGGAAGCGCCAGTCATCCTCGCCCATATTACCGAGCGCGGCGGAGATGCCGCCCTGCGCCGCGACCGTATGCGAACGCGTCGGAAAAACCTTGGTGACGAAGGCAGTCTTCAGGCCCTTCTCGGCGCATCCAAATCCGGCGCGAAGACCGGCGCCCCCAGCGCCGACGACGACAACGTCGTATTCATGATCGATGATTTTGTAAGCTGTACTCATAAGAAGGCGACCTTAACGATAGAAAAAACACAAACCGCGCCAACGACCACGAAAGCGATGCACTTAAGGATCATCGAGGCTTTCAGAATGCCGGGGGCGTGAACATAGTCTTCGAGAATTTCATGAACACCAAGCATCCCGTGATAAAAAGTGACAAGAATGAAAATGATCATGAGCGCAGCATTCACAGGCGCCTGAAGCCAGGCAATGAAAACCTCGTACGGCGCGCCAATAAGGCCGACAATATTCAGCACCAGCCACACACACAAGGGAATAGACGCCAAGGCCGTAAGGCGAAGGATCATCCAGTGTTTTGAAGCTTCAAGCGCCATAAGTTACTTCCCTAATACAACTTCCTAATTATAAATGTCGTACCATGTGGCCGCTGTCGCCAGAACGGTGAGCAGCAGCACGACATAGCCGGACATGTATGCCTGTTTGATTTTAAAAAGGCGGCCCGTGTCCCAGATCAAATGGCGGATGCCGTTGAAGAGATGGTAGTAAAGCGCGAGGCTCCAGCCGAACATCATGAAGATGCCGAGCGGCGAGCGGATGAAATTCATCGCGGTGTTATAGGGTCCCTCGCCGAGCATTGCCGCCACCAGCCACCAAGCCACCATCAGTCCGCCAATAGAGAGCACTGCGCCCGTCATGCGGTGTAGAATCGATAGAATAGCGAGCAATGGCAGGCGGTAAACCTGAAGGTGGGGCGAGAGGGGCCTGTTGATATTCGAGGGCATTCCTAAATCTTTCAAGACGCGGTGAGCGCCTAGATATAATAGGTTTTATCCCTGTAAATTCAATGGTTTTTTAGGCCGCGGCCTTGGCTTTCAACTGGTTTTTGATCAGCAATTCCGCGATTTGCACGGCATTGAGAGCCGCGCCCTTGCGGAGATTGTCGGCCACGCACCAGAAGTTCAGGCCATTCTCGACCGATACATCCTCGCGGATGCGGCTGACATAGACATCGTCTTCGCCCTGCGTTTCCACCGGGGTGACATAAGTCAGGTCGTTGTCGGTGTCGATAACCGTGACGCCCGGAGCCGCGCGCAGGATTTTGCGGGCTTCGTCGGCAGAGATTTCACGCTCAAATTCCACGTTGATCATCTCCGAGTGGCCGATAAACACCGGCACGCGCACGCAGGACGCACATATCTTGATGGCGGGACCCATGATTTTCTTCGTCTCGGCGACCATCTTCCATTCTTCTTTGGTCATGCCGTCTTCCATGAATTTGTCGATGTGCGGGATGACGTTGAACGCGATCTGCTTCGGATAAACATCCGGCGACGGCGTGCTGTTCATGAAGACGCCCTTGGTCTGGTTGAACAATTCATCCATCGCGGCTTTGCCGGTGCCGGACACAGATTGATATGTCGCAACCACGACGCGCTTGATTTTTGCGTAATCGTGCAAAGGCTTCAGCGCCACGACCATCTGGATGGTCGAGCAGTTTGGCACGGCGATGATGTTGCGTTTCGCGTACCCGTCCAGCGCTTCCGGGTTGACTTCGGGAACGACGAGCGGAATATCCGGGTCCATGCGGAACAGGCTGGTTTTGTCGATGACAACAGCATGTTTCGCTGCGCGCGGCACAAATTCTTTGGAAACATCCGAACCGGCGGCCGAGAAAACAATATCCGTGCCTTTGAAATCGAACGTGGCAAGGTTCTGTACTTTCAGATTACGCTCGCCATAAGAGACTTCCTTGCCCAGGGAACGTGCCGAGGCCAGGGCCACAACTTCGTCAGCCGGGAATTTGCGCTCGTCCAGAATCTTCAGGACTTCCGTCCCAACATTCCCGGTGGCGCCAACGACTGCTATTTTGTAACCCATAATCATCTCCTACCTATATATAAGGCCTTCTATCGCCTTCAACGTAACTGTGATAATCTAAAATTGGCTTTAAAAGCAAGGTTTTCAATCCTTTTTCGTTATTTCCATGGCCGATTCCCACATATATGACGATATCCCCCTCGCGATCTGCATCCTGCAGAAAAGCCGCATGGGCAATGCCATTCTTTATGCCAACCCCTCCTTCGTGCATATGACAGGCGCGGAAAGCGCGCAACAGGTCATCGGCTCCAGCTTCGACGATGCATGGCTGGACCTCGAAGCATCGATTTTTCTCAAGAAACTCAAAAGCGTAACGCCACCCAAGACCTATATCATGCCGGCCAGCCGCCTCTATAAGACGGGCAAGCGCTGGGTCAGTTTTGTCGTCACGGAGGATGTGTGGAAGGACGAAGAGGCCTTTATCCTCTGGGGCACCGACATCTCCGCCACGAAGGAGCATGAGGAAGAGCTGATCGCCGCGGTTGAAAAGGCCGACGCCATGGCCGAGATGAAATCAAATTTCCTGGCCACAATGAGCCATGAAATCCGCACGCCGATGCAGACGATCTACGGGCTTCTGGAGTTGATTGCCGATGAGCGGCCGGATGAGCGTATCGGCGCGATGGTCAAAACGGCACAGACAGCGTCCAGCGGCCTTCTCGAAATTCTCGACGACATTCTTGATATTGCGAAGATGGACGCCAACAAGATGGAACTCGATGTGTTCGAGGTGCCGGTGCGAACATTGGTGCGTGGCATTCTCGAAGCACTGGCGGTGAAAGTGCACGGCATTAATGTTGAGCTGAGAGATGATATCGACGCCGACGTTCCGTTCGTGATTATCGGCGATCCCAAGCGGCTGCGGCAGATCATAATGAATCTGGCGGGCAATGCCCTAAAATTCACCAGAGAAGGCACCGTTACAGTCCGGGTTACGCGAAACCCTCAGAATATAACGGTTTCCACTGGAAAAGTTGGATTGCGGTTTGAAGTGATTGACAGCGGCATCGGTATGAGCCCGGAAACTTGCGCGAAACTGTTTCAATCCTTCACGCAGGCCGACAGCTCGACGTCGCGCAAATATGGCGGCACAGGGCTGGGGCTTTCGATCTGCAAAAAACTGACTGAATTGATGGGCGGAAAAATTGGTGTCAGCAGCGCCGAAGGCCAAGGCTCCACATTCTGGTTTGAAATCCCGACCGAGGAAGTCGGCACGAATGCGACGACAATCGAACTGCCGAAGCTGGACGGAATTTCTGTTTTGTCGGTCGAGGATCACCCACGCGGCGCGAAGGAGATTGTCAATTCACTGCGCTCGATGGGCGCGAATGTCGAAAGCTGCCCTTCTTATATGGAAGGCTATCAGTTGGTGCAGCGCCGGCCGTTCGATGTCGCCGTCATCGACCAGGGCCTGCCGGACGGTTTGGGATTGGATCTGATCAAGGAAATCATGCATATCCGCCCGCATATGGGATTGATCATGTACACGGTGCGCGATGACGTGGGATTGCAGCACAGCCTGCAGGCGCTGGGCGTCACGTATCTCACAAAACCGGCCAGCCGCGCGGGTTTGGGCGAAGCGGTCAAGAATGCGGCGCGTAAATCGGAGCATATCAATATTGAAGGCCCGATACGCCTGCTGATCGCCGAAGATACGATGAGTGTGCAGGAAATTCTGAAGCGCCAGTTGCACAAGGTTGGCGTCGAGGCCGATTTTGTCGAGAACGGCAAGCAGGCGCTGGAGGCGCTTCAGACGGGGAAATACGGCATCCTGATTACCGATCTGCATATGCCGGGGATGGATGGATACGGTTTGGTCGATACGATCCGCAAGCAAGAGAAAAAGGACGGCGGACATTTTCCTGTCATCGTCCTGACTGCCGATGTGCAGATGGCGCAACGCGACACATATCTGCGACACGGGTTTGATGAATGTTTGCTGAAGCCCGTATCCCTGGGCCAGTTCAGGCGCCTTTTGATCCGTTGGGGTTTATTACTGAATGAAGAAAAGACGGAAGAGACCCCGGCAGCAGCAAAAAAAGCCCCTGCCCCAACCACAGCGGCCGTCGACAAGGCATCGATACGTGAATTGATGGGTGCGTTTGACGATAACGCTATCGAGATGCTGAACATGTTTGCCGAGATGACCGCGCCGCTGATCGAGCGCCTTCAGAAAGCGCAGGATAATAACGATTATCATGATCTGAAAGAGGCCGCTCACAGCCTGAAAGGTGCAGCGCGCAGCGCCTGCTGCAACATCCTGGGCGACATGGCATCACATCTGCAGGAAGATGCCGAGAAGAAAAAGCCGTCAGCCGGACTGGTTGAAGAGATCAAGGCGGAATTTTCCCGCGCCGAAGCTGAAATCAAGACATTGAAACCTGATTAAGGGAAAACCGGTTAACAGCCCGCCGCCGTTTCGTCGTTGTCGGAGTCGCCGTTAAAGACAGAGCTGGCGTTCTTCACCATCCAGACACGGAAGCAGACATGAGCAGCAGGGCATTCAACGACGCCGAGACTGTCCAGTTCTTTCGCCCCGGCAGGCGCATCGGCCGTATCGATGATGTCGGCTTCGCATTCGGCAAATTTCTCATCCAGCTTGGACAATGCCGTTAACAGGAAGGCGTCGCTCTTGTCGGTTGAGGTCCAGAAGAAAATGCCATCTGTTTCGTTGTAATATTCCCAATCATTGAACAAGGCAGGCGACGGCGGCAGGAATTTTCCCTCTCCACCGCTGAATACAGGTTCATGATCATCCGTGGTGCCCGCGCCGCCCGGATTATTGCCGGGGCAGCGTATATTTTTTACGAACCGGTCACCCGTCGGCAAAATCGTCGAACTGGTGTAATGATCGGAATCGGGATTAAGGGGGTAATTTTTACGCGCGCCGGGATCGCTGCCGCCGCCGGAATTGTCGATGGCACTGTCGCCCCTGGGGTAGGACAGAACGCATTCCTGGATCGACGCGCGAATCACATTCGCCTGGCTTTCGACTTCCGTGAGAGTTTTAAAGGTGTTCTGGGTGGATGTCTGCTGGCTGGACGGTTCCATGAACGTCACAGTCAGCGCCGCCAGCAAAGCAATAGCGATCAGGATATAAACAAGAGCGCTTCCCTTTTCATTTTGGCGGAAAGGAGTGCAAGTCATACGCGTATCCTGTGAAAAAAATCTGAAGGGGAGTTTTATCTCCCCTTCCCGATTATTGTTCGATTAGAACGTGGTAGTAGTGATACGTGCTCGCGGGCTGCTGGAAGCATCCAAAGGCCTGGCCATCGAGAGCGCTCGCAGCGCCTTCGCCGATCGTTCCGCCCGGACCATTCGCCAAACCGGCCACCCAGGTTCCTGCCGAACCGGCACCCATGTTCGAGAGAACATCAATGTTTGAATCTGTCGGAACACTGCTGATGCCAAGCTCTTCGTTGATCCGTTCGCAGATCGTTCTGTTCACTCCGGAGACGATAGCCATGATATCCGCTGTCGTCGTCGTGACAGCATCGACCGTTCCTGTCGTACCAACAAAATTCACTTCGTTTTCACCGTTAAACACCCATGGTTGCGGGTTGCCGCTAACGATCACATCAGCCGAGGCGGGCACAAATGTCGCACCGCCGCCGCCGGGATGAAACACGCAAGCCGCGTCTGTCGTACAGTCAGCAAAGTCAGAGGGAGGATTAAATTCAAGAGTGGATATATCAATGCTGTTGGAAACCATCATGCGGATGATGGCGGTTCTGACCGAAGCGGGATATTGCGTGACCTGCGCGCTGTTGATCAGGTTCGTTTCGCTGTTGGCGTCGCCACCGCCGGACCGGCTCGATTGCGTCACCGCGTAAGACAATGCGGCAAACAAAGCCACCGCGATAAGAATAAGAAAGAGAACGTTTCCTCTTTCTGCGGCATGCCTGTGCATTCTTTGGGTCTCGAACATTTTAACTTCTCCACTTCACTCTGGTAATTATATCATCCCGGCTTGTCGACGGAAACCTTGTTAATCTTAAGGGTTGCCGCCAGAGGCACCCGCTCACATTCACGCCCCACGCATAATCTGTCAATACTCACCCGCCAACCCGAACCCCCGTTCTGGATATGGCCGATGGCCTCGCGGAACTGGCCGAACGCAGCCGTATTTTCCGCAGTGACAAGGATAGCCGCCCCGTTGGCCTTGATCGAGAGGCCTGTATAGATGGTTTTGATTTTATCAACAAATTCCGTTACTTTCTTGGGATTAACGGGCACATCCTTAATGATTGGAACAATCGGCTGCAGGGCCTGCGCCTCCTGGAGTTCTGCACGGAATTTCGTCATTTTCTGCATCTGGACAGTGGTATAGAGGCCAATTGCTCCCGCGGAAGCCCACGCAACCCCGGCAATGATAAGCATGGTCTTGCCGGCATTCTGCGGCATCTTTTCCAGAAAAGCGTTAATATCTTGTGAAACCTGCGGACTGGCGTATTTTTTCAGGCTCCGCCAGTCGAATGATTTTAATTTCTGTAGATCAACCACTTACCATATCCCCAACTTGAGTGTTCTTATTTAGTGCCCCTGACCCTGACGCGGCCATCTTTTTCAATCGTATCGGATTTACCAAATTCAGCGGCAAAGGCTTGTGGAATCAAAGCCTGCCATTCCAGCTTGCCGCCCTTGACCTCGTATTTCACCAATGTGCCGTCCTTGGCTGCAAGGGTGTCCAGCAATTCCTGGATCCGCACCATGTGCTTGATGGTGTCGCTCTGCATCGCGTTGTTCGCTTTGTCGACAAGGTCTTTCGACGCATTTTCCGACTGTTCCTTGACCGTCTCAAGATTGCGCTCGATCAGGTTCACGGAAATAAAATTGAAAATCAGGACAACCGTTGCAATAAGGGCGACAAACATGCCGGAGAAAACCAGCATGCGTGCCGTCGCACGCGCCAGCTTTTCTGTTTTCAGCATCTTGTTGCGCCAGGCAATAATGTCGGCGACTTCGGGATTGATGGTGACGAAGTTCGCATCCATGCTTTGCACACGCGGCAAAATCGTACGCGACGCACCGAGAAACACCTGCATGCGGCCCGTCTCCGGATCCCATCTCAACGCAGAAGCGATACCTTCCTGTTCGTAAAGATAAACCGTTTCGCGGTCCCAGTATTCGCTGTTGCCCGGCAAAGCCGCGGCCAGCGGGCACCAGCTGTTGGGGTTGGACGCCAGCGATGTCGACGGACAGGCCAGGTACCAGACCTTGCCGTCGTCAACCGAATAACAGAAATGAACTTTCTCCGTGCTGCAGGCTTGCGCCGCTGCATTCCATACCGCGTCTTCTTCAGTGCCGGGAATATGGGGAACCACGCCGCCGATTAATTCCTGTGGCAGGTATGGATATAACTCGCCGACGAAATCCTTGGCTTCGCCAGCCAGGTAATCGGACATGCCGGGACGCGGGCGGGAAATCCCGCTCTTGGTTTTCCTCTCCGAGGGCTTGCCCTTTTCGAGGACGTCTTTGTCTTTTGCTCCGATGACCAAACTCACATTGCTCCTTGCATCAATCCACCCATCATAGAATCCATGCTCATATTCATAACCGTTAGGGCGTAAATTGCAGAACCGAAAGCAATCGCAAGGAAGACACCGGTGAGGGCAAAAGCGAGCCAGACAATTAAGGAGTGTTTGGTTTTCGCCGCCTGCGAGCGCATCTCAGAAATAGACTCCATAACTGTAGCAACTTGGCCGAGGTCAGACAAGCTGGCCAGTTCAAGTCGTTCACTTCTTGTCAGCGGGGGCCGGTCGAGGGCCGAGCCCAATGTAATGCCCCGGCCGAGGTCTTTGAGCGATTCTTCCCAATAATGGGCCACATCCGGGGCCGAAGAGGCTTCAGCCGACTGTTCCAGCGTATCGTTAATCGGCACCAGCCCGCGCAACATACGGGCGGCGGCAGACATCGAATCGGCAAAGGCCAGGTCGCGTAAGTATCCCCCGATGAGGGGAATTCTCCGGACGATCCGGGCTGTGGGCCAGTCCTTTTTACCACGGTTGGCCCAGAAGGAGAAAACGCACCAGGCCATGAAAATGCCGGTGCCGCAGGCGAACCAGATAAGGACGTCCCATGTCAGGCCCAGACGGCCCACAACAAGGTTAAATTTTTCGAGCTCTTCAGGATCGGTCGGCGGGTTATCCTTGAACCATCCCAAGACCATGTCCTTGCCCGACCAGAGCGAGGTGACGATGGAGAAAACGTCGAATGCCAGCCAACCCATTGTTCCCATGATGGCGCGGGCGTTTTTACGTTTCTGCGTGATCGAATGAATGGCGTGCGGGATCCCTTCCACCAGCCTGTTGGCGCGTTCGGAGCCGGCAAGGATGGCCAGCGTGCCGTGGTCGAAAATATTCAGCGCCTTGAGCGCGTCGATGACGCCAAGACCCCGGGCCAGCGCTTCGCGCGCGGGAGCAAGAATATTCTGACGGCGCGGATTGGTTTCGGCCTGGATTATTTTCCACAGCGCCACGCCCGGCGATTGCGAGATGGAGCGGAACTGGATGCCCCGCAGCAACTGGACCTGCCACCATGTCGAGCGGGCAAGCAGGCGTTCGATGGGTGAGCGCTCATGCGGGCGTATGGCCAGCGGGTAGCCGCCCTTCTGGGTGATGGCGTTGCGCACGTCTTCTTTGGAGGGAAGATAAAAAGACTCCGTGGTCCGCTTCGGTCCGGAAGTCGTTTCATAAGCGATTTCGGCAACCCATTGCTGCATGGGATATCACTCCTCGAGATAGGAGAGAGCCGCCTTGGGATCGACAAGACCCGTGACAACAAGATCGACAAGGCCTTCGCGGCGCGTGTGAACGACAACACCTTTTTCATGGATGACTTTGTTCACGTTGCCGATGAGGGCTTCGTAGATGTGGTTCCGCTGGGCGGGACCAAGCGTGATCAGAAGCGCGTCAAGAAGAAGCGTCCGGCCCGAGATGCCGGTGCGGTTGCACAGATCGCAGCCGCTGGTGTTGTGGCGGCGGATTTTTACGTCCGCTTCAAATCCGAAAGCCCTGGCTTCATCCTCGTTCAGAGTCTCGCCAACTGTCGATTTGTGCGCGCAGCCCTGGCAAAGAGTCCGGACAAGGCGCTGGTTCATGATTGCCCGCACCTGCTGGGCAAGCGTATAGGTCGAAGAGCGCTCGCGCTCATGCGGCATGAGCGAGCGAAGACGTTCAAATGTCTGGAGCGCCGTGTCGGCGTGAACGGTTGAAATCACGGTATGGCCGGATTCCGCGGCGCGCAGCGACGTTTCAACCGTGTCGCCGTCGCGCATCTCGCCGATGATGATGTAGTCGGGATCGTGACGCATCGCGGCGCGGATCAAATCGGCGAAGCTGCCGCCTGCCATGCCGGGACGCACCTGCCACTGCGTGGCATAGCGCAGTTCGTATTCGATCGGATCTTCGATGGTAAGAACGTGACGTCTGCGGCGGTCAATCTGCTGCACGCAGGCATAAAGTGTCGTTGTCTTACCGGAACCTGTCGGGCCGGAGAGAATGATCATACCGCCGCCGCCTTTAATCTCGGGCGAGAGAAGATGCGCGAGGTAATCGCCGACATCTTCGTGGCGACGGAACAATTCGTCGAAGCCTTTCAGCGAGGCGCGGTCGAGAAGACGAAGCGTGAGTTTTTCACCGTCCTGCGCCTGCGGGCCGGCGGCAACGCGGACGTCAATGGCGCGGCCCTGCCATGTAAAGCCGAAGCGACCGTCTTTTGGTGTTGTTCTGTCGCCGAAGTTGAGGCCGGCATCGCGTTTCAGAAGCGTCGTCAGACGCGCCATAGAATCCGCCGGAAGCAAGTGCATCGGGATAAGATCGCCGTCGATGCGGTATTTGATCCAGTTCGGCGCATCGGGGTTGTTGTCCTGGACGAGGTGAATATCGGAAGCGCGCATCTGCAAAGCCTCGGCCATCAGGTCGCGCTGGAACTGGTTGAGCAAAAGGCCGTTGTCGCTGTCAGCCAGCCAAAGGGAGAGTGCTTTCTCGCAGCGATCAGCGGAAAGATCGTGCACTGAGCGCAGTGTGTCGGTGAGTTCCTTACGGTCCCAGACTTCGACCTCGACGCGCTCGACATGGAAGCCGGAGCGGTTTGCCGTGGAGAGAAGGCTTTCGATCTGGCGATCGTTCAGATCATGCAGCGGCGCGATCCGGAGAATACCGTCGCGCAGGCCAATAAGATGGATGGAAAGCGGCAGCCAGGATTGCACGGGAAGAACGGCGCGGAGCTGGTCGCCCGTGGCGCGGTCCTTGATGCTTTCTTCATCGTCGGTCTGTGACGGAAGAATGGCGCCGGCCATATCGAGAAGTTGTTCCGTGGAACGGGGTATGCCCTGCTCAAGAAGCATGGCGCGTTCACGCTGGACCATATCAAGGTAGCGCTCGCGTCCCTCGGTGGAGCGGACTTTTTTACGCGCGGTGCTTTGACGACGCTCTACACCGCCGGGAGGCTCGGCACCGCCCTTGCGTCTGTCGATTTGCTGGTCGTTTGTCGCGTCGGACATGAATGATTAACCACCGGATTCAGAGTTGCTGGAGCCGGCTGCCTGGGTATTTCCAGAAGATTTCGAGCCAGAACCACTGTCTTCTCCCGATGATGACGAAACACGGTTAATAGAAGATAAAGAACGGTCGAAAAGCAGGAGGATTCTTTGCCCCTGATGTAAAAACTCGATGCCGTTCTTCTGAATGGCCACAAACCAGGGCACGCCGCCCAGCACGATCTCTTCATTATCGAAAACAATCCGGCTGCCGCCCGGGCCGTTGATGATGGCGCGCGTGGGCGAGAACGAGGTGATTTTATAGCCATCCAGTACGCTGGCCGGGTTGGGCACGTTCACATTGTAAGAGGGCATGCCCAGCGCGGCTGTGTTGTTTGCCGCGGCATCTCTCTGCTGCCGGGCGATATCGGGTGGCACGTTGGGATCGACGGAAGGATCGAGCGGAAGCTGAACCGCATTGCCGCCGCTGAGAAGGATCGCTTTCTGATCCTGGCTGACAGGCTGTTCTGAGCCGCCCTTGATCGGCAGCACGAGAACGCCGCGTGCGCCGTCATGGAGAATTTGTACATCGTCCGTCAGCGAGCCGATGCGCGTGGGCGACCATGTAATCGTCAGCGGGCAAGCTTCGATCGGATCCAGAACCGTCGCCTTCAGGCAGCCGTCATTTTTGAAACTCAAACCATTGTCACTGCCGGAAATACGGATGTCCTGAATTGTAACCGGGGCATCGCCCGCATTCACCAGCGAGACGGTGATGGTCGAAGCTGTCTGCACGTTAGCGCCGAAATCAACTTCCGTCTGCGAGGAAACCAGAAGGCCGCGGCCAGGCATGGCCTGCGGAAAGACCTCGGCTTTTTCGATTGTTTCAGGCTTGAACTCGCCGCTCAAAGGCACGCTGGTTAGCGCCGTGGGGCCCGAGTGCGTGACGACGAGAACGCCGGACGAGCGGCCCTTCATTTTCGGCGACCAGGAAACAACCGCGATACAGGCCTGACCGGGATCGAGTTTCTTGCATTCGGATTTCATCGAATAACCGGCCTGATCGCTGGCATCGATTTTGATCTCGGAAATGTCGAGCGGCGTCGAGGTGATGTTACGGAGGATTACAGGCTCGGTCAGAGTCTGGTTGGCCTCGAGGCTGCCGAATTCGATTTCCGCCGGTATGGCTTCGATATCGCTGGCCAGCGTCTCGGACGATTCACCGGACGCATCAACCTGGCCGGAGAGGGTCGAAGAGACGAGGCGCGTCTTGCCGCTGTGCGACATCAGCATTTCCACGCGCCATGCGCCGGACTGCAGCGCTTTCACGGAAAGGGCGATGGCGCACTCGGCACCGGCAGCAAGTGACTCTTCCTGACACTGGTTCAGGGCGACATTCGCGGAAACTGTCGAAGACGGATAAAGCCTGATCAGACCCGTGGTGATCGGCTGCGATCCATCATTACGGAAACGAACGACCACCTGGGCCGTGGCGCCGGTGGGAATGGTACCGCCATCGACGGTGGGCGCAACCGGGACAAGCCCGCCCGCCCCGGAGTTCCCCGATCCGCCGCCCTGGCGGGTGCCCGGATCGCTGAAGCCGGGATATTGTGCATAAGCCGGCACAGCCGCCATAAAAAGCGCAGCACAACAAAGGCTTAGGGCAATAAAATTCAGAATTTTCCGGTGCATAGGAACATTTGGAAATTGACAGGACACGGCATATTTGAGGGACACCGCTACAGTGATTCTATCACAAAAAACCCTAATCCCGCAGCCCTAAAAAAAGCGCAGATGTCATTTTTTGTTTTGAATCAGTGATTAGCCGCCCGGATTTAACAGGGAAGCTGGAATGGTACCGGAGTCAAATTCCTCTTCCTTGCGGCCGGGCATCGAAGTCGGCCCGCCGGCAGGATTCATCGAGGTGCCCGTTACATTCGGAGAGCCCGTGCCGCTAAGCGCCCTGCTGTCTTCGGTTGTGTAGACAATCACGCGGGGCTTCAGCAGAAAAACCAGCTCGGTGTTGTTTGATTCCCCGGAACGCGATGTCGGGAAGATCGGCTGCTTGAAGCCGGGGCCCGAGCTGTCGAACTGGTCGCTCTCGCGCACAAGACCAGCGATCAGCAAGGAATCGCCTGGGCGGATGCGGATCTGTGTCGAAAGCTCGCGCTCGGTCGCGCGCGGCAGTTGAAGCGTCGTGCCGTCGGCTTCGAAATCGTCAAAGCCCTGGAATTCCTGCAGTTCGATTTCGATGGTGCCGTAAATCGTTGCGTTATCCCAGGCGCTGGAAATGGTGAGGGTAAAGCCGGTATCGACAGAGTCTGTTTCCGTTGAAACCGTTACCTCACCATCATCGACAGAACGGCTGAGAGAGGAAACATAGTTCACCGTATCGGCGGCGCGTAACGTGGCCTGCGCCCCCGACAGGACGGTGATTTGCGGCTGGGAAATCGTCTTCACCGCGCCGTATGTCGAAATAAATTCAAGAACGTCCGCGCCATCAAACGCCACATCGCCCGTGGTCGGCAAACCGATGCTGATCGGAGAATCCGATCCGGAAGTTCCCGGCAGATCGATGCCGAGATTAAATTTGCCGAAATTGTCTATTTTCTGCCAGTTGATGCCGGTTGCATTGTCCGTATTCAGGGTCACCTCCCAGATATAGACTTCAAATACGATCAGCGCCGTATTGGAGCGGATCTTCTGGAAGTAACGGTTGGCCAGATCGGAGGTGCGGTTGGTGGCCTGGTAAACAATCGTGCGGGTTCCCGCTTCGGTAATTGCCGCTTCGCCCGTAATCGCCTGAAGCCCCGTGGCCAGTGCTGCAAGAATATCCGTCTCTCCACCAACAGGGGGAACCGTGACTGTGAAGGTTTGTTTTTCCTTGATCACCAGCACGCCGTCTTCATAGGCGCAGTAGAGATCAGCAAGGCTGCAAACCTTGTTGACCACCTTGTTCAGCGGGCCGCGTAGATTTGCAACGGTGATTGTGCGCGTAAGGGCCTCATTGGTTTCAAAAGCCATTGGCAGTTCATAGTCGGACAGAATAAGCTGCAACGCGCCCGCCAGCGTTTCAGAACGAAGTTCAAACGGGCCTACAATTTCATCGGGAAGCGGGTCGCCGTCCTCGGCTTCGGGAACCAGGACATCGCTGCCCAGCGGCAGATACAGCACGCTGTCCGGCTTTTCATTGACGGCTTCGGGGCGTTCGTTCGCCATGGTTGGCGAGGGAATTTTGACATTCCGTGCGCC
>Ga0247727_10004640_pt1 | contig 28902 bp, 22 predicted proteins | sample WisWelCaveWW1625_FD_202498 | JGI IMG/M metagenome (GOLD analysis project Ga0247727, IMG submission 202498) | Biofilm microbial communities from Wishing Well Cave, Virginia, United States - WW16-25 | ecosystem: Environmental > Aquatic > Deep subsurface > Groundwater > Cave microbial mat | place...
CAACTTCAGCGCCGCTGTCGTTGAGTTGATGCTCAAGCTCGCGCTCTACATAAAGTGGATTGGTCGGCACGACGATGCCGCCGATCTTCAGGATCGCATAATGCGCGACGACATACTGTGGAAGATTTGGTAAAATGATTGCGACCCGGTCGCCGCTCCGAACGCCGATGCCCGCCAACGCCGCGGCAAACGCATCGACCATTTTCGCCAACTCGGCATAGTTGAACCTCCTGCCGAAAAAAAGCATCGCCCGCCGCTTCGGGCTGAGTTGCACGGTGTCCTCAAAAAGATCGTAGATTGTTTTTTCAGGAATGGCCGGGCTCTGATTCACGGCCGTCTCATAAAACTTTAACCACGGCCTTTCCATCTGTCCACTCCTTGTTCACTGATGCAGGAAACCATGCGTCTACAAAATAGTGCACGAGAGGATGAAATCAGCCAACAGGTTTGCGGGGAGGCTGGAACTTTGCGCCGCCACCGAATCACAGCCATGCCAAGAACGACTACTTATTACACTCAAATCCCCGATTTTGGCGAGGCCGCCGGAGCGTAACAGCGAATGTTGCAAAAATTTATAGACCACGTCCTCCTCCGTCCATTCGAAAATCTGCGCTTACCGCCACCGCTTCGCGAGAGCCGTGACATAATTTTCTGGATAGGATTTGATCTTCTCTTCGGCAAGCAGCTCTGCGGCGGCGCGCGGCGAAATTTTCTCGCTCACGGATCTTTGTAACGCCGCATCGGTAGCGCCGGCAATTTGTTTTTCCAAATTCTGCAACAAGGCCGGCACCGTCACCGGACCGTCGCCTTTGATGAGCGTATGATACAACGCCGCAGTCCCCGCATTGGCGATGAAGTCGGGCACGACGACATGGCCCTTTGCGAACATCCGCTCTTCGATATCCGCCGGCTTGAACGGATCGTTGGCCCCGCAAATCAGATACTTCGCTTTGATGCTTTGAAAATTTTCCTGCGTGATTATTTCGCTATCTGCTGCCGGAATAAAAACGTCGTCGCCAAATTGGTAAATCGCCTCGGGATCGTTTATCATCTCATAGTTCGAAGGCCGATCTTTGAGGTTCATGAGATTTGGAAAAACGGTTTTACTCCTCTCGTCGCGGCAGGAAAGCAGCAGCGGGATGTTCAGGCCGGACTGGCAATATATAGTGCCGTAGCGATCGCTAATTGCCTGTATGGATGCGCCATCATCCGAGAGAAATTTTGCGCAACAACCGCCGACGTTTCCAAAACCCTGAATCGAAATCTTTTTCCCTCGCAGTCCATCCGGTTGCAAGGCGTGCTTCGTCGCCACGTAAATGCTGAAACCGGTCGCCGCGGTGTTCATGAGCATCGTGCCCTGGGAGTCGATCGGCAAATGAATGCCCTCAAAGAAACGTCTGACGCGGCGATCTTCGTCGCCCAACGATTTCGCCAACGCATATTGCGGACAGCTCAACCCAAGAGAACGCGTGCAAGCGATGACTTCGTCCTCGTTCGTGTTCAAGTCCGCGCCGGTCACATAACAATTCATCAAAAACGGCTTGATGTACTGATAAAAACGTTGCATGACGATCAGCTTGTCTGGCTGCGTTGGATCGTAGTCGATGCCGCATTTCGCCCCGCCGATATGCGGATCGGTCAAGGTGAACTTCAGCGTCATGGTTTGCGCGAGCTTGATCATCTCATCGGCGGTCATGTCTTTTTTCATGCGTGTGCCGCCGCCGGCAACCCCATTCACCAGCATATCGATAACCAGCCAGCCGCGCGCATCGAGCTGTTCGTCTTCCCATTCAATCACCACAATCGGCTGGCGATCCTTCACAACGTTGCCCGCGCTAAAAGGTTGAGCTTCCATGGCGCCACTTCCCTTGTTGGGTTCACCTGAAAACTTGTTCGCAGAATTTATGCAACCAAAAAACCAGTGAGTAGCCGCTTGAGATAAACACCGATCATCGCTTTGCGGTACTGCGGAGAGAACGCAACGTTCTTGTAGGGTGTCACTTGATTCATGATTTCATCACTGAGATGCTCGATCAGATTCTCGGTGAGTTGATCGCCCACAAGCCTTTCCGTCATCTCGTCGAACTCCAGCGGCGTAGTCGCAACGCCGGTCAAAGCAATGTGAAGGCGCTGAATCGTTTTTTGTTCGAGTTGCACCGCGACCGCTGCGCCCAGCACCGGGAAATCCATGGAATCGCGCACGCGGAGTTTTAAATAATTCGCGCGAAGATTTTGCGCGTCAGACGGAATCTTGATGTGCGTCAAAATTTCTTCGTGCAATTTCACATGGCGGGTGATGCCGTCATGAGTAAAAAACTTCTTCGATGAAACCTCACGCGCTCCCTCCGGCCCGGCAAGCACGAACGAAGCGTCGAGCGTCATGAACACCGGCGCAAGATCGCCGGAGTAGGTGGCATAGCAAATCGTCTCCTGCGGAACAACCAAGCAGACATTGCCATCGGCCTTCAAACAATAGTCTTTCGAGTCACGCCAAAATAAACTTTGGTTAAAATAATAGCAGCGCGTGTCGAGCATGATGTTCCCACCGACGGTTCCGGACTCGCGCAGCAAGGGCGTGGCGATCTGCGCAGCGGTCTTGGGAATAACCGGCAGCGTTTTTTTTAATTCACGATGATTTTCAATTTCCACCAATCGCGCCATCGCGCCGATGCGGCTCGGAGAGATTTGATAAAGCTCGTCGATGCCGCTGAGGCTGATGACATGCTTGCGCGGATTGAGCCGCATTTTGTAATTAGGCAAAAGATCCGTGCCGCCGGAAATAAAATCGAAATCGCCGTTGAAGGAATTTGCCAGCGTCACTGCCTCGGCGATGGAGCTGGGTTGATGAAATTCAAATGCGGGGAGGATCATGCTTTGTCCAATGAGAAGGATTAATTATTGGAGTCAGGCTTATCATTCGAAAACAATGGGTATTTCCATTTCCTCAACCCCGTTGCCAGCGCCATCACCGGCAAGCCGATGATTGCCGTCCAATCTTCGCACTCAAGTTTATCGAACAACATCAACCCGATGCCTTCGGTTTTCACTCCACCAGCGCTGTGGAGCGGATTATCCAGCTCGATGTATGTGCGTAATTCTTCATCCGAAAGATCGGCGCGTAGGTGGCCTCGACCGACGATGCAATATTCTTGCGACTCTTGGCGGCGGCAATCGTAAAGATAAAGACCGGTGTAGAATTCGTGATCCTTTCCTCGAAGGCTTTGTAACTGCTCAAGTGCGCGTTCAAGCGTCAAGGGCTTGCCAACCGGTTTTCCATTAAACCAAACAATTTGATCGGAGCCGATAAGAATAGCATCTGAGAATTCGTTGGCTACGCTCATGGCCTTTCCGCGCGATAGCTCCAAAACCATCTTTCGTGGATCATCATAAGCCCGGTGATTTTCTGCAAACCGTGGCGCGACTACCTGAAAAGGCAATCGCAAGCGCTCCATCAATTCTCGCCGATACGGCGACGTGGAAACGAGCACAAGCTCGGGAACTGATTTTGCCGCCGGTGGATTTTTCATCACGCTATTTTGGTGACAATTGTTTTAGCGTCTTTTCAAATTCCCGAAACGAATCGCTTCCCCACAAACAAAATACGACTTCTTGAAGCTGCGTCGCGCCGCGCAAATAATCTATCGTCGTCTGCAGCATGATGTTCGCGCAGCGGTCGATGGGATAACCGAAAATGCCCGTGGAGATTGCAGGGAAAGAAATGCTTTTTTGCTTATGCTGGTCGGCAAGCTTCAAAGAGTTGAGCGTCGCATCACGCAGCTTGCGATCTTCGTCGCCCTCTCCCATGCGCGGGCCGACGGCGTGAATGACGTGCTTCGCCTTGAGCTTGCCGCCGGTGGTGATCACCGTGCCGCCGATCCCGACGCGTCGGGATTCCGCGATGGCGTCACACTCTTTTTGAATGGCCGGGCCGCCCTTGCTGCGAATCGCGCCGGCCACGCCGGCGCCCAGCACCAGCGCTTCGTTTGCTGGATTCACAATGGCATCGGTTACTTGCTCGGTGATGTCATCCTGCACCAGGCTGAGCGCGGTCTTGTTAACGTTGATCTTCATTTTGCGTTCGCCGGAGTTTGTTTTTTCGAGATCGTCACGCTTGATGATAGGGAGATCTTTTTCATACGAGACGACAAAAAGCTTGAATCGGCATAGGCAGCTTTTGACTCGGAGGGTCGAATGCCCGTACTCCGCATCGGGTAGGCACAATCACAGGCAAACCAATGTTTGCAGCTTTTGCCGGCGTCTGGAAAAACCGTATTGCTAGTTAGCTGGGCAACGCCGCGCTTGATGTTGAAGATGGGATCAAAGCCAAGGCAGTGATCAAGGATGAGGGCAGCCAAAAGTACGCTCAGTACAATTTTCCCGACGAGCTTGCGCGGCACATTCTTCCTTTCACACGACCTGATGTCGAGCACGCTACGTGTATAGTGAAAAAAACAAAATGTCACGACGAGCATAATGGCGAATCCGGGCACAAAATGCAACAGCACAACACAAAGGATCATCCACAGACTGCCGAGTGTAATCTCGCCAATGCCACGCACTACGTTTCTCCAGACCGACATGCCGTGTAGCGGCTTGAGAATATAAAAGGCAATCAGCAGCCATCCGATCACAATCCAGGTGATGATAAACTTGTGCAACAAAGTGATCTCTACAATCTCGTTGATCAAGGTTGACATGGCTTACCCCGCGGCTTGGAAATTCACATCTTTTGACTGTAATAATTCATGCTATCCATCTAATGCATGTTCAATAGCCTGTGGCCGCGCCATCGCTCGCGCGCGGATCTGCCGCGCCCAAACGCAATCCCGTCTTGGGATCGATCATGATGCCCATGGCGCTGCCTTGCGATCCCTTCACCAGTAAGCGATGCCCCATCATTTGCAGGAATCGTTGCGAATCGATTGTCGTCGCATACCTTTCAATATACAAGCTGTCCGGCAGCCACTGATGATGCACCCGGCCCGCGGCGATTGCCTGCGATACATTCATGTTGAAATCAATCACGTTGAGCACAACCTGCAAAACCGTGTTGATAATGGTGCGCCCGCCGGGCGTGCCGATCAAGAGCAACGCCTTTCCGTCTTTCGCGACGATCGTCGGCGTCATACTCGATAACATGCGCTTGCCGGGCGCAACGACATTCGGCGGCGTGCCGATCATGCCGGTGCTATCCGTCTTTCCCGGCTGCGGATTGAAGTCGCCCATTTCATTATTATAAAGGAAGCCAAGTCCGTCGGCCACGATGCGCGAGCCGTAACCGTACTCCAACGTATAAGTGACGACCACGGCATTGCCCTCGGCATCGACGACCGAGTAATGCGTTGTCTCAGAGCTTTCGGCAACATCATTGACTGCAATCGGGTCACTTGAGTTCGCGCGATTCAGACTGATGCCTCGGCGTAATTCTTCAGCGTATTCCTTGGAGGTCAAGCGTTCGATGGGAAGTTCGGGATTGAAATCAGGATCACCGAGATGGCGAGCGCGGTCGGCAAAAGCGCGGCGCATGGCTTCGCTCAACAAATGCAAATACATCGCGGAGTTATGGCCGTAAGATTTCAAATCAAAGCCTTCGAGAATGTTCAGCATCTCGATCAGCGCCGTGCCGCCGGAACTGGGCGGCCACATCGAATAAATGTCATAATCGCGATACGTGCCGTGAATGGGCTGCCGTTCTTTGGCCTCATACGCTGCAAGATCGGCCTCGGTAATCAGCCCGCCGTTTTTCTTCATGTCGGCGGCAATCAAACGCCCCGTCTCGCCGCGATAGAATCCATCTTTGCCAAACTTCTGAATGCGTTTGAGAGTCTTGGCGAGATCGGGTTGTTTCCATACTTCATCTGCTTCATAGAGGACGCTGTCATTTTTAAAGAAAACTTTTGCCGAGGGCGGATATTTCTTAAAGCTGTCCTGCTCATTACGAAAGTCATCAGCCATGCCCCAGCTTAAATTGAATCCTTTTTCCGCCAACTCGACTGCCGGCGCCGTCAACTCTTTCCATGATTTCGTGCCGAATTTTTTCAACGCGAGATCAAATCCCGCCACCGTGCCTGGCACGCCGATCGAAAGATAACCTTCGTGATTCAAGTCCTCGATGTAATTTCCATCGGCGTCCACGTACATCTTTTCATGCGCCGCCGCCGGAGCTTTTTCGCGAAAATCGAAAGCCGTGACCGTTCCATCCTTTTTATAAACGATCATAAAACCGCCGCCGCCAATGTTGCCCGCCGCTGGATGCACCACAGCGAGCGCGAGTCCCGTGGCAACGGCTGCATCAACCGCATTGCCGCCACTTTTCAAAACTTTCACACCGACTTCCGAGGCTAAATAATGTGACGATACCACCATGCCGTGCTTGGCGTAAACCGGCGCTTTCGCCGCGCCGCCAATGAGGACTTGGCAGAACAATAGCAGAGTGCCGAGTAACGTTGAAAAGAAGATTGTCACTGAACCTCGCTTCATCGCTCCTCCAAAATTTGTCCGAAAGATTTGTGCTGATGAATTCAAGATATTAAAATCGGCAGGGCGCGAATACGAATCCGCTCATCTTCCATTACAACCACACAACCGGTCAACAGCTCCTTCTCTAACTGATAAAGGTGAGCAAGCAAAAAATCTAATTGTGATTTTGGACGTTTATCGGTCTGTCGAAACAGGATGAAAGAAGGTTTGGCTGCTTGTCGAAAAGCAAGGAGAGAACCAAAGTCGGTATCCGCAGAGATGATGATACGATCTTGTTGCGCGGCCATCTCGAAGATGTCTTCATCCGGGGCGGCAGCCATTCCAAGATCGCGAACGTGAATGGCATCGTGCCCTTTTGTCGCCAAGCCTTGTGCAATCGAGGGTGACATCGCATTATCGACAAGAAATTTCACGCCATCTCCACCACCGGTAATTGGCGTTCGCGCACCGCTTCCGCAGCGAACAATAGCGCCTCGTCGATGTCCTCAGACTCTAGATCAGGGTATGCGGAAAGGATTTCTTCAGACGCCATGCGGTTGGCGACCATACCCACTATCGTGGCAACCGGTATGCGAAGACCGCGAATACAGGGCACCCCCCCCATCTGGTCATGACGAACCGTGATGCGTGTAAATTTCATTTTTGCTCCTTGAATGTTAAGACAATATAGGCATTCGATTGCAAGTCGTCAAGCGCGATTTTCTCAGCCAATCCTATGCGCGGAATCTTTCCGCTTGCTTTTCTTCTGATTCCGTTACAAATTAGTCGCGCTTGCCCTACTGCGCAGGTAATTATTCACGGCATTCCCACCCAAGACTCACTCAGCTTTGTTTTTGCCAACTATCGCGGGACGCGGTCAGGAGGAGGACAATTACGTGGTTGGCCAGACAATTTCTCATTATCAAATTCTCGATTTCGGCCTCGCCAAGTTTGCCGGGCAGACGCGGCTCACCAAGACCGGCACGACGATCACTTTGTCTTTTGAAGCTGACATTTGGCAGGATGGCATTAGCATGACCCCTGATGGCAAGCGCATCGTCTGCAATGTGGTTGAATTGCAATCTGATGTCTGGCTGATGGAGAATTTTGATCCGGAGGTGGAGTAGAATCGATGGAGTGATGAACTGCTTACTCTTTCATTACTTCAGTGATCCACTAATCAAACAATCCACCGATCCATATTATTGCAGTATGATTGGCTCGTATAAAACCACTGTTTCAGACGGAGGTTGGCTATGTTTGCGCAGAAGGGGATTCATGTAATCTTGGCGGTTCTTACCGCTTGTGCATTGCAAGCATGCAATAGAGACACCAACAGCTATCCGCGCAAAAAAATCACCTTCCACGTCATTCCCAGATTCACGCCGGACTCTGGCGCTGTTTATATCACCGGCGATAATCCGCTTTTGGGAGATTGGAATCCGAGAGCGGTTGCTTTGGAAAAGCAAGCCGGCGGCAGTTGGAAAAGAACGTTTAGTTTTCCGTTAGGCCTTCACTTGAAATACAAATTCACACGAGGATCCTGGCTTAATGAAGCGATTGATGTCAATGGCCTCATTACCGGCAATTCAACACTCACCATAAAAAATGACACGACCATTTTAATTGAAGTCCCTGCATGGAAAGATGCCTCTGAGCGTGTGGGTCACAAAAATCTTGGTTCAAAAGACACGCTCAAAAACGATACGCACAAGACGATTACTTTCCGCATCGTTCCCCAGTTTATTCCAGATACAGCACCTATCTATATTGCTGGGAATAGTCCGCTTTTGGGGTATTGGAACCCTGGCGCCGTGCGCTTGGATCGGCACGTTGATGGCTCATGGAGTAAATCCTTTGCCTTTCCCCCAGGAAGCCAATTAGAATACAAAATCACTCGAGGATATTGGGACAATGAGGCAATCTATTCCGATGGTCGCATTCCCCCTCGCAACTCCAGGCTTGAAGTCGAAAGGGATACCACGATCATTATTCGAGTGATAAGTTGGAAAGACGTGCTCAAGAAAACTCGAAGCACAGCCGCTAAAACCGAAGGTGTGCTTTACAAGTCTAATGAGCAAATCAGCCGCCTTGATCTGGCCGATAAATATTATGATAAAGGCTGGGCTCTTTTAAAAGAGCGACGCCCCGATAGCTCAATTTTCTATTTAAAAAAAGCAATCGGGCATTACGAAAAGCTTGCCCAATGGCGAAGGCTCATGGTAAGCTACTCAGATATTGGCGTTAATTTAACCGAAAAATTGGATTATGAAAACGCATTGAAATATTACCACAAGGCTTTGGATATCGGGTGGAAGAAGTTCGGAGACTTCCAGCCCGCTCTCGCCGAGATCTATGATAATATCGGACAGTTCTACAAAAAGAAAGGTGATAACGACAGAGCAATTGAATTCTATCATAATGCTTTGGCCAGTTGGCAGCCGATCTTGGATGGCACAATTTCCGTTTCTATCCCGGGTTATGAACCTGAATTCACCTACAAAAGCTTGGGAGAAACATATAGGCTTAAAGGAGATTCCGAAAAAGCTTTAGAATATTATGACAAGTTTTTGAAAAAGGTAATTGATACTTATGGCGAGCCCCATCCTGTCGTTGCTGACTGCTATGACAACATTGGCAATATTTTTTTTGATAAAGGTGCTTTTAATAAGGCAAAGGAATACTACAACAGAGCATTGGCGATTAAGTTGTTTTTTTTCGATCACGACCATCCTAGTCTTGCCAGCAGCTACCGTAACCTGGGCAATATTTACTTGCGTATGCGGAGATATTCCCAAGCCAGAGATTATTTTGACAAGACATTGTCAATTTGGATTAATGTCCGAGGCAAAAAACATCCCGAGGTAGCGGCCTCTTATCAAAGTTTGGCAGAGTTCTATTATCAACAGAAAAGTTTTGACAAAGCATTAACATGCCTTCAAAGATCATTGATTGCTCTGGTTCCTGATTTCAACAACAACGATATTCGTACGAATCCGCCGCTAACGAATAGTTTTTCCGATGATCTTTTGTTGACTTCTTTAGAATTGAAAGCAAAAGTTGTTCAAGAATTATCTCTCATCCGGCCGCCTACGCTGAAATATCTGGGGGCATCTTTTGTTGCTTACGAGCTTGCAGTTGAGCTCATCGATAAAATACGTAGCGGCTATAAAGCCGAAGACTCGAAACTGTTCTTGGCAGAAAAAAACAAGGCCGTTTATGAACAAGCCTTCCAAACGGCTTTAAAGCTTTATGAAACCACAAAAGATCGAGCATTCCAAGAAAAGGCATTTCTCTTCGCTGAGCGAGGCCGCGCCGGGATTCTGCTGCAATCTCTTCAGGACACAGAAGCCAAAACCTTCGCCGGAATTCCGCCAAGCTTGTTGAAACGAGAGAAGGAATTGCGAATCGATCTGGCTTTCTACGACACCGAGCTGCAAAAGGAAAAGCAGAAAAACACCGGGCGCAATGAAAACAAGATCAAAGAATTTGAAAATCGCCTTTTTGTGCTGCATCGGGAATATGATGCTATTATTGAAAATTTTGAGCAAAATTATCCGGCTTATTTCGAGCTAAAATACCGAACCCAAACCGTGTCGGCAGCAGCTTTACAGGCGACGCTCGACGAGCAAACGGCTGTGGTGGAATACTTTGTCGGTGAAAGCGCCATCTACGTCATTATTGTTTCAAAGGAAGATCTTGAAATCGTCTCCCTGCCCAAAGACGAGAATTTTACCTTGCGCGTTGCGGTTCATTTTAACGCCATCAAGCGGGTGGTGGATGAGAAAAAGTACGTCGAAAATAGCATATGTCTCTACGAGGCGTTGATCAAACCGGTTGAGAACAAAATCGCCGGCAAAGAAAAGCTGGTGGTAATTCCGGATGGTGTTTTGTTTTATGTGCCTTTCGAAGCGCTGATTGCAAACAAATCCGGTGCCGATGATCGCAGCGATTTCACCAATCTGGATTATTTGCTCAAGCGTTTCGATATCTCCTACCACTATTCTGCGACCTTATATTACAAAACCAAAAACAAAGTCCCCAACCAACTATTCACAGAAACTCTGATGGCCGTCGCGCCGGTTTTCAACGAGAACAGCGACAACGGCTTTATCCTGGCAAGTAACGTGTGGGCGTTCGCTAATTTGCCGGAGTCAGAGAAAATGGAATTGGTTACCCGCGACGGCTCACGCCTGCAGGAGCTCAAACACAGCGAAGTCGAAGTGCAGACGATTGTGAAGTTGTTCTCTGACGCAAAGCGCAAGAGTGTCGGGTATTTTCACCGGCAAGCCACGGAAGAAAATTTTAAAACCGCTGTTGGCAAATACAAGTACGTGCATATTTCGACGCATGGTTTTATGAACGGGGACATCCCTCAGCTTTCCGGCTTGGCCTTTTCTCAGCCTCATGATTCCACTTCTGCGGAAGATGGCATTTTGTACTCACGCGAAGCCTACAATTTGAATTTGCGTGCTGATTTGGTAGTCTTAAGCAGTTGCGAGAGCGGGATGGGGAAATTAGTCAAAGGAGAAGGCTTGATGGCGTTGACGAGAGGCTTTCTGTATTCCGGCGCCAGAAACGTGGTGGTCTCGCTCTGGAAAGTGTTTGACGAGCACACCAGCCAACTGATGATCGAGTTTTACAGGCAGATGCTGGCCGGCAAAAGCTACTCCGCTGCCTTGCGTGAAGCGAAGCTGAAGATGATTGCTAACCCGAACACCGCGTTCCCGGCTTCGTGGGCGAGTTTTGTGTTGATCGGCGCATAGAGCAGAGGGCAGAGGGCGTAGCGCATAGCGTAGATTCTGTGCGCTTTGCCCTATGCGCTCAGCGCTCTGCTCTCCGCACATAAAACCTGCCGAGATACGCCATTTCATTCTCTGTTAGCAAAGCCCAATAATACAGACCCGGCGCCAGCTTTTTGTCAAAATGAAATCGCTGCTGCTCGGCTTTGAATCTGTATATCTCTTCTTCTTTATTGTTGAGAATGCGCAATTCAAAAGCGCCGGCATATTTTTGTTCTTCCGGCAGCTCCCAGCGAAATGAGATTTCATCCGCAAAATTCGAGTCGTTTGCCGGTTCAACCTGCGAAAACAAAGTAGGTGATTGATACGTTTGGCGGATGAGATTATCCAAACGTGATGAAGGCTGAAAATTTTCCGCGTAGGATTCCGGCGAAGGCGTTTGAGAGAAATATTTCAGATAGCCTAACGGCAAACCGATCACGATGAGCAAGATGAGCGCCGCGAAAGCAAAAGCCCATCGCGGCCGCGTTTGCCATTGCCGTGGGGAAAAGACCGCGGACAAGGCTTGGCGAACTTTTTCCCACCCAGATATGGGAATGGCCAAAACCTCTGGCCCCTCCCTTTCAATAAGATTAACCGCATCCCGACCGATCTTTAATTCTTGAAAACAAGCTTCGCATTGAAAGTAATGCTGCTCAAATTCACTCATCTCTGCTTGCGAAAGCTCGCCGGTCAAATACGCGGCAATCCATTGGCTGCGATTCTCAATATCACATTTCATCATTTTACCTTCGCACGCTCTATAAAAACATTGGCAAAAAGCGGCTCAATATTGAAGAAAATTTGCTTTTGTGCACTCTTTTAATAGAAGTTGGATAGCGTAATGAATGCGCTCGCTCACGCGCCGGCGCTCAAGGCCCAGTTTCTCGGCGATTTCTTCGATTGATTGCTGCTCGTAAATTCGCAGCAACAGAACTTCTTTGTATCGGGGTTTCAATCGGCTTAAAGATTTTCGCAAAGCCGCCTCGCGCTCGGCGTCGATCAAGTCGGCAAATATATTTCCCGCCGCCGGAGAATCCTCGAACCTCAGGCCGGTTTCCCCCATCTTCTCTTTACGCTTTCTTCTAAAATATTGGCCGACGATATTGCCGGCAATCCCCGCGATGTAAGCGCCCAACGGTTTTTCCCTTGACGGATCAAATCGCCCCTTTCGCAGACTGAGCAAGACCGCTTCCTGAAGTTCACTCACCAGGTCTTCGCGATCTTCAGGCGGCACTTTTCTCGGCAAACGCGCCTGAACCATCATCTTAATCTGCTCACCGAAACACAAGAAAAAATCGTTTTCGGCCTCAGAATCACCACGCGCGATCCTTAGCGCCAAGGAAACGTCTTGCGACTCGGCCATATTTCCTTCCTCCGCCGTCGAATTTCGCTCAGTGCCAGCCCGTGCTCCAGGGCCAGGAGCTTGTCGAAAAAGCCGCGCTGCCCGTAAAGCTCTCCTGACAAATTATAATAAACAAAAATGCGTTTCATTTCAATATTTTTTAATCAATCGCAAAAGATAAAAGTAGAGGCGAAAATGATTCGCGCAATGAAAATAAATTGGCCAATTCATACCAAACCAAAAGGGAGAAACAAAATGGAAATGAACCATATGAACAACCAGGGCGGAAACGGGTTTTGCACGCCTTAAATGTGGCAGCGCACCGATCAGGCGGTTCATGACGAGCACAAACTAACCGAAATAGTTGCGAAGTTTTTCTCCCTGATCCCATGGAACCGGACGCTAAGACCGTGCGCCTGACCATGCGATCAAGGTCACACGCACGCCGCAAGCGTCCGCCGTGCTGGAGATTAAAGAAACAGCCGTCAGGCTCATCCACGAGCTTTTCGTAGAATTTGTATTGACCAAACAGCAGTACGAAGACCCGAGCATGAGGGTGGCGATAGCCCTCGCACGCGAAGGGCACTTCAAACAAACCTGGAAGGCCGGCGGCTACTCGCTGGGCGATCTGCTCTACAGTCTGCCTTTGGCCCCCTGCCAGAAAAACAGATTGCCATTGTCGATTGGCAACGCCCGGAAAAGAACGAACGCGAGGAACGGCAGCGGGCCGGAGACGAGTTGGAGGCCAAGCTGAGCCGCGACCGCGACATCAACGAAATTATCAGCTCCGCCCTCGCGGAAGAAATGGAAGCCGGCTCCAGCTCGCGGGAAGTCTAGCTCGCGCGAAGTCTTCTAAGGCTGAAGTGAAACCTTCAAAAACCAGATCAGGAGCAAACCATGAAAACGTCAAAGATCTTTGCCACAACGCTCTTAGCGCGTTTTACTAGGATTTTCAGCTCAAATTCGTGATGGCCGCGGTGTGATCAAGGTGTCGGACGAAATCACACGTTTTCCCGGTGGCGCTATTAGATCGAGAGAGTTTAGGGTCGATGATAGGATCAAGACCTTGGATATAGATAGAGTAGAGGTTAGGCTTCCCTTGACGAATCGAAAGGAGGTGATGATGGGGATGAGATGATTCAAGGTGTAGAAGAAGGTAGGTTCTTTTGCGGCTGGTGAAGAACCTTACCTCAAGAAAAAGTGACCAGCCAAATTTAAACAACTAATTTTGGAGGAAACAATCATGGCTTCAATTAGTAACATCAAGCTGTCCGCGACGAAGACTACGGGTACAGGCAACAAGTGGAAGTTGACCGTGACGTATGATGCCAACTTCAGTAAATTCGAGGTCACCAACTTCAAATTTCGTGACGGCTTCGTGGTGTGGGAAAAGGACAAGCCTCCAGACCCTGATGACCAGCTCACTGGCGTCGAGGGTGTCTCTCAGTTCAATCCCACGGCCACACTCACTAAACGGACGATGACACACACCATCGACGGTTTCACGCTGGACACTGAAGGGTTCAAAGGAGAGGAGCTTTACGTTGTAGTTTGGCTCCGTAACATCGACGTGAACGTGTTATTCAAGCAGAGAAGTCCTGTGCTTCACCTGAATCCGTAGAACACGGAAAGAGGCCGAGGCTCATTTCCGGACAAACAAGCGTAGTCGGGTAGGGTGGGCACGGCTGTATCGTGCCCACCGGTTTTTTGCAGAGCTGGCCGTGCCGAACAAGGGCGTCAAGCGGATGCTCCAGTCGTCGCACCGTTTATTCCCGGTGTTAGAGCGATGCAGGGCGAATCCGAACGGCCGGTCATCCGTTTAGAAATCTTTTCAACTAAATTCGAAGTCGATGTTCCGGATCCTGGCGGTGATAGTGATGCCAAGGGAAAGATGTCGGGCTTTGTTGACAGCTACAGAGAACGCTACCCCTATTCGAACCCAGAAGCGATTATGTTCTTCATCAATGGCACAAAGGTGCTTCCCACGTACCACTTCTTAGCCAAGTATTTCATGGTTTGCGACCGGTGGTTTTCCTCTCATCCCGGCCCCCGATGTTGCCGACGGGCAGAGGTTTATTGCCAAAATCTATAATGCGCTCCGCAACTCCCCGAAGTGGGACAAGACTTTGTTTGTGGTTACGTATGATGAGCACGGCGGGTTCTACGACCACGTTGCGCCTCCGGGCACAAATGTATGGAAAAATAATTCGAAAAAAGTGCAATTCGAGGTCGGAAAGATACACCCGAAAGGCAAAGATTTTTTCGGAGTAAGGGTTCCGACATTCGTTATTTCTCCCTGGGTACCGGAAGGCTCAGTAAGCAGCGCGATTTTCGACCACACGTCGATCATCAAGACCATCATACTCAAGTTTCGAAAATTCAGTTTCCCGGATTTTGGTCCGCGCGTGGCGCAAATAGAGCACTTGGGAAGACTGCTCACCAGAAAGGAACCGCGATTGAACATACCCGAGATTCAGCTCTCACCTGAGGGCGACAAATCAGGAAGGATAGATTTGTCGATCCCGTTCGCCAAACGCGATCCTCGTGACTTTCACGAAGCTATGCGCAATTTTGGCAAACCGTTATTCCCGGGCAGGCTGTAGGAACAATTGCCAGCAAAGAGGCCGAGAAGAAAGATATCAAAAATCGCCTCGGAACTTTTTTGATAATGAGAGCAATCAACCCTTTTGTGCATCCATCATGAACACGAGGCAAATGAGACTGACACTGGAACAAAGAGGGATGAAGGCCATGTACAAAAGCACTTTATTCTATTTGTTGCCGTAGGGTTAATCTGTTTCCTGCTTAATTCCGAAGTTCAAAAAAAGGAGACTTACTGTGAAGGAAAAAATCACGGCCATGGAGTTTAGTTTCGGCGAGCCGAAGGTCACCTCCGGCAGGAAGGCGAATACCAAAGAAGTCAATATCCCGCTGGAAGTCGAATCGCCGGATCCCGGTACTAAGGTGGAAGTGGGTTACCGGGTGAATCATGGAGAGGTGCGGACCGTCACCGCGCGATTGGTCAAGAAAGAGGAGGAGCGCAGCCGTTTCACGGCAAAATTGCCAGGTTTGCATCCCGGTGATATTGTCGAGTACTCGGCGATAGTGGTATCGCCCGAACGTGAACTGCCGACGGGTGAGGCATTTTCCGACTTTGAAGCCTTTCGAATTACCGACAAAGGACTCGAGCGCCTTGCGGCCTCGGAGCGGGAAAGCGGAATCCTTGCGAACGACGCGACAATCATCCGCGGCAAGTTTAAACAACGTCGTAAACCGGTGCGGTTCATTTTCCGGCCCACGAGCAAGGATGAACCGCCGGTCGAAGAAAACGAATCCGTCGAACTCGAGCTCGGTGCCGAGGCGTTTTCCAGCTTTGTGAAAGGGCGCCAGCTCGCAGTGACGCAGGTACACAAAAGCCTCACCCAGATCAAGGCGGACCTGACAAAATTTTTCCCGACGGTCAGGGAGCTTTTCCCGGAAATCATTACCGGTGAGATCCTGAACCCGGACGGCACTCCGGCAAAAAGAGTATCGGTCGAAGCGCAAAAGCCCGAATACACCTCCGGCGAAAACGTCGACAATATCGCTTGGCCGACGCCAAAAGCCATCACCGACGAGCGCGGTGTTTTCACTCTGCAAATGCCACGAGTGCCGATTCCCGAAAAGGGGCTGACCTTGCGCGTTCGCGGAGCCACCAATTCTACAACGCTCGTTCTGGAAAGGACAGGCTTCCTCGGCACCGCAGGACGATCGGGACTGCTAGTGCTCAACCGGGAAATAGCGCCGCTACCAACGAGCATCGTTTCCCGGCTCAAGGACCTCGTCCCGACCGGCGCAGAAGACGTCGCTGACAATCCTGGAGATTTCGCGGAGCAAACCCCGCCGCTGACACTCGGTGATGATCCCGATTGCTCGCAGGTATTTCATTCCAACAGCGGCGTCATTGACCGGCATGGTTACTCGATATTGTTCCGGCTCATCGACCCGCTCATCAGCCAGGCGCAGCCGATCGTCAGCTTCCCGGTCCTGTTTCCCGACCGGCCGAACGAAGTCAAATTCATGTCGCTCTCGTTGACTACGCACCGCAACAGCCCGACATTCGAGCGCGCGATCAACCGGGCGTTGCTGGCCAAGGGGCAGTTGAGCTATGTCGACCGGGTTCCGGTTTCGCGCCCCATCGATGTTACGGACTTTTTCACCGACATCGCTGAGAATCCCGACGAAGTCCCGAAGGCAGCCAGCCTCGGCCTCGGCTATGTGGTCAAAATGCACACCACGTGGGTACCGGCCGGCCTGTCGCTGGGCGATATGCTCTACGCGCTGCCGTTGGCACCTGGCGAAGAGCAGCGTGTCGCCGTCTTCGAGCAGCAGCAGCAACTGGCAGTGCGGGAAGCCGAGCGTCTCGATATCGCCGACGAGCAGACTCAGCTTGAAGCCCGCGATACCTCGACCGAAGCCGTTTTCCAATCGGCGTTACGTGAAGCGGCCCGCGGTGGCAGCAGCTTCCACACGGAAGCCGAGTCGTGGGGTGTCGGCGCTGCCGGCGGCATCGGCGGATTTGTCGGCGGCCTTTTGTTCGGCGCCGGAGCGGCGGGTAGTTACGGCAGTTCCTCTTCCAGCGGCAGCTCCAATAGTTGGCAGAAAGGAAGCCGCGATTTCGTCTCCTCTGCGACGGAGGAATTTCATTCCCGGCTGTCACGGGCCGCACGGGCACGGCGCCAGGTAAACCGCACCAGCATCCGTCTCGCCAGCGCCAGTGACCGCGAGGAGATCACCACGAAAGTCATTGCCAATCACAACCACTGCCACGCGCTGACCATGCAGTACTGGGAGGTGCTGCGGCATTTCTCGGTGAACACGCAGATCGACGACGCGCAGCTCGTCTGCTTCGTGCCGCTCGATATCATCCAGTTTCTCCCGGACGGTCAGCCGATGACGCTACTGATCGGTGGAATCACCAGAGATTTCCTGCTGAATCGCTACCAAATGTTGATTCTGTATAACGATGCGCTTGCGCACCGTCTGCGCAGAAGGCGGCAGTATTTCCACGGCCTCGAGCTGCTGCGGGACTTTGCTGCCAATCCGGCGATGGGCATCGAGATCTCGACCGGTTTGGCCGAGGATATTGTTGAGATTTCGGCCGAAGGTACTTTCATGCCGTTCGAAGAGGTTACTGTCTCCATGTACAGCGACAGTGGCCACCCTCTCGGAACTACCAGGTTGAGCCCTGCAGGCTCCGTGGAAGACGTTCCGGGCGGCGACAACGGGTTTGTTTCCGTGGAGGAGTTGCTTCAGTATCTGCGCAACCGCCGTCTTGATGAAGGAGGCTCGACGCATGCCCGCACCGGACAAATTGGATTGCCACGACACCTCTCTCGCAGCGATGTGGCACGTTTTGAGCTGACACGCCGTTTTCAAACTTTCACCTACCGTTTGAAACCGCCGCCACTCGCTGGGATTTTCGGTGGTGGCTTCGTCGATGGAAGCATCACCGGCACCATCAATGACATTTTGAATTCACAAAACCGCACGGTGACATTAGGTCCGACTCAGCTCGAAAGGGAAATCGGCGGACCGATCGTCACCAAGGTAAAAGCCGACATTCAGGATATAAACAACGATACCACGATCATTACCTTTGTCGATGACACAACGCCGGAGCGCATGGGAACCCGTCTTCTGATACCATCGCGTGAAATTCCGCCCGCGTTGAGCGCGGCCGACATTCTGCATATCGAATCGACTTTCCAGCATATCGTCAGCAACACGGTGTCGTTTTCGAAAACGATTTGGCAGTCCCTGACACCGGAGGAGCGGGCGATCCTCCTCGAACGCTTCACCATTGGCGTGCCTGAAGGCGGTATCGAAGATGCCTCACAGGAAGTGCCCCTCCTCAATTGTGTCGCCAACGAGGTGCTCGGCTTCTACGGTAACGCGATGATCATGCCGTTCCACATCCCGCCGCAGGTGGCCGAGCAAATGGAAGTTACAACCCGTGATGTACAGGAAGCGTTGCTCAGTTTCCACCGCGAAGGGTTTACGCAGAACCGTTCGACCCTTACCCTGCCGACGCAGGGCATGCTCGGCGAGGCGATTCTCGGGCACTGCAACGCCTGCGAAAAGATCGACCTTACCCGCTTCTGGAACTGGCAGGACTCACCGCACGACAAGGCCGCACCGGCGGAGACGCCACCTGATTTCCGCGGTCAAAGCCTGATCGGCAGCGGTGGTGCACAGGCGCCCTCGGTCTTGAAAGCCGACGGGCAACCGGTCAATTTGTTGAATGTCAACACCTCGGACGGAAGTGGGGCGGCGGCAGCGCTGGCTTCGAAACTCATCGAAAAGGGGATTACTTCCAATACATTCGGCGATCTCACCGGACAGGCAACACTGGCAAGCCTGCAAGCCGAGACCCTGAAGACCGCCGAGAGCGCCCGCAAAGATGCGTTGTCGGCTGCCAAAGGCATGGCCGAAAAAGTCATCGACAAGCTTCCTGAGGTGATGAACGCTAAAGCCGGCATCGATGAGAAGAAAAAAGCAGAAGATGAGAAGAAGAAAGCGGAAGAGAAGAAAGCTACGGACGAAGCCACTAATGCGAAGGAAAAGAAAAAATCCGAAGGCATCGCGAAGCTGAAAGAAGGAGCGAAAAGCTTCATTCTTCTGGCCGGGAATCAGCCGGACGAAGAAAAAGCGAACAACGTGGCAAAGCAGATCGTCAAAGAAATCCTTGGCGATGAGCTTCCCCGCCTTTCCGATCTCGCGACGCTGCTCGAAACCTTCTCCATCGCAGCAGGTGACACGGAGAACGTGAAGCTCGGCAAGAAGGCGATGCTCACGGCGCTGGGGTTGCCTGGGCCGACGTCGTGACCTTGTATTAGCAACGGATGCACACCGATGAAACACCGAACACTCTAAGGAGAACAAATCATGCCCGAAGAAACTCCAGTGCAAAACGGAGGAAATGTCGACGAACAGGTGGTCGCGACGCTGCTCGGAATTTTGAAGGATTCCACTTCACCGGAATTCATGCGCACGCAGCAAATTTTGGCGCAACGGCTGGCGCTCACCGGCAGCGTTATTCCGTCACGGATTCCAGAGCCGAAAAACATCACCGAAATCGGCGGCTATCTCAACCTGCTCGAAAGTCTCGATGAAACCGAACTGCGGTCGCAGGCCCTCGCCTCTATTCTCGGTGTTGCCGGCCCGAATCCACCCGCCGGACTCCTGCCGGCGCAACCGGTACTCTTCTTCGCCAGCCGGGCGAACGACCGGCCAGAAGTGGCGCAGCAGGCGACGATTCCGGTGCAATTCACCATGCGCAGCGACTTTGCTGCTGCCTTTCCTGCGGCATCAAAGGAAATCCACGACCGCGGCTGTACACTGCCAATCCTTTCTTCTGTGCGAACGCTGTCGCAAATCGCCGGCGCCGCCAGTCCGGCGAGCATCGATTTTCTCAATGCCCTCGGCCGTACCCTCGAGCTGATGCCGACGATCGCTCTTGCCGATCCGGACGCTGACGCATTGGCGCTTGCCCGGCTAACTGCCGGTGGTGACCAGCAAGTCGTCGCTCGCCAGCTCGATACCACCGCTCCGAAAGCCTCGGAGGTCCCCTCCGCAAGCTGGATCGCCTGGAAGTGCGACGCCACCGCCTGCACCGAAACCACAGCGGACCGTACCTATCTCCCCCTGATCCCGATCTTGAAAACGGCCGGCTGGTACCAATCAGCCGTGCCGGAGGTTCCGGCGAGTCTCACTAAACCCGGCAACTGGTTCCGCTGGACAAACATCACCGGGCTTGTCCCGGGCGTCACGCGCTTTGGGGACGAGCTGCGCTTGTTGTACACGGAAGCGGAAATCGTGGCGTCGTCGCTGCGGGAACATTTGGAAAAAATCTGGGATGGGAGTACGTTTCAGTAAACAGGTAATAAACCTTGCGAAGGTTTCAAGACCGGCTCAGACGCTATTTGACACGATTTGCTCCGTGAGGGGACAACACCTACGACTAATTTTGAACCTTCGCAAGGTTATGGGTAAGCAGCTTTTATTGTCGATGCCGCCACTGCTTAGCGGTTAGTTGTTTGACGAGCATAGTCAAGAGAATTCTAGTCAGTGTTATGAAATGTCGAGTTGTTCTTCAAAAATATTTCATCTTGCAGATTTTCGAGCGGTCGCTTCCTGTAGAAAACGATGGCAACGAGCGAGAACCGCAGCAGCGAGATCGAAATTTTTCGCCTGATAATCAAAAATGGCGTTCGCTTCAGCGCCGGCTTTCTGGAAATCTTCGAAAATGATATTCACCTGGAATTCGGCATCGCTCATCCACCTGATTTCAGGCCAAAGGGTGTTTTTGCGCTGATCAATCATGGTGAAGCGCCCGCAGAAGAGATATGGAAGAATCCGTGTATCGACGGCGTTCGCATCAGCATGCACTGGAAACAGTTAAACCGAGAGAAGGATGAGTATAATTGGAATAAATTGGACAGGATGTTTGCTAAGGCTGATACGTTCGGCAAACGCATCCATCTTGTGGTTATCCCAGGATTTGAATCACCAAAATGGGTTTTGGATGAAGTTGATACAATGAGTTTCAGACGCAATTTTCCAGGAGACCCTAAAAAAACAGAACCACTTCCAATTCCCTGGCGGGCCAAATACCTGAACCGACGGTTTGCCTTTGTCGATACTTTGGGCAAGCGTTATGGATCGAGACCTGAACTGTCACTGATCGCTATTACCGGACCAAACTCGCAAAATGGCGAGGTCGTTTTACCTCGTCATAGTTCGGATATCGCTAAATGGCGAATGATCCTTGGTGGTGGGGGTAATTGGGAAGAAGAGTTCAAAGATAAAATGTTGGAGGCTTACGAAGAGACGATTGATCGTTTTCGAAATGCGTTTGCTGCAAAAGACCAAAAGTATTTTAGCATGCAAATTGTTCGCCATGCGCTTCCCATCGAACGGACAAACCAGCAGACCCAGAATAGTTATCAAGAGAGCTTAAAACAGTGTGCTTATAGAAACCTCGGCAAATACTTTGTTTTGATGAACGGCGGTCTGGAAGGCAAACCCGTTCATCCTCCAGGAGAAATAGAACCTAACCCGCAATGGGCAAAAGCCCTGAAATGGTCAGTACAATCAGATGATGTGGTCGTCGGTTACCAGACGCGCATTGGAGGAAGGCTCTATCCGCCAGGTGCGGATGAATCAAAACAACGGCAAACCTTCGAATATACGATCCGTAACGGCATTGGCTACGGCGGGGATTTTATCGAAATCTACGATAATGACATCAAAAAAGAGTACTTGCAGGATTGGATCGCCTACGCCAGTATTTTTCTAGGCGGGCAGTTATCCGAAAAAGAAGTGGAAAGGAAATGCGAATGTCTCAAGAGCGTGAAGTTCAGAATACCTTCGCTCCAAAAGATAGATAATTGACTTCATTTACCGTTTTTCAAAATAAGAAGAAGTACCATGAAAACTCAAATCATCGGACGATTTATTTTAGCTTTTGTGCTCATGACCACAGCTTTGTCCACAGCACAAATAGTGGAAATCGATACCTCGACAATCCCTGACGAGGTTACTTTTCCCCATGAGGTTACCATCGATTCTCTTGCGTTTGAAATTCCGGGCTTCGCGCCGAGAGGAATTTTTACGATTCCAGGAGGAAGTTGGAATGACCCTCCTCGTCCAAAAGCCTGGAAAGATTCCTGTCTTGACGGTGTGACCATCAGAACATATTGGAGAGACTTAAACCCGGCCGAAGGGGTTGAAGGTTATGACTGGAAGGAATTGGACATGATGTTTAAAAAAGCAAAAGATCATGGTAAGCTCATCCATCTCATGGTTGCGCCGGGGTTCTATTCTCCGGAATGGGTTTTAGACCAAGTAGAGACAAGAAAGTTCACTGTGCCCGGAGGAAAGGCACCGCTTCAAGGAGAGCTGCAACGGCTGCCATTGCCCTGGAACCGTAAATACCTGGATTTGTGGTTTGCTTTTGTGGATACGCTGGCGGCAAGATACGGGCCGGACTCAGCGCTGTCAGTTGTCGCCGTGACCGGGCCCAATGGCCACAACGGTGAAGTAAATTTACCGGATAGTAAACAGGAGGACATTAATACATGGATAACATTGACCGGCAGCGAGGACAACCTTAAAGACAAAGTGGTAACGGCTTACAAGGAGACCCTGGACCATTTTCATAAAGTTTTTGCAAAGAAACACGCCAAGTATTTCAGCTTGCAGATCTTTGACCGGTCGCTTCCCATCGCGATTACGCCGCAAAACAAAATCATTCAGGACGCTTATCAGGAGGAATTAATCGAGTACGCGAGGCGGCTTGAGAATCCGAAGAAGAAGTTTATATTGATGAATGGGGGTTTAGACGCGTGGCCCTGGGTAGGTGTGATAAGCGAAAAATACCCTGTACGCAAAAAGGAACCTGACTATGAGCCACCGCAATGGAAGCGTATCCAAAAGTACGCCGACAGAGGTTTCATTACAGGATTTCAAGCAAGGTCGCCTCTCGCTAGAACTGGCGATGAGGCCTTCGAAACCGAACGTGGTACAGCCCTGTCTCGCCACTATTTCCGCCAGATTCTCAGGAATAGCATTCGATTCAACGCCGGCTTTTTGGAGCTTTATGAAGCTGATTTTTTCGATGCAAATCTAAGTGATCTAATCCCGTCCGGCAGTGTCCTTTTGAGAGGAAAGTGTCCTTGCGGTAATTTTTAAGAACACTGCAACCGCTCGCGATCCGTTGCTCAACCTCTCGATCTATTAGCTTATTTCACTTGCTTTAGCAAAGCGATAATCAGATACGGATAAACACGATAAGTATGGAAAGGATGTTTGCCATGAAAAATCAAATGCGAAGGCGATTTCTTTTAACTTTCATGATCATCACGACCGCCTCCTCCACAGCCCAGGAGAAGAAGGATTTGAAGGATGCCCCAAAACCCGATAAAGTTGCGATTCCGAACTTTGCGCCTAGGGGCATCTATGCGATTGTGCCATGGGATCTCGCTCCTGATAATAAAACATGGGAAGATCCCTGCATTGAAGGGGTGACTATCAGAAGATATTGGAAAGGCTTAAACCCGAAGCCGGGTAAGTATAGCTGGACGGAATTAGACAGCATGTTTAACTTGGCGAAAAGTTTCTCGAAGAGAATCCATCTCATGATTACGCCGGGGTTCTACTCACCGGACTGGGTTTTACAAAAAGTCGAAACGGCGCGTTTCATAGCGCCACAGGGACCGAAAGAGTACAAAGGGAAGATGCTGCCGTTGCCTTTGCCCTGGGACTCTACCTATCTGAATTTGTGGTTTACTTTTGTGGATACGTTGGCGAAAAGATACGCGCCAAACTCCGCACTGTCACTTGTCGCCGTGACCGGGCCGAACTCCCATAATGGCGAAGTTAACTTGCCAAGCGACAAGTCGGATTGGGAAATTTTGAGCGAAGAAAAGGGCTACGATCCCGTTAAGAAATGGAAAGAAATAGTCGGCGGCGGGCCGAAGGCGGAGGAAAAGCTCAAAGAAAGAATGGTAGAAACCTACGAGAAAACCATCAACCGTTTTCATAAGGCTTTCGCCAGCAAGCATCAAAAATATTTTAGCTTGCAAATTTTTGGGGGCTCGTTGCCTGTAGACGACCTCGCCATTCACGACGATTATGAAAATGCATTAATCGAGTGCGCTCGTGGAACACCCGGCAATTATTTTGTGCTGCTGAACGGCGGTCTGCGCGGCTGGCCGGTTTATCCCAATAAAGAAGACCCGCCGCCGGTACATGAACAGTGGGTACGCATCCAAAGGCTTGCCGCCGATGGTCTCATTACCGGTTTTCAAACTAAGCACCCGTCAAATCTTTTTCCGGCAGAGGATACGCGTGATACACCTCTGGGACGCCAGATCTATCGCCAGGTGATAAAAAATGCAATTATATTCGGCGCCAGCTTTCTCGAGCTCTACGACGATGATATTCACCACAAAAATCTGGAAGATTTGGTTGCTGCAGGCAGTATTCTTTTGAACGGCAAATGCGAGTAATGCACCTCTTACACCCTTTTCAATAGAAAGGATTGGTATATCATGAGAAAACCAGCGATAACCAAGACTGAGCAGCCATCCCGCATGAGCGGAGTGGGCATAAAAATAGCTGTAATAACTTTGATGCTTGGACAAGTTATTTTGATCACAGCGCCTTGCCCGGTTAGCGCTCAACAAAGCTACGAAGCGTACTATAACTACCTGGGAAATGACCCTAAGAATGAAAGCACAATTTGGAGTCAGGATGCTCAAGGGGTCGCACACGATCGTGAAAATTGGTTCATCACACAGACGTTAAGATTGTGGAAAATACCGGTAAATTATGATCTCGCGTCGGTATCTGGAAACGACGCCGGGGTGATAGTAAACGAGCTGAACCCCCCGGTATCGCAATTCCAGGATCTTCTTGATGACGGCTATGATCATTTTGGCGATTTGGAGTGGTGTGAATTTGAGGGGCAGGGTTATCTAATTGTGCCGGTTGAGGGCAAGGATAATCCAGAAGTGGGTGCAATTGCCATTTTCAGCGCTGACAACTTGGACTACATGCATCACGATTATCTCATGGATGGGAAAAATTTTGTGCAAAGTCGGGCAGCCTGGTGTGCAGTCGATCCTCAAGGTTTTGTGTATAGCTCTGGTCGCGATGTTGGATTCATAAATAAATATCGTATTAAATGGGATTCACTGAAGACGAAGGAAAGGCCCTGGGTGGAAAAAGTAGCCTCTATCAGCCTGTTGAGCGAAGACGGGAGTCAAGTAAACATTACCTATCTTCAAGGAGGGGCGATCTCGCCGAGTGGAGAGCTATTGTATCTGGTTGCTGGTTACCATTCAGGATCGGATCCTTCATGGGGCATACACGTTTTCAATCTGAGAACTGGACGGAGAGTACAGCGATCCCAAAATGGTTCCGGGTACTTTAACTATGAATTTCACCCCGGACTCGGTATTCTAGAAGCTAAAAAAGAGGAGCCAGAGGGCCTCACCATCTGGAACTTGAATGATTTCGGCGAGCTTCATGTTCTGATGCTTAACAATGATTCTCCGAAGTACCTCAGCGGCGTCGATGAGATTTATTTCAAACACTACACGGGAACAATCTACGTGGATCATGCCTATATCTTTTTCTTGCCGTCCGGCACACCAGGCAACCCATTCAAGACCGTGAGCGAGGCCAACACTCTTGCCTGGGATGGAGCGCAAATCAAGATTGCTGCTGGCTCTTATCCGGAGAAGCTGGTTTTTTCGAAACGAATACGAATCGTTGCTGACAAAGGCCCTGTGATCATCGGGCAATGATCTCAAAATGTTTTTTGCTTAAAGAGTGTTCAAAAAACACAAACTCTCAAAACCAAACAAACTGTTGGGAGAAAACATGAACAAATCAAAAGTTTTAGCCGCGATGGTATTGACAATTTTCGTGAGTAATAGCCTCGTCTTCGGACAACAACAGTGGGGCGGCGCGCAGGATTCCACCGGCAGCATTTTCAGAGCCGGCAATGTTGGCATCGGAACACAAAACCCGATCGCAATGCTCCATCTTAAAAATTTGAGACACCTCCCCAGCCTCTTTTTTGAGGATGGTATTGCAAACCTTGCCGTCCCTATAAATCAACCGATGCTATTTGGACACTGGGACGGTACCGTATTTACCGAACGTCTGCGCATCAATCCGGGTGGTCGCCTTGGCATTGGAACACAAAACCCGGTCGCAATGCTCCATCTCAAAAATTTGGGAGGCCTCCCCAGCCTCTTTTTTGAGGGTGATACTGCAAACCTTGCCGTCCCTAAAAATCAACCGATGCTATTGGGACACTGGGACGGCACCGTATTTACCGAACGTCTGCGCATCAATCCGGGTGGCCGCCTTGGCATTGGGACAAAAGAAGAACCTAAGGCGCAATTAGAAATTAATAGCGAGGGCGGCAATAAATCAACTCTTCGTGTCTACGCCTACCCACGCCCGGATGATCCGGATGTTGCTATGGGAGTCCCCGTTACTCATTTAACCCTAACAGCACCGGATGATCCAGATGATCCGGATGTTGCTATGGGAGTCCCCGTTCATGTTTCTACCATGACAGCACCGGATGGCAAACCAAGTTTCCCCGCTTTTGAAGCAATAAATCTCCGAAGAGATGGTCAAGCTGGATATTTCAGTATCATAAACTCCCGCAACCCTAATATTGCGCTCATGGCCCAGACTGTAGGAACTGGTCCGGCCGGGACCTTCACGATCGGGAATACCAGTAGTTCAACTTCTGCGCTCATAGCTCAGACTCTAGGAACTGGTCCGGCCGGGAGATTCCTGATCAGTAATACCAGTAGCTCAACTTCTGCGCTCTATGTCCGAACAATCGGTACAGGATATGCACTTGAATTATCCGGGCCAGAAAACACCGGAACAACGGCAACCCTGAAAATTATCACACGAGGCGCCGAACAAAATATGCTTCTGGATGGCAATGAAATCGACGCGGTCGAAAGGCTTTATCTTAATCACAATTCCAGGGGCGCCGTCGTCGTGCCGGTCCTGGAAATCACCGGCGGCAGCGACCTCGCTGAGCCGTTCATCATCGAAGAAGAGGCCGAAGTGAAACCTGGGATGGTTGTGGCCATTGATCCCACCCAGCCCGGCCAATTGCGGCTGGCGCGCCGGGCCTATGATCGTACTGTCGCCGGCATCGTGAGTGGCGCCAACGGCGTCAAACCCGGCCTCACCATGAAGCAGGAAGACAGCATGGCCAATGGCACGTTGCCCGTGGCCTTGAGCGGCCGAGTTTATTGCTGGGTCGACGCCGCGAATGGCGCCATTGAACCAGGTGATCTATTGACAACTTCGGACCTCCCTGGTTACGCGATGAAGGTTACTGATTATGCCAAAGCCCAGGGAGCAATCATTGGCAAGGCCATGATGGCACTCGAAAAAGGCAAGGGTCTGGTATTGGTCCTCGTGAGTCTACAGTAACGTTGTTAATAACATGATGAGGCTTTATCAGAACCCGGCAAATATTTTGCGCTATGGCATCCGCTTCGGCGCCGGTTTTCTGGAAATCTTCGAAGATGACATTCACAATGAAGGCTTCAGAGATTTGATCGCCGCGGGCAGCGTCCTTTTGGGCGGCAAGTGCAACTGTGGTAATTTTTAGAAACACTGCAACCGCTAAATATTGTTGTTGCTTTTGAAATTGCATACAGACATATTTGCAGCGTTTATAAGGATTCTTGAGCTACCCCCCTTCGACCAATCGACACAGCTTACGCCAATCGTCCAGTAAAATAATAGCCGTCGAATCATCGCCCGGCGCAGCATGGCGCATGCGCAAAACGGCTTACCCTACTTTTTATGTACATCAAACGAAGACCGGAGGCTTCATGAAGACACGAACCTTGCCTTTGCTGATGCTCGCCATGTCTTTCTTCTCGGCATGCACGCACCTGCGCACCTTCAAAACCTACGACGACATCAATACTTTTTCAAAAGACAGAGAAGGCTGGATCAAATTATCCACTGGAGGCGTCATTGCCGGACAAGATATTCAAATTTCCAGTGATTCAACGCTTTGGCGCGAACCGGACTCTAACCAAAGACAGTCTGTCGCCACTTCCCAAATTCGTGAAATTTCCATCAAGAATAGCGGTCGCGGCGCGTGGGAGGGCTTTGGGATAGGGCTTCTTGCTGGCGCTGTCACTGGAGCTGTTATTGGTTTTGCGAGCGGCGATGATCCTGAGCAAGGACTCGAGATTTTGCCTCTGAGTTTGTTTCAAATTACGGCCGAACAAAAAGCAGCAATAGGCGCCATTTTAGGTGGAGGTATCGGCGGGTTGGTTGGCTTACCCATCGGCGCCTCAACCGGCAGCAAGGATAAATTTGTTCTTCAAGAAAATAAAAACGCGAGCAAGTAGTGCCCGGTGTTTTGTCTTTGCCAGGCAGCAGGCTCATTTACCTAAACCAAGCGTTTCTCGCGCTTGGAAAGGACAAGGAATATGAATCTAAATCATCGACAATTCAAGCTCGCCGTCGTTATGGTTGCCTTCTTGCTTTCCGGCTGTTTTCCCAGCAAGAAGGTAACACTGTTGAAGCGAGAAGAGATCACCAAGGTAACGCACATCACTGCGCCAACGAAAGCATTCTTGCTGGATGCCTCTTGCATACTTTTCCAAGGCGGCTTTAGCGTCAAGAACGACACCGTCTTTGGCAGAGGCCGGCGTTACTGGGTTGGCCGCGCTGACGAGCAAGTGCTCCCACGCGTTATTCCAT
>Ga0247727_10004641_pt1 | contig 28900 bp, 23 predicted proteins | sample WisWelCaveWW1625_FD_202498 | JGI IMG/M metagenome (GOLD analysis project Ga0247727, IMG submission 202498) | Biofilm microbial communities from Wishing Well Cave, Virginia, United States - WW16-25 | ecosystem: Environmental > Aquatic > Deep subsurface > Groundwater > Cave microbial mat | place...
AGTAGTGCTTGTGCTGCCGGGTGTAGAATCGCATGCGGTTCCCTCCTGTGAAATGGCTTGCATCGTGGCTCCCAGCTTACTCGTCGTCGAGTAGCCTCAGGAGGGGGCCTTCATGAGTATCAACGGCGTGCAGCGGACGCACTCGCGCGTCACGCCGCTTGCTGAAGAACGCAACCGGCGCGCCGCGCGGCGCGCCGCTGATGCGCAGCGTTGGGCGGTCTACGAAAGGCGAATGGGCAACATGCTCGACGGCGGTGAGAACTGCTGTTGGGGTGAAAGGCCTCCTGGTCGAACGTATGCGGTGTCGTCGCCGGGCGGCGTCAGGGGTGTCTGGGCTTGTGGCAAATGAGAAAGAGGCCACGGTGGTTGCTTGAGCAGCACAGATCCCGCGGTGTCCTCCTGGCTGGCGAGTGAGGCTCTCGGAACCTGGGCGGTGGAGAGCAGCGGTCAACGCGGCGTCAGCGGTGACTGAGGTAGTGGCTAAACAGAAAGTGTCCGGCTGGTAGCCCAAGGGCCCAAGGATCCCGCGGCGACTTCTGGTGTGGCGAAGGTGGCTCAAGACCGTGGGTGGTGAAGCGGCACGGTCAGCAGGTGCACGGCGACGGTTGGCACGCACGAAAGGTGTTGTCGTGACGCGACGTGGCGAGGTGTGGCGAACGGGGTGGCGAATCGACGCGCCTCCCAACAACGCCATACAGCGGACACCGGGCGCGCGCATTTTGGAAGGTGCAGGTACGATCAGCGGTGGCGCGCCCGGCGCCGCTGAGCGCGAGCGTTGGGCAGACAAGGCGTTTCTTATGAGCCCAGAGAATACAGTGCGAACTGGGTCCATTATTGACATGGAGCAGTTGATGACGCGCGGTCGGGTGCGTGGGGCTCTGGCAGCAGTCGTCATGCTTGCCCTTGTCCCCGCAACCTCCTGCACGACGAAGCGGGATGTGACGAGATCGGAGCTGAGCGACAGCGCCATCGGTCCGCCTGCACGGCTGCGGTTCGAGACCGTGCGCTCCATCCTCGAGGACAGCAAGGGCAACTACTGGTTCGGAAGTTGGAACGAGGGTGTCTGCCGCTTCGACGGCAAGAGTCTCACCTATTTCACCGTGGAAGACGGCCTGAGCGACAACCAGATCAGGTCGATCCATGAGGATCGAAACGGAGTTGTGTGGTTCGAGGGAGGCTTCGGAATCAGCGGCTTCGACGGGGAGAGGATCATCACCCCCACCAACAGGAACTACACTTCGAAGGACGATTGGCAGTTGGGGACGGGAGACCTGTGGTTCAAGGAGGATGGGGGGGTCGGGGCAACCGAGCTCGAAGCGCAGCCGGGTGTGTATCGGTACGACGGAAAGACCTTCACCTACTTGGCATACCCTGTCCCCGCGGATCGTGCCCGGGTCAGTGCTTACGCGACCACAGGCGTTGCCAAGGGGAAAAGCGGCAGGCTTTGGTTCGCAACGTATACCGCGGTGTTCGGATACGACGGCGAGTCCTTCACCATCATCGATGACCAGAGCCTAGGACTCAACGAGGGCACCGGTTGGCTTCACGTCCGTTGCGTCCTCGAGGACAGCAAGGGGAGGCTCTGGATCGGAAACAATGGGATCGGAGTCATCCTGCATGATGGACACGCCGCCACCCAATTCACGCAGGAGAAGGGGCTTGGCAAGTTGGGGCCGCACGGCGGGAGATCGACGCCTCAGCCTGGGGACGTGACGGATGGTTCCCCCTCGCTGCATCGGGTGTTCTCGATCGGAGAAGACGGTGCTGGGAACATCTGGTTCGGCACCGTCGAGCATGGTGCCTGGCGATACGACGGCAAGTCATTGAGGAACTACACGGCCGAAGACGGGCTGACGAGCAAGGACATCATGGGTATCTACACGGATCGCCATGGCGACCTGTGGTTGGCAGGGAATGGCGTGTTCAAGTTCAACGGAGCGTCGTTCGACCGGATTCACTGACACGGACTGCAGCCGACGGGCTGGGCGGTCCTGATGCAGGGTGAGCCTGACGAGTCTTCGATGTAGGATGCTGCCCAACTCGGCGCAGCAGCCGACGCGCCCCGAGCGGCGCGCGGCTGAGCGCCACAGACGTTGGGCAGACGGAAAACCGAAAGAGAGGGGTACGCGAAAGGCAGACCCTCCCGGTCAGGACGATGGTTGCTACTGTCTGCGAGGCAGCGCCACGTTGGGAAGTACAGATCATGTTGGGCGGCGTCATGATCCCCGAAGGCTCAAGCGACGGCTGGTCGGCCGAGTGGATCAGTTTCGCGCGACGCGAGCAGGAGGAAACGCGTGGCACTCGTGGTTCTTCTGAGAGGGGTCAACGTCGGCGGTCACAGGACCTTCCGACCTTCCACGCTCGCCGGACAACTGAAGCACCTCGATGCCGTCAATATCGGCGCCGCGGGCACCTTCGTGATCCGGCGGCCGGTCACCGGGACGCAACTCCGCGCCGAATTCGCAAGCAGGATTCCCTTCGATACCGAGATCATGATTTGCCAGGGCCGCGAGATTGTCAGGCTGATGTCGCAGACCCATTTCGCGGACCAGCCCGTGCGACCCGACATCGTCCGCTTCTTGAGCGTCCTGTCCAGACGCCCCCGCTCGGCGCCGTCGACGCCCATGAGCCTTCCTTCCAGCGGCAAGTGGCTGCTGAAGATCCTCGCGAGGGACAACCGGTTCGTCTTCGGCGTGTACCGGCGCCACATGAAGGCCATCGGCTACCTCGGCACGTTGGACCGGCTCTTCGGGGTCCCAGTCACCACGCGCAACTGGAATACCATCACCGCGATCGCCGGTGTGCTGGGTAACGGAGGGACCTGATCGACCGGTCCGCCGGTCCTCACTCCCCCGCCGTAATCTCCCGCTTCCGCCGCGCGACGAACTCGGCGAGCGCCTCGGCGATCGCCGGGTCGAGGCGCGGCTCCTGGTACGACTGCAGCAGTTTCTTCCACCGCGCGGTCGCCCGCTCGTGGGCGTCCTGCGAGCCCTTCTTCACCCAGGCGTCGAAGGCCTCGGTGTCGGCGAGCATGGGGAAGTAGAACTCGGCCTTGAAGTGGCGGCGGGTGTGCGCTTCGCCCAGGAAGTGGCCGCCGGCGCCCACGTGGCCGATGACGTCGAGCGCCAGGCGCTCGTCGTCGACCGGAACGCCGGCGAAGAAGCGCGTGGTCATCTCGAGCATCTCGGCGTCGAGGACCATCGCCTCGAACGAGGCGGTCAGGCCGCCGTCGAGCCAGCCGGCGGCGTGCAGGACGTAGTTCACGCCGCCCAGGAGGAGCGGCCAGAGCATGTTCATCTTCTCCTGGCCGGACTGGTGGTCGGGTAGTTTCGAATTGGTCAGCACGCCACCGCCGCGGCACGGCAGGCGGTAGCGCCGGGCCATCTGCGCCGAGGACAGGATGCCGAGCGCCGCCTCGGGCCTCCCGAATGCCGGGGCGCCGGTGCGCATCTCGAGGCCGGTCAGGAACGAGCCGTACAGCACCGGCGCGCCGGGCCGGACGAGTTGCGTCAGGACGACCGCCGCCAGCGCCTCGGCGTTCTGCTGCGCCACGGCCGCCGCCAGGGTCACGGGGCTGGTCGCGCCGGCCATGATGAAGGGCGTGATGACGTTGACCTGCCCCGCCTCGGCGTAGGCGATGAGGCCCTCCGCCATCGGCGTGTCGTAACGCAGCGGCGAGTTCGAGTTGATGATGCCGAGGATCGCCGGACGGCCGGCAATGGCGTCGCGCGGCGCGGCCCCGGGAGCCGCCGTCGCGGGACCGCTCCCCCGCCCGGCGGCCGCGTCGAGCCCGGCGAAGAGGATCGCCATCATGTCGATGTGGTCGTGCGACCGGAGGGCGCTCCAGGCGTCGCCGATCATTCCCTTCCGGCTGAGACGGATCTGCTCGTACAGGATGTCGAGGTGGCGGGTCTCGACCGGCAGGTCCTTGCAGGCGACCTCCGGCGTGCCGTGATGCAGTATTTCGATTGTCTCGGCGAGACGGACGAGGTCGTTCTGTTCGGACAACGTCCCGTCGCGCCGGCCGCGCTCGCGGTCCGCGACGAACGGCGGCCCGCTGACCGGCGCGTAGACCAGGTTGTCGCCGCCGACGGTGACGTCCCACTCGGGGTCGCGGGCGTGCATGACGAACCGTGACGGCGCCTTCGCCGCCGTCTCCATCACGAACGCCGGGTCGAGGAAGACGCGCTGGCTGTCGTCATCGACCCGCTGGCCGGCGCGGCGGAAGAGGTCGAGGGCGCGCGGCTCCTCGAAGCCCACGCCGTTGTCGCGCAGCAGGCGCATCGAGGCGTCGTGGACCTTCTCCTCGGCCTCGGCCGAGAGGATGTCGACCGGCTTCAGGGTGTTGCGGATGCCGCGCACGGTGCCTCGCGTCGCTCGATGGCGGCCGGAAGCCTAGCAGAGGGCCCGGCCGCGAACAAGGACGCGGCGCGAGGCTCCGCGCGCCGCGGCGGGGTGTAACATGGGCCTGGGTCCCTCCCGGGACCGCACCTTTTAAAGGACGAGGAGGTGCACCATGCCAGCGACCCGCGTCAAGGAGTTCCTCGACAGCCAGCACGTGTCGTACGAGAGCATCCAGCACCGGCCGGTGTACACGACCCAGGAGGTGGCGGCGGTCACGCACATCCCCGGGCAGGAGGTGGCGAAGACGGTCCTGATCTGGATCGACGGCGACCTGACCATGGTCGTGGTGCCGGCGTCGGTGCGCGTCAACCTCGACCTGCTGCGCGAGGCGACCGGCGCGCACCGGATCGAGCTGGCGAGCGAGCGCGACTTCCGCGACCTGTTCCCCGGGTGCGAGGTAGGGGCGATGCCGCCGTTCGGCAACCTGTACGGGCTCAAGGTCTGCGTCGCCGACACCCTTTCCCGGGACGAGGAGATCGCCTTCAACGCCGGGACGCACACCGAGGTGATCCGGATCCGCTACAGCGATTTCGAGCGGCTCGTGCATCCGCGCGTCGTGGTCGTCACCACGGTCCACTGACGGTCCGGGTATCCAAGGGTCCCCCCGGGGACCACTTTTTCGGCCGCCTCCGTTAGAATCACCGCCGTTCGGAGGGACCAAGCATGGCGACCCGCATCCTCGTCACCGGCGCCACCGGACTGGTCGGCGGCGCGATCGCGACCCAGCTCGCGGCCGCCCGCGTCTCCGTGCGCGCCCTGGTACGCAACCCCGACAAGAGCGGCGGCCTGCGCAAGGCCGGGGTCGAGATCGCCATCGGCGATCTCGAGAAGCCGCATACCCTCGGGGGCGCCCTCGACGGGATCGAGAAGGTCGTCCTGCTGTCGAGCCCCGACCCCCAACAAGTCGAATTGCAGGGCAACATGGTCGACGAGGCGCGCCGCGCCGGGGTGCGGCACGTCGTCAAGATCTCGGTCGTCGGCGCCGGACCGCAGTCACCTGCGTCGCTCGGCCGCTGGCACCACCAGACCGAGAAGGCAGTCGAGGCCTCCGGCATGGCGTGGACGCACCTGCGGCCGCACTCCTTCATGCAGAACTTCCTGATGTCGGTCGCGACCATAGGCAAGGAAGGGCGGATCTACGGCTGCATGCGCGACGGCCGCGCCCCGTTCGTGGACGTGCGCGACATCGCCGCGGTCGCGGTGGGCGTGCTGACGCGGCCTGGCCACGAGGCCAAGGCGTACGAGGTCACCGGCCCCGAGGCCCTGACGATGGCCCAGGCCGCCGCCGTCATCGCCGCCGCCGCCGGGCGCCCGGTCGCCTACGCCGACCTGCCGCCGGCCGAATTCAAGGGCGCACTTCTCGGCGCCGGCCTGCCGGAATGGCTGGCGAACGACCTGGTCGCCCTGCAGACCCAGTTCGCGCGCGGTGTCGGCACGGGGGTCACCGATGTCGTGCTGAAGATCGCCGGACGGCCGGCCACGACGCTGCAGCAGTTCGCGCGCGAGCAACGGGCGGCCTTTGCCGGCCGTGGCTGAGGCGTGGAGCGCCGCATCCCGCCGCGGGCGCGGCGATGGGCGCCGGCTTCGTCCGCCATGGCGGCGGAGCGTAACAGCACCGCCCCCTCCGGGCGCTACCGCGGTGCGGCGCCCCCGGTCGCCCGCAGCCGCCTGAGGTTCTCGATCGCCCCCGGATGATCGGGGCGGGTCGCGATCGCCCTCTCCCAGGCCGCCCGGGCCGCGTCGCGATCGCCGGCGGCGGCCAGCTCGACCCCGAGGCGGTTCCAGGCCTCGGCGTCGCCCGGATCGAGCGTCGTGGCCCGGCGCGCCCGCTCGAGCGCCTCGCCGCGATCGCCCCGCTTCGCCGCCAGCCACGACAGGTAGAGCTCGGCGCGGGCCGACGACGGATCGAGGGCGGCGGAGCGGCCGAGCGCCGCGGCGGCGCCGTCGAGATCCCCGCGGCGCAGGAGCGCCGCCCCGAGGTTGAGCCAGCCGGCGGCCGACGCGGCGTCGATCGCCAGCAGGCGGCGCGCCTCACGCTCCTGTCCGTCGATGTCGCCCGACTCGCCGCGCGCCGTGCCGAGGTTGACCAGGGCGGCGCGGTTGAACCGATCGATCGCCAGGGCGCGCTCCGCCGCCTCGATCGCCTCCGCCGGGCGGCCGGCGGAAAGGAGCGCCGCCGACAGCCCGGCCCACAGATGGGCCTCCGCGGGGTCGGCCTCGACCGCCGCCCGGTAAATCGCCACCGCATCGCCGCCGCTGCGCAGGGCGGCGCGCGCCTCGAGGTTGGCGATCGCCGCGGCGGCGCGCCGATCGCCGGGAGCCAGGGCCGCGGCCGTCCGCGCCTCCGCGAGCGCCTCGTCGAAGCGGCCCGAGGCGTCGAGCGCATGGATCAGCTCGAGACGCATCGCAACCGATCGCGGCTCGAGGGCGACACCGGCCCTGCCGAGCGTCCCGCTGTCGCGCCAGATGGCGGCGGCGCGGGCGGCCATGGCCGCCCCCGCCGTCACGAGCAGCACCACAAGGGCGGCCGCCGGGACGGCCGTGCGCCCCCGGCGCGCGAGCCATCCGAGAGCCTCCGCCACGATGAGGCAAGCCCCGATCGACGGGATGTACAGATACCGGTCGGCCTGCGGAGTGCTGGCGAACCAGGCGACCATCAGCGCCGGCGCCAGCGGCACGAAGAGGAGCGCCAGGCCCCACGCCGCCGGCGGCGCGCTCCGGCGCAGCGCCACCCAGGCCGCGAGCCCCGCCAGGAGGGTCGCCGCCCCGAGGAGCGCCGCCGGCGCGAGCGGGCTCGCGACCGGGACGACGAACCGGTCCGGGACCATCCGCCACGGCACGAACGCCAGCGCCACGTAGCGCGGGACGAGCGCCAGCGCGGTGCCGGCGGCCGCCGCCGCGTCCATCCCCGCCCGCGCGCCCCCCGGCCTCAGCCCGCCGAGCACGGCGGCGCGGGCAGCGAGGTACATCCCGAGCGGGGCGACGAACGCCACCGCCAGCACCAGCACCCGGCGCCGGTATGCACCAACCACGGGGCGCGCCGGGCCCGGCGCCGGGCCGGGCTGCACGGCCATGAGGAGCGGCGCCACGACGGCCGTCTCCTTGGCGAAGCAGGCCCCGAGCGCCGCGACGCCGGCGGCGAGCGCCGGCGCCGCCGGCCGGCGCGCCGCGAGGGCCCGCGACCCCAGCGCCAGCGCCAGGAACATGAACGCGGCCGCGTTGACGTCGGGGCCGGCCGACACCCAGGCCACCGCCTCGGCATGGATCGGATGCACGGCGAACAGCGCCGCCGCAGCCAGTGCCCGCGCCGGGCCGGTGACCCGCCGCAGCATCAGGAAGGCCGCGGCGCTCGCCAGCGCGTGCATCGCCACCGCGAGGAAGTGGAACGCGACCGGGTCGCGGCCCGAGAGGCGCGCCGCCGTGAAGTGCACCAGCGTCTGCACCGGCCGGTAGAAGTTGGTCGCGTTCACGTCGAGGAACGCCCAGACCGGCTTCGTCACCAGGTTGGACCATTCGCCGGGGTTCCAGATCCACGGGTTGTCGACGATCTGGCGCCCGTCGTCGTACACGAAGCCGTGGCCGAGCGTCCCGGCATAGACGACGAACGCGAGCGCCGCGACGATCAGCGGCGCCACCCGCGACGCGGCCAGCCGGCGGGCCGCCGCGATCAGGCGGACCATGCGCCGGCGGCCCTCACCGCGGCAGCACCGGCCCGAGCCACAGGAGCCCGAGCCAGATGACGACGATCGCCGCCAGGTCGAGGAGCAGCCCCGCCGGGATCATGAACCGCATCGGCACCCGGCCGGTGGCGAAGACGATCGCGTTGGGCGGCGTCGACACCGGAAAGATGAATCCACATGTGGCGGCGAGCCCGACCGCGATCGCCGGCCGCACCGGGTCGAACCCGGCGGCCTGGGCCGTGGCCACGACCATCGGCACGAGGAGCGTGGCCGAGGCGGTGTTGGAGGCGAACTCGCTCACCACGATGGTCAGCACGATGGCGCACAGCAGCAGCCCCGGCTCGCTGCGCGCCAGGCCGAAAGAACCGAGACCCTCGCCAATGTAGCGCGCCACGCCCGTCGACTCCGCCAGGGTCCCGAGCGACAGGCCGCCGCCGAACAGCAGGATGATCCCCCAATCAACCTGACGCCCCTCGTTCCAGGTCAGCGCGAAGCGCCGGCGCCTCCAGGCGACCGGCAGCACGAACAGCAGCGCCGCCGCCGCCAGCGCCACCGCCGACTCCGGCAGGATCTCGAGGAGCCGCTTCGTGATCGGCGCGTCGGGGCCGAGGACGAGGCCGGCGATCGCCGGCAGCATCCACAGCACGCCGGCGAGAACGAAGGCGCCGATCGTGCCTCGGGCGCCGTGGCGCATTTCCACGGCATCGGCGGGCGGCGCCGCGGCCGGAGCGATGGCGCCGCCTTCACCCCCGCCGCCGGCGCCGTCCCGGCCGGCGCCGTCCTCCCCGCCGCGCACGAAGAGCAGCCAGACCCACAGGAGAGAGATGGCCAGCAGGACGGCGGCGATCGGCACGCCGAACAGGAGCCAGGCGGCGAAGCCGACCTTGACGCCGCACAGTCTGTCGATGAAGCCGGCGGTCAGGAGGTTCGGGGGCGTGCCGACGAGCGTCGCCATGCCGCCGATAGAAGCCCCGTAGGCGACCATCAGGAGGATCGCCGCGGTGCCGCGCCTTCCCCGCGGCGCCTCGCCGCCGCGGCCGGCCGGGGTCGCGGCCCCGTTCCGGCCCGCCTCGCCGGCGATGCCCAGCGCCATCGGGGTCATCAGCGCCGCGGTGGCGGTGTTCGACAGCCAGCACGAGATGAAGGCGGTGGCGCCGCCGACGCCGACCACCCGGCGCGCCAGACCGCTCTCCCCCTCCGCCCCGGAGACGAACCGGGCGGCGACGCGGCGGTCGAGCCCGTACTTCTTGAACGCCTCGGCCAGGAGGAAGGTCCCGACGAACAGGAAGATGACCGGGTCGGCGTACGGCTGGAACACCGCCCGCGCCGGCGCCACCCCGAGGACGATCGCCAGGGCCGACGATAGGAGCGCCGTCGCCGGCAGCGGGATCGCCTCGGTCATCCAGAAGACGACCGTCAGGGCCAGGATGGCCAGGAGCGTGCGCGCCTCCGCCGACCGTCCCACGGGGTCGGCGAGATAGACGCACGCAGCCGCGATCGGCCCCGCGATGAGGCCGGTGGTGCGCAGGATGCTCTCGAAGCGGTCGGACGCCGGGGCGGCCTCGTCCGACACGGCGTCAGGCGAGGTGGCGCTGGATCGCCTCGGCGACCCGCGTCCCGCTCAGGCCGTACTTGTCCTGAAGGACCTTCCAGGGAGCCGAGGCGCCGAAGCGCGTCACCCCCAGGAGGAGGGCATCGCCCCCCGCGATCCGCTCCCAGCCGTGCGGCACCGCGGCCTCGACGACGACCGTGCGCGCGCCCGGCGGGATGACCGCGTGCCGGTACTCCGCGGCCTGCTCCATGAATATCTGCGGACAGGGCATCGAAACGACGCGGCTGCCGATCCCCTGCGCGTGCAGCAGCGTCTGCGCCTCGAGGATCGACGACACCTCCGACCCGGTGGCGATCAGCACCAGAGGTGCGGCGGCGCGCGGGCTCCGAACGCCGGCGGTGGTGCCCGCGACCGTGGCGCCACCGGTCGTCCCGGTCACGACGTAGCCGCCGCGCCGCAGGAGCCGGTTGTCGAACCCGGCCGGGCGCGGCAGCGGCGGCAGGTCCTGGCGCGACAGGACGAGGGCGGTGGGACCTTCGCGGCGCTCAAGGGCCAGGGTCCACGCGGCCGCGGTCTCCGGGCCATCGGCCGGACGGACGACGACCAGGTTCGGGACGAGCCGGAGCGACGGGATCTGCTCCACCGGCTGGTGCGTCGGGCCATCCTCGCCGAGGAACAGGCTGTCGTGCGTGAAGACGTAGATCACCTGAACGCCCATCAGCGCCGCGAGGCGGATCGGCGGCCGCATGTAGTCGGAGAAGATCAGGAACGTCGCCCCGTACGGGATCGTCCCGCCGGCGAGCGCCAGGCCGTTGAGGATCGACCCCATGCCGTGCTCGCGCACCCCGAAGTGGAAGTTGCGCCCCGCGAACGACTCCCGGGCGATCGACGCGCTCCCCTTGATGGCGGTCTTGGTCGACGGCTCGAGGTCGGCGCTGCCGCCGGCGAGCGCCGGCACGAGGGCGGCCGCCTTCTGCAGGACCTTTCCCGACAAGCTTCTGGTCGACTCCGGCTTCGCCGGGGCGGGCAGCGCGGCGAGGAGCTGGTCGAGGAGGTCGGCCGGGACGCGGCGCTCCATCATCCGGTCCCACAGGGCGCGGCGCTCGGGATGCGCCTGCGACCAGGCGGCGAAGCCGCGCTCCCAGGCCTCGCGCGCCGCGCGGCCGGCGGCCGCCCGGTCGCGGAACGGCCGGCGCGCCTCCTCGGGAACCAGGAACGCCGGCTCGAGCGGCCAGCCGAGGGCCTTCTTCGTGGCGGCCGTCTCCTCGGGACCCAGCGGCGCGCCGTGCGCCTCGGCCGTGTCGTGCTTGCCCGGGCTGCCGTGGGCGATGTGGGTGCGCGCGACGATGAAGCCGGGACGCGCGCCCTCGCGCGCCGCCTCCGCGAGCGCCGCCCCGATCGCCTGCGTGTCGTGACCGTCGATGCGCCAGACGCGGAAGCCGTAGGCCTCGAAGCGGCGGCCGACGTCCTCGCTGAAGGCGAGGTCGGTCGTCCCCTCGATGGTGATGTGGTTGTCGTCGTAGATGAGGGTCAGGTTGCCGAGCGCGAGGTGGCCGGCGAGCGACGCCGCTTCCGAGCCGATCCCTTCCATGACGTCGCCGTCGCTGACGATCGCCCAGATGCGGTGGGTGACCAGCCGGTGATCGGCGGTATTGAACCGCTCGGCCATCATGCGGCCGGCGATCGCCATGCCGACGCTGTTGCCGATCCCCTGCCCGAGCGGGCCCGTGGTCGTCTCGACGCCGGGGGCGCAGCCGTGCTCGGGATGGCCGGGCGTGCGGCTCTCCCACTGGCGGAAGCGGCGGATCTCGTCGAGCGGCAGGTCGTACCCCGACAGGTGCAGGAGGCCGTAGAGCAGCATCGACCCGTGGCCGGCCGACAGGACGAAGCGGTCGCGGTCGGGCCATCCGGGCGCCTGAGGGTCGAAGCGCAGGTGGCGCGTCCACAGGGCGAAGGCGTAGTCGGCCGCGCCCATCGGCAGGCCCGGGTGGCCCGACTTCGCCTGCTCGACGGCGTCGACGGCGAGCATCTTCAGGGTGTTGATGGCCAGGCGGTCGAGGTCCGTCATCGCGCGGGGCTCCCTGTTGGCGGCGGTTACGGGGTGTGCCGATCAGTCGCGATCCGGGCGTGGCTCTCGCCCGGCACCGCGACGGGGTAGTCGTTGGTGTAGCAGGCGGTGCAGAACGACCCGCCGTCGCCGATGGCGCGGAACATGCCTTCGAGCGACAGGTAGCCCAGGGAGTCGGCCTCGATGTAACGCTGGATCTCGTCCACGCTGTGGGTCGCGGCGATGAGCTCCTCGCGGCACGGCGTGTCGACGCCGTAGTAGCACGGCCCCACGGTCGGCGCGCAGGAGATCCGCATGTGCACCTCGCGCGCGCCGGCGGCCCGCACCATCGCGACGATCTTGCGGCTGGTCGTGCCGCGCACGATCGAATCGTCGATCAGCACCACCCGCTTGTTCTCGATCAGGCGGCGCACCGGGTTGAGCTTGAGCTTGACGCCGAAGTGCCGGATCGCCTGGCGCGGCTCGATGAAGGTGCGGCCGACGTAGTGGTTGCGCACCAGGCCGAACTCGAGCGGCACGCCGGAGGCCTCGGAGTACCCCAGGGCCGCGTACATTCCCGAGTCGGGGATCGGCACGACGACATCGGCCGTGACCGGCTGCTCGCGCGCCAGCTCGCGGCCGAAGCGCTTGCGCACCTCGTGCACGGCGCGGCCGAAGACGAACGAGTCGGGGCGCGAGAAGTAGACATGCTCGAAGATGCACTGCGCCGTCGGCGCGGGTGGGAACGGCCGGTACGACCGCAGCCCGCCATTGGCGATCACGACCATCTCACCCGGCTCGACCTCGCGCACGAAGTCGGCGTCGATGAGATCCAGGGCGCAGGACTCGCTGGTCAGGACATGGGCCTCGGCGAGGCGCCCGAGCGCCAGCGGCCGGAAGCCGCGCGGGTCGCGCACGCCGATGATCCGGTCGCGGGCGATGAAGATGAGCGAGTAGGCCCCCTCGACCTGCTTGAGGGCGTGCACGATGGCCGCCTCGAGGTCCTGCTGCGGCGCCCGGGCGATCAGGTGCAGGATGACCTCGGTGTCGGACGACGACCGGAAGATCGACCCGCTCGCCTCGAGATCCCGCCGCAGCTGCGCCGCGTTGACCAGGTTGCCGTTGTGGGCGATGGCGATCTCGCCCTTGCAGGAGTCGATGCGGAACGGCTGCGCGTTGCCGATGTTGCTCTTGCCCGCCGTCGAGTAGCGCACGTGGCCGATGGCGAGCGGCCCCTTCAATCTGAGGAGGGCCCGGCGCTTGAAGATGCGCGCCACGTGGCCCATCCCCTTCTCCTCGAACAGCCGCTCGCCGTTGGCGGAGACGATGCCCGCCGATTCCTGGCCGCGGTGCTGCAGGCCGTGCAGCCCGAGATAGACGAGGTTGGCCGCCTCGGTGTGGCCATGGACCGCGAAGACGCCGCACTCGTCGTGAAAGCGATCGTCGCGGGCGCCGCCCGGGGCGGGGCGGCGGTCGGTGGCAGGTTCTTTCATGGGTCGGCTCGGGGCTCCCGGTCCCTCGCAGGGGGCGTCATTATACTCCCGCCGCCCGCGCGCGCAGCGGCCCGCGGCGGGCCGTGCCGGGCGCGGCGTCAGCGCCAGTCATCGAGCAGCCAGCGCGACCCCTTCCTGGCCATGACGAGCGTCTTCGGTGCGCCCTCCAGACTCGACGGCCGGCCCGGAGCGGTCTCGACGAGCCGCACGCGGGCGGTCACCGAGGCCGTGCCGCGCGGCGTCATGTCGAGGATCCGGAAGCCGGCCCGCCTCAACCCGGGGTCGCCGGCGAAGACCGCTTCGATCCCCTCCTCGCGCCCGGCGTGGCGCTTCAGGAACGCCTCGCTCACCTGCCCCCTGGCCGTCGCGAAATCGCGCCGCACCCAGGCGCGCAGGATCATCCGCAGCGCGGTCACGCCGGCGATCGACTCCTTGAAACGCACCGCTTCGACCCCCGTCTTCTCGACGGCCGCCACCCTCCAGGGACCCTCGACCTCGCGGGCGAGGCGCACCGTCTCGGTGCGCACCTCGACCGCCTCGCCCTGGTCCTCCCACAGGCTCCGCACCGTGACCGCCGCGCCTCCGGCGCCCGGCTTGAGCGCCGGCTCCTTGTAGTCGAACGCCGACAGCCGCAGCCCCTTCCTGCCGTTGTACGGGGTCGGGTCCTTGTCGTAGGCGGCCCTGAGGGAGACCGTCATGATCGACTTGAGATCGCGGATGGTGCGGTAGTCGCGCGAGCTCATGAAAAAGGCGAGCGCCTCGCCGGCGGTGGCGCCGTGCTCGACGGCCGGGGCCGTCGTGGGGGCGGCGGGGACGACGGCCGGCGCGGCCGGGGGCGCGGCGGAATCCGGGGCGGCCGGCGACGGCTCGCCGGGCGGCGCCGGCGCCTCGGCGGCTGCCATGGCGGCGCGGGCGGCGATGGGAGCGCGGGCGGCGACGGAGCCGGCCGCGAGCGCCGCGGCGGCGGCCACGGCGGCGACCACCGCCGTCACCCGGGCGGCGCGCGCGGCGCGGGAGCAGAGGGTCCGCATCACGGCCTTTCGTGGGAGACGAACGGCCGCATGCGCCGCTCGACGACGGCGCGCATCTCGGCCGGAAAACACAGCCGGTGGATCTTGCGCGGCTCGTTGCGGATCGAGTCGATGAGCGGCGAGACGGTGCGCTCGGACATGTAGTTGGCGATGACGCCGTCGCGCGCCAGGCCGATGTCCTCGGGGGCGCGCCCCAGGCGGTCGGAATAGGCCAGGTCGCGATACGGCAGGTCGGTGGCGTCGTCCTCGAGCATGTAGTACTGCGGGTCGAGGCCGCGCTTCTCGAACTGCGCGGCGAGGGCGGCGAGCGCCTGCGTGTAGGCGCGGTGGCGCGTGTCGGCGGTGATGCGCACGGTCTTGAACAGCCGCCGGCGGGTGATCCGGTCGCACAGGTCGCGCAGCACCGGGTCGACGTGGCGCGCCGGGGCCGCGGCCCAGCCCTGGAACGCCGACAGGAACAACCAGTCGTCGAGGTGGTGGTAGTCCTCGACGGTCAGGTTGCCGCGCGTTTCAATCAGCCGGCGAATCGCCGGCGGGCAGGGCTCGGGATAGCGCCCGGTCTCGCGGTGCGCGTCCACGAGCCGCTGCAGCGCCATCCGGATCATCTGCTCGGCGGCGCGCGCGGTCTTGTGGTAATACACTTGTTGATACATGAGGTAGCGCGCGATCACGAACTGCTCGGCGGCGTGATACCCCTTGGTGGCATTGAGGCACAGGCGCAGATCGCCGTCCCGCCCGCGGCGCGCCAGCCTCAGATTGATCAGGATCCACGGCAGGTCATACTGCCCGTAGGCGACGCCGGTCATCAGCGAGTCACGCAGCAGGTAGTCGAGGCGGTCGGCGTCGAGTTGCGAGGAGACGATGTCGCTCACGAACGCCGGCCTGTAGGTGCGGTCGTAGACCGCCAGGACCTCCTCGGTCATCCCCGCCCGGCGCAGCAGCCGCCCCGCCTCGCCGCGGCCGTTGCGGATGATGAGCCGGGTCCACTCCTCGTGATGGCGCTCGTCGAAGACTTTTTCGTACAGGTGCGAGAACGGCCCGTGCCCCAGGTCGTGCAGCAGCGCCGCGACCACGGCGACAAGGCGCGCCCGTTCGCGCTGCTTCGGCCGCAGCGGGATCTGGCCGCTGGCGTCGAGGGCATCGAAGATCCGCTTCGCCATCCAGGCGACGCCGACCGAGTGGGTGAAGCGGGTGTGCTCGGCCCCGTGGAAGGTCAGGAACAGCGCCCCGAGCTGGCGGATGCGCCGCAGGCGCTGCACCTCGCGCGTGTTCACCAGGTCGATGACCAGCCGCTCGCGCGACTTGTCGAAGCCGATCGCCCCGTGCACCGGATCCCGCAGGTACTTCTCGGACATGCGCGCCAGTATGCCAGAACCGGGCGCGCGGCGGGCGCGCGCGTCTACGGGCGGCCGGCGGGCGGGTTCACGGGCGACCGGGGCGCGGCACGATTGGCAGAATCAGACGGGACGGGTGCGCGGCGTCGTGCAGGATCGTCTGGCGCGCCACGACCATGCGAGTGGCGCTTCCCGGAGGCTCGCCGGTGTTGAGGTTGCGGTCGAAGACCGGGAAGCGGCTCGAGGTGACGTGCAGGCGGATGCGATGGCCGCGGCGGAACAGGTTGCTGGTGGCCATGTCGCCGATCACGAGCTCCACCGGCTCCCCCGGCGTCAGGAGGCGCGGCGCCGCCTCCGATTCGCGGTAGCGGGCGCGCAGGACACCGGCCTCGAGCGGCATCACGTTGTGTGCCCGGCCGCCGGGATCGACATCGAGGAGCATCACCATGAAATCGGTGTCGACCGCGCTCGAGGCGACGAAGAGGCGCACCGTCACCGGTCCGGTGACCTCGACATCCTCCTCGAGCGGCGCGGTCGAGTAGACGAGCAGGTCGCGTCGGGCCTCGAGCCCCGAGCGGTCGCGCGGTCCCATCACCTCGAAGTTCTCGATCACCACCGGGTCGCGCGGATCGTAGTCGTAGCGGTCGGCGGCCTCCCCGGCAGGCGGCGGCTCGGCGGTCAGGCGGCCGGCCCCGCTCCCCATCGCGGCGTCGCCGTGGCTGCGCAGGTGGAACGGCGTCGGGCGGGCGCGCCGGAGCGGCCATTCGTCCTCGTCGCGCCAGACGTTCGCGCCCATCACGAACAGCCGGATTGGCGGGCCCTCGTCGGCGCCGTTCGGGATCCCCCTGAGCCAGCGATCGTGCCAGCGGAGCACCAGGCCGTAGTAGTCGATCGCCGCGTTGCCGCCGTAGTCGAGGTCGCCGACGCGCGTCTCGGCGATGCCGGGATCGCCGTGATCCCACGGGCCGAGGACGAGGCGCTGGCCGCGGCGTGCGACCTCGGCGGCGCCGCGCGCGCGCACGCCGTTGAAGTTCGCGGTCGCCCCCATGGGGCCGTAGTTGCTGTCGTGCCAGGCCGACAGCGAGAGCGCCGGCACGGCGATGCGAGCATGGGCCGCGGTCACGTCGGCGAACGCCCAGTCGGCGCCGTCGTCGGGGTGCCTCAGCCAGTCGAAGTACCACGGGGCGAGCCCCTCGAGATCCGGCAGGGCGCCGATCGGCAGGAAGCGCTCCCAGTCCCACTTGCGCGCCGCCCACAGCGCCTCGGCCTCGGCTTCGGTGCGCGGCCCCGCGAGCCCGCGCCGCCGGCGCTCCTCGGGGGCGATGTAGTTCAGGATCCAGCGCATCCAGTCGTGGTTGAAGGCGCCGCCGTAATAGAAGAAGTGCCGGCCGGTGGCGAACGTCATCGCCGGCACCATCGCGACGAGGTGCGGCGGCGCCTCCATGGCGGCGAGCCACTGCACCGCCCCGGGGTACGACAGCCCGAAGGTGCCGACCCGGCCGGCGCTCCAGGGCTGCGCCGCCGCCCATTCGATGGTGTCGTAGCCGTCGCGGCCCTCCTGCCGGTAGGGGTTGAAGACGCCGTCCGAGTGATAGCGGCCGCGCACGTCCTGGACGACGACGGCGTAGCCGGCGCGCGCCCCGCGCAGGATGGTCGGCTCGGATCCCTCGGCGATCACGCCGTCCTTGCCGTACGGCGTGCGCATCAGGAGAACCGGGTGGCGCTCCGTCCCGACGGGCCGGTAGACGTCGGCGCGCAGGACCACGCCGTCGCGCATCGGGACTTCGACGTTCGTCTCGACCACGATATTGGCCAGCTCCGGGAAGGACGGGCTGACGCCGCCTGATCCCGGGCTGCGGGCATCTTCGCCACCGGCATTCGAACCGGCGGCCGGCGGCATCGCGCCCGGGGTCGCCACGCCCGGCGCCGGCGTCGCCCGCGCCCCGGCCGGGCGCTCGGCAGTGCAGGCGACCGCCAGCAGCATGACGGCGGCCAGGACCGGGGTGAGGCCACGATGGACATGACTCATCGGCGTCATCTTACAGGTGGCCGGGGGGCCTGTTACAGGTGGCCGGGGGGCCTGGGGGGGCTGGGGGGGCTGGGGGGGCTGGGGCCCCCTGGGGGGGTCTGGACTCGCGCCGACGCCTCGGCCATATTACGCCGCGATGAGGGCCCGCCTGACGGCAACCGCCCTGCTCCTCCTGGCCAGCCTCGGCTGCGGCGGTCGCGCCGCCACGCCGGCGGTGTCGAACCCGGCGGATCGCCCGCACCCGACGGTCGCCCCGCCGTCGGCGACGATCGCCCCGCCGCCCGCGACCCGCCTCGGTCCCGCCCCACCGCCCCGGGCGGAGCGTCTCGACTCCCCGTTGCCGACCGCGCCCCACGATCCCGCGCCCCCGGACGGGACGCCGACCGGGACGCCGGCCCACGAGGTCCGGCACACCCTGCGCCACGGGCAGACGCTGTATTCCCTGGCGCGCCTGTACGACATCCCGATCGAGGAACTGATGGCCGCCAACGGCATCCGCGATCCGCGCTCCATCCCGGCCGGCACGAAGATTGTCATCCCGGGCGCACGCGTGCTGCTGCCCTACCGTCCCGCGGCGGCCGCCGGCGACCGCCGCGATCCCGACGATCCCGGCGGGCAGGGCGACGGGCACGAGGAGGACGCGGTCGCCGCGGCCGAGGGCGGCGAGGCCGCGCGCGAGCGTCACGCCGTGCGCGCCGACCCGGCCGACTCGCTGCTGTGGCCGCTGCGTGGCGCGATTACCGGACCCTTCGGGCGGCGTGGCCGGAACGGGCAGCACACCGGCATCGACATCGACGGGCGCCGGGGCGACGCCATCCTGGCCGCCGCGTCGGGTGTCGTCGTGGGCGCCGGCACGGATGGTCCGTACGGCCGGCGCGTCGAGATCGACCACGGGGACGGCGTCGTGACCCTCTATGCCCACGCCGACCGCCTCCTGGTACACGCCGGGGAGCGCGTGGATGCGGGGCAGCGGATCGCCGAGGTCGGCCGCAGCGGCAACGCCCGCGGCACCCATCTGCACTTCGAGGTGCGGCGCGACGGCCGCTCGGTCGATCCGATGCCGCTCCTGCGCGACCGCCGGCTTCTGACCGCCGGCATCGACTGAACCCTCCCCTTCCTTCGGCCGCCTCCCTGTGCGAGGATAGGCGCCATGCCCGACACCGGCGACATCTTCGCGGCCATCGAGAGAGGCGACCGCGCGCGCGTCGAGGCCCTGGCGCGCCTCGATGCCGCCTGCGTGAACGCCCGCAACGAGCGCGGCGACTCGGCCCTGCTGGCGGCCGCCTACTTCGGGCGCCGCGACATCCTCGACCTGCTCATCGATCGCGGCGCCGCGGTCGGCCTGCACGAGGCCGCCGCGCTCGGCCTCAAGGAGCCCGCCGTCGAGCACCTGCGCCGCGAGCCGGAGGCGGTCAACGCCTACAGCCACGACGGCTGGACCCCGCTCCACCTGGCGGCCTTCTTCGGCCATCGCGACCTGGCCGAGCTGCTGCTCGAGCGCGGCGCCGACGTCAACGCGCGGTCCCGCAGCGCCCGGTTCGCGCGCGAGAACACGCCGCTGCACGCCGCCGCCGCCAACCGGCAGGTCGCGGTGGCGGAGCTGCTGGTGGCGCGCGGCGCCGACGTCAACGCCCGGGACGCCAGCGGCTTCACGCCGCTGGCCCTCGCCGCCAACTCCAACAGTGACCTCGTGATGCTCCTCCTCATGGAGCACGGGGCGCGGGCCGACTAGGAGACTCCCGATGCGCACCGTCACCGCCGTCGTCGCCGGCCTTCTGGCGTGCGCCGCCCTGCCGGCGGCGTCGTCCGCCCTCTTCGCGCACGGCGGCGCCCTCGACGCCGCCGAATCCCCGCCACCCCCGACCTTCACGCTCGAGAAGGTCGGCGAGCGGGTCTATTGCCTCTTCGGCCGCGGCGGCAACGTCGGGTTCATCGTCACCGACGCCGGCGTGGCCGTGGTCGACGACCAGTACGGCGACGTCGCGCCCGGGATCGTCGAGCAGATTCGAACCGTCACCGACAAGCCGATCCGCTACCTGATCAACACCCACTACCACGCCGATCACACCGGCGGGAATCCGACCTTCCAGCCGTTCGCCGCCATCGTCGCCCACGACACGGTGCGCCCGCGGCTGCTCGAGTACCCGCTCGTCGTGCGGTCCACCTTCCCCGGCCGCATCAAGGCGCTCGAGGTCGAGATCGAGGCCATCAGGGACCCGGCCGACCCGTACCGCGAGGCCCTCTCGAAGGACGTCGGGATCATGAAGTTCTTCCTCGGCAGCGCGCAGAGCTTCGATCCGGCCGCGGCGGCGCCGCCCGGCATCACCTACGACTCGCGCGTCACCCTGTGGCTCGGCGACCAGCCGGTGGAGGTTTTCCACGTCGGCCCCGGGCACACCGACGGCGATTCGATCGTCTGGTTCCGCAGGGAAAAGGTGCTGCACGCCGGCGACCTGCTGTTCAACGGCCTGATCCCGTTCATCGACACGGCGGGCGGCGGCAGCGCCGCCGGCTTCCTCGAAAACCTCGATCGGATCCTCGCGACCATCCCCGCCGACACGCGGGTGATCGCCGGCCACGGCCCGGTGACCGACATGGCCGGCCTGCGGCGCGCCCGCGACTTCATGAAGGACCTGCACGTCGCGGTCGAGAAGGCGGTGCAGCAGGGGCTGTCGCGCGCCGAGGCCGCCCGGACGGTGCGGCTCGACACCTACCCGGACATCAAGCCCGCTTTCCGGACCCTCGCCAACGACGTGCTCGCCATCTACGACGAGACCCGCTCCCGGCGGTAGGCGTCGAACCGACGACGTGTGAGGCCGCCCGATGCTCGGTGACGTGCGCCCCCGTGAGATTCCCGGCACCGTCCGCCGCGACATCGCGGCCCTGTACGATTTCTACCTCGACGAGGAGCGCCGCGCCGACCTCGCCCGCATGGGACGCGTGCGGCGCTTCGTGTCGGTGCCGCTGTGGCTGCTCAAGAGCCTGCTCCTCAAGCTCACGCCGACGCGCCGGGCGCTCCTGGTGGCGGCCCTGGTCATGGCTTTCCTCGGGATGACCCATTTCTCCTTCGGCGATGTCATTCTGACGTTCGACGCCGCGCCCTGGGCCTTCCTGATCCTCCTCTTCGTGCTGGCTCTCGAGCTCAAGGACAAGCTGCTGGCGCACGACGAGATCGCCGTGGCGCGGCAGGTGCAGCTGGCGCTCCTGCCGGCGCGCGATCCGGCCATCGGAGGTTTCGCGGTCTTCAGCCACACCCGGCCGGCGAACGACGTCGGCGGCGATCTCATCGACTACCTCGACAACCCGGCGCCCGGAATCGTCGGCGTGGCGCTCGGCGACGTCGCCGGCAAGGGGCTGGGCGCGGCGCTGCTGATGGCCAAGCTGCAGGCGAGCCTGCACGCCATCGCGCCGGGTTGCCGGAACCTGCCGGAACTCGGCGCGCGGCTCAACCGCATCCTCGTCCGCGACAGCCTCGACAACCGCTTCGCCACTCTCGTGTACGCCGAGGTTCCCATCGGCGGCGGTCCGCTGCGGTTCCTCAACGCCGGGCACAACCCGCCCCTCGTGGCGCGCGCCGGCGGGGCGCTCGAGACGATCGAGCCGGGCGGGCTGCCGCTGGGGATGTTCGCCGATTCGGCGTACACCGCGGTTGCGGTCGACCTCGGGCCGGGCGATCTCCTGCTGCTCTATTCCGACGGCCTGGTCGAGGCGCGCAACGTCGGCGGGGAGGAGTTCGGGTTCGACCGGCTGCGCCGGCGGGCGCCCGCGCTGCGGGAACTCCCGCCGGCGCAGGCCGGCCGCATGCTCCTCGAGGAGGTCGACGCCTTCCTCGACGGTGGCCGCCCGCAGGACGACCTCTCCATCATCCTGCTCCGCCGGGCGTCCTGAGCCGCGCGACCTGGTCATGATGGAACGACCGGCTCCGATTCGCGGCGTGTCGGTTACGCTGCGGGTCGGGGAAGAGGCGTAGCGCAGTGCTCCATGCGAAAGGAGCCGGTCGATGAAGCGGCCGGGGCCACCGGCGCGGGGGAAACGCCGGTCCGGGCGGACCTGCGCTGGTCAACGTGGGGCCCGATCACGCCGTCCCGACACCCTCGCCGTCTCCGCCCCGCAGGCTCCCCGTCCACCCGGAGAAAAGTCCCAAAAAGTTCCTGACACGGAAAGTGTATTGCCGTAATTTACACCAGCCGCGATGAACGCCGCCCCGCGTCGCGCGGAGACTGTCGGCCATGCCAGGAGTCCCCGTTCCCGCGGCGCCCGCGGGCGATGGCGCCATTCGTCTGACCCCGGAGGCTGCGCTCGTTCCGAACGAGTTGCTGGCGCCGCCTTGGCGCAGCGACTCGCGCGGGACCTTCAGTGACCTCGCGGCGCTCCTCCTCGATCGCCACCTTCGCCGTCTGGCGCGGATCCGCCAGCCGGTCGATCTCCGGCTGGGGTTGCTGCTGCATCGCCTTGACACCTCCTCCGGGTATCTGTCGCTCGGCTTCGCCCGGATCACCGACTATGCGACTGAGCGACCGGGGCTTCCGGCGCGGCGCGTGCAAACGTTGCTGGCGCTGGCGCGCCACCTCGGCGATCTCCCCCGGCTCTCCGCGGCCTTCGAGGCCGGCGGCGTCTCCCTGAGCCAGGTGCAAATGTTGTTGCGCGTCGCGACTCCCTCGAACGAAGCGGAATGGATCACCCGGGCGGAGGCCACGACGGTGCGCCGGCTCGAAGCCGAAGTAAGAGCCGCGGCAGGGGCGAAGGCGGCCGGCGCGGCAGCTACGCCAACCGACGGCCCTGCGACGGGCGAGCCCGATCGTCACGATGCCGATCCGCCCACCGAGGCGTGGCCGCACGATTCCCGGCGGGACGCCACCCCGTCCGTCGACGACGACCCGCCGATTGCGGGCGAGTTCATCAGCGTCAACGCGCCTGCCGCCGTACGCTCGCGCTGGGAAGAAGCTCTCGAGTTGGCGCGGCGATCGTCGGGGGCGAGCGACCCCGTCTGGAGGAGCGTGGAGTTCATCGCGGCCGACTACCTGTCGGGCTTCCCCGATCTCGCCCTCACCCTCTCCCGGTCGCTCGCGGATCGGGGTGGCCGGGCGGGCGACTCGGCGGCGGCGACGACAGCGGCGACCGGAGCGACGACAGCGGCGGCCGGGGACTCCGGCGCCCCACCGGAAGGCAGTGAAGCCGTCGGTCCGCCCGTACCCCCAGACGACTACTGTCCGTTCTCCGGCGGCGCCGGCGAGGGCGCCGACAAGGGGGCGGCGGATACGCATCCGCTTCTGGGCGCCGCACGAAGTCGCCTCGCTCTGGCACGAGGCCTTCGCGGTCTGCCGTCAGCGTGCGGGCCGGCCGCTCGGCGACGGCGAACGCGTCCTCGCCATCCTCGACTCGTTCCTCGCCACCTGGAGCGTCCGCGCCGGCCCGGCCTGGCAGCGCTGCTACCGGATCTTCGAGCGCGACGGCTGGCGCTGCCGCGTCCCCGGCTGCACGGCGCGGCGCAACCTGCAAGTGCATCACGTCCGGTTCCGCTCGCGCGGCGGCTCCGACGACGACACCAACCTGGCGGTGCTGTGCGCCACGCACCATCTCCAGGGGATCCACCGTGACCACGTGCGCTGTCACGCGCTGCCGGACGGCCTGCTGGCGTGGGAGTTCAGTCCCGACCGGGTTGACGGCCCGCTGGTCACCCGGGTCGAGGACGTCGTCTGGTCGGCGGCGCGCGCGGCGGTGGCGGCGGATGCCGTGCAGGCAGCGGAGCAGGCGGAGGCGGACACCGGGTGGTCGGCGGCGCGCTGCCCGTAGGGCTCCATGCCGCCGTCAACCTGCACGTCCGACACCGATGCGGTTCCGCCCCTTCAGGAGCGGGCCGCCCGCCGGGCCAGACGATTCTCCCCTGGCCGGTTCGCGAGGTCATGGCGACGCGCGGTAACAGCCGACAGACCGCGGCGTCAACGCGGCTATGGGCTCAGATCGGAGGTCTTCCGGAACTCGCTAGAACCGGAACGCGAACCCGACCCGGGCGTACAGAGGGTCGACCGCGAGGGACTCGTCGTCCGAAGAGGACGGATCGTCCGGCGTGATGTCGAGCGACAGCCAGCGCACGCCGCCAATGAACGCGAAGTTTTCGTGGAAGCTGATGTCGAGCCCGACCGCAGCGCCGTATGCGATCTCGGAATCGGCCTCCTCGGTCGTGCCGTCTTCGAAGTCGATCTGCCCCCAGTCGACGTACGCGGCCACGGGTGCGATGTAGAAATCGAGATACTTGTTGGGGAACAGGTGGAAGTTGAGGGCAACGTTGTACGGCGTGAAGTCGACCTGGGCGAGGGTCGTGTCGCCGAACTCGATGTCGTGCGTGGAGTTGAGGTAGGAGACCTCGAGCCCGAGGACCTTGGCGAACCGGAACTCCAGGCCGGCCTCCCAGCCCGTCTCGTTCGCCGCCTGGACCGAATCGATGACCCCGCTGATGTCGACGTTCTCCGTGCCGAGCGGCGCCACGTAGGCCATCGCCCCGAAGAATTTGACGTTCCAGTCGTCCTGCGCGGCCGCCGGCTGAAACGCTGCCAGCACCAGCAGCATCGCGCCTGACAGGATGATGCGTCTCATAGGTATCCCCTCCCTGAGGTCACGGGGTCCTTCCCCGTGGCGGCGCATCCTACTATTCTCCGGCGCGGGCCGCCACAGGGGTCGGGAGGGGTCGGGAGGCGCACCGGTCGCGTTGACCATCACCGAGGGGTCACGGTAGCATGCCGCTCATGGACTTCCTGACCATCGTCAACCCCGACGGCTCGACCGCGAAGTTCGACCTGACGGTCGCCAACCTCAAGATCGGCCGGTCGTCCGCGAGCGACCTCGTCCTTCAGGATCTCAACGTTTCGCGGCTGCATGCCGAGATCGTCAAGCGCCCGGACGGCTACTTCATCCTGGACGCCGGCGGGAAGAACGGCACCTTCCTGAACGACAAGCGGATCGATACCCCATCTGCCCTCAAGCCCGGCGACCGCATCCGCCTGGGGACGACGAGCCTGGTCTTCAATGGCCACCCCAAGAGCGAGGTCGAGTTCAAGGACCTGCCGGCGGCGATGGGGCCGGGAACGATCCACCTGTCGGTCGACGATCTCAAGACGCCGAACATGGCCGGCCTGTCGGTGATCGTCGGCGCCACCGCGCCGCCGCTGTCCACCAGGGGGCGCACGCCGGGCGCGACGCCGCCGCTCGCCGAGGAGGGCGGCCTGGCACAGGCGGCGCTCGGCATCGTGTTCGAGGCCGACAAGGAGCTGGTCTTCCATCGCCCCCTGAACGAGTTGCTCGACAAGATCATGGATCTCGCCGCCAAGGCGGTGCGCTTCGAGCGCGGCTTGCTGATGCTGCGCCAGGGGGAGATCTTGCAGCCGCACGTCGTGCGCGTCCCGCCGGCCGAGGCCGGCCGGTCGATCGCCATCAGCCGCACCATCGCCAACCGCGTCATCCAGAACCAGGAGTCGATCCTGACCTCCGACGCCCTGGTCGACGACCGCTTCAAGGCCGGAGCGAGCGTCGAGATCCAGCAGATCCGCTCGCTCATGTGCGTGCCGCTCTGGAACAACCGCGACGTGATCGGTCTCATCTACGTCGACAGCCGCCAGCGCGCGGGGTTGTTCAAGCTCGATGACCTCAGATTGCTGACCCACCTGGCGAACGTCGCCGCGGTCAAGATCGAGAACGCCCAGCTGTTCGAGCAGGCGGTCGCCGCCGAGCGCATGGAGCAGGAGATCCAGAAAGCGGCCGAGATCCAGAATCACCTGTTGCCGGCCGACGGACCTCCCATCGACGGCTACGATGTCTTCGGCACCAGCCTGATGTGCCGCGCCGTCGGCGGCGATTACTACGATTACCTCGACCTCGACGGCGGCCGCATCGCGGTATGCCTGGGCGACGTCGCCGGCAAGGGAATGCCGGCGGCGCTCCTGATGGCGTCGTTCCAGGCGAGCCTCAGGGCCCTTTCCGAGCTGGGCATGACGCCGGACGAGACGATTACGCGCATGAACCGCGTGATGTGCAAGACGGTCCCCGACAACCGTTTCGTGACCTTCTTCTACGGCGTCCTCGATCCGGCGGCGCACACCCTCACCTACGTCAATGCCGGCCAGACGCCGCCGTACCTGGTGCGCGCCTCGGGCGGTCTCGATCAGCTGAGCCAGAGCGGGCCGCCGCTCGGCCTCATCGAGCGGTCGACGTACAAGCCACACACCTTGACGATGGAGCCGGGCGACATCCTCGTCTGCTACAGCGACGGCGTCAGCGAGGCCTCGGCGCCCGAAGGCGATCAGTTCGGCGAGGAGCGCCTCGCCGCGCTGGTCGGCCGCGAGCGCCCCCGGACCCCCACCGATATCGTCCGCGTGGTCACCGAGGCGATGGCGGCGCACTGCGCCGGACGCACCTACGGGGATGACGTCACCCTGGTGATACTCAAGAGACGTCCGTGAACACCTTGCTGCTGGGCGTCGGCGCGGTGGGCTCCGTCATCGCCCGGCACCTTGCCCGCCATCCCGCCGTCACCGGCCTGACGCTCGCCGACCGCGACCCGCGGCGCGCCATCGACCTCGTGGCGACGCTGGCCGGGGGGCGCGGCAGCGCCGCCCCGGTCGCCGGCGGCCTGCGCGTCGTCGAGGCGGACGCCGCGGATCCCAAAGCACTCCGCCGCCTGCTCGAGGGGCGGGACCTCGTGGTCAACGCCGTCGTCCCTCGCTTCAACGGCGCCGTCATGGACGCCGCGCTCGCCGCTGGCTGCCACTACGTCGACCTCGCCGCCGGCGAGGAGGACCAGTTCCGCCGCGACACCGCCTGGCGCGAGGCAGGCCGCATCGCCCTGCACGGCATGGGGGAGGACCCCGGCATCAGCAACCTCCTGGCGCGCCGCGGCGCCGACCGCCTCGACGCTGTCGATGCGGTCCGGGTGCGCGACGGCGAGTTCTCGGAAAGCGACGACCTGCCGCTCGCCTGTCTGTTCTCCATCGAGACCTTCATCGAGGAGGCGGTGTCGCCGGGGCGCGTCTTCGCCGATGGCGGCTGGCGCACGCTGCCGCCCTGGTCGGGGCGCGAGATCTACCCCTTTCCCGAGCCGGTCGGGCCGCAGCCGGTGTACACCATGGCCCACGAGGAGGTCGACACCCTGCCGCGCTTCCTCGGCAAGGGGGTCCGGAACGTGGACTTCAAGCTCGCCGTTCCGGACGCGATGCGACAGACGCTCACCCTCCTCGACCATGTCGGCATGACGCGCCGCGACACCGTCGACGCCGGCGGCGTCCGGGTGCGGCCGCTGTCGGTGCTGGCCGCGGTCCTGCCGCAGCCGGCCGATCTCGGCGGGCGCGTCCGCGGCGCCGCCATCATCCTGGTCGAGGTCGAGGGGAGGCGCGCCGGCCGGCGCGCCGTCCACATCCTGCATGCCGCGATGACCCACGCCGAGGCGCACCGCCGGGCCGGCGCGACCGCGACGGCGTATCTCACCGGCACGGGCGGCGCCGCCGGGGCGCTGGCGATCGCGACCGGGCGGCTCGTGGCGCCCGGCGTCCATGCGCCCGAGCAGGTCGACCCCGCTCCCCTGCTCGAGATCGTCGCGGCGCTCGGCGTGGAGGTCCACGAAACGAGCCGCGGGCCCGGCGGGTGAGCGTCGCCCGGGTGAGCGCCGCGCGGCTCCGCAATCTGCGCCAGGTGCGCGCCGCCATCGTCGCCTGCGGGCGCTGCCCGCGGCTGCGCGCCCACTGCCGCCGCGTGGCGCGCGACAAGGTGCGCCGCTTCCGCGATCAGGAATACTGGGGCAGGCCGGTGCCCGGCTTCGGCGATCGTGACGCGCGCCTGCTCATCGTCGGCCTGGCGCCCGCGGCCCATGGCGGCAACCGCACCGGCCGCGTCTTCACCGGAGACGCGAGCGGCGACTGGCTGTACGCGGCGCTGCACCGCTACGGCTTCGCGAACCAACCGCGGTCCACCGGGCGCGACGACGGCTTGCGCCTCGAGGGCGCCTGGGTCACCGCCGCGGCGCGCTGCGCGCCGCCCGGCAACCGGCCGTCACCGGCCGAGATCGAACGCTGTCGTCCGTACCTGGCCGCCGAGATCGCGCTGCAGCGGCGCGTCCGTGTGGTGGTCACGCTGGGGCGGATCGCCCACGAGGCCTGGCTGCGGGCGAGCGGCTGGCGGGAGAGGCTGGCCCCGCGCGAGCGCCCGCCGTTCGGACACGGGCGCGAGACCCGGCTGCCGGATGGGACCTGGCTCATCGCCTCGTATCATCCCAGCCGGCAGAACACCCAGACGGGACGCCTGACACCGGCTATGTGGGAGGCGATCTTCGCGCGCGCCCGGGCGGCGCTCGGGAACGAGGACGCCGGCCGGTCCGCCGCCCCGATGCCCTGGTCGGCGGCGCCGGCCGGCGCGCGCCTCAGTGGTGCGGCCGCGAACCGCCCGACGGGCGCGATCCGCCCGAGGGTCGCGCGCCGCCGGAAGGCCGCGACCCGCCCGACGGCGGACGGGCGCCGCCGCCACGCGAGCCGCCGCTCTGTTGCTGAGTGACCCGGGCCGAGCCGCGCTCGCGTGAGGAGCGGGCGCTGTCGAGCGACTGGCCACCGCGCGGTCCGGCCTGGTTGCCGTAGCGGCCTGACGGCTGCGGCGGCGCCGGGCGCTGCGGCGGCTGGACCGATCCCGATGGCGGCGCGCTCGGTGCCTGCGCCGACGGTGACGCCGGTGCGACAGGCGCTGGCCGCGGCGCCGGACGGGCCGCCGAACCCTGTCGGGCGCCGCCGGCGGATCCGCTGCCCGTGGTCGTCGCGGGCCCGCCCGACCGGCCGGTCGCATGGACGCCCTGGGCGCGGGCCGCCGGGTTGCCCTCGGTCGGCTGCCAGCGGCCCTGCTGGCGGCGTTCCCACTTCTGGTTGTTGTAGCGGTAGACATCGCCGTTCGGATCGACGTAGACGTTGTTCGGTCCGCTCTTCGGCTTGGGCGTTACCCGTTTGGCGCTGCCCGGTTCGGGCCGCGCCGGCGTGGCCGGCGCCGGTCGAGCGCTTGTTCCAAGCGCGGGGCGCGCCGTCGTGCCGGTCGTGGGACGAGCATTGGCACCCGGTTCGGGGCGCTTCGCCGTAGGCGGCGCGGCGCCCGAGCCGTTGGTTGGCCGGCCGCCCCCGGTCGCGCCGGTGGCGGGCCGGCTGCCGGGCTGTCGCGCGAGACTCGCGGGCGCGGGTGTCACGGCACGCGTGCGTGCCGGGCGCAGCGCCCCGACGTTGGGATTGTCGGCGCGCGCGTAGAGGTTGTAGCCGGCCGAGCGCGGCACGCGGCCGACCTTGCCGTCCCCCGGCGGCACCGCAGCCACCGAC
>Ga0247727_10004642_pt1 | contig 28897 bp, 40 predicted proteins | sample WisWelCaveWW1625_FD_202498 | JGI IMG/M metagenome (GOLD analysis project Ga0247727, IMG submission 202498) | Biofilm microbial communities from Wishing Well Cave, Virginia, United States - WW16-25 | ecosystem: Environmental > Aquatic > Deep subsurface > Groundwater > Cave microbial mat | place...
TGAGCAGCACGAGCGCGACACACAAAATGACTATTGCTGATTTCTTCATAGGAACACTCCCCCCATATTGTTTGGTAAAGAATATCAGAAAGGCGCGGGTATAAAAATGTTGTTACGGATAATCACTTATTCTTCAGGCTCATATTCCTCGAAGTCTTCCTCATCCCCACCGAACATCATCCAGTCACGCATAGCGTTCACCTTCCCCTGCGGTTGGCAGGCTCAGCGCGCCAATCTGAGCCACTGGCGCGCGATTTCCTTTGCGCGGCGCGCATCCTTCACCGCGCTGTTCTCCAAAATATTGTATTGAATCTGGTTCAGAAGCTTTATTCTTCTTTCCGGTTGACTGACCATTGCCACCACCCCTTGTTCTGCAGCGGTTGTTGTCCTGCAAGTATTTAAGTTTTATGATAGTGGAAAAGAGAATAAGAAGAAAAGAGGACTTTAAATAGTCCCTATTTTGTCAAAGTCCTCTTAGAGAATTTTGACGATTTTGATGGTTTTTCAAAATTCTCAAAAGAGAAAAATGAAATCTGCTTACGCCTTGCCGATGATGCGGAAGACCTTGGTGGCGCACACAGGGCAATCGCCCTTCGCGGCCTTCATGCCGTTCTTCATGATGACATCCTTCGGGTTCTTCATCTCAACTTCCTTCTTGCACTTCATGCATCGCCCTTTCACCATAGTCAAATCACCCCAGAGTGTTAATTGACGATAAAAATGGAGAGGAGATATATAAACATTTGTCTTTATGGTAAAATGCCAGAAAATCACGAAGGGACGTGAGAAAACACAAAGGATACTGTCCCGAATCTCCCACTCACTATTTAAACGTTGGCAATCCGCGGATTGCCGAGGTGCTCAAGCGTCGGAAACCTTTGGTTTCCGAGCGTGATCGGAAATGCCGTGCATTTCCGACAAACCGCACGGCGGTTCTTTACACGTCTACGAAAACCTTGTGCTTTTCCGTGCCGGACAGTTCTGCAAGAATGCGCCTGACGATTGCCTTTTCCGGGTCAGGCATGAGCTTGACACGCGCCTTCAGGTCTGCGAAGCTCGCGAACTGCTTCTGGTCTCGCGCCTCAAGGATTTCCCACATGTGCTTTTTTCCGACTCCTGGAATAAGCTCCAGTTGGTGCATGCGCGTGGTCAGCGGCCTTGCCGCGTTGATGAACTCAAGGAATTTCTGCTCGTTCTTGTGCACAATGTCTTTCACGACAAACTCCAGCTCGGTCTTGGCTGTCGCGGTGAGCTTGTCCACCTGCAGCTTGCCCACGATGTGGTGAATCTGGTCGCGCTTGCCCTCGCCGATATAGACCTCTGCCAATGGCTGCAGGAACACTTCGGGCTTGGGAACGAGCTCAAGCAGGGTGAAATGATTTTTCCCGATTGCCTGAACGACAGGCGTTTTCCTGTGGCTTGGCCGTGGGTCAAACGGATAGCCGTGCGGCAAGAAGTCGAGGACAACTGCGTGCTCCTCTTTGGACTGCCTTTTCTCCGGACTCTGCGCCGCTTGCTCCATGCCTGTTCCCCAAAACCATAGTATCTGTTGCGCGGAAAGAGAGCAAACTATTTAAGCATTATGCTGCTCAGCACGTGCATGGCGGCAGAACCCACGACAGCGGTTGTTTTCGGCATGTTCTTCTTTATCCTGTTTATGTTTGTGCTCATGATTGGAGGCCTGGTGTTCTGGATTTTCATGCTGATTGACTGCGCCAAGCGCCCGATGAAGGACAATGACAAAGTCGTCTGGATACTGGTGCTCGCGCTGACGAGCTACCTCGGCGCGGTTATCTATTATTTCGCGGTCAAAAGAAGCAGCAAAAAATAATCACTTCAGCTTCGCGGTTTCTGATTTCTTGATTTCTTTCAGTGCGTAAACGATGGAAACAGTCAGGCTCTTGACTGGCGCGTATTCTCCAGGCGCATTCGCAAGGGGTTCCTGAAGCTTTCGGTGTGGCTCTGGCACATACGCGCGCTGGTAGACGATGATGGTGTCAAACTGCTTGCCTTTGCAGGTTTTCTTGACTTCGTCCTCAATGTCCTGCGGCGAGTGCTGGTGTCCGCCCATGGGTATTGGTCCGGTCACGACATCATAGCCGTCTTTGACCAGGTCGTCAATTTCAGGCTTGTTGAAAAGAACGGGTTTCTCAATCATCGTCGTAAGAATTACTTCACAATGTCCGCAATCGCGTCTGCGATTTTTTTGCAGTTTTCGTTGGTCACGGTGAGCGCGTAGCCCTGCAGCATCAGCTTGACGTCGTCCGTGGTCTTGGGCTGGACGTCAATGAGCTTGTGCACGTGCTGTTCCTTCATGCGCGGAATGTCCAGTTTCATCAGCGCGGCTTCCAGTTCTTTTGCCTTTTTCAGGCTGAGCACGCCGATGGTCTCCAGGTGCTCGTGCGTGCGTTGCGCGCGGAACGTGAGTTCCTTGTCGTGCTCCTTGATGTCCTCAAGGAGCTTCTTGACTTCTGCCGCGTTGGTTGGTGATTCTGAAAGGACTTTTCGTGCCATGATTACACCTTCCTGACCGCAGGAGCGGTTGTTTTGGGCGCGGCAACTTTTACCGCAGGAGCAGTCTTCACAGGCGCCGCTTTCTGCGCGACATTAGGCGCCGCTTTCTGCGCGACATTCCTTGTGGAATTGACATTCGCGCGCTTCAAGTGAATGGGATGCACGATGACCATCTTGGGCTTGTTGCCGTCAACAATCGCGACCTTGTAGCACGCACCCTGCATGCCGATAACCGTGCCTGCCTTGCCGTGGAAGCGCAGGTTGTACAGGGAGTCCTGCACTGCGGGCTCGGCAAACAAGGTCACCCTGTCGCCGGCATCGTACTTTGCGAAATAGGAGGAAAGCCGGATTTTTCCGTGGTCGCGCACGTTTTTGGTCATCAGCTTGCGCGTCTTGCGGCGATAGCCACCCTTGCGTTTTCCCATATCCTTCTGAGTACAGGGGTGGTTTAAAAAGCTTTTGCCTTTGCGGCAGAAACAGAAGATGGGGTGAACCACCGAAGATTTTATATACAAGTTGATGCACACGATACACCATTCACGAGTAAGAAACGTTTAAAGGAGTGACGAGGAGAGAGCGGAGGTTACTGACAATGGGATTCTTGGATCAACTGAAGGCTGCCTTTGGAGGCAAGGAAAAGCCCAAATACGACGAGCTTGAGGCAGAAGAGGGCTATGTGGAACTTGACACCGAAGGCGTCGACAGCCGCTCGCGCATCCTTGTGCGCCCGTTCCAACTTGATGACTTTGAGGACGTCAAGCCGATTCTTGATTCTTTGCGCGAAGGATACACCATCGCGCTCGTGAACATTAAGCCGCTGAAAGAGCGCGACCTGGTGGAGTTGAAGCGCGCCATCAACAAGCTCAAGAAAACCACGGACGCGATTGAGGGCGAAATCGCGGGCTTTGGCGACGACTACATCGTCGTCACGCCAAGCTTTGCCTCCATCTTCCGCAGCAAGCAGACCAAGGACGTCAAGGCGTCCCCGGAAGACGCGGAATAAATTTTTTGTTTTACACTCTTTTTCTTTCAAAACACATCAAGAATGCATGGGAATCTGGGCAGTCAGATGCCTGTTTCAATCTTCCAGTTCATTGGAATAAACGTCATGTTGATGGGGTGTTGAAAAGAGTTTTTCTTTTTCCAGGCTGATAACTTCGATTTAATCTCATTCACTAAGGCATCTTCATCTTGAATTTTATGCGCGCTCATCTGGATAAAAACTTCTATGGGCGCAATTTTTACTTTGATTTGTGAGCTATTAGCGTATACAAAGACGTCTTCTATTTTGGTTGTATCAGAGACAATTTTCTGGATTGCGTTAGATAACGCTGTAACACCATCCTTTCCTATTTTTGTATCATCATAATCAATACGAATGACGGGCATGTTTGAGAAGAAGTTTTCTTTGATTTAATAAGTTAACCTTCACCTTTTCCTTCGGTTCTTTGCAAGCGTCATTCTCTGCGTTGGACAAACATGAAAACGCCGGGGCGGGGATTTTCAAGCCTCGTAGTTGTCAGCCAGACCGCAAGGTTTTTGAACCCCGAGACCCTTACGGGTCACGACTGCTCAGGTCGCTGACTTACCGGATTCGTCAACCCCTGCATTTTACCGGAGAGAGTTTTTCTCCGGCAATTCTTTGGTAAGAACTTGCCTTTAATCTCTCTTTCTGCACGGAAATCGCAATTCTTCCAATACTTTCGCAAGAACCTCTATCAGTCTTAGAAATCTTGCAAAACCGCACTTAAACCATCGAAAACATTCCAGAAATCCTGAAAGTTTTTTTCAGATGCCATTTCCACAATCTTTTTATAGCCACAAGCCGACCCGTATTTTATGGTCGGAGAGAAAGTTACGGCAACATTGAAAGACCAGCCCTGTCCGGTGTGCGGGCAGAAAAAGCTCGCGCTTACCGAAGCTGAGGCAGAAGTGCCGTTCTTCGGCAAGCTCTTTGTGTTTTCCATGTCCTGCACAGGCTGCAAGTATCACAAGTCAGACGTTGAAGCCGCGGAGCAGAAAGAAGCGTGCAAGTACGTGTTTGAGGTTTCCGGCAAGGAAGACTTGCAGGTGCGCGTCATCAGGAGTTCTGAGGGCAAGGTGAAGTTTGAGCGCATCGGCGAGATTGACCCAGGTCCTGCGGCAGAAGGTTTTATCACGAACATTGAAGGGCTTATTCAGCGCATCAAGGAGCAGATTGAGAAAATCCGCGACCTTGAGGAAGACGAGGACATCAAGAAAAAAGCAAGGAATTTATTGAAGAAACTGCAGAACGTCCTCTGGGGCGAGGACACGCTCAAAATCACGATTGAGGACCCGAGTGGAAACTCCGCGATTATTTCTGAAAAGGCAAAAAGGTCAAAACTTTAACGGCACTTTTTGCGGCCGGTATTTTGCGTCAGGCTGCGGCTTGATAACGGTAATCCTGCTTCCCGAACTCTGCCGATACCAGTCCTGCGGGTTGAACGTCCACGGGCTCACCCACACAGGGCGCTCGGCCTGCGGCATCCGGTAGAGACGCATTCCATAGTCACTCACAAACCTCACCTCTTTTTCTCGAGGTCTGCCTGCGCAGTATAAAAGGTTTATTCGTGAGAATGCGGTGATAACAAGCGGGCAAGCTTTAAAAGGAGCGCAGAAGCACAAAGTCTATGGGAATCTGGCGTGAATTGTGTATTTACCGGAACCCGCAGGGCAGGATTTCGCACGGCGACCTCTATCCTGCAGAGTTCCTCTGCCGCGTGTTCTTTCACGCGGAAAAGGCAGGGGAGATTGTGCACGTACGCCAGTATCCTGCGGGCTCGCTTGCCGAGGCAGTTGATGGTTCAATCGACTGGGAGAACCGCGTGATTCCCGACAGGATGGTGCGGCTTCACCCAGTGATTGCCCAGGACCGCCCGATAGGACTCAATGCCAATAGGTACGCATACGAGCCGCTGCCCAAAGCATATCATCCCTTGGTGAATGTCCGGTTCCGTGAAGCAGAGACGAGTCTTGCCTTCGTGAACGCAAACTATTTTAAGCAGGAAGCTCTGTACGAAATCCATGCAACTGAACAAGCCCAAAATCAAGCCCGAGCTGAAAATCGCCGACGATTTTCTTAACTTGCGGCAGTCCGCAACAAATGTCATCGTGCAGCAGCTTGAGGAGCAAATCAAATTACGCGAGCTGTCTATAGAAAAGCACATTCTCCGCTCGCGGAAGCTGTTATCCCGCAACGAGTAAGTCGTCAGGGTCGAGGATGACCCATTCCCGACGGTGTTCTTTGGGTTCCATGTCGTTCCTTTTTGTAATCACTGGTGTCACGCGACTGCGCGCAATGGCGCAGCCTGGTATGTTTTCTTCAGTTTTTCGTACGCACTGCCAACCCAGGAATAGTTGCGGTCAGGCGTGTGTTCGGGTATGGTGAGCGTGGCGATGTGCACTGCAGACTGCCACAATGTCTTGTAGCCTGCATTGTGCTGTCCGGCTGCTTTTTCTGCGCCGGCAAGCAGACGCAGGATGACCTGTTCGCGCATGTCCTCGACGAGTTCGGTGAGGTGCTGCCGGTCTGCGGCAATGTCAACTTTTCCGCGGGATTTCCTGTCGACTGGATACAGCGCGTTTGCGAGCCGGTGGATGTGGAGCGGGATTGTCTGAACATTGTTCTCGCGCAGGTATTCGCAGATATACAAGTGGGCGTTGTCCACATCTTCGGAACGGCGGAAAACGCGCGCTGAGCGCGATTCCAGCCGCGCTTCGTACTCCAGCCAGCGGAGGCCAATCTCAGGATTGTGCTCTTTCTTGCAGTCCAGCTGGTGAAATCCATACCATTCCAGAAAGTCCCTTCCCTCACGTGTTGTCGGCGTCGTCATTATCCTCAGCTCACCAGACACTCTGCAGAAGGCATTGAAGTATTTAAATACCGTGACACATTCAGGGAGTTATCACCAGCAGGGCACAAGACCTTTATAAATCGGAAAGGCATCTTCTTCATGAAAAGAACAGGTGAATCATGACTGTTGATACTGCCAAGATGCGCGGCATCCTGCGCGCAATTGCGAAACAGGTGAAAACAGGGGATGCTGTCAAAATAGAGGAAATCAAGACCCTTGCGGGTTTTGACGTCGCGTTCTTTGGCGACAAGGCAGTGTGCGCCGCAGTCGTGCTGGGCTTTCCCAGCATGACTGTGCTGGAGCGCACGCACGTGCTGTTCAAGCCTGACATGCCGTACATTCCCTGCTTTCGCGCGTTCAGGGAAGGCCAGGCAATCCTGCAGGCGTATTATGATTTAGAGCACGACCCTGACGTGCTTTTTGTCGACGGGCACGGCATTGCCCACCCGATGGGCGCAGGACTGGCGAGCTATGTCGGCGTGGAGCTGGAAAAGCCGTGCGTCGGCGTCGCCAAAAGCCTGCTTTTGGGCGAAATTTCAGACGACAAAGTGCTGATTGGCGACGACGTGCGCGGCATGCTCGTGAAAACAAAGGAGCACGCCAAGCCGGTTATCGTCTCACCCGGACATCTCATTTCCGTGCAAACCGCGGCAGAACTCGTCAGGAAGTGCATTGTTCCGCCGCACAAGCTGCCCGAGCCCCTGCACGTTGCGCACCGGCTCGCGGACAAGCTGGCGAAGGACTATCAGGAAGGAAAGCCTACTGGAGAATAAAGTCAGGATTCTGCAAATAGCACTGGATGAACTTCGCAGGGCCAATGCTCTTGAGCTTTTCGCGCCCACGGGGAACATACTTCAGTCTCCCGACGCTGCTATGGTCAACATAGGCAACAATTTCCTGCGCAGTGAATCCCAGCGCAGGACCGCGCTCTTCAACAAAGGAATCCAGAATCGCGTGCACTACTCCTTCATCCGCCCACACCTGTTCGGCAATAATCTTCTCAAATTGAGGCCGGTATTTACCGTCACGGGCTTGCGCGCCCAGCCTGTTTCCGAGGTCAATGAACTTGTCACGGATTGCCCCCAGAGGCACGTCCTTGACCGCGTAATGCATGGCTTCTGCCAGCGGCGAGGTGTAGCTGTGCACTGCATTGTGCCCGACAGACACGAAAATTTTGGAAGGCACGGGGTCACGAACGACAATCCCTGAAGGGGACGGGTCCACCTTGAATTCGGTGAGTGTTTCTCCTGAAAACTGCGGCCTTGTGCGGTCTACTTTGATGCTTTTGCGCTCGCCGTCCTGCACTGCCTGGTAGTCTGCAGTTATTTTTTCCTCGTTCTGCCACGTCAGGTGCACAGGCACGGCGGCATTCACCGCGGCTTCAAGGTCAGTGTTAGGGGCGAACCGCTTGAAGAGTACCTTGGGCGCACGCTCGGGAATGCCTGCGTACGCGAATAACTCTGCAATGGCCTTTGTTTCTTTTGCCGCGTAGTCGTTCAGGACCGCCTCATCGACGTGCAAGGCAATGAACTTGCGGTCCTGGGTGAACGTGACTCCGGTGACCGCGCTGATGCTTAGAACTTCCTGGAGGCGGGAATAGAGCTCGGCAGTTTCCTGCGGAGTTGGCGCGTATGGCTTTTTGAAGTACGGGTGATAAAATTCCTCGCCTTTGGCGCCTGCAAGGTGTTTGCGGTACCAGTCTGCGTACGTTTCAGGGGGAGGGTTTTCAGACGGAGAGTAAAGGAGGATGCCGCCACCGGCGGCTGCTGCGCCAATGCCTGCAGCGAGCCATCCCAGGAGTTTTCTGCGCGAAACAGGCTGCGCCTTCTGCAGTTCCTGCGTCTGCCGTTTTTCGCGGTTTTTCCTGCCCATGGGCTGCAAAGAATGTCAGTTATTTTTAAAGGGAATGAAAAAAAGGAATAAAAAAAGGCTCAGTACACGTACCTCTTCTGGGGAGTCCAGCCGAAGTACTTCTGGCGGTACGGGTTATAGACGCCCGTACGAGGATAGGTTGCCGCGGACGCAGACTCCGTCGAGACCGCAATGGTCGCGGTGCTCCCGGTACTGTCCTGCTGGGCGGTTTCCTGACGCTGCTGCTCGAGGATGTTCGAGAGCACAGCTTCACGTTCCTGCGTCAGCTGGGCGGTCTGCTTGAGCGCGTCGTTCATTGCCTCGTGCTCGCGCAGCTGCGCGTTCAGCTCGCTGGCGCGCGCCTGCTGTTCGGCAAGCGCAACGTTGACGCTGTCAAATGCATGGACGCTGTACACGGTTGCGGTCACCAGTGCGACCGACAAAAACGTGATGAGCATCAGCAATCCGCTGTTGACGTTCCTGTGGATGTATGCCATAGTAGCACCCCCTTGAAATGGGACATTTCAAGACCAGCCGACCTTGTCGGCGCTGCCTTGATAATAACTACTTAGTAGTGGTACTAGTATTTAAACCTTTCGGTTTGCCTCTGCCCACTGTGACAAAAAGGTCATAGAGCCCGCAATACCCTTCAAAACAGGCATTTAAAGACGACAAAAACAGGGACTTTAGGGCTTAATTCCCAGCATCTTCAGCTTCCTGTGCACCACTTCATAGCAGAGCTTTGCCTGCTTGGCAACAGCGGCTATCGTGGTGTTCTGTGCCAGGAGCTGGCTGAAGTATTCGCGCTCAAATGCCCGCTCTGCCTCCTTGAGGCTTAAATGGGCTTCAGGCAGTTCTTTCACGATGTCCTCAGAAAGGGCTTCTGAATGCGTGGAGAATGCCTTGTACTTCGTCGGGTGCAGGGCAGGCCTGTACTGCTCTGCCACATCCTGGATGATGCTGTGCACGGCAGTTTTACGCACGTATGCCGGCTCGACGTTTTCGCGCATTTTTGTCGTCGGAAGCTTGAGCGAGAGCACCATCCTGTGGATGCTCCTGCGGTCAATGCCTGCGGCGTCCGCAGCTGTGGAAATGTTGCCCAAGTGAAGCTGGAGCATGCGCAGAAGGTAAACGCGCTTGAATGCCTTTTTTGCCTGCTTGTACGGCATTTTCACATCGATAGGAAGGTCAAGCAGGGTGGACTGCTTCAGCTGGTCAGAAATGTCCTGCTCAATCTCAGACACTTTAACGCCCAGGTATTTCTGCTGGTATGCCTGAAGCAGGGGCCTGATTTTCTCGTCGATGACGGAGTCGAGCTGGGAGTTCATAACTACCAATAAGTAACAACTTGTATAAATACTTTATGATTTTTTTGTCACAGTGGAAGCTTCTTAAGCACCTTGGCCACACCCACGCACATGGAACGCGTTGGCAATTTCCTGAGAAAGTACATTCCCGAAGTACAGCCGGCAATCGAGCACGCTGCAGGCGTCCGGCTCGGCGAGGTGTCCGCGAGGCCGTACGCCGACGACTGCGTGCAGGACACGGGGAAAGCAGGGTATTCTCTCGCGCTGCACCAGCTCCTGCGGCCAGAACTGATGATGGCCAAGGGCTCGACGATATACTACAACACGAGCATTTCAACGCTCATCGTTCCGGGCGGCACGCTCTGGAATATGACGGCGCACGAGCTTGGGCACATCGCGCACCGCAAGCTCGTCGGCAGAAATGAGCTGGAAAGCCCGGAAGACCTCCGCGAGGAGGTCGCGAATTACTTTGCGAAAAAGGCGTTGGACCGGCTCGGCAAGCCTGTCGTCGGAAAAGTGCGCAAGGGCGCGCGCGATTTCCAGCGGCGGCTGCTGTGCAGGGGAACTCCTGAAACCCTGGAAAAGATCGTGCGGTACATTAGGAGAGAAGAAGCGCACGTCTTTTACAAAGTCTAGCACTGCACGAGGCTCGTTCCCTGCACGCAGATTTCGCTCGCGGAAACACTTCCAAAGCCAGGTCTGCTGATGGCGTTCACCGCGGCAAGGACGTGCGTGTCTGTTTTTCCAACGACAAGAAGCGCGACATTGCCATTGGCAGCTTCAACCAGCCGCAGCATCCCTTTGCCGTCGGGAATGGGCGCGCTGTCGCACGGGAACGGATTGCCGAACAGTTTCGCGAGAACTCTGTTGTTGCACGGGTTTCCGACGACAATTGCGTTGTAGCGCGTGACGTCTGCGATGTCGCTGTCCAGCTGGCTGAACCCGGTGGGCTTGTTGCCCGGTGTGCGCGCAATCAGGTTTGACGTCGCGACAACATAGCTGGACGGCGCTTCGTCGCCGATGACGGTCACGAAATTCATCCTGAACTTGTCGCCTTCCATGAAATACAAGGGATACAGGCCGAGCGCCTTGGACTGCTTGACCTCAACCTGCTCGATAGGGGCTTGCGGCGGAGGCGCGGTTGTGCGTTCTTCTGCTTCTTTCTGTTCCTGCTCCTGGCGCGCCTGTTCTTCTGCCTCGTTCTCTTCGCGAACCTGCTCGCGCGCCTGTTCCTGCGCCTGCTGGACTTCCTCAATGATTTCCTGCGCTGTCTCGCGCTTCTCCAGCGGAGTGTAGTCCTCAGTCTTAGGAACGCAGGCAGAGAGAATAAGCAGAAGCGAAAGTGCTACAAAGTATCCTTTTTTCATACGGGCTCTAAGGGATTTGAACCCTTGACCATTCGGTTTCACCACTACATAGTAGCTAAGAGCCGAATGCTCTACCAGGCTGAGCTAAGAGCCCATTAAAACACGACATTCAGGACAGTCTTAAAAAGGTTGCGTTGTTCACTGTTTCGACGGCGGAATCAGCCCTTCCACGACTTCAAGCAATCCGTTTGGAGAAAACGGTTTTTTCAATGCAGGGACTTTCAGCGCTGGCGCGAATTTCAGGTAATCATCGCTCGTGGAAACCAGCAGGATTTTCATGTCCGTGATTCCCTTGTCGCGGGCATAGAGAATGAGCCCTGGGCCGCTCAGGCCGGGCATCAGCGTGTCGCTAATCAGCAGGCGGGTTCGGTCGCCGTTCTCAAACGCCTCGCGCGCTTCTGCGCCGTCAGAAAACACGCGCACACGCGCATACTTTTTTTCCAGCGCGAACTTTGCAATGGTCCGCGGGGCGCCATCGTCATCCACATACCAGACATCATCCATACCCGAAGGCACTGGTTATTTCTATAATAAATTATGGTGACCGCAAGCTATATAAAGAACTTCACCCTTGAAAAATAGTGAGTGAGAAAAGGAACGCGATACCTGTGATTGATTGTTTCTCACCATTGAACGGTGTTATCAGGTGAATAAGGACAATGGCAAAGCTTAAGCCAATTTTGCCGACATTAAGGGAGAAAAAGCGCTATTTAGCGTTCGAAATACTCTCTAAAAGCAAAATAAAGGCACATTCAGACGTTTCACGCGCAATCTGGCAGGGAATGCTCTCTTTTAACGGCACGAGGGGTGTTGCGCAGGCAGGAATGCAAGTGCTTCCAGAGAAGTATAACGACAAGCGCCAGCGCGGCATCGTGCGCGTGAACCACAAGAATGTGGACGCGCTCAAGGCAGGCCTCGCGCTCATTCAGGACATTGACACGGCTCCGGTGAGCATCCGCAGCATCGGCGTTTCAGGCTCAATAAAAAAAGCAACAAGGTACGTGGCAGGGTGATTGACAATGAAGAAAGGCGATGAAGAAGCAGGCGGGCAACCAATGCCCCACCAGTTGATGGGGTACGACAGAGCCATCACAATGTTCAGTCCTGACGGCAGGCTGCTCCAGGTGGAGTACGCAAAGAAAACAGTCCGTCAGGGAAGCACGGCAATCGGCATGGTCTGCAAGGACGGCGTGCTGCTCGTGGCAGACAAGCGCATCGTTGACCGATTGGTCATCCCGGAATCAGTGGAGAAAATTTTCAAGATTGACGACCACATCGCAGTCACGGCATCGGGAATCATTTCTGACGCCCGCGTTTTGGTTGAGCGCGCCCAGGTGCGCGCGCAGCAGCACGCGGTCACGTATGACTCGCCGGTGGACATGATTACCATCGTCAAGGACATCTGCTCATTGAAGCAGGTGTGCACGCAGTCCGGCGGTCTCAGGCCGTTTGGTGTCAGCCTCATCGTGGCAGGCATTGACGCAGACGGTCCCAAGGTGTACGAGACTGACCCGACAGGAATCTTTTTCCAGTACAAGGCGACGGTCATCGGCGAAGGCGAGCCGGAGATTGAGGAGATTCTCGCGCGCGAGTACAAGGACGACCTCACGATTGAGGAAGGGCTCAAGCTCGCGTTGCGCGCCCTGAACCAGGTCTTGGACAAGAGCTTCTCAGTGGAGCGCATCGCCGCCGCGTACATCCGCACTGACGAGAAGATGCTGAAGGAAGTGTCGCGCGCCAATCTGGACCGCGTCCTCAAGGACGTCAAGAAGAAATGAACGCACAATAACGAGGTAACAAGAATGACAGATACATTGCATGCAAAGGAACGGGACATTGTTGTTCCGGGAGAAATCGTGGCAGAGGGTTTGGGCTTCCTGCCGAGCAAGGGACTGTACCGCGAGGGCGAGAAAATCCGCGCAGGCAGGATGGGCATGATTGCCGTTGAAGGCAAGGTGGTCAAGCTGATTCCGCTTTCAGGAGCATACCTTCCCAAGCTGAATGACAAAGTCATCTGCAAAGTCATTGACGTGCTGATGACCGGCTGGCGTGTGGAGACGCGCTCGCCGTACAGCGCAGTGCTGGGCTTGAAGGACGCCACGACCGAGTTCGTGCCGCGCTCCGCAGACCTCACGCAGTATTACGCGCTGGGCGAGTACATCCTGTGCAAGATTATCCAGGTGACGAGCCAGAAGCTCATTGACATCACGATGAAAGGACCTGGCTTGAGAAAGCTCAAGAACGGCCGCCTCGTGGAAGTCAATCCGCACAAGGTGCCGAGAATTATCGGCAAGGACGGCAGCATGGTCCTGATGATGAAAAACGCTACCGGCTGCACAATTACAGTCGGGCAGAACGGCTGGATTTGGGTTGAAGGACCGGCACCTGAGGCGGAAATGCAGGCAGTCGCCGCAATCAAGAAGGTTGAGGAAGACGCGCACCTGCCGGGACTCACGGAAAAAATGAAGGAATTCCTCGAGAAGCTCACCGGCAAGCCGGTTGAGATTCCGCAGGGATTGCCTCCGATGCAGGAAGAGCCGGCATACGAGCGTGAGGAGCGCCGCGAACGCAGGCCGTATGGCGGCGGTGGAGACACACGCCACGGCCCAGGCAGGCGCGGGCCTCCACGAAATACTCCAGGTGATAACTAATGGCAGCCAAAGCAGTAAAAATTGAGTACAAGAAGCGTTCTGACGGACGTTCTTGGGAAGAATTGCGCCCGATTGAAGCAAAGACAGGCATCGTGCCGCGCGCAGACGGAAGCGCGTCGTTCAAAATCGGGCACACGCTCGCGTACGCGGCAGTGTACGGTCCGCGCGATTTGCACCCGAAGTTCATGCAGAATCCTGAGACAGGAATCCTGCGGTGCAGGTACAATATGATGCCGTTCTCAGGGCACGGCGAGCGCGTCCGTCCCGGAACGAGCAGGCGCAGCCAGGAAATCAGCATGCTGATGAGCAAGGCGCTTTTGCCCGTGCTTGACCTGAAGGATTATCCGAACTCTGTCGTTGACGTGTTCGTGGAACTGCCTGAAACAGACGCAGGAACGCGCTGCGCAGGCATTTCCGCAGCCGCAATGGCGCTCGCGGACGCAGGACTCGCGATGAAAGACCTCGTGGTCTCGTTCTCGATGGGCTATTATGACGGCCAGATCATGTGCGACCTCAGCGGCTATGAGGACTGCGACGTGGGAGTCTCAGACATTCCGGTTGCGTACATCCCGAGCATGGACAAGTTTTCCCTGCTCCAGCTGGACGGCGAAGTGCCCAAGGAGGACCTTATCAAAATCCTCCAGCTCGCCAAAAAGAAGGCGCTGGACATGTACAAGGTGCAGCAGGAATCACTCAAGGCAAAATACAGACAAGGTGAATGAAGATGACCAAAGAACACGTTTTGAAATACCTCACAAGCGGAACGCGCTATGACGGGCGCAAGAATGACGAGTACCGCGAGGTCAAGATTGAGTACGGCGTGTCGCATGCCGCAGAAGGCAGCGCGCGTGTCAGCATCGGCGAGACCGTGGTCATTGCAGGCGTCAAGATGGGCCTGGAAAAGCCGTATCCTGACACGCCTATGCAGGGCAACCTGATGATTAACGCAGAGCTCACGCCGATGAGCTCGCCGTTGTTTGAGACCGGCCCGCCTAGAGAACAGGCGATTGAGCTTTCCCGCGTCATTGACCGCAGCATTCGCGAGAGCAAGGCGATTGAGCTCACCAAGCTGTGCATCAAGGAAGGCGAGCAGGCGTGGAGCGTGATGGTTGACATTGTCACCGTGAACGACGCCGGCAACCTGTTTGACGCTGCTGCGCTCGCGGCGATTGCCGCATTGCAGGACACAGCCTATCCTGAGCACGATGCAGAAGGCAATGTTAATTATTCCAAGAAGACCAAGGAAAAACTGCCTTTGGCGCAGACTCCGATTGAGGTCACGGTGCTGAAAATCGGCGACCACATTATCGCAGACCCGCTTCCTGAAGAGGAAGAGGCATTGGATGCGCGACTGACGGTTGCGGTGAATGACAAGAACGTCATTTGCGCGATGCAGAAAGGCGGCGACATGCCGCTGTCCATCGATGAAATCAGCGCAATGGTGGACCTCGCTATGGCAAAGGCAAAGGAATTGCGCAAGAAACTCACCAGGTGATGACCTATGGCTAAGCACGACGAACAACACAAACATACCAAATACGAAATCGCCCGCATGATTGGCTCGCGCGCGCTGCAGATTTCAATGGGCGCGCCGTTTCTCGTGAGCCTTTCCGAGAAGGACTTGGAGCGCATCGGCTACAATCCCATCGCGATTGCCAAGCTGGAATTGGAAAAGGACGTTCTGCCGATTACCGTGAAGCGGCCGATGCCCGTGACGCGCGCACAGAAAAAGGCGGCCAAGGCAGCGAAGAAAGGCGAATGAGCGACAAGATAACGCCGGAAAAGCTGAAGAAGTATTTTGACGTCACCGGCAGGGCGCTCAAGAAAGTGAAAATTGTTGCTTCTGACAGAACTGTTGGAAAAAAAGAGGCAAATGACTTTCTGGACATGGCTCAGCGTTACTTCAACGACGCAAAGCATTTTGAGCAGAAAGGCGACATCGTGACTGCGTTTGCCGCGCTGAATTACGCCCACGGCTGGCTTGACGCAGGAGCCCGGCTCGGCTTGTTTGACGTAGACCACGATGACACGCTGTTTACGGTGGATAACCCAACAAGAAGGTAGAGGTTTTCAACATTCTTAACAATGTGTAAGTAGAGTACCATTTGATCTTAGAAGTCTTTTTTCAAGGTCAAGAACGAGAAACTCATCATTACACCCTACTGCACCAACAGAATCTACAACTACATCTGAACTCCCCTCGAGTTCTGGCATGTCTGCGATTGCTTGATCAAGTGTTTTTCTGATGTGGCGCACTTTTCGATTGAGCATGTTACGGCATCGTTTGCTAAGGACCTCAAGCCTCTGCTTCATTTTTCCAGGCAGTTCGAGGCAGTACCTAGCATATTTTATCATGGCATAAAGGTTTCCATAATCAACTGGATCTATTACGATCACAGGTCTGATGCATCTTTGAACTGCGTAACTAACGAATTCTCCAAGGCCTGCACCAACTTCAGTATATTGTTTATGTCGCTCGACTTTAAATGACCCGCGAGGGTATTCATTCAAATCCCGCGCAGTTACTAACATCGGCGTATCCCATGCGGGAAAAGGAGTCTCGAATCTTGGATTAAAACAGCTAATATCCTGATTACGCGCAATAAATAAAGAATAATTCGTACTATTATCAACTACAACAATACTGCCTTTATTATTTGCTTTCACACAATATTTCATTTTCATTCAGGCACATTTTTACCTTGTAAATATTAAACTTCCACCCATATATAAACCTTTCTATATTTTTACTACTAGTAAGTGATACTATGATAGCTGCACCGCGCCCTATTGTTTTGAAACGAAGAATCCTTTATTGAAACACCTACACGCAAGCCTCACTTCTCCCGAGTAGCAAACAATGTTTTTATACTGTCCTTCGTGAAATGCCCGTATGGCAGAGCAGTCAGTGTTCTTTGGCGGCAGGTCGCCTTCAGGGCTGAACAATCTGCTGCTGATTCTGAACCTGCTCGGCATCATTATCATTATTGTTCTGTTGCTGTGGTGGTGGCCTTGGTATTGGGGTCACGCTCACGGCATCGTCAAGGACGGCACAGGCGTGGCAACGTCGCCGGGCGGCAACATCATCATTGACACGTGCTGCGATGGCAAGACGACTGGCTGTCCGACACCACCTCCGCCGTCAGACGACTGCAAGAGTACGTGCGCGCGCCTTGACCCGAGCGGCGGAACCGCGTATCAGGCGTGCGTTGAGAAGCGCTGCGGACCAACGCCCCCGCCGCCAGGAACGACTCCCCCACCGCCGACAACCTCGTGCAAGGATTCCTGCACTAATAAGTATGGTGCAGGTACGACTGCAACACAGACGTGTATCCGTGACGAGTGCTGTGAGGAATCCTGTAAGGAGCGCTATGGAGGAATGACCGGCAATTATTATTCACAATGCGTCCAAACAGAGTGCAACCAGCCAACGCCGCCGCCAAGTCCAGGACCTTGCCAGGATACGGATGGAGGGCTTGATTACAACACCATTGGAGCTGTGTATACCGGACAAGGTACTGCGCCTGCGTGCAGGGATAAGTGCGGGAATAGTCTTGACTTGCAAGAATGCCGGTGTTTGGATGGCAAGTCTGATGTAGAACCATACCGGTGCCCGAATGGCTGTGAGGACGGGCGCTGCGTACCGACCACGACACCGCCGCCACCAACATACCAGCCTCCACCGCCGTCAACAACCTCAAATGACCCATGCACTGAGTACTGCCAGAACGCGTACGCCGCGTCAGGTCCGACGTTTGTCCAGCAGTGCATTACTGAGCACTGGTGCCCGGTATAGTTGTTTTCTTAAGCATTATATACTTGCAGAACGCTGAACGCACCATGCAGGACACTATCCGCAAGGACATCCTTAGTGTGCTTGAGCAGGCGATAGCGGCCTTGCAAGCAGAGGACCATCACGCGCTCGGAGAGCTGAGCAACCACGTCATTCACGACGCGAGCATTTTCCAGGATGATGATTCTGTTTCTGTCGCAGTGCTGGTCTACGCGCTGAGCAAAGTGGTGCAGCGGTGCTGCGATGAAAAGCTTCCTTTTGCGCACTTTATCCCGCTGGTGCAAACTGCCCGGCAACTCTTGCAGGAAGGAAAGGAGGACGAGTACCGTCAGCGCATCAGCACGCTATTCGCGGAAATTCGGAAGGTTGACGAAAAGCTCAAGCTCTACATCACCGAAGTGCTGGAAAAGGCAAAAATCAAGAAGGCAAGCAAATTGCACGAGCACGGCATTTCGCTTGCAAGGACTGCTGAACTGCTCGGCATTTCGCAGTGGGAACTGCAGGACTATATCGGCAAGACGCGCATTCCTGACATCGCGGCAGGCGTTTCTGCGCGCGAGCGGCTGCAGCGGGCGAGGGAATGGTTCAAGTGAGTATCCTTCTTGATGCCGGACCGATCATTTCGCTCACGACAAACAACCTGCTCTGGCTTATTGAGCCGCTACAAAAGCTCGCGAAACGGCCGTTCGCGATTACTGACACGGTCAAGCGCGAGCTGGTTGACCGCCCGCTTGCCACGAAGAAGTTCAAGTTTGAGGCATTGCAGGTTGAGCGCTTGATTGAGCAGACTCAATTGATGGTCGTTGACAAGCCTGAATTCAAAGGAACTGCATTGCGTTTGCTTGACCTCGCGAACAATGTGTTCTGGGCGCGCAATGCGCCTATCCGCATTGTCCAGCTGGGTGAGATGGAAACGCTCGCGGCAGCAATCGGACTCGGCAGCAACAAGGTGGTCGTGGACGAGCGCATCACGCGCACATTGCTTGAGTCTCCTGACCAATTGCAGCGGCTGATGGAAAGCAGGTTGAACACCAAGGTACACACTGACCAGAAGCGGCTGGATGACTTTCTCGCGATGACACACCACATTGAGCTCATCCGCTCGGCAGAGCTCGTCACCATTGCGTTTGAGAAAGGGCTGCTGAATGACTATCTGGTCAAGGTGCCCAAGGCAAAGCGCGAACTGCTTGAATCTGTCCTCTGGGGAGTGAAGCTCAACGGCTGCGCAATCTCAGAACAGGAAATAAACGAGCTCGTGCTGCTGGAATTGACGCGTCAGTCGTAGACGCGCGAGCGGTGGTCGATTTTTGAAATGCCGATAAGATTCCGTTCAAGGAACAATTCATACAAAATGCGATAGTCGCCAACGCGAACCTTGAATGTCTTTTCCGAAAAGCTTTTTACCCGTTCTGCTCCGCAAGAAAACAAGTCCGTTCGTAATTCTTCTATTTTTTTCGCAATTCTTGCAGCAAGCATGTGTTCTGCTTTGTCAAGAAATCTTTGTGCCTGATTACTGAGCGCGACGTCCAACATTGACGCCACGCCTCCGTAATCTTTCTTTCATTTCTTCCCAAGAAATGAGCGTTCCTTCTGCCTTTTCTTTGTAGAACTGCCGAATTGCGGCGAGGTCGCTCACATCAAGAATCGTATCAGGGTCGACCGTCTTTGCCTTTTTCAAAAGCAATTTTGCTGGCATAACGTAAAGAAAGCACTGCTTCTTAATAAATCTTGCCGTGCATTTCGGAAAGTTTACGAAATCCTGAAAGTTTATAAGCGACCTCTGTTCATTCTTCTCATGCTTGACGTAACGATTTTGAAAGTGCTCCACGAAACAGTCACAAGAGCACGCGATGCGCTGAAGTACATACAATCGTGTGACGTTTTCAGCCCAGAAGCAGGATTCCTGACCGAAAGAGAGGCTGAACAAGTTGAGCGCGCCTGGCAGCAGGCATTAGACGAGGACTGGTCCAGAACGCGGTATAACAAAGACCTGCCTTTTGAGCCAACAGACCCTGACCCGTCTATTCGCGCATACCAGTTGAAAACAATGGAATACGCTTTTCTTGAAAAACGCCCGTTGTGGATGCTGGAACGTTTTGACAAAGACGGAGAAGCTCTGCTCAAAGCGTACGCCGCTAGATTGCGCGCCGCAAGCCAGTGCTGCAGGGACGCGCTCGGCGCAGGCAACATTGAGTCTTTTTTTGAAGAGTACTGGAAAGAAGCACGTGACTTCAACGAGGGAAAAGTTCTGCGTGACCAACACATGGGCAAACAACTGGACAATGCTGAGGCGCGCATCAGGCAACGGTATCCGCAGTATCAGAACAAAGAGCCAATCCGCGTACTCACGTACATTGGCGCGGCGCACGAGCCAGAAGCATACACGCAAATTCCAGTCAGACTGGTTTCTCTCGATGCATATGACAAAGGGCTACATGCCCGGGAGCAGTGCACGCCAGAAGTGCGCAGGCAGATTCTTGTGAAAGGAATTCTGAAAGTATTTACGTGGCTTCCTGTATTGCCGCAGAACGTGCCGTTGCTGTCGTTTGATGAGCTTGTTGCAGTTGCCAAGGAATCAAGCGCGTATGCTGCCCGTTTTACGCGTTGAGCACGGTATAGAACGCGTCAAATATCGGGTAGTCTGTGCTTACGGCGAAGAACTTCGCGCCGATTTCGTCGCAGACTTTCTGGATGTTTGCCTGGTGCTGAGCGAGTTGGTCAAGGTATTGCTTGCGCGAATAGGGCGATAAAAACGTCCTGAGCGAGTCATCGCTTTCCACGTCCACGAGCTTGAAGTCGCCTTCCAGGTCCAGCTTGGTCTCGGTTCCGTCCAGCACTTGAATCAGCACGACGTGGTGGTCTGCGTATCGCCGTATCGCTGACTTGATTTCCGCAGGCGAGTACAGGAAGTCTGACAGGATGACAATGTACGAGCGTGAGGTCACGCGCTTCTTGTACGCCACGAGCGCCTGCTCAAACCTGCTCAGCCCTTTTGCCTTCTTGCTGTTCAAATATTCAAGCACGCGCATCATGTTCCCTCTGCCGCGCTTGGGCTTGAAGATTTCAAGCTGGTCAGCGAACGTGCTCACCACAAAGCGCTCATTGTGCTTCATTGCCATATAGCAGAATCCCAAAGCAAGCATGTCTGCGTATTCGTACTTCTTGATTTTCTGCCCGAACGCCATCGAGCCGGAATAGTCAATGATGACGTGCACGGTGAGGTTGCGCTCCTCCTCAAACCGCTTGACATACAGCTTGTCCAGGCGCGCGAACACTTTCCAGTCAATCGCGCGAAAGTCCTCGCCGGGCGTGTACATCGCGTGGTCTTTGAAGATGAGCCCTTTGCCTGTCGCGATTGCCCTGCGTTCTCCCACGTAGTTGGATGTCAGCCGCTTGTTAATCAGCAACGACATCCTGTCCAACTGGTGCAAAAAGCCAAGGTCTATTGCCATTGCTTGTTCCTTTGCGCGTGTCTTTACTTCAGCATCTGCTTGATGACGTCGTCTTCGTGCAGGTTTTGCCTTTCTGCCTCGAAGCTCAGGATAATCCTGTGACGCATGACCGGCAATGCCATCATGTTGATGTCCTGCTTCGAGACGTACTTCCTGCCTTCGAGCAGCGCCCTGCCTTTTGCCGCGAGCACGAGCCCGATGGACGCACGAGGCGAGGCACCGTACTCAATCAGGTCTTTCTTCTGGCGGGTCGCATGAACAAGCGAGACCGCGTACTTCTTGATGTCTGCGGCAATGGGCACCTGGCGCGTCAGGCTTTGCAAGTACAGCAGGTCATCCCTGCCGAGCACGGGCTTCAGCGCGACTTTCTTTTCCTCTTCCGCATACCTGTTGACGATTTCCACTTCTTCGTCAAACGTCGGGTATTCTGTCCTGATTTTGAACAGGAAACGGTCGCTTTGCGCCTCAGGCAGGGGATAGGTTCCTTCCTGCTCAATCGGGTTCTGTGTCGCAAGCACGAAGAACGGCTCTTCCAGCTTGTACGTGGTGTTGCCGACCGTGACCTGCTTTTCCTGCATTGCCTCAAGCAGCGCAGACTGTGTCTTGGGCGTGGCGCGGTTGATTTCGTCTGCGAGCACGACGTTCGCGAATACGGGTCCTGGCTGGAACTTGAACGAGCGCTTGCCGCCTGTGGTTTCCTCAATGATGTACGTGCCGGTGATGTCTGACGGCATGAGGTCAGGCGTGTTCTGGATGCGCGAGAACTTCAGCGAGAGCAGCTGCGCCATGGTCTTGATGCTGAGCGTCTTTGCCAGCCCAGGATAGCCTTCCAGCACGGCGTGCGAATTCGTCAGCAGGGCAACGACCATTTGTTTCAGGACTTCGTCCATGCCCACGATGACTCTGTTCATCTCGTGGAGCAGGTGGTCAAATGTTTTTTTGGTGTCTTCCATTCTCATTAGTCTCAACCTCCTTTAATCTCTCATGATGTTTTCGCGATTTCGCTGAAGTATGATTTCACAATGCGCTGGTAGCCCTTGGGAATGCTTTCCTGGAAGGAAACGTCAGTGGTTGCCTTGATTTCCTCAGGCAGGGTGCTCCTGAATTCCTTGCTTTCCGGCGGCTTGGTCCTGCCAATGTCAATGTCGGTGAGCATGGGCGTGAGCTGCAATTGCAGTTCATCATTGCCGAGCTCGGCGAGCGTCTTGTTGCCGTAAATGTCCTCGCTCATGTTCTCAAAAAATTCCAGGCCTTCGCCTGAGAGCTCGTACGGTCCTGACGGTCCTTTGCCGAGTTCGCCTAAATCCTTGAGCGTCTGCTTGACGTCCAGGAAGCGCACGCCGTGCGCTGAGGCAGTGATGATGAGAATGCTGACCACTGCGAGTGTTATCAGCTCGCGCGTGAGCCTGCCAAAGCTCAGGAAGTAGGATGTCTTGATTGCGCGCATGCCGCGCAGCACGTCTTCCTGCAGGGAGAGCACGATGGGATTGTCCTTGTCGGTGTTGTCCGCGACAGTGGTGAGCTGCTCGGAAAGCTCCGGGACTTTTTCTTCAACGTACGCGAGGTTCTGGCGCTTCTTGACGCTTCGGTACGTGTGCACGCTGCCGTACGCGAGCGCAATGGCAAGCCCATACCACCATTCAAGCCCGATGAGGATGAAGACAAGCACGCAGAGCGTGAACACGATGAGCGCGTCCAGCAGGCTGGTGAAGAGCGTTATCTGCGTGACTGCGCTTCGCACTTCTTTCAATGCCGCGAAAATCGGTCGTGTTGCCATGGTTAGCACGTGGTTTCTTCTGCATCAGGCTTGGTTTGCAGGCAGGAAATCTTGGCTGCTTGTGCGTTGTTCGCGTTCTTAAGGTCGTCATTGTCTGCCTTGAGCTTTTTGACGTCCTCCTGCGCTTTTACCAGGTCTATTTTGAGTATTTCATTCTCGCCCTTGACTGCTTCCAGTGAGTTGCGGGTGCTGACGAGCGAGGACTGGGTTTCGGTGAGCTCTGACTCAAGGTCTTCCGCGAGTTCGGTCAGTTGTTCTTTTTCGCCCGCGAGCTTGGTGCGTTCCTCGCGCACCGTGCTGAACTGCTGGGTGAATTCCTCTTCGCGCGCTGACTTGAGCGTGAGCTCGCTCTTGATGGTTTCCAGCGCGGTCTGCTTTTCCTGCAGGTCTTTGGTGACTTCGTTCAGCTGCGTGAGCTTGGTGTTGTACGCCTTGGTGAGCCGGTCAAAGTTTTCCTGGAAGAACACCGTCGCCGCGACCAGGGCGGCGGCGCTGATTAAAATCAGGAACAAAAGCATGATGTTTGCGTTGCGGGTGATGTATGCCATGTCATTCCCTCCTGACGAGTCTCCTTATTAATATTTCTATGAGGAAAATGATGACGGTGAGCAGGACGAAAGGCCAGCCGAGCCTGTCTTTGGTGTTGACAATCCTGCGCGAGCTTGCCTTGGCGTGCTGGACAATGCCGTCAATGTCATCGGCAGTGAACACCCGTCCGCCGGTGCTCATCGCGATTTTGCCCAGCTCGGGGTTAAAGCCCAGCCCGTTGTATTCGCGCGCGTAGTTCGCTGCAAAAATCGCCCCGGAAACCTGCTGGAAGCCGGTGGTTGTGGGCGTCATTGCCGCAGAATACAGGTCTTCGTCAATCTTGTAGAATGTGACGCCCGGAGCTTCAGGCGGAGTCTCGGACTTGATAATTACTTCAGTCGGCTCGTTGATGATGGTGTCGCGCGCGTCAATGTACGCGTCTGACTTGCGGTCAGGGTCGCCGATTGCCCAGTTGAACATGCGTGCGTAAATCTTGCTGTTTATCTTGTTGAGCGTGGCTCCTGCCCATTTGCTGCCGTCGTCGGTTGTCCACGCCGCAATCCTGCCGAGCCCGACCCTCCACACGCTCAGGATGGGGTCTCCTGTCGTCGTCGTGAGCAGCAGGCGTGCTGTTGTCTTGGGCACTGCCTGGTTGAAGCCGTGAATGTCTGCCTTGGGCTCGTAGCCCTCGGTGATGAAGTGGTTGCCATTGAGCACCACGAGCCCCATGGTGCCGCCGCCCTCAGGCTGGTCTTCTCCTGTGTCGCCAAAGAGAATCTTGAGCTTGGTTTCCTCGGTGGCGCGGAAGTAAATGCCGTTGCCGACTTCTGCCATTTGCATCATCAGGTTTTCATTGGTCGTCGGACCCACACCGACAGTGTAAATCTTGACGCCTTCGTTCGCGGCGAGCTTGGCTGCCTCAAGGGCAGGACCTTCGCCCTGCGTCTTGCCGTCGCTCATGAGGATGATGTTTTTGCTGCCGCCCATCTGTCCGAGCATGCTCACGGCCTTGAGCAGTCCTGCCTGGATGAGCGTGCCGCCGCCGAACTTCAGCCTGCCGATGCGGTCTTCCAGCCCGACTTTTTCGTACACGTAGCTTGGCTCGGAAATGAGGTATGCCTGCGTGTTGAACGCGACCACGGCGAGCCTGATGTCCAGCTTGAGGTCTTTGTAAATGCCGACTGCGGCTGCTTTTTCAAACTCTGCCGTGCTCGTGAACCTGCCGAAGGCGATGCCGGTGCTGCCGGAAATGTCAATCACGACCACCACGCTGATGTCGCCGGGCTTTTTTTCCGCCTGCGAGACAAAGACCGGCAGGATTGTTTCAAAAATGCTGTCCTTGTACTTGCCTTTGTCAAAGGAGTTTTCGCCGCCGAGCACGACCATGCCGTTGCCGTCGGCGACAAACTCATTTAGCCGCTCGGCCGCGCCTTCCAGCGAGTCTGCGTGCATGTCATTGATGGCGACCGCGTAATAGTCCTTGAGGTTGGCTGGAACGCTGGACACCGAATCAACCTTGTACAGCTCGTTCAGGAGTATCTTGATTGGCGAGTCTTTTTCGGAAACAAACAAAATGCGTGGTTTGGGCACGACCTTGATGGTCTTGTAAAAAATATTGTTCTGCTCAAAATAGTCCTTGTGGTCAATGCGCGCAGTCATCTGGTGGTAGCCTTCGGAGAGCTTGCGCGTGATTTCCCTGACCGGCTCTGACGTTGTCTCGTCCAGCACGAGCTCGCCGTCCATGCTTACTTGGACGTGCACAGGCTGCTTGTCGCCGACCTGGTTCAGGATGACGGTGAACGTGTTTTCCACTTCAGACATGGTCTTGCTCGGTCCGAGGATGGTGACGCCGACGTCGCGCTCTTTTGCCGTGAGCGAGATTGCGTTGATGGTGGCATTGAGCTTGTTGGCAAAGAGCGCGACATCACCGAGGTTTGCGCCGAAATTGCTGTTGCCGTCGGTGACGAGCAGGATGCTTTGCCCGGGCTCAAGGTTGTTGAGGATGGCGTCGCCCAGGTCTGAGCGCTCGCCTGTGGCAATGGTTTTTGCCTCGACCGTGAGCCGTTTTTCAAGGTCTTCCTGGAGCCGGGGCGCAATGTTCTCAAAGAGTTCCATGCTCGTGGAATTGTCCAGCAAAAGCTTGATGAACGGGTCGCCTTCAATGATTTTTTCGTGCTGGATGTACGGCGCCGCGAGCGCGATGCACAGGAACAGGACCATGATGGCGCGCGTGATGTACATCACCTTGCGCGCTGCTCTTTTCTGCTTGACCACGTCAGGGTCTTCCTTGAGCTTGATGAATTCCCTGCGGATGAGCCACCAGGACGCGATGATGAGGGGAATGGCGAGCAGGATGACCAGGGGGTGCTCAAAGTAGTTGTACGCCAGCTTGACAAAACTTGCGATACTCAAATGATTCCCCTCGTTTTGACGTAGAGTAGCTCCATGAACAGGATGATGAGCCCGAGCAGGATGAAGGGCATTTCAAACTCAAACTTGCGCGTTTCCTTGACAGGCTTGAGCTCGAATTCAGTGCTCTTTGAGCCGAGGCTGGTGTTGAAGTTGATGTCGCTTTCCTTTTCGTTGAGCAGGTTGACGGCAATGGTGCGGCCGTCCTCGAACTTGTACAGTCCGGCTTCTTCAAAGATGATGGCTGATTTTTTCAGGATTTTGGTAGGCGTCTCAATGCGCTGGAGCGAGTTCAGAATCATGGTGTCGCCGGTGCGGAAGTTGAGGTTTCTGACGTCCTGCTGGTCGGTGAGGAAGCGCATGAATTCTGTCCAGAAAATTGGGTAGCCTGGCGAGTACTGGAAGTCTGCGGCTTTTTCCAGGATGCCGTAGTACGCGACCTTGCCGCGACCTTTTCGTGCGGCCGCCACGAGTGGTCGCTGGTCAACCGAGAGCACGGTGAGGGTTCCGTCGTGGGGTGTCGTGCTGAAGTAATACTGCACGCTGCCGAACTCAATGTTCTTGGTGAACCTGTTGAGCTGCTCGACCGAGATGAAGTTGCCTTCTGCCCTGCCGCCAATGTCTAGGGGAAGCAGGTCCTTGTAGTCCATTTTGTCCGAGTCTTCCTGCCCGGCCACCACGACTGCGGCGCCGTCTTCCACGTTGCGGGCAAGGTCTTCAAACGTGCCGGGCAGGATGTTTCCTTTTGCGACGTTGCTGATGATGTACACGTCAAAGTCGTCCTTAGGGACAATGGGCGGCTCGGCAATGGTGAGCTCAATGTCGCCTGACGCGAGCAGGGCGTTCTTGAGGAAGACGCTCGCGTTGTTGGTGATGAGCAATGCCCTTGTCTTTGAGCCGCCCGGGCTGCTCAGCCAGGCCGTATCGTCAGTGGGAAAGTCGTCCTGCACCTGCAGCGCGATTTTCGTGACGTCCGGCGGGGTGAGGATGTTGAATGTTTCAATGGAGCGCGCGGGCAGGACAAGTTCTTTTGCGCCGTCGCCGATGGTGACACGCACGTTCTTTTGCTGGGGTTCAAAGTTCTTGATGTAGATGCTGGTGGTTGTGGGCTCCACGAGCAGGTCAACGATGCCGATGTTGCTCCTGCGTTCTGATTCTGCGGTGTTGATGAAGTCAACGACCGTTCCGCGGGTTTCCACCACTGCTTTTGCAATGTGGGGGTCCTGGCCTGCGGTGTTGATGAAGTCACTGAGCACGATGACGCGCCCTTCTTTTCCCGCGAGCACTTCGCCTCCGAGGATGATTGCGTCGCCGATTCTGCTTGCAGTGTCCTTGGGCGTGAGGGCATTGAGGTATTCTATGGTGTCCGGAGCGTCAGCGTCCTGGATGCCGATTTGGGCGACGTCTTTCGCGAGAATGACGGTGTTCTTGCTGCCGAGCAATGACCGTGCTTTGTCCACGGCGATGTCAAACCTTGTTTTTCCATTTTCTTTGACTTGCGCGCTTGCGGAAACGTCAATCACGAACACCGTGTTTTCCGCGGTGATGTCATGCAGGTACTCAACGTATGGCTGGGCGAGCGTTGAGGCGAGCAGGAACAGAATCAGGAACTGCATGATGAAGAGCCAGTCGCGCAGGAACTGGCGGAGGAAGCTCGTGAGCTTGGTTGCCCCGGATGCTTTCATGAAGAACATCAGGCTTGGAATCGTCATCTGCTTGGGCTTGGGGCGGATGAGATAGAGCAGGATAAGCGGAACAAGGCTCAACAATGCCCACAGCCCGACTCCTCTACCTATCTCGACGAGAGCCATGTAGGAAAATGTATACCAGTATCCCTATTTAAGCGTTTCGTTACTATATAAAGAGCATTAGAACAAAAATACGCGTCCCTCAAGCGTCATTGCCTTGAGGTTCGCAGGAGTCCTGCCGAGCGAGCGCACTTCCTGCATCAGGCGCCTGCGGGCAGTAGGGCTATTTGGCGCGATGCTGTATGCCTGCACGTCAGGCAGGTGCGTGAGTATTTCCTTGAACAGAACATTGCCATGCATGTAACGGACATGGTCATTCCTGCCTGTGCCATACGTCAGCGTGTTCTTGCCGTTGCTCGTCGAGAAGATGACCGCGAGCGGCGCGGTTTCCGGTCGGAGTGCGCGGGAGACGCTCAGCATCAGGTCGTACATTGCCTCGGACGGCAACGCTGCCGGTGGTTTAACAAAGGGTATTGCGTCGGTATCCGGCGCGCCAGGCTCCTTGACAGGTATTTGGTAGGATTCCATCTTGTCTTCACTCACGACGAAGGCAAAATCCCCCATTTATAAAGTTTATGACATCTTTGTCTGGGCAGGATAGGTTCCGGTGAGCATGAAGACTTTGTGGGTTTTCACGGCTTCTCCGCGCTCTGCTTTCAGAAGTTCTTCGCTTGTTTGGTGCGCATCGCCCAGCGCGACAAGCTCGTTTTTGAGTGTCATGATTGCGACAAGCATTCCTTTGGCGATGTCTGCATCCAGCTTGGCAATGCCCGGCGCTTTCAGCGAGGCGCCGTGGCAGATGCTGTCCACTGCAGAGTCCTGCACCCAGACTTTGGGCAGGTGCGCGACTCCTGACTCCACAGGCCTGATGCAGGCTTTCAGGAGCTTGTCGTTGTTTTCATTCTTCCAGTAATGGTATGCGTCTTCCAAATCCTGCAACGTAACGTAGTCTTCGTCAGTGAACGGTCCTGCCTTGGTGCGGTGCAGTGATGCCATGTGCGCACCGGTTTTCAGCGCGAGCCCGAGGTCGTGGCAGAGCTTCCTGATGTATGTTCCTGCTTCGCAGCCGACCTTGAACAGCACGTCTTTTCCCTGGATTTCAAGAACTTCAAAATAATACACTTCGCGCTGTCTGAGCTGGCGTTTGACTGCCGAGCGCAACGGCGGCAGTTGCGTGATGATGCCGGTGAATTTTTTGATTGCGACCTCTAATTCTTTTGTCGGCACTTCGTCATGCAAATGCATGATGCCGACGTATTCTTTTCCGGCAGTGAGCAGTGCCTGGACGATTCTTGTTGCCCTGCCGAGCGCGGTCGGGAGAACGCCAGTGACGCCGGGGTCAAGCGTTCCTGAATGTCCTGCCTTGTCAATGTGCAGGACGCGCTGGACATAATCAGAAACCTGATGGCTGGTCGGTCCTGCAGGCTTGTTGAGGTTGATGATGCCGTACTGCACAATCTCTTCTGCTGTCCGCTGCTCGGGAACGCGGCCGTGCTTGGGGTCTGTCTCTGCCTGTCTTTTGACCAGGACTTTCGCGCGGCGTTTCTCAAACGGAAGAGCGTGCATGCGTAAAAACTCGAGAAGACGCTATTTAAAGCTATGCGTAGCCTATCTCAGCACTGTCT
>Ga0247727_10004643_pt1 | contig 28896 bp, 19 predicted proteins | sample WisWelCaveWW1625_FD_202498 | JGI IMG/M metagenome (GOLD analysis project Ga0247727, IMG submission 202498) | Biofilm microbial communities from Wishing Well Cave, Virginia, United States - WW16-25 | ecosystem: Environmental > Aquatic > Deep subsurface > Groundwater > Cave microbial mat | place...
GACCGCGCAACGGCGCCTCTTCGTTGAAAGGCGTCAAATCGGGCAGGCCATCTTCAAGACGACGAAAAAAGCCGTAAGTCCGATAAACGTCCATGCTGCTAATGGCGACCACGCGCTCGGCGAGGCCACGAAAAGTTTGCATCAGATTCAAGGCGTCGGGTTCGACATAAGGAAACATATCCAACACCACATGCGGCAAAAGTTTTTTAAACTCCCCGCGATGGCGACGCAAATTTTGGCGCTCACCATAAATGTGAGAAACAACCGGCGGCAAATCCGCGGTTGTTTGCCCGCGATGAAAGAGCGTCACTTCACAACCTTCTTCCACCAAACGCCGCACGACATGCGGGCCAATGAAATTGGTTCCGCCGATGATGAGGACTCGCATGGTCTTTCCTTGCGTCCGAAGTCTTTTGTCCGAGGTCAAAGCCTTTCAACCTCGTTTTTTCTTTTTATCCATTTATCTTTTTGCTTCACTCGTATCTCAAGGCTTCCACCGGATTTGCCAGCGCCGCGCGCGTAGCGCGATAGCCAACCGTAACCGCAGCGATCAGCAACGTCATCGCAATCGTGAGCAGGAAAACACCGACACCGATGTTGATGCGATAGGCAAAATTGGTGAGCCAGTTGTTCATCGCGAAATACGCCACCGGCGCGGCAACGACGAACGCGATGGCAATGAGGGCGGCGAATTCTTTTAAGAAAAGACTGAGAATATTGCCGACGGTTGCACCCAGCACTTTGCGCACGCCGATCTCTTTCGTCCTTTGCGCGGCCATGAAAGAGATCAAGCCGAACAGGCCGATGCAGCCGATGAAAATGGCGATGGCCGAGAACGCGCGAAACAGTTGCGACATCTTTTGCTCTTCTTCATAAAACTCGGCGATCCGATCATCCAAAAATTGAGAACTATAGACGAATTCAGGAAAGGCGGCGCTCCAGGCTTTTTCGATTTGCGCCAAAGCTTTCTTTATGTTGAGCCCATCAATCTTGATGCTCGCCTCTTGGTAAGCCGTGCGGCGCGCCGCGAGCAGGCAGGGGCGAATTTCTTCCTGCAACGGGCGTGAATGAAAATCCTGCACCACGCCGACAATCGGTAAATAATAGGGCCGGCGGCCCAGCTTGAACGTTTTGCCGATGATATCCTGCGGCGCAAAATCGAGCTTGCGCGCAAAAGTTTCATTCACCACCAATTCCGTCATCGTGTCGCTCGCCGCATAATTGCGGCCGGCGAGGAGTTTCAAATTATAGGTGGGAATGTATTCGGCGTCGGCAAATTTCAAATCCGAGGCAAAAGTTTCTTCCTGGCCGCGCAGCGTGTGGCGCAAATTGGTGTCCCAAACATTGCCGGAAGCCGCGCTGGCCCAGCCGAACGTCACGTTTTTGATTTGGCTATTTTGCAGCAATTGATTGCGCAAAGTTTGCAATAAGGTCGCCTCGTTCGCGGGCAGTGGCACGGTCACGACGGCGTTCTGATCGAACCCCATTTCTTTGTTGCGAAAATAATCCATTTGTCTGGTGACGATGATCGTGCCGATAATCAACAACTGCGAGATGACGAATTGAAAAATCACCAGGCCACGGCGCAAAGACAAACCGCCGCCGGCGGAAGCGCGAACCTTGCTTTTCAGCGCGAGCGCGGGCATGAATTGCGAGAGCACGAAAGCCGGATAGAGGCCGGCGAGCAAGCTGACGGCGACCACCAATAACAGCAAAAAAAGAAAACCAGATAAATCGCCAAAAGGATGGAAACTCATCCGGAGTTTCAGCAGGTCATTCAAATTTGGCAAAAGCAGTTCGGCGAGCATGACGGCGAGCGCGGCGCCGAGCAGCGTGATGAGAAACGCTTCGCCCAGATATTGCGCGACAAGCTGCGAGCGTAATGCGCCCAACACTTTGCGAACGCCGACTTCTTTGGCGCGGCTAATCGCCTGCGCCGTGGCGATGTTGATAAAGTTGATGCATGCAGTAATGAGCAGAAAAACACCGATCAATCCCAAAGCCCACAGCGTTGTCTTCGATGTGGCGCGCTGACCGTAGTTGCCGTAGCGTCCGTCGTAATGCACTTCGCGCAATGGCTGCAGCTTGTGCACGCGCTTACTCGCATCTTGCGCCTCGGGATGATATTTGTTTTTGAAGTCGGGCAATTTCTTTTGCAGCGCCGGCGGTGAATCGTTCGGCGCGAACAGAACATACGTGTTCACATTCGAAGACAGGTTGTTCCAGGAATCCATCGGCATGCCGGTGAGCGGAACGCTCTTCCAGGAGATGAAAACCGTGAAAGGAAAATCCGTGTGAATGGGAAAATCTTTGACAACGCCGATCACCTTCAAATCGGTCCGATTATCCATCCGAATCGTGCGGCCCACAGGATCGGCAGCGCCAAAAAATTTTTTCGCCGTCGCTTCCGTGAGCGCGGCGACATTCGGCTCGTTTAAGCTTTTGGGATCACCGGCGATCCAGGGAAAATCGAAGATTTCAAAAAACTCCGGCTCGACAAAGGCGACGCGGTCACTTTCCTGAAAACGGTTGGTCGTGTTCGCCTCGAGCGTAATCGAAAATAGACCGCTGTACATACCAAAAACCGCGGCGACTTTCTCCAAATTGGGAAAATCATTGCGCAACGCTGGCGCCATCGGAATCGGCGTGCCCATCGTCGGGTTGACGAGATCGTTGATCTTTTCATCCGTAACGACGCGATAGATGCGGTCATATTTTTGATGAAAGCGGTCGAAGCGCAGCTCGTATTGGATGATCAGAAAAATAAACAGGCAGCAGGTGATGCCCAGCGCGAGGCCGAGCACGTTGATCAGCGTGTAATTTTTCTGGCGATTGAGCTTGCGCAGTGTGGTGATGAAATAATTTTTGAGCATGGTTTCTCCTTTGCATAGCGCCGAGGGCATAGCGTATAGCGGCGTGCCGGTCACGGCTCAAAATAATTTTGATTTTCTCGCTGGATTTGCTTATATTAACCTTAACCCTTTTACATGGAGAATATTTTTATGGCCGAACCATTGACACTTGACGGGATCATCGAAGATTTGCAGGCGATTGAGCCGCAGCTTTTGCAATTTGAAAAAAAATATAAACTGTTGAGCGCCTATTTTTACAAGCTCTATCAAACCGGCAAGCTCGAATGTGAAGAAGAATTTCAAGAGTGGGCAGCACTTTACGAAATCAAATTGCACCGCGAACGATTCTTTCGGAACCACCTTGATGAAGCGATTTCTGGCTTGCCATTGAGCGCGCCTGTGGAAATTGGAGAATTCGCATGACGCCATCGCTTGAAAGCTCACAGGAGTATGAGCGATACATCTATTCTCTTCCTTCGCTTTATCCTGAAATTGAGAGTTCGACATTGGTATTTATTCGCGCTGGACGATATATCGTCAAGATCACCGGTGAAGTTTTATTCAAGCAAAGCCTTCGTCTTAAAGTTTTGCAGGTGGTGGATTTTGGCCGCTCCGAAATTCTGCGCTATAGTTACACCATCTTTCGTGCAGCCCAATTTGCCGCTCCTTATTCAAGAAATTCTCGCGTTGAAGGCCTGAGGCTAATTACTCATAGCGTAAGGCCTCAACCGGATTTTCCAGCGCGGCCTTGATCGCCTGAAAACTCACCGTCAGCAAAGCTACCGCGAGCGCAAAAATCCCGCTTAATACGAACGGCCACAAATTGATTTCGAGGCGATATGCGAAATCCTGCAGCCATTGTTTCATGGCGAAATAAGCGGCTGGCCACGCGAGCAAATTGGCGCATACAATTAACAGCACAAACTCATTGGTGAGCAAGCGCACGACGGAAAAAATTGACGCGCCGAGCACTTTGCGAATGCCGATTTCTTTGGTGCGTTTGGCGACGGTGAGCGCCGACAAGCCGAAAAGGCCGATGCACGCAATGGCAATCGCGAACAGCATCGCATACGCCACGATTTGCGCCCAGCGTTCTTCGGCGCGGTAGCGTTGGTCAAAATCCGCGTCGAGGAAATAATAATCGAACGGCTTGTTCGGCGCGATCGCGCGCCAGTTTTTTTGCAAGAGCGCCAGCGCCTCGGAAAAATCTTCGGGTGCCAGCTTCACATAAATGTATCGAATCGCTGCGTAGGAAGGATCGAGCAACAACACGAGCGGCTTGACGCGTTCATGCAGCGAGGCGTAATTGAAATCTTTGACGACGCCGATCACTTCCGGTTTTTTTAATTCTTCCGTTGCAAATCCGTTAAAAATATGCCCGACCGGTTCTTGCCAGCCAAGCTCTTTCGCCAGCGTCTCATTCACAATAACGGATTTATTGACATCGGCAGTCATCGCGCGCAAAAAATCTCTGCCTTGCAAAATTTCCATGCCGAAAGTTTTGATGAAATCCGCATCGACACGCATGACGTTGACTTGCCACGTCGCACCGTCGTTGCCGCCGAAGGACATCCACGCGGGGTCTTTATAAAAACCGTCGGAGTTGCCGGTGACGCCGAGCACGCGGCTTTGGCCGGCTAATTTTTCGCGAAAAAGCTGCAACAACTTTTCACCTTCGACATCGCGCGCGCTGGTGGGAATGACGACGACTTGTTCCTCATTGAAACCAGGTTGATGCGTTTTGAGCAGATCGAGCTGGTTGGACATGAGCGTCGCACAAACGACGAGCAGCACGGAGAGCGCGAATTGCGCGACGATCAACATTTGGCTCAAACGGTTTTTGCCGCCGAGGAAAATTTTATTTTTCAGCGTCGCCATCGGCTGGAAGCGCGATAGAAAAATCGCCGGATAGCCGCCGGCCAGCAAACCGATTCCGATCATCAAGGTGATAAAGACGGCGTAAATTCTCCAATCGCCGGTATAATTAATCGACAAGGATTTGTTGGCGAGCGAATTGAAAACCGGCAGGAAAGCTTCGGCGAGCGCGATGCCGAGCAGCAGCGCAAAAAAGCTGAAGAGCATGGCCTCGCCCCAGAATTGCTTCATGAGCTGGCTGCGCAGCGCGCCGAGAGTTTTGCGCATGCCGACTTCCCGCGTGCGGCTCGCGGCGCGACCGATGGCGAGCGTCATGAAATTGATGCACGCGATCAACAGCACAATCAGGCCGATGCCCGCAAGAATGTACGAATAGGTTGGGCTGCTGGTGGGCATAGGCACCGCGCCGCTTTCCACTCGCGCGTCAAGATGCAGCGCGGCCAACGGTTGCAGTTCCAATTGCAACGCCTCTTTTTCTTTCGCCAGCCAGCCGAGAATCTCCCACGTTTGAATCATCGGCGCGTAACGGGTTTTGACAAAATCTTTGAATTTGCTTTGCAATGCCGCCGGTTGCACGTCCGCCACGGTTTGAATAAACGTGACCGTGCCCCACGAGGTCCAAAGATTTTCAAACGCGGCGTAGTTGGGCGAATTTTCATAAGGCAACACAAGATCAAATGCAACGCTCGAGTTGCTCGGAATTTCTTGAGCCACCGCCGAGACGATGAAATCCTGCATCCGGTCGCCGAAGTTGAGCGTGAGCGTTTTACCCAATGGCGTCTCATCGTCAAAGTATTTTTGTGCCAGCGCTTCGCCCAACACGATGGCATTCTTATTCGCCAATGCCGTTGCAGCCTCGCCGTGTAATAATGGAAATGAAAACATTTTAAAAAAGTCGGCGTCGGCATAAAGCGCCTGCTCTTTAATCGACTCTTCGCCGGAACGAATCATGACCGAACCGGCGCTCAGGCGCGTCGCATTTAAAATTTCCGGAAAAGATGATTTCAACGCCAACGCTAACGGCGTCGGTTGTCCGGCTTTCAGCTTCAAGCCGCCGTCCGGCGTTTTCGTGCGCAAATTCACGCGGTAAATATTTCCGCCGTTCTCATGAAAGCGATCATAGCTCATTTCATGCTGCACAAACAAAAACACCAGCACGCAACACGAAACACCCAATGCCAAACCGAAAACGTTGATAAAAGAATACGTTTTGTACTTGCGGATATTGCGCAGCGCGATTTTTAAGTAGTGGCTGAACATATTTAGAGTCCGAAGTCTTTTGTCCGAGGTTCGAGGTCAAACATCGAACATATGAATTTGTCCTTTTTTTGTCAATGTATCTTTGTAAAAATTTTAAAACAAACCGTACTTTCCCGCCTTTAATTATCCACTAATCATGCCTATTCTGTTTTTCAAGGAATTATGGCGGCTTGGAATGGGGAGTTGGATGCGAGAACTGTCCGCTGGCATAGCAGTCAGTGTTCGTCAATGGACAGCGTTTTATCGGCGTACGCTTGAAAAGGAGAAAAATTTGAGCATTCGCGCGCGAAAGCTTGTGGCCCGGCAATTCTTCTTCGCCTTGCGAAGTGCTGGCATCTATCACCCGCGCCGGTTTTTTCCCATTATGGCAGTTGCAATGAAACAGATGTTGCAGCAAGTTTTTTGCAAAATTTCGCGGAACCTCTCGCGCTTCATCGCATCAGCGTCATCGCTTTCGTTTCCGTAAACGCTTTCGTTGCGCCTTGCAGCGGCATGGCTTCGAGACGATAATAATAAACGCCGCTCGCCAAACCTTGACCGGAAAAATTGATGCGATGATTTCCCGCCGCCTTTTGTTGCTGATGAAACAACACCGCGAGCTCCCGACCATTTACATCAAAAACTTTCAACGTCACGCGACTCGTCACTGGCAATTCAAATGCGATATTAGTCGAAGGGTTTCCCCCGCTCGAAGCGGGGGATGTCGCTCCGCTCCAGAATGGATTCGGATAATTTTGCGCGAGAGCAAAACCCGAGATTGTCACGTTCGTCGTCTCGACGTCGCTAATGGGTTCGCGCAACAGCGGTCGCTCGAATACGCCGCTGCCGTGCGTGGCCACGCGCAGCTTGCGATTGCGCGTGGAAATGCTCAAATCAAACACCAGCGCCGCGTCGATAAAACCTTCGTTGAAATCCTGCCACGTTTTGCCCCCGTCGGTTGAAGCAAACACGCCGATGTCCGTGCCGACGTAAATGTGTTCTGGAAACATGGGATCGACGACCACGGCCTCGGTCGGAATATCGGGCAGCGCGCCGCCAATGTCTTCCCACGTCGCGCCGCCATTGGATGATTTGAATACGTGTGAGCTGCCGAAGCCGGAGAACGTGAGATAAACTTTCTGATCATTGTTGGGATCAATCGCGAGATCGCTGGGAAAACGATCCGGCAAATTGTTCGTGAGATTGCTCCACGAATTGCCGCCATCGCTGGTGCGAAAGACGCCGGCGCGCAACGCCACGAGCGGCGCCGTCGCCGCATAAACCACGTTGCTATTCCGCGGTGAAACGGCCATTGCCACCACGGGATTGCCGAACGGCGCGCCGTTGTCAATGGGCACGCCGCCATTGGTCGCAAACCACGATTGCCCGGCGCTCGGGGATTTGTAAACAATATCGCGACCGGCGTACAACACGTTTGGATTTTCAACGCCCACCGCAAATGGCGCTTCAAAAATCGTCGGACGATTGGTGTCCGGCGGACGAATCGAGCTCCAATTATTTCCGCCGTTGAACGATTTGGCGAGATTCAAAAATTGCGAGCTGCCGTAGAGAATGTTGTCATCGCTCGGATCGATTCCCGTCCAACCGCCGTCGCCGCCGATGTGGCCCAAGCTCCATGCGACCGTTCCTTTATAAAGCACGGTGCTGTTGTCTTGCAAGCCGCCGAGTGCGAGGTTGGAATCGCGCTGCGAGCTGGTGAAGCCGTTGTAGAACTGCGTGGTTTGATAACCGCCATTGCACGCTTCGAACGTCGCGCCGCCATCGAGCGTGCGAAACACGCCGCCATCGCAGCCGAAATAAACGATGCTGGGATTCGTGGGGTGATAAACCACTTCGTGCAAATCCACGTGAACGTATTGCGCCGTGCCTTCGGCTGCGCCCGGCGCAATGATGCCGCGAAAAGATTGCCCACCGGATTTTGGCGTCAAGCTGCCTCCGCCCAATGTCGATTTCCACACGTTGATGCCCACCGCAAAAACTTCGCTGTCGTTGCTCGGATTGATCGCCACGTCGTGCGCGAACCAGCCCTGCCATTGCGAATGATCCTGCGTGCTCACAATGCTCCACGTGGCGCCCGCATCTTCGGAGCGCGACAGCCAACTGCGATTGTTCACGCCCGGCTCAAAGCCGTTGCCGAAACTCGCCATCACGACATTGGGATTTTTCGGATGAATCGCGAGCATCGTTTTGCCCGCATAAACCGTGGGCACGCCCGCGAGAATTTTTGTCCAGTTGAGGCCGCCGTTCGTGGTGCGATAAAGCCCATAACCCGTACTGGAAAAATTGCCGCAACCAACAATCGCGAGATTCGGATCAACCGGATGCACGACCAGATCCATCGCCATGATCACGCTATGCACGCGCCGCCACGTTTGGCCTGCATCGTCGGATCTGTAAGTGCCATCCGTGGTCGCTGCCCAAATCGTGTTCGGTTGCAGCGGATGAACCTTCACGGCCCAAACACCTTTTTGTTGATCGTAGCTCCAATCCAAACTTTTCTCCCACGTGCGTCCGGCGTCGCGCGATTTGAGAATACCGATGCCATAAGTGCCTCGTGTGGCGCGGCTCACTTGTCCCGGTCGCGCATCTTGCGCGTTGTAAACTTCGCCGGTGCCAATATAAATCGTGTTCGAATCATTCGGCGCAAATGCAATCGAACTCACGGCGAGCACGGGAAATCCTGTGACCACGCGCTGCCAAGCCAATGCCCCGCGGCCCGCGGTGAAGCTGCGCCACAATCCACCGCTCGCCGAACCCGCAAAAATCGTGTTGGGATTTTGCGGATTAAAAGCGAGCGCCAGCGTGCGGCCGCCGCGATTGTGCGGCCCGAGTGTTTGCCACGGCGCGCTTGCAGCATTTTTGCGCAACGCCGAGGCTTGCAACGATTGGCGTGCATATTCGAACGCCGCATAACTCGCCGCGTTTGGAATGTCTGCGTTGGGATAAGCGCGCTTGAGCGTTTGCCATTGCAGCGCCTCGTAAGCGCCCGAACGGCGCGCCGGCGGTTTGCCGTTTTTATTCCAAAACAATGCGAGGCCGGCAGCGCAGAGCAAAACGAGAATGAATTTTTGTTTAAACATGAAGAACCTCCGCATGACAGTTTAACGCCAATCAACAATTATCCGGATTTGCCTCGACGTACGGCGGGGCAGCAAAAAACTATTCGCCGAAAGACTCTGGCAGGATGATTTATCGGCAGAATTATTTCAACTCATTCTGCCATTCGCGTATTTAGACACTAATGCCAACCGCGGCGTTGTATGATTTTATTTCATGAGCGCCATCGCTTTCGTTTCCACAAACGCCGGCGTCATTCGCCGACCACATCGCGTTCGGCTGCGCGGGATGAAACGTCAAGTTTTGTTGATCGACATAATGAATGGTGTTTTTTCCGAGTGAGTGAAAACGAGTACCTTTCCGGTAATTCAAGAACAAAAGTTCTTCGAACTCGAACGACGCGGATTGCTGCAGCATTTTTAAAACACTCTCTGCCTCGCATCCTCTAAAAACGGTGTTTTACTTGCCCAATTTGCTTTTCGACCACGCAATGATTTTCGGAAAAAACTCGGAATCGAACTGGCCGGTGTTCACATCGATCAAATCGTGATTCATATTCGGAAAGAGAAAAATGGTGATGTCCTTGTTTCGCTCTTGCTTGATCTTTTCAAGCTGCGCGATATCATAAAACGTCGGATTGCTGCGGTCCATGCCGCCGTAAACCCAGAGCGCCGGCACGTTGAGTGCTTGCAAAGCGGCTGCCGGATCGTAGCCGTGCGTGCCGGTATAATTCGCTAACATGGCGGTGAGTTGCGCAATCGTAAGCGAGGCATTGTCCGCGAGATCATCGTAATAAATCTCGATGCCCACCGAGCTGCCGCCGCCGTTGACGCAGATGATGAACGCGACCTTGCCGGATTGCATCGCGACCAACGGCGCGACCCACGCCCCTTGGCTCGTTCCCCAAAGAAAAATTTGTTTCGGATTGATGTCTTGATGCGTCGCGAGAAAATTCACGATCGCGAGCACGTCACTCGCGCGCTCGGGAATCAACTGCGCGCTGTTTTGGAGATTGACGTTTTGATAAGCGCCGGTCGATTGCCCGAGCCCGCGCTTGTCGTATCTGAACAACGCAATGCCCTGCGGCAACAAGATACTTTGCGCCGGCTTATCCGCCTCCCGCGTCTCTCGACCGGAACCCGGAATGAAAATCATCACCGGATACGGCCCGCTTGTCGAAGGCAGATCGAGCGTTCCGGTTATGGTGACGTCGCCGTTCTTGACGGCAAAATCACCCGCGCCTTTCGGCGCCTCGTTGGGCGGCGTGGGCGAATCATTTTTACATGCGCTCAGAATCAAAACTGCGCAAACCAACACGAGCCGGTGCAAAACTTTTTGTGCATTCATGGGTAACATCCTTTCATGGTTATTTTAAAAAGAGCATGGTTTTGGTTTCAACAAAGCGCGACAACGCGCCGTCGTTCGAAGAGCCGGAGTGCAAACTTTAGTTTGCAAAGCTAAAGCTTTGCACTCCATTTCTCTGCTGTGAAATCATCTTTTTTTCATTTCACATAGGTCATGATTTTCGTATTAACAAAGACCGGCAATCTGCCAGTGATTGGCACTGCTTCGAGCGTGTAGAAATAAATTCCGCTCGCGAGATTTTGCGCGGTGAAATTCACTTCGTGCCGCCCCACATTCTTTTGCTGCGCCCGCAACAACTCAGCGACGATCCGGCCATTCACATCATAAACAGCGAGCGTCACGCGACTCGCGATCGACAATGCAAATTTGATGTTTGTGGTTGGGTTGAATGGATTGGGGAAATTTTGTTCGAGGCTAAAGTCTTGCGGAGACACCACAACGTCATCATCAACGCCGGTCGGATTATTGCCTTCCGTAAATGTGAGAAATTGATTCGCGGCGACATTTTTCAAAACCTCAATCGTTCCCGAAGGCCATTCTATTTTGAGCGAGTCGATCACGGTCGCGTTGCCCAAGCCGAAATGCTGGCGCAAGCTGTTGTGGCCGTTGAAAGTATTTTGCGAAGAGATTTCGCGCAATTGCCAAACCGCGTTGCCGTTTATCGTGGCTTTCACGCGCACCTTCGCGCCAATGGCCGCGCGATTCGAAGTCGTGCCGACGCACGTGAGAGCGAGCCAGTGATTGCCGCCCGGTGTATCATTGCGATAGAGCGCCAGCGCCGTAGTCGGGCCGACCGCCAGCAAATCGAGATCGCCATCGTTGTCGTAATCGCCCGCGGTCGCGCCGCGATGAGTCAATGCTGAGGCGATGGCGATATTCGTCACGCGGGTGAAACTGCCGTTGCCATTGTTGCGATAATAGCGATCAACTTGATTGTTGTCATTCGCAACGTAACAATCGAGATCGCCGTCGTTGTCGTAATCGATCCAATTCCACACCTGCCCGTCTTGTTGATCCGTCGCCATCACGCCGCTGGTGATGCGCTCGAAATTCGCCGCGCCGCTTTCTTTCAGAAAATTGCGATACAAATAATCCGGCGAGGTCGTGCCGTCTGCCGGCCCCGCGCCGATGAAATAATCCATGTCGCCATCGCTATCGAAATCCGACCACGTGCCAACCGTATAAGCGGCGAGTCCGGTCACAATCGGTCCTGTGGTGATTTTGGTGAAAGTATAATTCGGCGGACCGTCGTTGCGCAAAAGATGATTCGGCGTCGCGCCGCCCACAACGAAGTTCGCGGGATGCGTGATCGCGAGATCGACATAGCCGTCGTTATTATAATCCGCCCACGCGCACGCCCAGCCGCGATTTGCGCTGCCGTTGCCAATCGCACCGCTCGTAATTTTCGTAAAAACGCCGTTGCCGTCGTTGCGATACAGCTTGTCGTTATTCACGAACAAATCGAGATCGTTGTCGTTATCAAAATCCACCCAACTTGCGCCGGAATATTCAATCGGCCCGCCGTCGGCAATGATAGGATTGCTCGTGCTCGTGAGGCGCGTGAAAGTTTGCGCGAAGATTGGCAGCGGCAAAAGAAGACCAAACATCGAAGCGAGCAACGGTGTGGCGAGCTGCATACGGTGATGGAAATTTTGGTGGTGCATTGCGATTTGCCTTTCAATTTGACCTTCCGAGAAACTACTGACCGGTCACCGTATCGACACGGAATCTTGAAACGCAAACACTTTAAGTGACCGGTCAGTTTCGAGTAAACGCTTCCAAGAGTTTTAAGCTTTGAGATAAAACGATTCGGCTCTGCAAGCCTCAGCGATATTTGCCGGCTTCCTGTCGAATCAATTCATAGATTCTCCCGCCCGGATAAACCGTGCCTTTGTTGACGATATTCGTGAAAATGAGCAATCCCAATTTGTCTGTGGTATTGATGCTTAAATTTGAAGACGCGCCGACAAAGCCGCCGTTATGTCCCATGTAGCCATTGCCGAACGTCCACCAGATCAGGCCCACTCCCGGATTCGGCACTTGCACGCGCAGCATTTCAGCGATGGTCGCTGCTTGCAAAATTCTTTTGCCATTGTACTCGCCTCCATTCAAGTAGGCCATCGCAAAATGGGAAAATTCTTTGATCGAGCTGCGCATCGTCGTTGCCGGATAAAACTTGACGCTATATTGCCCGATTGATGCCGTGGGAGAAGTATAAAGCCCAGCCAAAAGACTCGGCTCGACGTCGCGCAATCGGAAGCCCGAATTTTCCATTTCCAGCGGCGCGAAAATATTTCTTCGGCAATATTCTCCGAAATCGACGCCGGTAATGGCTTCGACGAGATATCCCAGCAACGAGCCGCCAACGTTCGAGTATTCAAATACGGTTCCGGGCCGTGTGTTCTTCCACATTGCGGGAATGTACTCCGCGCCGCCGGGCAAGAGATACTCTCGCAGCCACGGACCAAGCGCCGGCGCGGTATCATTCGGATAAACTCGATAGAAGTTAGGATCCTCGCCGTTCGGCCAAGCGATGACGGAGCGGTGCGTGAGCAAATGCCGCGTCGTTATGGGCGCGTCGGGATATTGTGGATTGCGGATTTTAAAAGACAAATACTCGTTGAGGTCTTTGTCCAAATCGAGCTGCCCTTTTTCCCAAAGCTGCATGACCGCGGTCGCCGTCACGGTTTTGGAAATCGACGCGAGAATGTAAACGGTTTCCGCAGTCGGGGCTTTTTTATCCGCAACATGGCTGAAGCCATAAAAATTTTGCCAAACGATTTTATCGCCTTTGATGATGCACCCAGCCAGCGAGGGCAGGCCGTCTTTGCTCATCTCCGCTTGAATGGCGGCGTCGAGCGTGGAGGCTTGATTCGGTGGTGGAGGTCCGACCGGCGATTTTCCGCCACAAGCCAGCATCCACAACGCCAGTGCGATTGGCGCCAACGGTACGCGCGCGGTTTTCATCGGTTCATGTCCTTTCGTGGAATTGAGGCAAACGCCAAAGCGGCGCTTATCAAGCTTGCGCGCCTTTGCGTTCTCATTTACGAGCGTTGTAACAATAGACGAAAAATTGCGGTAAGTGAAAATACCCCAATATGGGTATTGTTAAAAGAAGGCGAGAGGATGGAGCAACAGCGTGGGAGGAGCGACGGAGTTTTTGAAGCGCCTCATTCTTTCGTTTTTATTTTCTCGGCAACGACACGAACCATATTTGAAACGCCTTCGAGCCGGTCCGTTCCCGGAAATATAAAAAATGTGCGTTTTAAATTAAAGCGGCAAAATTCACACGAGCCTTTCCTGATGCGCTTTCGCCACGGCTTCGGTCATGGAATTGACTTCGAGCTTTTTGTAGATTTTTTTGAGATGGGAATGCACCGTGCCTTTGCTGAGATGAAGCGCCTCGGCGATCATTTTGTAGCTCTTGCCTTTGCACAAAAGCGCCAGAATTTCCTGCTCGCGCGCAGTGAGATTGGAATCGGACGATCTTCGAAACGATTGAATCACCAAGCGCGCGATGCTCGCGCTCATCGGCGCGCCCCCGTTATAAACTTCTTGGATGGCGTCGAGCAATTTTGCTGGCGGGGTGGTTTTCACGAGATAGCCGCACGCCCCGGCGCACAAAGATTCAAAAACTCTTTTGTCGTCGTCGTGAATCGTGAGCATGATCACGTCGAGATCGGGCAGCAGTTTTTTGATGCGCCGCACGCCATCGATACCGGACATGCCCGGCAGTTGAATGTCCATCAACAGCACGTCCGGCGGATCATTCGGAATCTCGCGTAAAGCCGACTCGCAGTCGCTGTAAGCCGCGACGCAGGAAAATCCTGGCGTGCCTTTTAATAAAAGCTTCAAGCCCTGCCGGATGTCGGCGTCGTCTTCAATCAAAGAGACGTAGATTGGGGTCATATTGATAAGAAAATAAAACTGCCGGCAATCTCAATACCCATTGCTGGGTAATTTGCTGGAAAATTCAACCTTCGTCCCGCCGTCTTCCAGCGAACGGATATCCAAGGCGCCGTTTAAAATCTGCGCGCGCCGTTTCATGTTCTCCAAACCGGCGCCGTTGCCTCGATTTTCCTTAAAAACGTTTGAAGGAAAGTCGGGGCCATGTCCGTTACCGTGAAAAAGCCCGACGCCATCATCAAAGAGCGTCATTTGCAAGACGCCGCTCTGGGCGTTCACTTCCAATACGACGTTCTTGCAGCGCGCGTGTTTGAGCGCGTTGTTCATGCCTTCTTTGAAGAGCAGGGTGAGATGGCGCTTCCATTCCATGTCGAGCTTGCAGCGCAGCAAATCTTCGGACAAACCATGCACCTGAAAATTCACGGCGGTCTCTTCAAAAAGGGCGTTGCCAAATTCCTGCAAGTGCAAACACATTTCATACAATGAATCTTTTTCCGGATTCAGCGCCCAAATGAAATCCCGGGCATCAAGAGCCAGACTTTGCGAGGCTTCCACGACCTTCGTTAGGTGCTCCTTCAACTCCGCGGTAATGCCGTTCACGTTTCTCGCGATCAGCTCGGTAAAGAGCGCCACTTTGGTGATTTTGTGGCCCATCTCATCGTGATAGTCGCGGGCGATTTGCTCGCGCACTTTTTCGCGCTCGAAAAGCCGGATGCGCTCCAGCTCCAAAGATTTTTTCACCTGCGCGCGCACGCGGTATTGAAAGAGTGTATACGCCGCGAGAAGAATGGCGCCGCAGCTCGCGAGGTAAAACCAAACGGTTTGCCAAAACGGCGGCGTCATCACGATTCGAATCGAAGCCTCATGTTCGCCCCAAACGCCGTCGCCGTTGGTCGCTTTCACGCGAAAACGGTATTCGCCCGGATCGAGGTTGGTAAAGCTCGCATACCGCCGGCCGCCGCAAGCAATCCAGCCGTCATGCAAACCCTCCATCTTATACGCATATTGAATGCCGGCGATCTTCCACTGCCGCCGGAAAGAAACTGTTGAAACCGCTGTCGCCGCCAAAAAATATTTCGCCGCTTTTGCTCTTGAGGGCTGCATTCCGGTTGAATGACCTGCCTTGCAGCCCATCGGCAACGGAATAGTTTCTAAATTGCCGGCCGCGCGGCTGGCCGGGAGCAAATCTGGACAGCCCGTAATTCGTGCCGATCCAAAATATGCCGTCATCATCCTGCACAAGACTTTGAATCATGTTGCCCGGCAAGCCGTCATCGACAGTGTAATCCACAAACGTGATGCGGCCATCAGCCCGTTGTTGCAATTGGCAAAGCCCGCCGCTATACGTGCCGAACCAAAGCCGGCCCTCGCGATCTTCATAAATATGATTCACGGTTTTGTTCGGAAATCCTGCGGCATCGCTTGGATCGTAAGTGAAATTATTGAAGCGCTGCGTTGCCGCCTCGAATTGCGCCAAGCCGCCCAGCACCGTTCCGACCCACAACGTGCCGGCGCGATCGACGTAGATATGATTCGCCTCATTGGCCGGCAAACTGTGAGGATCGTCGGGATTGTGCGCGTAACGTTTCACACGGCCGGTGGTGGGATTGAAATGATTCAGCCCGCCGCCCGCGGTGGCGATCCAAAGTCCGCCGCGACGATCTCCGGCAATTGCGCGCAACGCATTCCGGCTCAAGCTGGTGGAATCGCCCGGCACGTACTGGTAATGCGTGAAGGTTCGGGTGGCGCGATCAAAACGATTCAGCCCGGCGTCCCAGGTGGCGATCCAAAGCACGCCGGTTTCATCTTCGTAAATCGAGGTCACGATATTTCCGCGTAAGCTCTTCGAATTTTTCGAATCGTTTTTGAAAGGCGTGTAACGCGAATGAGTACGGTCGTAAGCCCAAAGGCCGTCCGCCGTTCCCAACCAGACGATACCATCGCGATCTTCGCAAAGCGCCAGAATGTTGTTATTTGCCGTACCGTTTTGATCATCGATTAGATGATGGCGAAATTTTTTGCGCGAACTTTTGAACAGCCCGGCGCCTTCGGTGCCGGCCCATAACGTACCGGCCTGGTCTTTGAGCATGGCAAAGACGCGATGTTGATTGAGAGTAGGCGTATCATCTTTTTCTTCGACAAGACGGCTAAAACGCTGTTGTTGATCGAACTGATCGACGCCGCGCTCGGCGGTGCCCACGAGAATTTTTCCGGAATCACCGGCGCAGAGGGCGTTAATTATATTGGCACGAATGCTATTCGAATCCGCCGGATCGTGAAAATAATTGGTGAAAGTTTCGCTCGCCGTATCGAAACGGTTCAAGCCGTTGGCGGTTCCGATCCACAACACGGAGTGAGGTTGATGCGGATCGGGCAATATTCTCGTGACCAAAGGATTGGAAAGCGCCGTGGGCAAAAAGGATTGCTGCAATTGGGCATGCAATCGGCGCGCGGCAGCGGCATCGATAAGAAAAACTTGGACGCCCCAATCTTGCGGCCGATCGGGGGCGCGCGCATTCCATTGCCCAAATGCATGGCTGTCATCGGAAAGAAAATTCAGCTCGTATGACCCGGCCGGCAAAACCGCGGTCTCGATGCGCACGCGATTTTTGAGCGCGCCGCCGGCATGGCGCGTCTGCTCGGCACGGATTTGCCAAATCGGCGTCGTGTCGCCGGCGCGTTCCAGCCAGCCGCGATCCGCGAGCGGTTCATTCGCTCCTTCGCCGGTCGCGATAATCAAAACCTCCGAGCGCGTGTTGAGGGTGAAGTCCATCTTCCGATGCTCGGAATTTGCAACGCGCAACACTGCGGCTAACGGCGTTTGCTTCTTTTGCAAGCTGTCAATAAAAGCAAAAACCATCGGCAAGTAACGCGCAAACTTTTGCTTAAAATTTAGAGGTTGCCAAGTGTAAGTAAAAAACTTTTTGGTCGCGGCCTCAAACTTTTTTAGCCCGCCCGCTCGCGTTCCCACCCAAAGCGTGCCCTTGCCGTCAACCGCAAGGGCGACGATGGTGTCATCATTCAAGCCGAAAGGATTGCCCCGTTGCAGGCGATAACGCGTGAACCGATCCAAATAAAACCGTAGCGATCCTGCAGCAGAGCGCGAACGTCATTAGCGGCGAGTCCGTCATTCTGGGTGAGACGTTCGAAGCTTGGCGAATTGGATTGAGCCGGCAGGTTGCAAACGCACCAAAAGCTCGCGAGACAGAGCAATATGATTTTCATAGCGCCGGTAAAGGCCCGAAATCGTCTGAAAACTACGGAATTTTATTGTGAAAACCCAAATGGTATTCTGCTTATTGCAGACAGCGGTTTGCTTTCCTGCGTCATTCGTACCGCAGCGCCTCCACCGGATTCACCAGCGCCGCTTTGATCGCTTGCGTGCTCACGGTCAACAACGCGATGAGCAACGCCAGTCCGCCGGCGAGCGCGAATACCCACCATTGCATTTCAACACGAAAAGCAAAGCTCTGCAGCCATTTGTTCATGGCATACCACGCGAGCGGCCAGGCAATGAGATTGGCCAACAACACCAGCTTGACAAAATCTTTGGAAAGCAGCGTGACGACGTTCGTCACCGTTGCGCCCAGCACTTTGCGAACGCCGATTTCTTTGGTGCGGCGCTCGGCGGTGAATGCGGCCAGGCCGAACAATCCCAAACAGGCGATGCCGATGGCGAGCCACGCAAACGCTTGAAACACGCGCCCGAGCTGCTGATCGGCCTGGTGCAGGCGCGCGAAATCATCATCGAGAAAATAATAATCGAGCGGATAGCTCGGCGCAAACTTGCTCCACACACTGCTGAGGTGTTCGAGAGTTTCTGTTACATTCTGCCGCGAAATGCGAAACGAGATGAAATTCAATTTGTCCATCGGCATGATGTTGATGACCAGCGGCCAGACCGTTTCACGAAATGAGTAAATATTGAAGTCCTTCACCACCCCGACGATCTTGCCGGGATAATCTTGTCCGCCGTGGCTCATGGTGATGCTGCGTCCGAGCGCCTCCTCCAAAGATTTCCATTGTGCCATGCGCACGAAAGCTTCATTGACGAGAAACGCGCCGGTGGCATCGGTCGGAAACTGCTCGTCAAAATCACGGCCGGCGGCCACGCCGATGCCGTAAGTTTTCAGGAAGTCGTGATCGACAAAGAAACGCGTATGGCCGTCGGGTTCCAAACCTTCGACGGTATAGCCCGCGCCGTTGCCGGCTTTGGCGGGAACCTGCTCGGTCGCGGTCATGGCCAACAGATTGGAATGTTGCAACAGCGCGTGCCTGGCCGAGCGATAGCTGTTGCGGATTTGATCGTTGAGCGGCGCGACGACGATCACCTCGCGATCGAAGCCGAGATTTTTGTTGCGCACGTATTGCATCTGATAATAAACCACCGTCGTGCAAACCACCAAAATCACCGAAATAGCGAATTGGAAAATCACCAAACCTTTGCGCAAAATGGCTGCGGCTTTTCTGCCGCTACTGGTTTTGCCTGTCAACGATTCAATCGGGCGGCTGGCGGAGAGAAAGAATGCCGGATAGCTGCCGGCAACAACGCCAGTCAACAGCGCCAAGCCGAACATCATCGCGACGAAAGGCAAATTGTTAGCGTAGTCGATTTCAATCTGCTTGCCAACGATGGTGTTGAGCAACGGCAAACTGGCTTCGATCAAAATGAAAGCAATGACGAGCGCCAAGAAACTCAAACAAATGGACTCGATCAAAAACTGTTTGACCAGTTCGGCGCGGAGGGCGCCCACGACTTTGCGCATGCCCACTTCTTTGGTGCGCTGCGCGGATTGCGCCGTGGCGAGGTTCATAAAATTGATGCAGGCGATTAACAAAATGAAAGCCGCGATAGCCGAGAAAATATAAACGTAAGCGATGTCGCCGTTCGGCTCCAACTCGGCGCGCAACTTGGAGTGCAGGCGAATCTCGGTGAGCGGCTGCAAGCGCAACGAGTACCAATGATCTTTGCCCACGTGTTTTTCCAAAAATGCCGACAGTTTCGCCTGCACGCTTTCAGCATGAGCGCCGGACTTGAAGAGCACGTAAGTGAAAACCGCTTCCAAACCCCAGCCGCGACGGCTCTCCTTAATATCCTTTTGGCTTGCGAACGAAGCGAGAAAATCGAATTTGATATGCGAATAATGCGGAAGGTTTTTCAACACACCGGTGATTTTGAAATCCGTAAACTTGCCGTCGTTATACGGATCGAGCGCAATGGTTTCGCCCAGCGGATTATCGTGGCCGAAATACTTTTGGCTCATCGCTTCCGTGATGACGATGGAGAACGGCTCCGCTAACGCGGTTTGGGGATTGCCGCGCAGAAAAGGAAAGCTGAAAACCTCGAACACGTTCTTATCGGCGTAAAAGAAACGTTCTTCATAGAACCGATTATCATTGTGCGCAAACACGCGCTTCTCGCCCCAGCCCATTTTGCGAAAGCGCACAATGGCCTCGACTTCAGGGAACTCCGCCGCCAACGCCGGGCCTTGTCCAAAACTGGTATTCGCATTGGTGGGTTGGCCGTCCTCGTCAGTGCTGAGCGTGAGCCGGTAAATCCGCTCGGCGCGCTCATGAAAGCAATCGTAGCGCAACTCGTCGCGAACGTAAAGCAAAATGAGAATGCAGCACGTCATGCCAACGGCGAGTCCGGCGATGTTGATGAAAGAATACGTGCGGTATTTCAACAGATGGCGGATGGTGAGCTTGAAATAGTTTTTGAGCATTCTTGACTCCAGTTACCAGTAATCAGTGTTCAGTTATCAGTGAGCAGTCATCAGTATTAAGACATTGAATACTGATCACCGGTTGCAGATTATTCGTAACGAAGCGCCTCGACCGGATTCGCCAGCGCGGCTTTGAGGGCTTGCGCGCTCACGGTCAGCAAGGCGATGAGCAGCGCCATTCCGCCGGCGAGCGCGAACATCCACCAATCGAGGTTGGCACGAAACGCGAAATCTTGCAGCCAACGATTCATCGCAAAATAGCCAATCGGCCAAGCGATCAAATTGGCGAACAAAACGAGCCGCACAAAATCTTTTGACAGCAGCGCGATAACATGCGCCACCGAAGCGCCGAGCACTTTGCGAATGCCGATCTCGCGCGTGCGCTGTTCCGCAGTGAAAGCCGCGAGGCCGAAAAGCCCCATGCAGGCGATGAAAATCGCCAGAACGGAAAAATATCCGAAAACTTTTCCCAGGCGCTGGTCGGCTTGGTAGAGCTTGTCAAAATTTTCGTCCAAAAAGAAGCATTCCAGCGGGTGGTTGGCGTCGAATGCCTGCCATTTATCCGCGATGAACGCCATGGTTGCGGGAATATCGTTGGAACTTACGCGCACGGAAATCACCATTTGTTCCAACCCGTGCCCTGAAGAGCTGGAAGCCTCGGGGTCAACCAACCGAATCATCAACGGCTCGATATTGTTGTGCAAAGAGGCGTAATGAAAAGTTTTCGTCACGCCAACGACGACGAGATTTTTGTTGTTCATTTCCGCGCATTTTATTTCCTTGCCGACGGCAATCGCCGGCGATTCCCACTCGAACTTTCGCATCGCGGCTTCGTTGATGATCAACGCTTCAGTCAAATCGGTCGGGTAAGAGGAGGAGAAATTTCTGCCCGCCGCCAGCTCGATCTCCATCGTCGCTAAAAAATCGCCGTCGACGAAAAGCGTGTTCACGTGTTCCTGGGCATGGCCGTGCTCGTGCGAATCTTCGGTGCCGGGAAGGCGGTAATGCCAGTGCGGCAAAAATTTTTCTCCGGTTTTGCCGGGCACGGTGCTCGATACGGCGGCATGAGAAATATGCGAATGTCGCAGCAACGCGTTTTTGAAGGCGCCGCTTTTTCGCTGGGTTTTGGAATCCCTGATATTCAAAACCGCCACTTGCCCTTTGTTGAAGCCCAGAGGCTTTTCTCGAACATAAACGAGCTGGCGGTGAATGGCGATAGCGGCGATGATCATCATGACGGAGATGGCAAACTGCGCGACGATCAAGCCGCGACGGAGCGCATAACCGCCGCGCTGAAAATTGAGCCGGCCTTTGAAGATCTGCGCCGGCTGAAAGCGCGAAACTAAAATCGCCGGATAGAATCCCGCGCCCGCGCCGGCAAACAGCGCAACGCCCGCCAGGATGAGCCAATGCTCGTTATAACGAATGGCCAGCTCTTTGCCAACAAGCGCATTGAACCACGGCAGCGCGCATTCCACGAGCGCGAGGGCCAATCCTATTGCGGCCAGCGACAGGATGACGGACTCTCCCATAAATTGCGCGAGAAGTTGTTGACGATTAGCGCCGATCACTTTGCGCAACCCGACTTCTTTGGCGCGCTGCGCCGATCTGGCGGCGGCAAGATTCATAAAGTTGAAACACGCGATCAGCAGCACGAAAATCGCGACGGCGGAAAAAATATAAATGTAAGCAATTTCGCCATTCGGCTCGATCTCCCCTTGCAGATGCGAGTAAAAATGAATCGCGGTCAACGGCTGCAAGCACAGGGGAAAATTTTCGAGATGCGCCTCCGGCTCCAATTTTTTATAAAGCGCCGCAACGCTTTTTTCCGCTTCGCCGGCGGGGATGTTGGCGTCCAAAAGAAAATAGGTGAGAACGGTTTCGAAGCGTTTTTCCGCGCCGATCAACGAGGCGAGAAAATCAAATTTGCAATGGGAATTGCGCGGCAGGTTTTTAAGGATGCCGGTGATCTTAAAATGCAGGGTGTCGTCGAGCGTGAGAATTTTGCCGAGAGGATTTTCCGCGCCAAAATATTTTCCGGCCGTTTCCTGGGTGATGACAACGGCATTCGGCTGCGCCAATGCCGTGCGAGAATCGCCGGCGAGCAATGGCAAAGTGAAGACTTCAAACACGCCGGGGTCGGCGAAGAAAAAACGCTCTTCATTGTAACGCTTGTCGCCATGGCGCACCAATCCTCCCGACGGCTTTAATCTGGCGCCTGCCGTTACGCCGGGCATCTCATCGATCAACTTGCCGGCGAGCTTCGTTTCCGTCGCCGTATGGCTGAACTCGGGATAACGCTTGTTGATCGTGATGAGCCGGCAAATGCGGCCGGCATTTTTGTGATGGCGATCATAAGAAAGCTCGTCATATATAAAGAGCAGAATCAACCAACAGCAAGCCGCGCCGATGGCAAGGCCCGCAATGTTGATAAAAGAGTAGGCTTTGTGTTTGAGCAAATTCCGCAGCGCGATTTTGAGATAGTTTTTGAGCATGATAGTCCGAGGTCAGTTTGTCCGAAGTCCGAGGTTTTAGAGCAGAGGGCTGAGGGCGTAGAGCGGAGGGTTAAGAGCTTAGTGCTTTGCCCTCTGTTCTTTGCCCTCTGCCCTCCGCTCATTCGTACCGCAGCGCCTCGACCGGATTCGCCAGCGCGGCTTTGATCGCCTGATAGCTTACGGTGACCAGCACGATAACCATCGCCAAAACTGCCGCCGCAAAAAAGATGGCGGCGTGCAAAGAAATGCGATAAGCATAATTTTGCAGCCAGCCGGACATGACGAAATAGGCCACCGGCCAGGCGATCAAATTGGCAATGCCGGCCAGCATCACAAAATTTTTTGAAAGGAGAAGGAAAAGCGCCGGAACCGAAGCGCCGAGCACTTTTCTGATGCCGATTTCTTTGGTGCGCTGCTCCGCCATGTACGAAGCCAAACCATACAAACCGAGGCTGGCAATCAGGATGGCGATGAGGGCAGCATAGCTGGACAACTTGCCGACGCGTTGTTCGGTGCGATACAAATTATCGTAATCCTGGTCGAGAAAATTAAAATAAAACGGGGTGTCGGCATTAAATTGCTTGTGCGTTCTTTCAATAAATTCGACGGTGGCCGTTATGTTTTCCGGCCGCATTCGCATCATCATGGCGAAGTATTGCTCCGGTTCCATCATCATGACCAACGGCTCGATTTTCGTTTGAATCGGCTTGAAATGAAAATCCTTGACGACGCCGATGATGGTGAACTCATCCGCGCCTAATGCTAACTGTTTGCCAATGGGCGCCTGCAGGCCCATCGTCGCGAGCGCGGTTTCGTTGATGACGACGGCCTGCGAATCCGCGGAAAAAGCGCGCGAAAAAAACCGGCCCGCCGCCATTTCCATTTTGAAAGTTTTCACGTAATCCTCATCCACGCTCAGAAAATGCATCAGCACTTCGTCGGCAGGATCTTTGCCTTCCCAGCGCCAGCCGGAGCTTGAGCTGGCCACATACGTCGGCAGCTGGCTCATGCAACTGATGCTCACGATATTGGGATTTTTCAATAACTCTTGTTTGGCGACCTCATGCTTGCCGCGAACTTCACCGGCCATCCAGAAATAGCCGAGATTCTCTTTTTCCAGGCCGAGGTTTTTGTTGCGGATGTAATTCATCTGCTGCGACACCACCAGCGTGCCGATGATCATGATCACGGAAAGCGCGAATTGAAAAACGACGAGCATCTTTCTAAAAAGCGAACCGCCGGCGGACGCGCTTCTGTGGCTTTTGAGCGTTTTGATCGGAGTGAATGAAGACAGGTAAAACGCGGGATAGCTGCCGGAGGTGATTCCACACAGCAAAGCGATCGCGAAGAAGCCGAGAATCAGGCTGCTCTCCAGACGGCCAAGCGACAAAGTTTTTCCAGAAAGATCGTTGAAGATCGGCAAAAGCGTCTCCGTCAACGCCAGCGCGGCAATAAAAGCGAGCAAAGACAGAATAATCGCTTCGCTGAAGAATTGGTTGATGAGCTGATGCCGCTGCGCGCCGACCACTTTGCGCAGCCCGACTTCTTTGGCGCGCTTTTCCGAGCGCGCCGTCGCCAGGTTCATAAAATTGATGCAGGCAATGAGCAAAACAAAGAGCGCGATCACGGAAAACATCCGGACATACTGAATGTCGCCATGCCCGCCAATATCCGCGGCGTATTTGCCGGAGGAGTAAAGATGAATTTCCGTCAACGGCTGCAGATAGATTTCTGTGGTGCTTTTCGCGTGATTTCTTTTGATGAGATCGATGATTTTTTTATCGACGGCCTGAGGCGGCATATTTTTTTGGAGCAAAACGTAAGTGTAGCACCAGTTCGATCTCCAGCTTTCCATCGAGCTGCCCAATTCCTGCAAATAAATAAAAGGCGCCAGCAGATCGTATTTTAAATGTGCGTTATCCGGAATGTTTTTGATCACGCCAGTCACGAGAAAATCATCGCGATCATTGATTCTTAAAATCTGGCCCATCGGCTCATTCGCGCCGAAATATTTTGCCGCCGCTTCTTCCGTCAACACGATCGAGTGCGGCTCGGATAATGCCGTTGCCGCGTTGCCTTTCACGAACGGCATGGTGAAGATTTCGAGAATATCGGGATCAGCAAAGGCCACGCCTTCGGTGAAAATCTTATCGTCCTTTTTTATCGTCAGGCTGTTGAAATTAAATCTTGTCGATCTGATGATTTCGGGAAATTGCGTTTTGAGCGCTGGCGCCAGCGGCGAAGGCGTGACGGCAACGGGAAAAACCTGTCCGCCGGCGTAATACTGATTTTCCACCACGCGGTAAATATCATCGGCGTTCTCATGAAAGGCGTCATAGCTCAACTCATGTTGCACCCACATCAGAATGAGCATGCTGCACGTCATGCCGATGGCCAGGCCGGTAATATTGATGAATGAATTGGCCTTCTGCCGGACGAGATTTCGCCAGGTGATTTTGAGATAGTTTTTGAACATAGTTTTGTCCGAAGTCTTTTAGTCCGATGTCTTGGAGCAGAGGGCCGAGAGCGTAGAGCGGAAGGCTAAGAGCTTGCGCTTAGCCCTACGCCCTCAGCCCTATGCCCTCTGCTTATTTCCCGCCCAACTCGAGCGCCAGCATTGTTTTGCGATCACGAAGATAGAGCTTCGTGCCAGCCAAAGTTGGAACTGTCCAGGCCGTGCTGCTCAGCACCTCTGCCTTCGCGTGAACGTTCATGCCGGTTGGCGTCATGGTGGCGAGCGCCAAGGTGCCGTCTTCATCAATAAGAATGAACTTGCTATCGGCGTAAAGAAAGGTCGCACGGGCAAAGCCACGCTCTTGCCACGCCACTTTGCCGGTTTTGAGATCCACGGCGTTGATGAAGGCCGGGCCGAAATCTCCACTCGAGCCGTAAACATGGTCGTCAATACGAATCACGGTGCCGATGTGCACGCGCATTTTGTTGGTGAACCACAGCTCCTTCACCGTGGTCTTATCGCCGGTTTTGGCCAATTGCAAGAGGCGACTGCCGCTGTTGTAGGCGGAGGAGATGAAGAGCAGCTTGTCATCGCCCCAAACCGGCGTGCTGATGTTGAGACCCCATTCGGTTTTGTGAGGATGACTCCACAGCAACCCGCCGTTGTTCGGGTCAAGCCCGTTGATCTCATCGCCGCCGAAAACGACCAATTGCTCCTGGCCATCAAGATTGATTAGAATCGGCGAAGCCGGCGCCAGCGTAAAGCTCTGGTTCTTCCACACCACTTTGCCGTCTTGTTGATTGAAGGCCATGACTGACTGCCCGACGCCGCCGGCAGTAACGATGACGGTGTTCTTCTACGCGATCGGGCTGCAAGTGTAGCCGCGACCTGGGGGCGGCGCGTTGAGCTCCTTGACCATGTCGTGGAACCAAACCACCTTGCCGGTCTGTTTGTCGAGCGCATGGATTTGCTTGTTGGTTCCAGAGGTGTAAATGCGATTTCCCACCACCAACGGAGTGGCGTGCGGCCCGGCGCCGTACTCGAAATTCAGTCCGGCGGTCGGCGCAGCATAGCGATGCTCCCAAATCGTTTTGCCGGTGTTGGCGTCAATCGCAACGATAACTTCCTCCTCGCTTCGCTTGGGCGTTCCGAGAGGCCGATACATCGTGTACAAACGACTGCCGTCGACGATAATGCTGGAGTGCCCCTCGCCAAGATCACGGCTCCAGATTTGGCGCGGACCGCCCGATGGCCACGACATGGCTAAACCGTTCGACTCCGCTTTGAAATTGCGATTTGGTCCGCCCCACTGCAACCACTGCTGAGTTTGTGCGAATGTAACTTGGACTGCAAACAACAAGGCAAATAGCAGGAGCCAATGATGGACCCGCCGGCAAACGCTTGCGATATTTAATGAAAAGCTCATCGTCATCCTCCGATCTCGGTTGATAAATCAATTTACAGCGTTTTCTAAATGAGTGAAGATGTCATTCCGAGGAGCGCAGCGACGAGGAATCTTTAATAACAAAAGATTTCTCGCTGCGCTCGAAATGACAATCTCTTCATTCAAACAGAAAACGCTGTAGTACCTGAATTTTGTACTGAAGTTGATCGAATCCGCGACGGGCGCGGGTTTGATCGCGATGCCAATCCACCCATTGGGTGGTGCAAAAAAAATTTGCACAAAAGGCACACTTTCAACTCCGCTAGGAGTGCAATGTTTCTAGTAAAGCCTCGCACCAGATCTCCAAAACTCCGCTAGGAGTGACATGTTTGATTATCACCATGAAGCCTGCGCCAATTCAACAAAATCCATCAAAGAACCGGATGGACTGTTAATTGACATCACTCAGATCACAATGCTTCCATCCTGAAAATCGGGATTTCATCTCTTCGCATCATTCATAGTGATTACTGCAAAAATTTTTGCAGCCATCAATACTGCCCGAACATATCCAAGCATACCAGCTCTTTCGTATTGCGCACGTACAACTTGCCGGCGGCCAGCGCCGGAACGGTGATGCATCTGCCGTCCAATATTTCGGCGGCGGCTTTTTCTTTGTATCCGGTTGGCACGGCTTCGACAAGCGCCAGCTTGCCTTTGTCCCCGAGCACGATCAAATGGCCGTCGGCGTAAATGAGCGTGCCGACGCCGAAGCCGCGCTGTTTCCATTTTTCCGCGCCGGTATTCCATTCAATGCATTTCAGCGTTCCTCCGTCAAATCCGTACAAGTAGTCGCCTTGCAAAATCGAAGTCGTGTAAATATTCAGCATCGCTTTGCTTTTCCAAATCTTTTCGATGCGTGCGGTCGCGTTGCCGGCTTTTATTCTCAGCAAAGTGGCGCCGACGTCGTAACCGGAAGAAATAAAAACTTTGTCGGGAGGGATGAACAGCGGCGTCGCGGCATTCACGTCGTCGTCGGTTTTCCACGGCAGCCGCCAAAATACTTTGCCGTCGGCAGGGGACATCGCAATCGCGCCGCTGGCGGAAAAAAAGACGATTTGGCGAACGCCGTTTACGGTGATGGCAATCGGCGAGGCAAAAGCCGCTCTGTCGGATTCTACCTTCCAGACCACGTCGCCGCTTTGTTTGTCGAAAGCAATGAAGGAATTGCCCGCGCCGCCGCCCGCCTCGACGAGAAGCAGATTGCCTTCGATGAGCGGTGAGGTTGAGAATCCGCCATCCCGAGAGGGGCCGGAGGTTTTAAATTCTTTCTTTAAATCGTGGCTCCAAAGTTTTTTGCCGCTAGAAGTTTGCAATGCGAATAAGTTGCCGTGTGCGCCCAGCGCATAAACCACCTCGTTGTGAATCGTCGGCGTCGAGCGCGGCCCGTTGCCGTTCATATCTTTGAAAGTCGAGCCCGAACGCATGCGCCAGAGTTCTTTTCCACTGTCGGCATCGAGGCAAACGACAAACTCGTCGTTGCCCTGGGCAAACAAAGTGTAAGCGCGTCCCCGCGAAATAGAAACGCCGGAGAAGCCTTCGCCGAGCGGAATTCGCCACAGAATTTTGGGGCCGGTTGCCGGCCAGCTTTTGAGCAGACCGATTTCCGCAGAGATGCCGTTGCGATTTGGCCCCAACCACTGCGGCCAGTCCGATGTGCTGCTCGCTGCCGGTTTGGATCTCGAATCGGCTGATTTGTGATTGAAGCTCCAGCCAAAGAATAGCAAAGCTATACACAAAAGGCTGCAAGCAAATAAAAATCGGCTCTTCATTTTTGACGCTCCTGCGTTCTGTTTTTGACGTCGAGGCAAATGATGACTTTTTCGTCTCTGACATAAAGATAGCCATTTGATAAGGTTGGAACGGTCCAGCATTTTTTGCCAAGAATCTCAACAATGCCTTTTTCAACATAGTCAGTCGGTGTTGCTTCGATTAATGCTAATTGCCCTTTTTCGCCAAGCAGAAAAAAGTGACCATCGGCATACGTCAATGTTCCATGTCCCATGCCGCGTTTCACCCATTTTTCTTCATGAGTTTTTGCCTCAAGGCATTTCAATATTTCTCTATGGAAACCATAAATATACTCACCAATGAGGATTGAGGTAGAATGATGGTTCCACATCTTGTTGTATTGCCAAAGAGTATTCACCTTGAATTGATTGCTGTCGGCAATGATTTGAACAAGCGCACTCATTGAGTCGCTATAGGAAGAGATGAATATCTTGTCCGGTGCCTGAAAAATGGGCGTGGCGTTGCTCTGTCCCATCCTGGATTGCCAGGGGTAATCCCACAATCTTGTACCATCTTTGGTAGAAACAGAGATCACGGCATCTGCCTTGAAAACGACCGCCTGTTCAACGTTCCCTATTTTAACGATAAGTGGCGTCGAATAACTATCGGTTTCGGTTTCGGACTTCCAGATAAGCTCAGCGGTTGATTTGTTGAGGGCGATCACTCCATT
>Ga0247727_10004644_pt1 | contig 28889 bp, 22 predicted proteins | sample WisWelCaveWW1625_FD_202498 | JGI IMG/M metagenome (GOLD analysis project Ga0247727, IMG submission 202498) | Biofilm microbial communities from Wishing Well Cave, Virginia, United States - WW16-25 | ecosystem: Environmental > Aquatic > Deep subsurface > Groundwater > Cave microbial mat | place...
GCCGTGCGAGGGGGCCACGGCCGAAGGGCGCCTTGAGGCGACTGCCCGGAGTACCGGGTGGCCCAGCGTGTCCCCGGCGCGACCCTCGCTCCATGGAGCCATCCGCCCTTCTGGTAACCTCCGCATCGTGTCCAACCGCACGGCGCTCTTCATCCTCGGCGGGTTGCTCGCGATCGGCCGGCCCGCGGCGCTCGCCGCGGCCGTGCCCGCCGCGGCCGTGCCCGCCGCGGCCGTGCCCGCCGCGGCCGTGCCCGCCGCGGCCGCGCCGGCCCCGGCCGCGCCAACCATGGCCGCCCCCACCGATCCCGACCGCGAGCCGGCGCGGGTCGCCGTCGGGCGGGCGGCCGTATGGCCGGCCGCCGGCGCCATCCGCCTCGATGGCAGGCTCGATGAGCCGGACTGGGCCGCGGCCGGAGTCATAAGCGACCTGGTGCAGCAGTCGCCCACGCCGGGCGGGCCGACGCCCTACCGCACCGAGGTCCGCCTGCTCACCGACGGCGGGACGCTGTACATCGGGGTCACCTGCATCGACCCCGATCCGGCCGCGATCGCCATCCACACGATGCAGCGGGATGCCGACATGGAGGGCGACGACACCGTCAGCCTCGTCTTCGACACCTTCGGCGATCGGCGCACCGGGTACTACTTCCGCCTCAACGCCGCCGCCGCCCGGTACGATGGCCTGATCGTCGATCAGGAGACCGTGTCGCCCGACTGGGACGGCATCTGGGACGCCGCCGCCCGCGTCGCCGCAGGCGGCTGGACGCTCGAGGTCGCGATCCCGGCGCCGACCTTACGCTTCACGCCCGATGCCGCCGCGTGGGGGTTCAACGTCGAGCGCTATGTCGCGCGCGACCGGACCACCCTCCGATGGACCGGCACGACGCTCGACGCGCGCCTGCCCGACATGCGCCGGGCCGGCTCTCTCGAAGGGATCGGGGACCTGCGCCAGGGTCTCGGCCTGTCAATGAGCCCTTACGGTCTGGTCCGCCACGACACCGACTACACCCGGGACGATTCCGACACGACCGGCGACGCCGGGCTCGACGTGGCGTACGGCCTCACGGAGCAGCTCAGCGGCGTGCTGACGATCAACACCGACTTCGCCGAGACCGAAGTCGACACGCGGCAAATCAATCTGACGCGCTTCCCGTTGTTCTACCCGGAGAAGCGCTACTTCTTCGTCGAGGGCGCGAACCAATTCGATTTCGGGATCGGGCTCGGCCGCGATTTCGTGCCGTTCTTCAGCCGGCGGATCGGGCTGTTCGACGGCGAGCGGGTCCCGATCGACGCCGGCGCCAAGATCATCGGACGCCAGGGACGCTTCGGGATCGGGGTCCTGGACGTGAAGACCAGAGACACGATGGTGGCCCCCGCCACGAGCCTGTTTGCGGGCCGGGTGACCTACGACGTCGACGAACGCCTGCGCGTGGGCGTCATCGGCACGCGCGGCAGCCCCGACGGCGTTACCGACAACTGGCTCGGCGGTCTCGACGCGATCTGGCAAACCAGCACGATGTTCGGCGACAAGAACTTCTCGGCCGGCGCCTGGTGGTCGATGAGCGGCGGCGATGCGCCCGCGGGCGACCCGGGCGGCCGCGCGGACGGCTGGGGCTTCAAGATCGACTACCCCAACGACCTGTGGGACAGCGCCCTGGTCTTCAAAAGCTTCGGCGAGTCGCTCGACCCGGGTCTCGGCTTCCTGCCGCGTCCCGGCGTGCGTATCCATCGCGCCGGCGTGGCGCTCAAGCCGCGGCCGCGGAGCGGCTGGTGGGCCGGGAAGGTGCGCCAGTTCTTCTTTGAGCTGTTTCCGAGGTACGTCACCGATCACGCGGGAACGGCCGAGTCGTGGGAGGTGTTCACCGCCCCGTTCAACGTCGAAACCCCGGGCGGGGCGCGCGTCGAGGCCAACTGGGTGCCGGCGTTCGAGCGTCTCGACCTGCCCTTCGAGGTGTCGCCGGGCGTCACGATCCCGGAGGGGAGCTATCACTTCATCCGCTACCGTGCCGAGGCCTCGTCCCGCCCCGACCGGACGCTCCAGGCGGGCGGCTCGGTGTGGCTCGGGGGCTTCTACGACGGACGGCTCACGGAGATCGAGTTCTACGTGCGATCCGCCGATCGGTCAGGACACGTGACGCTCGAAGTTGACGGGCTGCACATCCAGGGCGCCCTCCCCGCCGGCGACTTCATCACGAGGCTGTGGCAGCTCAAGACCGCGTACTCCTTCTCGCCCGACCTGGTCCTGTCGCTGTACGGACAGTACGACAGCGAGTCGCGCAACGCCGGCGTCAACGCGCGCATGCGCTGGACGCTGCGCCCCGGCGCCGACCTGTACGTCGTCTGGACCCGCGGCTGGCTGCATCCGCCCGACGCGGAACGCGCGCTCGAGGCCGAGCCGCTCGACGCCGAGGCGGTCGTCAAGCTGCGCTGGACGTTCCGGAGGTAGTCAGTCCAGGCTGCCGCCACAGCCGGAGGCGCGCCGGCAATCTCCCTCGCGCATCAGGATGGAGATCTCGAGGAGCAGATCGCCCACGGTGGCGGCGGAGCAGCCGTCCTCGGCCGCGTCAACCGGACAGCTCGTCTGCAGGCGGCCGGCGCAGACGTTCAGAAGCAGGACCGCCAGCTTCCTTTCGGCCCTCGCCCGGCAGTCACGCGGCGGCGCAGAGAGCACGGCGTCGCACGCGATAAGGTCGGGCAGGCCCAGGTCGCTCAAGAACCGCTGCGCGCACGGGACCACCCGATCGCCGAAGTCCGCCGCCTCGGGCGCGCTCCCCTGGGGCGGCCGGACCGGGACGGGCTCGCCCCCCCCGAGGTCCGCGCACTGGCGCTGCCAGTATCCCGGGCCGGCGGGGTCGGGTGTGCAGGGGGGGACGAAGACGACCTCGAGGAGCGGCTGGCTCGCCTCCTCGGGAATCTCCCGTGAGTCGAAGCGCTTGACGGTCTGCGGCCGGGTCTCGTCGCCGAGAAGGATCCAGCCGAAGGCCGACTGAGGCTGATCGAGCCACGACTGGACGTCGGCCGCCATCTCCGGGGTCGATCCCCAGAAGTACGGGCCCGGCTGGTCGACGATGGCCTCGCCCCGGGAGAGTGGGTCGAAATCGCCCCCCGGCTGCGCCCAGAAGACATCGTCGTAGAACCGATGGAGCCAGGTGGAATCCCCCGGTGTCGCCGGCGCCCCTCCTCCGCCGCCGGACGCCGAAACGCCCTCGCCCCAGTCGGCGACGACCCGGTGCAGCCGGACCGCCACCGGTCCGGCGCTCGTCGACGAGAGGTTGAGCCACAGCCGGGCGCCGGTCACGGTCGAACCCGCCGGGACGGCGGCGGCCACGTCGAACGCGAGCAGGGCACGGCGGATCGATCGGGAGGTGGAGTTGATCCGGCCCGCGAAGATCGCTTCGCCCGAGCCATTGGCCAGTGCCCCGGCAGGGTCTTCGACGAGGGTGCTGTCTTTTGCGGGCCGCAGGAAGGCGGACTCCGCGAAAGCGTCCGCAGCCCCGGCCGCGGTCGCGAGCGCGCAAACGAACGCCAGCCCGGCCCACCGCCTGCGGCGATTCGTCGCGTGCCCACCTGGGATCATCGGTTTCCCCCTCGGTCGATCACGAAGATTCCGCGGTTCGGGCACGCTGTCAACGGAAATCTTGCGCGATGGAGCCGTTCGCGAGCGAGGGATAGGGGCCGAAAGAGCCGGATCGAGCGCGGTTATCAGCATCAGGGCCGCGGCACGTCCGTTGCTAGCGCCTTACCCAACCCTGGACCGATCCACCAACCGAGACCCGAAGGCCCTCCGTCGCCGACGGGGGGGGGAGGGACCATGAGACTCTCGACGGGCGTCGTCGCAATCCTGCTGCTCTTCGCCGTCGCGCTCCTGGCGCCGGCGCCGGCCGTGGCGGACATCGTCACGCTGCAACCCGCCAAGGACAACACCCTCTACGAGCCGATCGCCCAGGACTCGTTCCTGGACATGAGCGACGGCGCGGGCCCCACGATGTTCACCGGGAAGGTCAAGGACGCCGACGCCGATCCGGGCCCGGGCACCCGGGTGGCCGTGCGCCGCGCCGTCCTGGCCTTCACCATCGCCGGGAACATCCCCGCGGGCTCCGCCATCGACAACGTCCAGCTCATCCTCTACGTGGACAAGGTCGGCGCGACGACCGCCTACAACGTCACCCTGCACCGCCTGCTCGCCGACTGGGGCGAGGGCACCTCGGATACCGGCAACTCGCGCCAGGGCCGCGGCGAGCTGCCGACGGCCGGGGACGCCACCTGGCATCACACGTTCTACCCGGGCTCGTTCTGGTCGATCCCGGGGGGCGACTACTCGCTCACGGCCAGCGCCACCAAGTCGGTCGGCAACGTCGGCTTCTACACCTGGGGTTCGACGTCGGGGATGGTGGCCGACGTGCAGGCGTGGCTGAACAACCCGTCGCAGAACTTCGGCTGGATCGTCATCGGCAACGAGACCACGACGCAGACGACCAAGCGTTTCGGCACGCGTGAGAACCCCGGCCAGACCGGCGGGGTCACGTGGAGACCCCGGCTGGTGATCAACTACACCCCCCAGGTGATCACCGGCGCCTGCTGCCAGGGGCCGACCTGCTCGCTGCAGACCCCCACCGCCTGCCTGGCGCTGCCGGGCACCTATCAGGGAGATGGGACCACCTGCTCACCGAACCCCTGCTTCGTGCCGACGGGGGCCTGCTGCGCGAACAACGGGACCTGCACCGAGGCCAGCCAGGCATCCTGCACGGGCGCCGGCGGAACCTACCAGGGTGACGGTTCGGCGTGCGCCGGGACCTACTGTCCCATCGTGCTCACGCCCTACCTCGATGCGCTGCCGATCCCCGCGGTGGCGACACCCATCTCCGGATCGCCGGGCGGCGCGGCGACGTACAACATCACCGCGCGCGAGTTCGAGCAGCAGTTCCACAGCCAGCTTCCCATGACGCGCGTGTGGGGGTACCACGACGGCGTCGGACCGCTCCACACGCCGGGTCCCGTGATCGTCGCGCGCACGGGCGAGCCGGTCACGGTCAACTGGATCAACGACATCCGGGACTACGTGACCAACGCGCCGCGGACCAACGACCACTACCTCGACGTCGACACCCTGCAGGACGGCGCCGGCGAGGTCTGCATCATGGGCGCCGAGGACAGGGCGAAGATCGTCTCCCATCTGCACGGCGGGCACGTGCCGGCGATCTACGACGGCTATCCCGAGGACGCCTATCTCCCCGGCGACCCGCCCGTTCCGTACATCTACCCGAACAATCAGCAGGCGTCGTACCTCTGGTTCCACGACCACGCCCTCGGGATCACCCGGCTGAACGTCTACATGGGGCTGGCGGGCGCCTACCTGATGCGCGACGCGGTGGAGGATGCGATCAACCTGCTGCGCGGCCAGTACGAGGTCCCGCTGGTGATCCAGGACCGCAAGTTCAACCCGGACGGGACGCTGTTCTATCCGAGCATGTGGATGGACCACTTCTTCGGCGACAAGATCATCGTCAACGGCAAGGTGTGGCCGTATCTCGACGTGCGGCGGGGGAAGTACCTGTTCCGCTTGCTGAACGGATCCACGTCGCGCACCTACACGCTGTCGCTGGCACCGCCCAGCGGCGCGTTGAGCTTCATCGTCGTCGGCAACGAGGGCGGCCTTCTCGAGGCCCCGGCGCCCGGTGTCGGTTCGCTCACATTCGGACCGGGCGAGCGCTACGACGTCGTCGTGGACTTCGCCGGCTACTCCAATGGCGACGAGATCCTCCTGACGAACGGCGCCGGGGCGCCGTTCCCGAACGGCCCGGTCGACGTGGCCCAGGTGATGAAGTTCCGCGTCACCAGCCAGGCGGGGGATACCGACCCCGTTCCCGCGACGCTGCGCCCGATCGAACGCCTCGACCCGGCGGAGGCGGTCCAGGTCCGCGATTTCCGGCTCAAGCAGGCCGGCGTCGACGGCTGCGGCCGGCAGATGTGGACGATCAACAACCTGGGCTGGCTCGACATCGTCGAGTATCCCGAGCTCGGCACCGTCGAGATCTGGAGGTTCATCAACGACTCGGGTGTCTCGCACCCGATGCACATGCACCTGGTCATGTTCCAGGTTCTCGATCGCGACGGCTTCACCACCGGTCCGGGCGGCGAGGTCATCCCGAACGGCACGCCTCAGGCGCCCCCGGCCGAGGAGAGCGGCTGGAAGGATACGGCCATGGTGGCGCCGAACCAGATCCTGCGCGTCATCGCCCGGTTCGAGAACTACAAGGGCAGGTATGCCTACCACTGCCACATCCTCGAGCACGAGGAACACGAGATGATGCGGCAGTTCCAGACGGTGTCCTGCGGCGACGGCGAGATCGACCCGACGGAGGCGTGCGACGCCGGGGCCGCCAACGGGACACCGGCCTCCTGCTGCACCGCCGCCTGCACGATGGCCAGCGACCTGACCGCGTGCACCGACGGCAACGTCTGCACGGAGAACGACCAATGTCAGGCGGGCGTCTGCGCGGGGACGACCGTGGCTCCGCCGGCCGAGGTATCCAACTTGATGGTCGCCGCGGATCGATCGACGCTCACCCGGGACCCGATCGCCGGCGCGCCCGCGGGCACCTCATACGAAGCCGCCCGCGGCCTCGTGAGCGAGCTGCCGGTGGGCGCAGGGGCCGCCGAGACCTGCCTGGCCTCGGGCCTGGCGGTGGCGTCGACGTCGGATGCCCTCCTTCCCGGCGTCGGTCAAGGCTTCTGGTACCTCGCGCGCGGGTGGCATGCGTGCGGATCGGGGACGTATGGTTGGGCGGCGGCGAACGGGGTGCCGACCACCGAGCGGGTGACCCTGACCTGCCCGTAGGGCGCCGCCCTAGTTCTGCTGGGACAGGTAGTCCCTGCGACTGTAAGGGTGCTCCTCGAACCACTGCGCGAGCGCGGCCACCTCCAGATCCTGGCCGCGCGCCAGCTCCGTGAGGACCGCGGCCGCCCGGTCCCTCTGGGTGCTGGTCCCATCGTGAGCAATCACGACCAGCGTCCGAACCGCCTCGGCGCGCAGGCAGCGCAGGGGGTTGCTCCGGGCGTGCGCGATGGCGCGATCGACCAGCGCGGTGTCGAATGAGATGCTCCACCCGCCCCACCACGCCCTGCGAACCGAACGGTCGAGCCGCAGGTCCGTCGCCCATTGGGCGGCGATGCTGCGCATCGCGTCGTAGTCCCCGAGCGCGAGGGTCGTTGCGGCCAGCATCGCGCCATCCCCTTCGCGACGCGCCAGGTCGTTGAGACCCCAAAGGCCGTAAGAGACGCAGGCCCAGCCGACGAGGTGCTGGATCTCCACGAAGTTCTCTTGCATGAAAAGCCGACCGAGCCGGATCGCGCGTCGATAGTCCTCTCTGGCGCGCTCGGGGTCCTTCTCCATCGCTCCCCGGGCTGTCCAGGACTTGGCGAGGTTGACGGCGAAGAGGAGGTTGGCGATCGGCATGTCGGGGCCCCCGGGCCTCCAGACGTCCGGGTAGAAACGGAGGGTCGCCTGGTCCACCCAGGGCTCCGCCTCGCGGAGGAGCGGGTGATCAGGTGGATAGACCCTCTGCTCCATGCCGAGGAACCGCACCAGCAGCAGGTCGGAGTCCCCGAGATCCGCCGCGCGACTACCGTCGACCCTCGAGAAGTCGCGGAACCAGATGGCGGCGTTGGCCGGGCCGTCCCCGAGCGGCGCGAAGAAATCGAGATCGATCGTGAAATCGGGCCTCGGGAGCTGGTTGGACCACGCGAGCACCGTCCACCGGGCCGGAGCCGGGACGGCGGCGAGGGTCAGCCGCTTGGGCAGGGGCACCCTCGCGGCGGGTGCGTGCGCCGGAGCGCTGGACGGAACCATGGCGTGGGCCGCGCTCCCGACCCTGACGCTCTTCGAGCGCCGGGACGAGTCCCAGTCGACGAGCACGCGGGCCACGAGAAGGGTCAGAAGCGCGCCGACCAACAGCGGCAGGATCCAGCGGAAAGGTCTCGATAACGCCGGCCCCGGGGTCATGAGCGGTCTCCATCACCCGGGACACCACGCGCCAGGCCCTCGATCCGTGGCAGTTGCAGCAGGTCGGGCTGGGCCGCCACTTCTTCATCACGAGGTGAGGTGATCCGTGCCGTGCGCGCGCCTTCCAGGAAGCGGCCGACCGCGAGGTGGGCCATGAGAAGTGCCACGAGCGACGACGTCCATCCCGGCTGCGCGGCGAAAGGAACGAGAAGGGCGCGCCAGGGCCGGACTGTCGGTTCCGTTGTGGCGGCCCGGCGGGCCGCCGCGAGCGTTCTCGCGCGCAGGTCCTCGGAGGGAGAAAGGGTGGTCAGGCTGTCGAGGAACTTCCGGTCTTCGGTTGGACTGGTCATCATGACAACCCCATGAGGCGCCGCAGCGCCCGGATGCCGTTGCGGAAGCGGCTCGCCGCGGTGAACGTCGGAACACCGGTCACCCGGCCGATGGCCGCGAAGGTCAATCCCGAAAAGTGGTGCAGGACGATCGCCTCCCGCTGAGGGGCGGGGAGGTCGCGCCAGGCCGCCGAGGCGCGCCGTGCGTCCACCGCCCGCCCGGGGTCGGGAAGGCCGGCTTGAAGAAGATCCGGTTCATCGGGCAGGGGAAGGGCTCGTGCCGAGGCGCTGCGACGCCGGTCGACGGCGGCGCGGTGAGCCATCGCGAGGTGGTAGGAGCGCGGGTCCCGGACGGCGGCGAGCCGCCCGCGAGCCTCCGCCAGGCGGACGAAGACCGTCTGAACCACGTCCTCGGCGTCACTTCGAATGCCCGTGCGCCAGAAGGCCAGACGATACAGATCGGTTGCCGTGGCGTCGTAGATCCCGTCGAGGGCCGCCATGTTTCCCATCGCCAACTCCCTGAAGAGCACGGCAAGGCGTTCGCCGTTCGCCCCCTCCGTGGGGGAGGCAGGACTGCCGGTCGCCGGGCTCACAGGGGGAAGACGTGCGGGGAAGGGGTTCTTGTCATCGGATGTAACGCTCGCCGGGGGAACCGTCTGACCCATGCCGGGTCGGGCAGTGGCGCCGACGGACCGCGGAGGATTCAATCATGAATCGATTCCGGCTTGTGACGTGTGCCCTGGTTCTGGCGCTCTCGGCGGGACCGGGCGCCCTCGCGCTTCCCAAGTTCGAGGCCCCGAGCGTCATCGGGAACGACGGTTGCGTCATCGCCTGCCCCGACTTCATCGCGCCGCTCCCGGCGTTCCGCTGGTCGATGCAGTCCCAGCCCATCGGCAGCACGGCGCGGCTCAGGGGTCCGCTGAGCGTCGCCCCGCGCCTGCCGCTCGACGCGGCCGGCGATTGCGAAGCGCTGCTGACCATCTGCCCCGAAGGCTGCACGGCGTCGTGTCGGCGCTCGTCCGTCTCTTCGCCGCCACGACGGGAGGACCAGGTCACGGCCTGCAACCACCGCTGCCCGGCGGAAGGACCGTACCAGCGTATATGGCTCCCCGGTGCCGGTGGGGAAGCGCGACAGTTCCCGGGCCCTCGTCGCGATACCCATTGCTTCCCGGTACCGAAGGGCGTATTAGAGAAGGAATTGTCGGCCTCATCGCTTCGTCTCCCGCCTTCCGGCATGGCTGGGCTGCCCGGCTTTTTGGCCGCGACACCGAATAAGGCTCCGGCGGCGGCATCGTTTGACGCTTATCAGGGTGAGGCCCCCCCCATCCGGGATGTTCCTGGGCGGTGTGCAACGGAACGGAGGCGTTGATGTACGGACGGACGACCCGCTGGGTGCTGGCCACCGCGCTGCCGGTGTTGGCGGCGCTCGCCGGCGGCCCGGACCCGTTCTGCGGCCCCGCGACTGTGACCGTCGAAGGCGGCGTGCGACTCGGGCCGGCCAATACGCTGCTGATCGAGTTGGGCGGCGCCGCACCCGGCGCCCACGACCGGTTGGAGGTTCAGGGCGCCCTCGAGGTCGGCGGCACGCTGGTCGTGGCGCTGTTGCCCGGTTTCGCCGGCAATCCGGGCGACAGCTACGAGATCTTCACCGCCGCAGCCATCACCGGCGGCTTCGCCTACGCGCCTCCGCCCGTCGGCGCGGGGTTGACGCTGGCGCTCGAGTGGACCGCCACGTCGATCCGGCTCGCGGTCGCCGCCGATTGCAACGGCAACAACCTCGCCGATGCGGAGGAGATCGCCCAGGGGCTCGCCCAGGACTGCAACGGCAACCAGGTGCCGGACGGCTGCGACCTCGCGGGCGGCGCGGGGGACTCGAACGCCAACGGCTTCCTGGACACCTGCGAGGTCGGCCATCTCGACGTCACGCTCACCGGGTTGTCCTGGACGCCGCTGGCGGTCGCCGCCGCCTACGACGTGGTCGCCGGCGATCTCGCCACGCTCGTCGCCACCGGCGGCGACTTTTCGGCCGCGACCCAGGCCTGCCTGGCCGATGGCCAGGCCGGCACGGTGCTGCCGCATGCGATCGATCCCGGTCCGGGGGCCGGCCTCTGGTTCCTCGTCCGCGGTGTGGCGGGCGCGGTCAACCTCTCATTGGACACCTTCACCTCGAGCCAGATCGGCTCCCGCGACGCGGAAGTCGCGGCGAGCCCCGCGGCCTGCCCCTAGGAGCGACACCATGCGGCTCCCGGCCTTGATGCATCGCCTTCCAGCGACAGCCGTGGTGTGCACCCTGGCCCTCGCCGTCCTCATCACGCCGGCGAGCGGGGTGGATCTCACGGTCAGCGGTGAATACCTTGTCGACGACGTCACGAACACGACGTCGCAGGTGTTCAACGTGATCACCGTGGGCAGAAACGCGAATGGGACGCTGAACGTCTTTGACGGAAGGCTCGTCAGCGCGACCGGAGGCATGCAGCTGGGCCTCGTGAGCTCGCCGACGGCGCCGACCACGGTGACCGCAGTCACCAACGTCATCGGGAATCACTCGCGATTGGAGGTGTCCGGCACGTTCCTGACTATGGCGACGAACGGCAACCAGCCTGCTCGGACCGCGATCGCGATCCTGAACGTCGGGGCGGGGGGCCACGTTCGGATCCCATCGGGCCGTTTCAGCACTTCCTAGTTCCCCTGCCAGTCGACCGTGACCGTTTCCGGACCCGGCTCGCTTTTCGAGGTTCTCACCAACCTGGAGATGTGGCAGGACGCGACTCGAATCGCGACCCTGAGGATCGAACTCGGGGGAACCGCATCCATCGGCACGACCATCAACGTGGCCGGGACCCCGCAGATCATTATCGACGGTGGCACCCTGTCGCTCACCGACCCCTCGGCCTTGCCGGCGTCGGGCATCATCCAGTTCAACAGCGGCGCGCTCCGCTTCCGTTCGAGCCAGACCCTCGCCGCCGGCACGGCATTCCTGACCGAGTTCTATGGCAGTCCGCCGGTGTTCGGGACCGACCGCGGCTTGGCCATAGACGGCACGACCACGCTGACCACCTCGTTGCTGCTCGATGGCGGCTCGCTGTCCTCGGTCCGGATCGCCGTCGACCCGTCAACGGGGTCCCTCCTTCTCAACGGCGGCACGCTCACTTTGACCGGGGAGGGGGCGGTGATCGACGACGGCGGGGACTTCGGCCCCGACCCCCTGATGGTGGGTGACGGGCTGGGTGCGCCGATGCTGCTCGAGCTGGACGGCGCGGGAGACGTGCTGCTCGGCGCCGTCACGGTCGCGGCCGACGGCACGCTGAACTTCGGCGGCGAGTCGCTGATCGTCGACTCGCTGGACAATGGCGGCAGTGTCTCGGTCGCCGATGCGACGCTCGACGTGCGCGCCGGTCTGCTCAATGCCGGATCGCTCAGTCTCTCCGATGTCGTGGTGGAAGGCGGGGTGATGAGCCCCGCCGGCGCGACGATCGACGTCGCCGGCACCGTGGTGTTCAACGGCGACTACGCCGGCGCGGCGGCGTTCTACGGCAGCGGCACCGTCGTCTTCAATGGCACCCTGTCCTTCGATTGAGAGGAATGACGCCATGCGGCTTCAAGAGATAATCCTCGCGGCGGCCATGATCCTCGCGGTCACCGCTCCGGCGGGTGCCCAGACTCTCATCCTCCCAGCGCAGGGCTCGGAATACACCGTGGACGATGCGACTCACACGGGGTCGCAGGTGTTCAGCCAGATCTTCGTCGGTGAGGCGGGGACGGGGACGCTGCACGTCCTGGACGGCAGGCTGGTCCGGTCGTCCGTCTCACCCGGAACGGTCGTCATCGGCTTCACCTACCTGGGGGCGTCGGCCCCCGGGATTGGAGTCGTCAATGTCCTGGGCAACCATTCGAGGCTTGAGGCCATCGGTGAACTGGGCCTCGGCAGAAGCCAGTACCCAGGCGTCGTCAGCGTCGGGACCCTCAACATCGGCGCCGGGGGCCACGTCCGCGTCCCTTCGATGAGAATCCCCAGCACCTCATATCCTTCCGATGGGTTCGTGACCGTCTCCGGCCCGGGCTCGCTCCTCGAGGTGGTCAACTTCGTCGAATTCCATCCAGCCTGGTCGACCGCCCCGATCGTGACGATCGAAACCGGCGGAACCATGTCGGTCGGCACCACCATCAACATCCCGGGCCCGGGTCCGGAAATCCGCCTCGAGGGCGGTACGCTGTCGCTCACCGGTCCTTCGGCGGTGCCGCCGCCCGGAGTCCTCGTATACAACAGCGGGTCGTTCCGTTTCCGCTCGAGCCAGACTCTCGACGGCGCCCCGGGCTTCTACTCCGACGCCTACGGCAGCCCGCCCATCCTCCCGGGTGGTCGCGGCCTGGTCATCGACGGCACGACGACCCTCGCCACGGCGCTCGCGCTCGACGGCGGCTCGCTGCGCACCAGCCGGATCGCCGTCAACCCGGCCACGGGGTCGGTGCTTCTCGCCGGAGGCACGCTCACGCTGACCGGCGAGGGGGCGGTGATCGACGATGGCGGAGACTTCGGCCCCGACCCCCTGACGGTGGGTGATGGTGCCGGCAACCCGGCGCGGCTCGAGCTGCGCGGCGCGGGAAGCGTGCAGCTCGGCGTCGTGACGGTCGCCACAGACGGCGTTCTCAGCTTCGGTGGAGAAGCGCTGGTGCTCGACTCGCTCGACAACAGCGGCACCGTCACCGTGATGGACGCGACGCTGGACGCGCGCGCCGGCCTGGTGAACACCGGATCGCTGCGGCTCGCCCGCGTCGTCGTCGAGGGGGACGTCAGCAGCCCCGCCGGCTCGACCATCGACGTCACCGGCACGGTGACCTTCAACGGCGACTTCAGCGGCGCTGGTACGTTCTACGGCAGCGGCACGGCGATCTTCAACGGCGCCTTCACCGGCACCGCCACATTCAACGGCACGGGCACCGCAGTTTTCAACGGCCCCGCCTCCTCGGACTGACGCCAGCCACGTCCGGCGGCGCGCCTCCGAGCCGGCGCCGTCATCGTCCCCGTGCAGGGCAGGAGCTTCCACCTGCACCGGCGCGCCCGCAACGGTGAGCCGGCCACGGGATCGGCAGACCGCGACCAGGATCGATGTGCCGGCCCGTGCGCGCACCTACGAATGCGTCCCCGGCGCCTCGTGTCCCGTCCGTTCAACGTACTCCACGTACGACCCCGGGTAGACGTGCGGCCGGGCGTCGGTGCCGCTCTCGCCGCCCAGCTCGAGCACGCGCGTTCCGAGGCCGCGCAGGAACGTGCGGTCGTGCGACACGAAGATCATCGTGCCCTCGAACGACTTGAGCGAGTCGACCAGCATCTCCTTCGTGGCCAGGTCGAGGTGGTTCGTCGGCTCGTCGAGGACGAGGAAGTTCGGCGGGTCGAAGAGCAGGCGCGCCATGGCGAGGCGTGACTTCTCGCCCCCGGACAGCGCCCGGATCTTCTTGTCCACATCCTCGCCCGAGAACTGGAATGCGCCGGCAAGGGTGCGGAGGACGCCGATGCCCTCGAGCGGGAAGTCGCCTTGCAGTTGCTCGAGGACGGTCCGGTCGGGATCGAGAACGTCGAGCGACTGTTGCGCGAAGTAGCCCAACTTGAGGCTGGCCCCGAGGCGGACGGAGCCGGCGTCGGGCTGCAGCGCGCCGGCGATGATCTTGAGGAGGGTCGTCTTGCCGGCGCCGTTGCGGCCCATGACCGCCCAGCGCTCGCCGCGCCGGATCGTCAGGCTCATCCCCGCGTAGACGACGCGGCGGCCGTACGCCTTGTGGAGGTTTTCGATCACGGCGACCTGGTCGCCCGATCGCGGCGGCTCGCGGAACTCGAACTTCACGATCGTGCGCTGCTTCGGCAGGGTGACCTTCTCGATCTTGTCGAGGGCCTTGAGGCGGCTCTGCACCTGCGCCGCCTTGGCGGCGTGCGTCCTGAAGCGGTCGATGAACCGCTGCTCCTTGGCGAGCATGGCCTGCTGCCGCGCGTAGGCGGCCTCGCGGTTCGCCTCGCGCAGCCGGCGCTCGCGATCGTAGAAATCGTAGTCGCCCGAGTAGACCGTGATCTCGCCGCCGTCGATCTCGACGATCTTCGAGACCACGCGGTTCAGGAACTCGCGATCGTGCGAGGTCATCAGGAGCGCGCCCGTGTATCCCTTCAGGAACGACTCGAGCCAGATGATCGATTCGATGTCGAGGTGGTTGGTCGGCTCGTCCATCAGGAGGACATCGGGGCGGCCGAGCAGGACGCGGGCCATCGCCACGCGCATCTTCCAGCCGCCCGAAAGCGCCCCGACGTCGCCGTCGATCCACTCGTCGTGGAAGCCCAGCCCGTTCAGCACCTCGCGCGCCTGGCTTTCGAGGGCGTAGCCGCCCAGGTGGTCGTATTCCTCCTGCGCCTCACCGAAGCGCGCCAGGATCGTGTCCATGTCGCCGGCGCGGGCCGGATCGGCCATGGCGCGCTGCAGCGCCTCCAGCTCATGGTGCAGATCGCCGACGCGGCCGCTGCCGGCGATCGCCTCGTCCAGCACCGAGCGACCCGACATCTCCTCGACGTCCTGGCGGAAGTAGCCGATGGCCAGCTTCCGCGGCACCGAGACCTCGCCGTCGTCCGGCGTCTCGTCGCCGGTGATCATCCGGAAGATGGTGGTCTTGCCGGCGCCGTTCGGGCCGACGAGGCCGGCCTTTTCGCCGGGATTGAGCTGGAAGGAGGCCTCGACGAACAGGACCTGCCGGCCGTACTGCTTGTTGACGTTGGCGAAGGAGATCATGGGGGCCGGGAAGGATAGCACCAGCGGAGGTCGTGTAAAATGCCGGCATTGCGGGAGCGGGCCCGGAGGACGGCCCGGCCCCTGGATCGATGACCCGGAGGAGATCCGATGACCATGCCGTCGTTCGTTCGTGCCGTGGCGTCCGCCGCGCTGTCGCTCGCCTTCGCGCCGGGGGCGTTCGCGGCCACCGCGGCCACCACAGCATCACCCGCGAAGGAGCCCGGCGACCTGTGGGAGGTGACCTCCAGGATGTCGATGGAGGGGATGCCCATGCAGATGCCGGCGCAGACCCACAAGGTCTGCTCCCCGAAGGACTGGACCGAGCCTCCCGGGGCGAAGGCCGACGAGAAGTGCGAGACCCTCGACTTCAGGAACACGCCCACGAAGTCGACGTGGAAGATGCGCTGCCCCGGTCCGCCGGCGATGACCGGCGAGGGCGAGATCACGCGCACCAGCCCCGATGCCTACACCGGGACGATGAAGTTCACCTCAGATGAAGGCGCGATGACGATGGCGATCAGCGGCCGCCGTGTCGGTGACTGCGACAGCGCCGCGGCGCAGCGGCAGGTGGCGCAGCAGCAGGCGCAGATGGAGGCCACGGTGAAACAGGCCGAAGCGCTGCAACGCGACGCGCTGGTCCAGGGCTGCACGGCGGTGGGGAATTCCCTGGATCTCCGGCAGATGCAGGCGCTCGCCGCGAGCTGCGACGAGGCGGCGATGAAGGCGGCGTTCTGCAAGCGGCTGGAGAGCGAGGAGGGATTCGGGAGCGTCTGCCGGGAGGATGCGCAGCCGCCGACCAGCCTGGAGGACGCCGCCGCTTACTGCGGCAAGGACCCCGACTCGATCAGAAAGAATATTTGCGACGAAGCGCTCAAGAAGGAGGATTTCAGCCTCCTCGGCAAGTGCTGCCCGGCCCAGACCCGGGATATGGCGCAGCGCGAGTGCGCCGGCCGCAAGTACACCGAGATGGGAGGCTCGAAGTACCAGGCGTTCTGCGTCACCTACGCGCGCGAGACGATGGCCGACGCGCAGACCGAGACCCAGAAGGACGCCAAGAAGCCCAAGAAAGGGTTCAAGATCCCCTGGCCGCGTTGATCGCTGCGGCTTTCGTTCTGGCGGCGACGGCCGCGGCCGAATCGCCGCCGGCCGCGCCGCCCGAGGATCGCTTCCCGAAGGCCGCGGCTTCGTACCTGGTCGCGATCGACGGGCGAATGGTCTGGGCCGGCAAGCCCGACGAGCCCCGTCCACCCGCCTCGCTCACGAAGATCATGACCGCCCTCGTGCTGCTCGAGGGCGACTGGAGGCCCGAGGCCCCGGTCGCCGTGAGCCGGGCCGCGGCGGCGGAGACCGGATCGCGCGCCGGGCTGCGGGCGGGGGAGAAGCTCCCCGCCGGCGATCTCCTGACGGCGATGCTCGTCGCCTCCGCCAACGACGCCTGCGTCGCCCTCGCGGAGCACGCCGCCGGGGGCGTGCCGGCGTTCGTCGCCGCCATGAACGCGCGCGCGGCCGCGCTCGGGCTCGCCGCCACTCGATTCGAGAACCCCTGCGGCCACGACGCGCCGGGACAGCGTTCGTCGGCGCGCGATCTCCTGGCGCTCGCCGAGGCCGCCCTCGCGCATCCCGAGTTCGCGCGCGCCGTCGCCCTCCGGTCGGCCGAGGTGAAGACGACGGGCGGCCGCCGCGTCGCGCTCAAGTCGGGCAACCACCTGCTTGGGAGGTCGCCAGGCGTGATCGGCGTGAAGACCGGGTGGACACCGGAGGCCGGCAAATGCCTCGTCGTGCTCGCCACGCGTGACGGCGTGCGGGTCATGATCGTGCTGCTCGACGCTGCGGATCGCTGGTGGACCGCGGCGGCGCTGGTCGAGGAAGCGCTCGATGCCGCCCGCGCTCCCCGCTGACCCGGGCCCCTCGAGGCCCTGGATCCCGTACGCGGCGATCGCGGCGGCGGTGGTGGCGGCGTACGCCAACGCCGCCGGCGCGTCCTTCCAGTTCGACGACTGGAACGTCATCGTCGACGAGCCGCGCGTGGGCGGTCTCGCGGCCTGGTGGGCCGCGATGCCGGGGATCCGGCCGCTTCTCAAGCTGTCGTACGCGCTCGACAACGCCGCCGGGTGGGGAGCCGGGGGCTTCCACGTCGTCAACGTCGCGATCCACCTCGCGAACTCGTGGCTCGTGTTCGCCCTGTTCGCCGGCGCCGGCCGTGGCGCCGGCCGCGCGGGTCGCGGCGCCGCCCTCGCGGGGGCGCTCGTCTTCGCGCTCCACCCGGTGCAGACCGAAGCGGTGACCTACGTCTCGGGGCGGTCGAATGCGCTCATGGCGCTTCTGGCGCTGGCGAGCGTCCTGGCCTGGAGCGGCGGCGAGGCCCGGGGTCCCGGCGGCGCGCGGTTCGCCTGCGGCTGCCGGGTCGCCGCGCCCGTCCTGTTCGCCGCGGCGCTTCTCGTCAAGGAAACCGCCGCCGTGTTGCCGCTCGCGCTGCTGTTGCTGGCCGCGACGGTCTTCCCGGGTCGCGCGGCGCGATCGATGGCGCCGCACGTCGCGGTGCTCGGCGCGGCCGCGGTCGCCGCCCTCGCGAGCCCGACGTACCGCCGTCTTCTCGTGACCAGCCTCGAGGCGCGCGGAATCGGCGCCAACCTGCTCACCCAGGCGCACGGGGTGACCTACCTGATGGGGCAGATGGTCCGCCTCGACCGGCTGAACGCCGACCCGATGCTCCCGGTCGTCGATGGCTGGACGCCGCACGTCGCCGGAGAGGCGGCGATCATCGTCGCGCTGATCGCCCTCGGGGTCGCGACGATCCGGCGGCGGCCCGCGCTGGCCTTCGGCATCCTGTGGTTCTTCGTCTGGCTCCTGCCGACCAACTCGTTCCTGCCGCGCCTCGATGTCGTCAACGACCGGCAGATCTACCTGGCGCTCGCCGGCCCGGCGTGGCTGCTCGCCCGGGCGGTCGGCATGATCGCGGCGAACCGCGGCCCGTTCGTCGCCCTCGCGCCGGCGCTCGTCCTCGCGGCCGGCCTCGGCGCCGCGACGCACGCGCGCAACCGCGTCTACGCCGACGAGGTCCGCTTCTGGGAGGATGTCGCGCGGAAGTCGCCACGCAACGGCCGCGCGTTCAACAACCTCGGCTACGCCCTGGCCCTCGCGTCGCGCGACGACGAGGCCGAGGCCGCGCTCCTCGCCGCCCTGGCGATCGACCCGAACGACGTGTGTGCCGCCGTCAATCTGAGGCTCCTCCGGGAAGGGGCGCTCGCCCCGGCCCGCCCCCGACCCGGCGCCCTCCCCGGCCCCGACCTCGTCCCCGGGGCATCCCCCCCGGAGCCGCGGCGCTGATAGACTCGGCTCGACGCCGCGCGCCACGCCCGTCGGCGGCGTGCTCCGCGCCCGTGGGAGGGAGACAATGTACAAGACGAAGAACGATTTGCCGGAGAAGGCGCGCACCCAGGTCGTCGCCCTGCTTCAGGAGCGCCTGGCCGAGGCGGTGGACCTGGCCGCCCAGGCGAAGCAGGCGCACTGGAACGTCAAGGGGCCCTCCTTCATCGCGCTGCACCAGTTGTTCGACGCGGTGTACGGCAACGCCGGCGGGCACGTCGACGCGATCGCCGAGCGCATCGTCCAGCTCGGCGGCACGGCGGAGGGGACGGTCCAGGTCGTGGCACGGCGATCCCGCCTGCCGGAGTACCCGCTCGCCGTCGCGAGCGGCAAGGAGCACGTGGAGGCGCTGTCGCGCAGCCTGTCCGTGTTCGGCACCGCGATCCGCAAGGCGATCGATCAGGCGGACGAGCTCAACGACAAGGACACGGCCGATCTGTGCACGGAGATCTCGCGCAGCGTCGACAAGGACCTCTGGTTCGTGGAGGCGCACGCGCAGGCGGAACGCTGAGCGGGAGCCGGTCGGATGTCCCCGCCCTGGACATCGAGGTGCGGGGGAAAACTCACGGGCGCCGCGTGCTCGACCGGTCGAACCACGCGAACTGCCAGCCGACGATGCCGGTGTTGAAGTCCGAGCCGGTGCGCGCCGAGGCTCCGGTGTTCGCGGCGACCTTGATCGACTGACGGCGCGTGACGGGAATCGAGAATGTCCCGCCGAGGCGGGTGGTGTTCTGGCGGGCCGAGGGCGGACCGCCGTCGACCGTCGCCTCGCCGCCGGCGTACCAGGTCGCATCGAACGCCAGCCACGCCCGCGACTTGAACGTGTAGCTGGCGTGCGCCTGCGCCGCGTAGAGCGGGTCCTGCCGCCGCATGGAGTCCCCCGGGTAGAACTCGTCGTTCGTCGTGAAGAACCACGCGCCGGCGTAGGCATCGAGGAACCAGCGGCCCACGGGAACCGACACCCCCACCTCGGGCTTGAACGCCCACCGGCCCGTCCCCACGTTGATCAGCCGGGCGTCGTCGTACTGGCCGGTCGGCGGCTGGATCGTCAGGCTCACGCCCAGGACGGTCTTGCGCGGCGCCATCGCGAACTGCTCGCGCGTCATCGCCCCGGGACCGACGAGATTCAACGACACCCTGAGGCGCATGTCGGCGAGCCCCGAGCGCCCGGTGCGCCGCTCCACCGCGGAGACCTTCCCTTCGAGGTCCCCGCGCGCATACGAGAATCCGCCGGCCACGAGGCCCTGCCGGCCGCCGAGACCGAAGGAGCGCGCGTAGCCGATGGAGGCCAGGTTCAAGTCGGCCCGCGCGTCGGTGATCGGAACCGTCGGGTCGAAGAGGATGGCGCCCCGGGTGTTGCCGGCCGCGACCGCCAGGAAGTTCATCCCGACCGGCGAGCTCGAGTACGCGCGCGGCTCCATGTCCTGGGCCAGCGCGGCGCCGGCGAGCGTGGCGGTCATGAAGCCGGCGGCGAGGGTGCCGGCCGCCCGCGGCCCGCGCGCGAATGGGCGAAAACGCCTCCCGCCGGCGCCGGCGGTGGGATAATGCCGCTCCATGCCCGCCCCGGCCCTCCGCTCACCCAACGCCGCCCTCCGCGAGACGATCGTGGAATTCATCGACGATGATCTCCTCGGGGAGGCCGCAGCGCTGTCATTCTATACGCTCCTGTCGCTCGTGCCGCTGCTGCTGATCGTCGTCGGTGTCGCCGGCCTCGCCTGGGGGGACGAGGCGGCGGCCGGGCAGCTCGCGACCCAGATGGGCCGCATGGTCGGTCCCGAGGCCGCCGGGGTGATCCAGTCCGTGATCGCCAACGCCGGCCGGTCGGCCCGCGGCCCGGCGGCCGTCGCCGCCGGCCTGGCGACGCTGCTCTTCGGCGCGACCAGCGCCCTCGTCCGCCTGAAGTCGGCGCTGAACCGCATCTGGCGCGTTCCCGCCGGGCCGCGCCATGGCGCGCTCTGGCGCTTCCTCCATACGCGGCTCCTGTCGCTGGCGATCGTGCTGGCGGCGGGGTTCCTGCTGATCGCATCCCTCGGGGCGAGCGTCGTTCTCCCCGCCGTGCGTCGCCGTCTCGAAGAGGTGGTCCCCGCCGGTGTCCCCGTCGGGCCCTGGGACGGTCGTTTCCTGTCGCTCTTCGCCATCGCGCTGCTCGTCGCCCTCATCTACCGGCTGCTGCCCGACGCCAGGGTCGCGTGGATCAGCGCCGCGGCCGGGGCGCTGGCCACCACCGGTTTTTTCCTCGTGGGGCGGACGCTGGTGGGGGCATACATCCAGCGCGCCGGCATCGCCTCGGCCTACGGCGCCGCGGGCTCGCTCGTCGTGCTGCTGGTGTGGATCTTCTACACCTCGCTGAGCCTGCTGTTCGGGGCGGAGGTGGCGAAAGTCTGGTCGCGGCGGTCGCCGCATTCCCGAAGAGCGTGAGGGTGGGGGCCGCGCCGGAGCCCGCGGCCACGCCCTCGATTCGCCGCGATCCTCTCCGCGGAGAAGGAGCATCGATGCAGCCGATGAACCACATGCCCCGGCCCGTCATCCTCGTGTTTGCGCTCGGTGTCGTCCTGCTCGCCGGTGGGACGAGGGCGCCGGCCGCGCAACCGGAGCCGCCCGGGCCGGCAGCGCCGGCGCCGGGGTCGCCCCTCGCGCCGCCGGCCCCGCCGCGTCCGATGTACCCCGACCTGCCGAGCGAGACGCCGGGGAAGTTCGAGCCGGCCACCGGCAGCCACGACCACGTCCGGCGCGAGGTGATGATCCCGATGCGCGACGGTGTCAGGCTGCACACGGTCGTCCTGGTGCCGAAAGGCGCCGCCGGGGCGCCGATCCTCCTGACGCGCACGCCGTACGACGCCGACGAGCTCACGCAGCACTCCGAGAGCGCCCACCTCGGCCCGGTGCTTCAGGGGTACGACAACGCCACCGACGTCATCGTCGAGGGCGGCTACATCCGCGCCGTGCAGGACGTGCGCGGCAAGCACGGCTCCGAGGGCGACTACGTCATGAACCGGCCGCTGCGCGGGCCGCAGAACCCGACGCCGGTCGATCATGCCACCGACACCTGGGACACCATCGACTGGCTGGTGAAAAACGTCCCGGAGAGCAACGGCAGGGTCGGCATCCTCGGGATCTCCTACGACGGGTTCCTGCCGTTGATGGGCCTCTTCGACCCGCACCCGGCGCTCAAAGTGTCGGTGCCGATGAACCCGATGGTCGACGGCTGGATCGGCGACGACTGGTTCCACAACGGCGCCTTCCGCCAGCAGATGATGCCGTACATCAACGACCAGGAGGCCGATCGCAAGTCGGAGATCAAGTGGTGGCGGGACCACCTCGACGACTACGACATGTACCTGCGGGCAGGATCGGCGGGGGAGATGGGGCGCCGCCACGGGCTCGAGCAGGTCGGATTCTGGCGGAAGATACTCGATCACCCGGCCTACGACGCCTTCTGGCGCGACCAGGCGGTCGACAGGCTGCTGGCGGCGCACCCGCCCAAGGTCCCCGTGATGCTCGTCCACTCGCTCTGGGATCAGGAGGACATCTACGGCGCCATCGCGGTCTACAACGCCATCGAGCCGAAGGACATCAACAACGACATGGTGTTCCTGGTGATGGGTCCCTGGTGCCACGGCCAGATGATCGGCGACGGCAGCAGCCTCGGCGCCGTGCGATTCGACAGCGACACCGCGCTCCGGTTCCGGCGCGACATCCTGCGGCCGTTCCTCGACCGGTATCTCAAGGACGGCGCCCCCGCATCTGACGTGCCGCCGGTGTCGGCGTTCGAGACCGGCGCGAACGCGTGGCGGCGCCTGTCCGCCTGGCCGGCGGGATGCGCGAGCGGCTGCACGATCCGCCCGACGCCGCTCTACCTCGGCGCCGGCCTGACGCTCGGCTTCGCCGCGCCGAAGCCCGGCGATGCGCCATTCGAGGAGTACGTCTCCGACCCGGCGAGGCCCGTGCCGTTCCGCGCCCGCCCCATTCAACCGGTCGGCGGCAGCGACAAGGGCTATACCTGGCGCCAGTGGCTGGTCGACGACCAGCGCGAGGCGTCCGGCCGGCCCGACGTCCTGGCGTTCGTCTCCGGCGCGCTGACCGCGCCGGTGAAGATCAGCGGGCAGCCGATCGCCAACCTGGTCGCCTCGACGAGCGGCACCGATGCCGACTGGGTGGTGAAATTGATCGACCTCTATCCCGACGAGGTGGCGCGCCAGCCGGCCATGGGTGGCTACCAGCTCATGGTCGCGGCCGACATCTTCCGCGGGCGCTACCGCGAGCGCCTCGAGACGCCGGTGCCACTAGCACCCGACAAGCCGCTGCCGTATCGCTTCGCCTTGCCGACGGCGAACCACGTGTTCCTGCCGGGCCACCGGATCATGGTGCAGGTGCAGTCGTCGTGGTTCCCGCTCTACGATAGAAATCCACAGTCCTTCGTGCCGAGCATCTTCGAGGCGAAGCCGGCGGACTATCGCAAGGCGGTGCAGCGCATCCATCACGCGCCGGGGCGGGCGAGTTACATCGAGCTGCCGCTGGTGGTGACGGCGGAATCATCGACCCCGTGACGCAGCCGGCGTCTCCGCGACGCAGGACACCACGTAGCGCAGCGGCCCGCGCCGGACGGAGCCGAACGGCCAGCAGGTGACGAGGACGAGGCGGTCGGCGCCGGTCGCTGGATCGATGCCGGGGGCGGCCGCGCTCACGGCGACCGCCGTGGCCGCCGGCAGGCGGGCGGCGTGCTGATCGACCACGATGGTCGCATCGACGCGGTAGCGGCGCCCGCCGTCGAGGGTGCGCACCACGATGGAGTCGCCGCGCTGCACGTCCGCGAGAAACGCCGCCCAGGTGTCGCGGTGCCCGCCGACGACGCTCAACCCCGGTCCGCCGGGCCGCGCGCTGCCGATGAGATGCCCGAGTCCGAAGGCCATCGTGCGGCCGCCGGCATCGGAGAGCACGGGACGATCGATGCCGAGACGGCGCACCTCGATCCGGGCGATGGGTGTGAAGTCGGCCCACGGCCACGGGCGGTGCGGTTGACCGTCGTCCAGCGCGTGCGTCCAGGCGCGGTCGATGAGAACCGCCGCCGCCGCGGCCTTGGTCCTGAGATAGAGATGGCGGCCGACGAGGGCAGCGCCCGAGACCACGGCGACACAGGCCAGGAGGGCGAGCGCCCTCCGGGAGAGTCGCCGCGCGCGCCCGGTGTGCGTCACGGGCGCGGCGCCGGCACGACGGTTCATTCGCGAACGAACCGGCGCAGGGCGCCGAGAGTCAGGCCGAGCAGGAGCAGCAGGAGGCCGGCGCGCAGCCACAGCGGGTCGAGCGTGCCGCCCCGGGGCAGCGCCGGCAGATCCCCCGCAGAACCGGGGAAGGCGCCGGCGGCCGGCACGGGCACCGACGGCCCGAGGGCCGTCGGCCGCTCCTCGATCGCCACCAGGCTCGTGTAGGGCGTGACCAGGCTGAACTCGAGCGCCAGCGGCAAAACCTCTGCTCGCACGGTGGCTTCCTCGCCTCCGGCCGCGCGCCCGTCGAGCAAATCGTCGATCCGGGCGCGCGCCCAGCGTGTCGCCACCCCGGCGCCGCGGGGAGCGTCGGGAAGGATGTCGAGGTCCACCGAGAACGGGCCGGAGGCGACCAGGCCGCGCAGGACGGCGCGCGTGCCGGGGGACGACCGATCGAGCCTCAGGGAGACGGACAGCGGTTGGCCGGCGTGCAGATCGGGGATCCGCTCCGGGCGGACATCGAGGGGCGGCGCGCCGTCCCAGTCCACGGCGAGGTCGGTGAGGACGGGACGTCGCAGGAGATCGAGGAAGACGGCCAGCCTGGGCCCGACCTCGTCGGGGCTGCCGATGAACTCGCAGGCGCCGCGGCCGTGCCGCGCCAGCGACCGCATCAGCGGCCGATTCGGCGCCGGGCCGATCCCGACGACGTGCAGGCGCGCCTCGCCGAGACCGAGGGTGGCAGCGGCGATCGCCTCGTCGCCGGCCTCCACGGCGCCGTCGGTGATCAGGACGATGCGCCGCACCTGCCGGGTCGGCTCGGCCTCCATCAGCGTGAGCGCGTGCCGCAGGGCGGCGAGGATCTCGGTGCCGCCCTCGGTCCTGAGCCCCACGACCCAGGCGCGCGCCTCGCCGAGGCGGGAGGGCGTCGCCGGCTGGAAGGTGTCGCGGAACGGCGTGCTGCCCGTCGAGAAGCGCAGCACGTTGAACGTGTCGGCCGGGCCGAGCCCGTCGAGCGCGGTCAGCAGGGCCGACTTCGCCTGCTCCAGGGACGTCCCCTGCATCGATCCCGACACGTCGACGACGAAGAGCGTCCGGGTCGGGATGCCGGCATCACCCCGGCTGCCGGGAGCCGGCGGGACGATCAGGGCGAGGGCGTAGAGGGCATCGTCGCGCGCTTCGACGAACACCGCCCCGCGCGCCTCGCCGGCCGCCGCGGGGGCCCACTCGAGGCGGAAGTCGCGATCGGCGGGCGCGCCGGGGCGGGTCGTGACGGTCCACGACAGCGCGTCGGAGGCGACCACGACCGGGTGCGACGGCGAGCGCACGCTCGCGAGCGGCACGCCGGGCTCGAGGACGGCGCGCACGGACAGGGTGGGCGCGGCGGGGCTCGCGGCGGGGACCAGGGGCGAGTCGCAGACGAACCTCGCGACCGCACCGGACGCCGGCGAGGCGACTGCCGGGCGGGTCCCGCCGCCGCCGGCAGGCGCATCCGGGGCGACCGGGGCGTAGCGTGGCGTCCAGGTGAGTGGCAGAGCCAGCCCGAACGAACCGCCCGACCAGGCCGCCTCGTCGAAGTAGCGCAGCGTCACCGCGACCTCCTCGCCCGGGTTGATGCCGGAGACCGACGTCCGGAACAGCCCGCGGCCGGCGAACTCGACGAGTCCGGCCTTGCGCCCCTCCCTCCGGGCGGTCTCGTACTCGGTACGGGCAGGTGCGCGCTCGCGCACGACCGATCGGATGACCCGGTCGCTGACGCGCAGCTCGAACGAATCGACGCTGGCGCGCTCCGGTAGGGGGAAGACATAGATCGCCTCGATTGTCGTCGGCGCGGTGTTTCGGAACGTCTGACGCAGCGTTCCCTGGACGAGGATGCCGGTCACCCTGAGTTCGGCCTCGATGACGAGGGCCGGCAGGGGCACGAGGCCCTGCGGGCTCCTCCAGTAGAGCGTGCCGGTGCCCGGGGCGGGGAGCGTGAGCGCGGGTGTGCCGCCGTCGTCGCGACCGACGTCGTCGCCTGGGACCTGGGCCCGTGCTGGTGGCGCGGCCGGGAGGAACAGAGCCGCCCCCAATGCGACAGCGATCAGGGCGAGGTGTAATCGGTGTCGAGTGCGCATCGCGCGTCCTCCTTGGAAAGGAACGCACGCTGCATGGGCACGATCCGTGCCGCGCCGGCAGGCCCGTGATCGCGGGTTGCGCTGCGCTGCAACCGTGTGCGCCCGGACACGAATCGTGTACCGGGCGACACGCCGGTCGCGGCGCTAGCGAAGCGGCTCGAGGTCTTCGAGGATGCGACTGAATGCGAGGGCGCGCACCGGGGGCTTCAGGTCGAAGGTGTGGCGGCCGGCGTGAACGAGGACGAGCCGATCGAGCTTGAGATCCTCCAGGGAGGCATGCATCGAGCGGGTGAGCATCGGAGCCGAGGTGCGTTTGAACTCGAACTCCAGGCGCGTACGGCCGCGGATCACAAGCAAATCCAACTCGGCGCCCGTGTGCGTGCGCCAGAAGAAGCACTCCTCCGGCCTCGCCCCGAGGCGTGCGACGACGCTATCGAGCGCGTACCCTTCCCACGAAGCCCCCACCTTCGGATGCGATTCGATGCTGTCGGGGCCCGCCAGGCCAAGCAGGGCATGGAGTACGCCGCTGTCACGGACGTAGATTTTCGGCGCCTTGACCTGTCGCTTGCCGATGTTCTCGTGCCAGGGGAGCAACCGGCGCACCATGAAGGTCTCGGTCAGGCTTGTGCGAGACGCCGAACGACCGCGCCAGCTCGGATGAGTTCCAGAGCTGGCCGTGGTAATGGGCGAGCATCGTCCAGAAGCGACGCAGGGCAGGAGCCGGCAGGCGAAGTCCCAGGGCCGGGATGTCGCGCTCCAGACAGGTCCGGATCATCGCGTTGCGCCAGCGCAGGCTGTCGGTCTCATTCCGGGCGAGGAACGATGGCGGGAACCCGCCGCGGCGCCACAGTTTCGCCCACGCCGCCGGCCCCACTTCGTCGAGAGCGAAACCCGGGAGTTCGTAATAGGTGATGCGACCCGGCAGCGTTTCGGACGACTGCTGCAGGAGGGCGGGCGAGGCGCTGCCGAGAACGAGGAATCGCCGTTTCGCTCCCGGCTCGTCGACCAGCACCCGGAGTGTTTCGAACAGGCCCGGGCGCCGCTGCACCTCGTCGATGACCACGAGGCCCCGGAGCGGTCTCAGATGAAGGAGCGGCTCCTGCAGTTGCGCCAGGTCCTCGGCGCTCTCCAGGTCGAACGCTGTGGCCCGGCCTCGGTGGGATGCCACCAACTCGCGGGCCAGCGTTGTCTTGCCGACCTGTCGGGGTCCGATGATGGCGACGACGGGGAACTGCCGCAGCAGATCCCGGAGCGATCGAAGGTGCCCGGTGCGCTCGATCACGGGCGCCATTTTGCTGTGATAATTGGATACTTATCTCCCAAGTGTCATGGTTGGCTTATTGCCTCAAGCGCTGTGGTCCATGGCCCGCCGGCCGTTTTCTGCTGCGAACACGAGCAGGCGATTCAGCGCGCGGCCGCCGCGACGGAGCAGGCGGCGGGGCGCGCGACCGCGGCGTCGGCCGAGGCGTAGATGCCGGCGATGGTGGCGCAGGTGGTCGCCAGGGCGGCGGCGTCGCCCGTCGCCTTGGCGGCCCGCGCCAACCCCGCGAGCGACAGGCTGCGGCGCGGCGCGCGCGCCAGGGCCTTCTCGAACTGCGCCCGCGCATCGGCCGGGCGGCCGAGCGCGAGCAGGACCTCGCCGTGGACCTCGTGCGACGGCTTGACGATGACCGGGGGGCCGAAGTCGAGCGGCATCGATCCCTCGGCCGCGGCGGCCTCGTCGAGAAGTCCCAGGGCGGTCACGCTGTCGCCGCGACCCTGCGCGACCAGGGCGCGCAGACTCTTCTGCATCACCTCGGCCGCGAGGAGATCGGTCTTCGACGTGTCCTCGTATATGTCGCTGCCCTGGGCGCAGACGTGGCCGGCCGCCACGGCGGTGTCGCGCCGCAGCCCGATGCGGTTCGCCGCCGCCTCGGCCTCGGCGAGGTCGCCCGCCAGGTAAGCGGCGTAACCGGTCGCGAACAGGTCGGCGGCCGCGCCGGACACCCGGGTCGCGTCGGGACGGATCTCGGGCGGCGCGGGCCGGCCGCCGGTCTCGACGATCCAGGCGGCGCGCATCGCGGCGTGGTGCCAGAGGGCGCGCGGCGACCCGCTCTCCCTGGCGGCGGCGGTCATGACGTCGAGGCGGGCGCGCGCCTCGTCGAGACGCCCCAGTTGCAGATACGAGTACTCGAGCCAGTGCAGCGCGTGGTAGTTCAACTCGTCGACACCGAGCCCCTTGCGCGCGCGGCGCGCCGCGGCGACGTCGACGGCCTTGACGTTGGCGTCGACCGACTCCGACCAATCCCCGAGCGCGACGTGGATGTGCGAGATCATGTGCTGCGCGTGCGACGCCGCCGGGGCGATCTGCGCGTACACGCGGGCGGCCCGCACCCCGAGCGGCGCGTGCACCGGGTCGTCGTAGGAGTGGATGAGGTAGTGCGCCGCCCCGGGGTGGCGCGGGTTCGCGGCGAAGATCTCCTCGCCGACCGCCGCCGCGCGCATGTAGACGGCGAAATCCCGGTTGCCCTGCGCCGTGCCGAGGATCGACAGCGCATAGAAGGCGCGCGCCTCGAGGTCGTCGGGGAAACGCGCCGACAGCGCGCCCATCGCCCGGCTGTAGGCGCCGTCGCGCGCGACCTTGTCGCCGTCGCCGTAGAGCAGATCGACGGCCCCCATGTACCCGCGCTCGCGCTCGGTGGGTGCTTTGGCGCGGCGGGCCTCGGGCGTCGGGGCGAGCCGGCCGAGCGCCGCCAGCGCGGCGTCGCGGTCCTGCTCGCGCCACAGCGGGTGGTTATGGGTCATCGCCTCGCCCCAGTGCGCCAGGGCGAAACCGGGATCGATGCGGCGCGCCTCCTGGAACGCCTCGCAGGCGTCCTCGAACTCGAAGCTGTGCAGCAGGAGCACGCCGCGGACGAAGGCCGGCTGGGCCGCAGGGGCGCCGGAGTTCGGGAAGCGGATGTCGCCCAACGTCGAGGGGGCGGGGACCGCGGCCGTTGGCGTCGCGGACGACGCGGCGCCGAGCGGCGCCGCCGCCAGGAGCGCGACCGCCGGGAGCGCCGCGCGAAGGACCGCCAGGCCGCGGTGCCCCGGCGTCACATTCAACCTGCGAGGCACGAAAGTAGCGCCTC
>Ga0247727_10004645_pt1 | contig 28888 bp, 22 predicted proteins | sample WisWelCaveWW1625_FD_202498 | JGI IMG/M metagenome (GOLD analysis project Ga0247727, IMG submission 202498) | Biofilm microbial communities from Wishing Well Cave, Virginia, United States - WW16-25 | ecosystem: Environmental > Aquatic > Deep subsurface > Groundwater > Cave microbial mat | place...
CAACGCCGGTTGCGCTGTGACTACGAACAACTTCTGACGACCAGTGAAACGATGATTCACGTGGCGATGATTCGGCTCATGTTGAAGCGGCTGCACCCGTAATCACACCTTTCAAAACACGCTCTTACGACCGGGCGGTCGTGAAAATCGGGACCGAAAGCGGCCTGATGTTTCGCAAGACCGCCACCGGGTACACCTGGGAGACGCGCATCCCGTGGGAGATGCTCAACGGCCGGCCCGCACCGGGACAAACGTGGCGGATGACCTTGCAGGCATTGTTCAGCGATGCAACCGGCAAGGCCGGCTACAATTTCTTCGACCTGATCTCCAATGTCGGTTTCCACTACCAATCCGTCGATGGTTGGGGTGAAGCGACCTTTGTCAACGCGGCCAACACGGCGGCGACGCTCGCGCGGTTGGTCGCGGAGGAAAAATCACGCCTGGCCGGACCCGCGCCGGCCAGCGCGCCCGGTGCGATTCCGGTGCGCTACGACAATCCGGCCAAGGGCTACGTCAGCCTTGCGGTTTGTCAGCCGCAGGGCCAGATCGTGCGCACCTTGTTGGCGAAAGCGCCGCGCGACGCCGGCGCGCAGATCGAATCGTGGGACGGGCTTGATGACGACGGGCGCCCCGTCGCCGCTGGCGAATACAACCTCAAAGCCTTGACCCATCCCGGTATCAAGCCGAAATTCGTCGTCAGCATCCATGCCGCCGGCACGCCGCCGTGGAAAACACCGGACGGCACCGGCGCGTGGGGAGGAGATCACGGCGTGCCGCTGGCGGCGGCGCACGATGAACAGGGTCACACCTACCTGCTGTGGCACGTCTATGAAGCCGCCGATGGATTGATCGCCGTGGACGCCGACGGCCGGAAACTCTGGGGCGTGCGCATGGGGTGGGACGCCACGCTCGGCGCTCTCCAAACCACGCTCACGTACGCTGACGGCGTCGTGTACGTGGGCCTCAGCGGCTACGCCGGCTATGAGCGGGCAGAGAATCGCTTGAAACCGAAATACACCGACGGCATCGTCGCCTTCGATGCGCGGACCGGTCGCCGCCTCGAATTGCCCGGCGGCGGCCACAAGGTCGTGAGCCAGTGGAATTCATCGCTCGGCGAGAACCTCGACGCGCTCGGCAGCCCCACCGAGCGCTTGCACGGCGGGAAATTTCCGGCGGCCTCGCCCAATTCCCAGGGCGACGTCGCCAACCTCGTCGCGTTGGCGGCCAGCCCGGACCGGCTGTATGCGTCGCTCCACCTCGAGGACAAGATCGTCGCGTTCGACCGCCAGACGCTGGAGTTGAAAGAGACCTATGCGGTCGCGAAACCGGCCGGACTCGCTTTCGACGCCCAGCGGAAGACTCTCTACGCGGTGAGCGACCAGTCCGTCGTCGCCATCGAAGCCGGTCAGCCACCGCGACTCATCGTCACGGGGCTGGAGTTCCCGACCGGCCTCGCCCTCGACGCGGACGGCAACCTCTTCGTGGCGGTGCGCGGCACGCAGATGCAGGTGCGGGCTTACACTCCCGAAGGCAAACTGCTCCGGAAAATCGGCAAGGACGGCGGCCGGTCGTGGGTCGGCAAGTATGACGGGCGTGGCCTGCTCATGCCGGCGGGGATCACGGTGGATGCGCGCGGCCAGTTGTGGGTCACCGAAGCCGATGATCGCCCGAAGCGCATCAGCGTTTGGGAGGCGAAGACTGGCAGGTTTCTCCGCGAATACTTCGGCGGCTCGGCCTACGCCGTCATGTCCGCGCCCGATCCCGAGAAGCCCGACGAGGTGTACGTCCATAACGTGCGTTGGATCGTGGATTACGCGAAGGGCACGGCGCGGCCCGCCGCGACCGTGTGGCGCAATCATTGGCGCACGCCCGCCCTGCCCGGGCCCGGCGCCGACAACGGGAACACGTGGCGAATGTTCTCCTACAAGGGACGTAAGTTGGCGTACAACGCCCGGTGCGGCCTGTTCATCGGTGAGGGCCATGTGTTCCAGCCGTTCTTCTGGGCCGGCTCGTGGGCGGAGCGGATGTTTCCCGGCCAGCCGCCCGCTGGTGACGAGCATACCGGCCCCGTCGCCTTCTACTGGCGCGACCGCAATGGCGATGGCCTGATTCAATCCGAAGAAATCACACGCCACCCCGGCCGCAACCTCAGCAACACCAACATCGGGTTCTTTGGCGGCGACATCTTCCCCGGCGGCGTCTTCATCCTCGGCCAGTACAACAGCCCCGGCCGCTATCTGCTGCGGCCCACCGGCGTGGACGAACGCGGCCTGCCGGTCTACCCGCCCGCCAACGAACTCGAACCCATCTTCCTCAGCGACGGCCCGATGAGCAAACTCGGCTTTCAAGGTATGATCTATCCCAGCGGCGGCGATTACCAAATCTTCTACGGCCTCGCGGGCGAGGCCGAAGCCGGTCCGCGCGAAGGACTCTATCGGTTCGACCGGCAGGGCAATATCCTCTGGCGCTACGCGCGCGTCGCGCTCGGCTTCGGACTCAAAGCGCCGCTCGCGCGCGCGGGCGATCTGTTCGGCGCAATGCGCATCATTGGTACGGCCCGACTGCGGGCTGGTGAAATCGTCGGCGTGGGCTGCTACCGGGGCTATCACGCGCTGCTCAACGAGGACGGCTTGTTCATCGATCAGATCGGCTACGACAATGGGCGCGGCCCGACGCCGGACCTCGACACCTTCTTCGTCGAAAACTTCAGCGGCTGTCTCTTCCAGCATCCGCGCACCCACAAAGTCTATCTGTTCGCGGGCGACACCGACGCGCGGATCCTCGAATTGCAGGGCTTGGACAAGATCCGCCGGTTCGAGACCGGCAAGCTCACCGTCACCGCGGAGCAACAGCAGGCATTGGTGGCGTCCACCCCCGGTGGCGACCCGCGCGCCGCGCGTGCGTTGCGTGTGCCGCGCGGCGTGGCGAGCGAACAGTGGGCAACGATTCAACTCGACGAAACCCACACGGCGCGCGTGGCGTTGGCGTACGACGCTGGGAATCTGTACGCCACATTCGAGGTCGCCGACGACAGCCCGTGGCGCAACGATCTGAAGGACTGGCGCACGCTGTTCAAGACCGGCGACGCGGTGAACCTGCAACTCGGCATCCTCAACCCCGAACCGGCCGGCGTGAAACGCAAACCGCAACGCGGCGACGTGCGGGTGTTGATCGGACCGGGGGTCGGCGAGGAGTTGACGGTCGTGGCCATGTGGAGTCGCCTCCCCGATGGTCTCGCGGCGGAACCGTTCCATTACGAATCACCGACCGGCCGCGAAGCGTTCGAGCGCGTCGCGCGTTTGAGCGGTGTAACTGGTCGCGTGACCCGGCAGGACAAGAGCTACCGGCTCGAAGTCACGCTGCCGTGGACCGCGCTCCACTTGCAGCCGCAGACCACCCGGCAGGGCGACATCGGTGTGCTGGGCAGCGACGCGTCCGGCACGCGCACCGCGTTGCGCCGCTATCTTTTCAACCAGGATACCGTGATCACGTTTGACGTGCCCAGCGAAGTCCGCGTCAACTCCGCCAATTGGGGAACGCTCTCGTTCGAGTAAGCAAGAGGCACGTTTGAAACTCTCTTTCGTGTATTTAGTGTGTTTCGTGGTTTCCCAAACTTCCGCCCTTGAACTCCAGTTTGCCGGCGTCATCGGCAACAGCGGCGACATCACGACGACGATAGGACGCACCGGTGGCGGCGTGGTGGTGGACGCGCAGGGACGAATCTTTTGCGGCGGCGGCGATCGCATCCTCGTGCTCAGCCGCGATGGCCGGCGCTTGTGGGACTACGCGCTGCCGCAGCCGGACTGGGTGTTGGGCGGACCGGGGTTTGCCGTGGTCGGCGATCAACTCTTTTTCATCGCGGGCAAACCCGATGACCATCCGACGGAGAGCTGGGAGTTCCGGCCGGGCCCGCGCGCGGTCGTGCCCAATGTTTGCCGCGTGCGGATGCTGCCGGAATCGCCGGTGGAGGTTGTCGTCGGCACGGACAAGCTGGCGTGGACAAGCCCGTACGAGAGCGGGTGGTTGACGTTGTCGGCTCGCGGCGACGATCTTTTTCTTGGTTACCGTCCCGCCGGCAAGCCGTACACGGTGGCGCAGATCGCCCCCGACGGCGCGTTAACACCCTTGTTCGAGCACGACGCCGCTTCGATGTCGGTGGACGAAGAGGGCAGCTTCTATCTCGGTTCGGGCGACCGAGTCGCCAAAGTGGATCGTCACGGACAGCCGGTCCCCGGTTTCACTCCATCACGACCGCCCTACCTCGGCGCAGTGCCGAGCATGTTGCAGGGGCAGGTGATGCTCACGCGCGGCGCGTTGTGGGACGGGGGCCCGTATGGATTTATCGCCCGGTTCGACCGGCAGTACCGCAGCGCGCCGGGCGTGGTGGTGCAGAATCAATTGTTGTTGAATCGTATCAATCAGGTCTGCGACGTGCCGGCGGAACTCGGACCGGATCAATACTATCTCCAGTCGCACGACGCCGTGTATCTGGCGGCGTTGGTGGACGGACAATTGCGATTGCGCCGCCGCTTCGGATCGTTGCCCGAAGTCAATGCGCTGGTTGTTACGCGTCAGGGCTACGTTGGTGTCGGCAATGTTCGCTGCGCCACGATGTGGTACGATTTCGAAAAGGACGATCCGACCGCCGCGCCGTTGAAAGCCTACTGGCCACCGGATGGCCAGGGTTGGTATGACGGCCAAATGGCGATGATGGCGTATATGTTTCCCAGTGGCCGGATCGGCTTGGAGCGCTATCGCGCCGAACCGTTCATCGATTTTGAGGACTTCGACCGGCATTTCCGGCCCAGCGATTTACGACTCGCGGCCGCCGCCCGCGTGGGCAGTTTCATATTCGCGCTGGAGCGTTCGCAACCCACCTTGTGGCGTGCCACGGCGAACGAGCCGACGCAGTTGGCAAAGGTCGGCCAGACCACGGCTTGGCTGTCCACCGCCGCAACCTCGCTGACGGCGTTGGGAGTGGACACGCTGGCGTTGGCCGGCGGTGGGAAGATCGTCGCCTTGAAGGTGGGCAAGGACGGCTCGCTGACTCGATTGTGGGAATTGAGCGGCGACGGTCGCGAGTCGTTCGGGCAAGCGCTGTATGTCGGCGCGTCGGCGAGCCTGTTGCTCGTCGCCGACACCGATCACGACCGGGTGCTGCTCTTTCGGCTTGAACCAACTGGCGCGGCACTGGTCGCTCAGTGCAACAACGGCCTGCGACATCCCACGCTGGTCGCCCTCGAAGGCGCGCGCGCGGCGGTGTGCGACTCCGGCAACCAACGGGTCGTCAAACTGCGGATCAAGTGAGCCTTCGGCAAAAACTCGTCGTCATCGAAAGCCGCGCGCAGATCGTCACCCTGGCCGGGCCGGACGTGAAAACCCTCTGCATCGCCACCTGCCCGGATGACCTGCGTGTGTCGGACCTGACGAGGGAGACCGATGGTTGGAAGGTGGCGATCCAAAGCGGCGCGCGGCGTTTGCGCTACCGGCGAATGACGGTGGAAGGCGACGGCGTGCGGGTGGAGATTCCGACGCGCATCTTTGGCGCGAAAGAATGTTTCGTGTGCGTCACCACGACCTGCAACTACCACTGGGGCTGTCCGGTGGACAAGATCGGGCAGATGGAAGCCGAGGGTATTCCGTGGCAGGAATGGGAAGGCGACGGGCTGACCCATCACGGCATCAATTACCCCGGCTCGCGCCAGATGGCCGAGCTGGCCCACGAGTTCGGATTTCCGATGACGTGGATCGTGGATGTCCAGGGCGCGGAGGCCGGGGCCGTGGACATGACGCGTTGGCATCGGGAATTCGGCGATGATGCCGCCGTGATGCCCTCCTCATACTGGCATCGCAATGCGGTGAACTACAACGTGAGCCGGTCGGTTGAGGATGCCACGAACGTGTTGCGTTACACGCGGCGACACGTGCAACGCGCGCTGGCGCAGCACGGGATGCACGTCCAGCCGCTCGTCGCCGGGGTGGATCAATTCGTCGGCAGTTTCGGCAGTCACTGGGCGGCGGCGGCGCGGGCGAACGGTTTCCGGGGATTTTGGGGCACGTGCTTCGACCACGCCACGTGCGATTCCAGTTGTCACCACGAAGGATTGCCGTGGGACGCGTACCGGGTCAGTCGCCGGTATTTCCGCTACCCGGAACGGGGGGACGGATTCCTTGTGGGGCTACACGTGGACGGCTTACGATCTGTGCAATTCGTTTCTGGAATACCCGTCCTCTGGCGCGTTCTACAACGCCGAGGGCGGTCTGATCCACGCGCATCAATCCGACTACACGATGCGCAACTTGCAGACGCGCATCGAGAACATGGACTCGTCCGATTTCTCATGCTTCGTCTTTCACGACGAAGACCACGACATCTGGCGGCCCGACCTGCTCGCGGCACTACGCCGGTTTCTCAGCGCCGCACCGAAAGATCGCATCACACCCGCGACGTTGGAGGAAGTGACCCAGTGGCTCGATTTGCGTTTCGCGGACGGCAGCCACCCGGTAAATCTCATCGAAGCCGTCGATCCGGTGACTTGTCACGATGCGCTCCTGCCGGAGCGGAACAAACTGTTAACCGAATGCCCCGGCTTTCCCTGCAATATCGGTTGGACGCCGCCACATCCGCCCCACTGGAAATCGGTCAACGGCCACAACCCCTCGGTCCTGCTCTATTACGGCGCGGACGCGCGCTGGGCCGCCGTGGAGGGCGAGCGGGTGCCCCGTCAGTTCATCGACTACACGAAATTCGATGGGGTCACCGAAACCGGCCCCGCGCCGAAGGAAATGCTCCCACGGTTGAGCGACTGGCGCGAGGAGTGGGTAACCGATGACGGCCAGCGCCGCTTGCGCGTAAGCTTCCGTGCCGACCGCGCATTTCTCTTGATGCCGCTGGTCTTTTGGGATCGGCCCGAGCTGAGAGGCCAGCTCCAAACCCGGCGGACGCGGGTGGTCTTTGCCTCGGTCGAGCCGGGCCTGAACGAGATGCTGACGAAATGACACGGCACCCACTGCTCATCGAAGACCTGCCCGCGCTGCGGCGCAAGCTGACCGGCGCCCGCGGCTCGCTGGCCGCCAAATGGGCGCACTTCCAGACCCTGGCCAAACATCAAAGTGCGACGTTGCCGCTCTACCCGGCCTTCGTGGGATTGGTGACCGACGACGACGAGAGCGTCCGCCGTTTTCGCGCGCTGCTCGAACACAAGATTGACGGCTGGCCGGCGCTGAACCGCACGGTGCACATGCAGTATCACGTCTGGTGCAGCATCATGGCATTCGCCCGCTGGGCCGTGGCGCTGGATTGGGTGGCCGATCATCCCGCAATGACCGGGTTCGACCTGGAGAAAGCTGCCGACACCTTCCTCGACGCCACCTACGGCCACGCTTATCCGGTGCTGACCGCGCGCGTGCCGGCTTCCGATAACCAGATCGCCTCGATGCTGCTCGCGGCGGCGCTGGTGGGACATTTGTTCGGCGTCAAACGCGCCACCGACCCGCGCGCCCGGCTGTTGCTCGACTACGCGCTCGATCGCGTTCACGAAGTCACCGACCATGCGGCTCCCTGGTTTGTCGGCGAAGGCTCCGGCTACCTGGAGGCGGTCAACATCCCGGTGATCGGTTGGTGGCTGACCACCTTGCGCTGGCTCGGCGTGCCGACCGACCCGGAGAAATGGCTCGGGTGTTTGCGGCTCGGTCGCGGCCTCATCAGTCCAGCGGGCCTGTCACTCGGCTGGGACCACTACGGATTGCAACGCGCGTTCGCGCTCTCGGGATTGGCGTTGCTGGCACGCGAGACCCACGATCCCGCCCCACTGGCGGTCATGGATCGGCTGAACCTGTGGCGCGGCATTGACCACGGCGCGTGGGGCGAAGACGCGCGGCTCTGGACCCTGGTCTATTGGCCCGACGACGCACCGGATTTCCCCGCGCGAGCGCTCACCCAGGCGGACACATTCCCCGGCTGGATGCACCCGCGCATCGGCGGCGCGCTCGATGAACCAGCGCGCGGCCTGCGCTTTTTCCAAGCGTGGGATCTTTGCAGTGGACGAGCCGCGTCCGTGGGCCGCGCCCAAGCGGATGCGAATGCCATCAGCCTCGAAGTCAATGGGTCGCCGCTGGTGCTGGACGGCGTGCCGCTCCCGCACTGCCAGCGGTTTGAATTCCGACCCGAAGTGATGTTCTCACCGGCCGAGGTCGAAGAACTGGAGCGCGGCTGCGTGTTGATGAGTCAGGTGCAGAGCCGCCCGATCACGGTCGCGGCCCTCGTTAAAGACCTCGCGTACGGCACGCTGGCCGGTTCCAACAGCCTGATCATCAACCGCGAACCCTGGTGGTTCCCCCGCCAGCCGATGGAAGGGCGGGGCACGCTGTGGTGCGCGTTACCAGGATTGAAGGCGGTCGCGGCTGAGTGCGCGTCTCATTACGCGCCGCGCTACCCCATCCACCGCGCCGAACGCCTGAGCGTGTGCGTCGATGCCTTGTACGTGTTGACGCTCGATCAAATTGAGGCTCGCACGCCCGTCGAGATTACCTGGCAGGCGTACACCCGCGCCGAGGCGCGGCGACTCGATGACCGCGTGGCCGTGACCACCCCCGAAGGCCCGCGACTCCAGATCGTGCCGGACGATCCGCGTCAGCTCACCGTCGAATCCGTCGAGGGTTTCCCGCGCGTCCCGGCGGTGAACGCCACCTGTGTCCAGTGGACGCGCCGGCTCGATCACGGCGTGCTGGCCACGCTCTTGTGGCCGGAAGACGATCATCGGCTCGGCCCACTCGACGACACCTGGGAAGGCGGGTTCAGAGCGGACCTTCAGGCGACTCCGAGCGCCCCCGTCGCTCGCGGGCCGCTCGATGACGTGACGGATGTGCTCGCGGCCGCCGAGGCGTCGCGCTGGCGCTGGTTGCGGTGCCGCAGCGTCGCCCCCAGGCAGTCCGATTATCTCCGCATCCTCATCCCGAACAGCGACGCCACGGTCTTCCTCAACGGCCAGCGCGTGCCGCCGCCGAGTGATCCCGCGCTGTTGCCGTGGCGACTGGCGCTCACCGCGGGCGAGCCGTTCGAGTTGCTCGTTTTGACGCGATCGGACCGGGGACGACTCCAGACCGACCCGGGCACGTTTTACCAAGCATCGGTATCGCTGACACCAACGGTCCGGTCAACTGACGACCACCGCTGGGTGATTCGCGCCGGACCCGTTGTCCACGAATGGCAGCGCGTGCCCGGCGGGCAGACCGACGCCGGTTGGGTGTTGCGCACCCAGGATCGGCGGCTCTTTCTGCTGAACGCCACGCACTTTCGGGCGGATGGCATCCCCCCGCTAAACAGCCAGCGGCCGGTCCATGCGCTTTGGGACAGACAGCAGTGGATCACACAATCGACGGAGCTTCCCAATCAAGATGCGCCAACTAACCCCGGCGGTCCGGCGGCAACGAGGCCACTCGGGCAACCGCCGGTCCCCTGCGCGCCGGCCCGGTCGCCCGGTCGCGCCGTGGCCGCCGCGCTGGTAGCGGATGACCAGGAACAACTGCGAACCGACCTCAAGCATGACGACTGGCGCGTGCGGATGGCGGCGGCCCAACGCCTCGGCGATCTCGGCGACCCGCGCGCCGCGCCGATGCTGCGCGAGGCATTGCGCGCGGAGTTGGCGTGCGGCGACTTGTACCCGCCCGTGCCCGATGCGCCCGCGTCCCAATCGTGGTTGGAAGCCATGATCGCCACGGGCCGTGAAGTCGGGGTGAACCGCTACCGCGTCGCCCAGTCGTGCCTGATCGCCTTGGGACAGTTGCGTGACCGCGAAGCCGTCGCGCTGGCGCGTGAGATTCTCCACGACGTGCGGCACTTTTACCCGCTGCATCATCGCGCCTGTCTGTTGCTGGGCGACCTCGGCGGCGCGGGGGACCTGCCACTGTTGGAGCGTTGGTCTCACCACTACGAGGTCAACACCCAAACCGTCGCGTGCCAGGCGCTGGCGCGCCTGCGAACGCAGCTTCATCCGAGCTAACGACGCCAACTACGACGGCCGGCGACTCGTTCCGCCGAGGTGTTTGCGGAACTCGGTGGCCGCCCGATTATCCGAATTGACTCGCAGGCGGTCGGGCATTCATTCTTGGTGCGGAAGGCACACCCTTGGCCATTTCGATCCACGAAATCGACACGCGCATCGTCGAGCATCCGCTGAAACAATCGCGGATCATCCTCTCGCCCGTGGGCACGCACGACCGGTCCCGCTTCCTGATCGTGACCATGTACGATCCGGACGGCGTGCGCGGCTACGGCGAAGCGGCCACGACGCCGCAGTGGAGCGGCGAGACCGCAGAGACCGCGCAGTGGGTTATCGAGAATCTGTTCGCGCCGCGCCTGGTCGGCAACGGCGCCTACCGCACGGCTGACGAAGCCGTCCCCGCCATTGAAAAACTATTGCCCTACCGGCTCGCGCTGGTTGAACAGCCCACCCATCGTGACCGAATCCGGCAATTGGCCGAAGTGCGTCGGCGGATCAAGGTGCCGGTCATGGCTGATGAAGCGGTGTTCACGCCCGACCAGTTGACCGAAGCGCTTGATTGCGATGCGTTCGACGTGCTCGCCGTCTACCCCGGCAAGAACGGCGGCGTGACGACGTGCATGGAGATGGCGCAAACCGCCCAGCGTGCCGGCAAGAAATGCGCCATCGGCAGCAACTTGGAATCCGATCTCGGCCAGGCCGCCATGGCCGCGATCGCTGCTGGTCTGAAGGCGTTTCCGGTTGAGGAAATCCCCTGTGACTTCCAAGCCGCGCTCTTCTATCATCAAAGTTCCATCAAACAGCCGATGAAACTTAAGAATGGTCGCGCGGCAGTACCGTTCGGGAGTGGGTTCGGAGTCGAGCCGGTCGGATGAAACCGAACTTTCCTATCATCGATGCCCACGCCATGCTCGGCGAGGAATACCATCTCCGGCTCAGCGTGGACGAATTGTTGCGTCGCATGGACGCGCATGGTGTCGAAACGGCAATCGCTCGTTCCATGGGCGCGGAGTTGGCAGTCTTCAACGCCGACGGCAATACCCGACTGCTGAAAGCACATCGACGGATCCGCACGATGGTTTCCACGAATCCATGGTACGGCGCGAAGGCGCTGGAGGAATTGAAGCGCTGCCGGGACCTCGGCGCGGTCGGACTGTTTCTGCACCCTTCCCGACAGGGATTCATGCCGACGGACGATCACGTGCGAGCGTTGCTGGATTTCGCGCAGGATGCGCGGTGGCCGGTCATGTTCCACACCGGGTCGTACGTGCAGTCCGACATCCTCGCGGTGGGCGAGGTCGCTCGGAAGTATCCGCAGCTTGACTTCATCGCCGGCTTCGGCGGGTTCACCGACATGTGGTTTGAGTTGCCGGGCGTGATGGACGATGTCGCGAACCTCATTCTCGACACGTCCATGATGTGGGACGACGCGATCAAACAGATCATCGAGAAACACGAAGATCGTGTTGTTTGGGGGAGCGCGGAACCGCGTAACCGGTATGCCGTGGCGCTGAAATCCATCGGGCGCTTGGAGTTGAGCGAGACAGAATCGCGCGCGGTGATGCGCGAGAACGCATCCCGTATCTTCGGTGTCAAATGAAGCCTACCAAGCCGCATGTACCGCAGCCGTCCCGGCGGCGAGTTCTGCCGGCGTCCCGCCGCCAGAGCGCCGCACCGAGACGGTGCGTGAACTCGCAGCCGAGGACGGCTGCGGTACGCCAATCCGAACATGAGAATCGTCGATTTCCACACGCACTTGCAGACCCATTGGTTCAACCAACCGCTGCTGACCGAGACGGAGTTTATTGCCGGGTTGGATCGGTTCGGCGTGGATGTCGCTTGCATCTTCACGATGATGGGGTTCTACGGGAACTGTCCCGCCGAGAACGACAAGCTCGCCGCCTACGCGCGTAAGCATCCCACGCGACTGATTCCCTTCACGACCGTTGACGCCAAGCTCGGCAAGCCCGCGGTTGAAGAACTGGAGCGCTGTTTGTCAACCGGCCTGTTCCGCGGCGTGAAGTTTCACAACTGGCTCCAAGCGTTCGCGCCGTCGATGGCGCGGGAGACGATGATTGAGATTCTCCGCTGCGCCGCACGGCATCGGGCGCCGGTGCTGTTCCACGACGGCACCCCACCGTACGCGACGACGTTTCAGATCGCCGCGCTGGCCCGCTGGGTGCCGGAGGCGACCGTCGTGCTCGGCCACGGCGGACTCGCCGACTACGTGTATGCGGCCGGGCAACTCCTGCGCGATCTGCCCAACCTGTACGTCTGTTTCTGCGGTCCGAAAGCCGGCGACCTGCCATACCTCGTTGAAATGGCTGGGGCGGACAAGGTGATGTTCGGTTCTGATTTCGGATTCTCTGACTGGAAAATCCTAGCCGAGTTTCTCGACAACGTGCGCGCGAGCGGCCTGCCGGCGCCGGTGCTGGAAAAGATTCTCTGGGGGAATGCCCACCGCCTGTTGCATCTGGACGCCCGTCCGCTAAAGTAGGACAGACATCTTGCCTGTCTCTCTCTTGCGATTCGGAGTGGACAGGCAAGATGCCTGTCCTACTTTGAGCATTTTTTGAAGGAGATTCAGCAGTTTCGACACGCGAAACGCGTCGCGGTGGGAAACCGTTTCAGCCATTTTGTTCGGACAGCCTTATGAGAATCGTTTCCGTCATCTTCGTGTTCTTCGTGTCATTCGTGGCCCCTCTCCGCGCCGAAACCAAACTCCACGCCCCGCAAGCGCGTTTGCCGCTCATGAAAACGGCACCGACCATCGACGGCACGGTCAACGATGATGAATGGGCCGGCGCGGCGCGCATGGAACGGTTTGCCGGCGCCGACGGCCTTCTCTCGCCGCAAGAAGCATCGTTCTGGGTGGGGTGCGATGGGAAGGAATTGTTCATCGCCGTCGTCAGTGAAACGCCGCCCGGCGGCAAACTGCTCGCCCGCGTCCCGCCGCTGGCGGAAAGTGGCAACGCGCGGACGTGGGAGGATGATTCGGTGGAACTGGTGCTTGACCCGCTCCACACGGACACTTCGGGCCGACGCCGGCTCTATCACGCCAACCTCAATTCCCTCGGCGCGATCAACGACCGGGCGTACGTGCCGGGCGGCGGCGGCGAAGCGTGGCGCGGCAACTGGCGCACCGCGAGCAAAGTGATCGGCGACCGTTGGCACTTCGAAATCGCCCTGCCGCTCGCCGACATGAAGGTGACACAAGCCGATCTCGCCAACCCGTTCGGCATCCGCGTCGTCCGCAACTGGCAACAGCGCGGCGCCGGCCCGGCCCAAACCGAATGGTCACCGCTCGGCGGCGCGTATCTCAGTCCGGACACCATCCCGCTCGTCGTGTGGGACGCACAAGCACCGGTTGTGCAGGTTCTGCAATTGCGCAACCCCGATAAACTCGCCTTCCACACGCGCATCGCCATTCGCAATCCGCGCGCCGAGCCGTTGGAGGTAAGAACGGCCGTGAACGTTGTCCCCAAGAACAGCGCCCACACAGCCTTCGAGAAGGTTGGAAGGATTCCCGCCGGCGAGACAACCGTCCTCGACGTGCCGGCCATCGGCTTTCCAAACGAAGAACTCCGCTGCGCAACCCAGGTCACCTCGCCCGAGGGCGCGACCGTCTATTTTTTCCGCGATTTCACGATGAAGCTCGAACGCCCCGACCCGCTCTGGGTGCTCGACGCCGACGCCGCCAAGAAGGTGGACGTCAAGTTCGCGTACTTTCCATACCACGATACGATCAAAGCAGTCGTGAACGTCAGCGGGCTGGAACAACGGGAACAGGTCACCGGCGCAAAGTTGAGCGTCCGTGAGAGGTTCGTAGTCCCGCCTTCAGGCGGTCCGAACACCGCGCCGACTAAAGTCGGTACTACGAACGGGAAAACTATCGCCACCACACGGTTGCCGGAACTCGAGAATTTCACCGGCCAACTCGAATGGAAAATCCCGGCGCTGCCGGAGGGCCAGTACGAATTTGTTGTCGAGTTGGCAGGCGTGAACGTCCAACCGCTCGTTACCGAATTCGCCCGGCATGTGTTGCCATGGGAGCACAACACGTTTGGCAAATCGGACGTGATCGTCGAGCCGTTCGAGCCGATTCGCATCGAGCGCGTTCGTAGTACCGACTTTAGTCGGAATTCGAGTGGGAAGGCGACAGAGCCGACTAAAGTCGGTACTACCAACCCACGCACTGTACTGCATACCATCCTCCGCACGCATACGCTCAACAACCTCGGCCTCTGGGATCAGGTCGAAAGTCTGGGACAGCCGCTGCTGAAAGCCCCGATGCGGCTCGAAGTCAACGGAGCGGCCGTTGCCGGCAAGAAGCTGCGGTTCATCGAGAAGCGGCCGACGCGCGTCGTCACCGAGGCCCGTTGCTCGGCCGGTACGACACGCACGGAGTGGGATTACGACGGCATGATGAAATGGACGCTCGAACTCCGGCCGTCGAAGGAAGCGATCAATTCGATGACGCTCGTCATTCCACTCGATGACCGGTTGATGCCGTTGTTCCACGCCGTCACCGACGGCTTGCGCTTCAACTACGCGGGCGTGACCCCGGCCGGCACGGGCCGCGTCTGGGACGGGAGCAAGGCAGCACGCAACTCGATCGTCGGCTCGTACGTGCCCTACATCTGGCTCGGTGCCGAAGAGCGCGGCTTCGCGGTCTTTGGCGAGAACGACCGAGGCTGGGTGCGTGATCCCAAAGTTCCCTGCCAGGAACTCGTCCGCAACGGCGACACGCTTGAACTGCGACTCAACCTCATCTCCACGCCGGTGGTCATCGACCAACCACGTCGCATCGTCATCGGGTTCCAAGCGACGCCGACCAAGCCGATGCCGGTGGACTGGCGAAGTTGGAACGTGAACCTCGACCACATTCCCGAGACCCGCGCGCTCTCCGCCCGCGGTGCGGCGTTCCTCGGATGCTGCATGCAGTGGGGTGGATTGACCGGCTACGACGACATCTATCCGCGCGACGAGGATTTCCGGTTGTATGAAAAGTTCGCCGAGATGCGCCGCACGGGAAACGCGGACTGGAAGTACATGGAGAAATTCGTCGCCGAGACCAAGCTGCCCAACGAAGCGGAACGGGAAAGTTTCCGCGGCAATCTCCAGTGCGGCTTCCACGTGTGCTCGACCAAGCCGCGCAACGTCATGGTCTATACCAACCCGCGCGGCATGCGCCACGATACGCGCGAGGGTCAGACATTTCTTGACGAGTGGCACGTCGAAGCGTTCCTGTCGCGCAAGTCCAGCTATGGCGGCGGCTCGACCTACGGCGCGAACCCCGTCGAGAGTTTCCGCGACTTCTCGCTCTGGTATTACCGCAAGATGCTCGAGACGTTCGTGGACGCCATCAATTGGGACAACACGTACTTGAAAGCCTGCTTCGACACCGTCGGCACGGACGCGTATGAGTTGTCGCCCGGCACGATCCAGCCATCGGTGGGGCTTTGGAACATGCGCGAACTGATTCGTCGCACCGCCGTGCTCTTTCACGAGCTGAAGAAGCGCCCGATGGAACATGCCGCACAACACCAACACCAGCATCGCCCCGATCCTGTCCTTCGCACAGATGCACGTCACCTGGGAAGACCGGCAGGGTGATTCGGATTTTCAGGACCGATTCAGCCGCGATTACATCCGCGCCGAAAGCATCGGCCGCCAGCACGGCAGCGTCCCGTGCGTGATTCCACTCGTGCAAGGTCCGGACGAAAAGAAAAACGAGTGGGCCAGACGCACCTTTGCGGGCGTCGCCTTGACCCACGAACTCAAGTCCGTCCTCAACGACGATCCGTACCGGGGTTGTTTCCTCAAGTTGCTCCAATTCGGCTACGGCAAGCCCGACGTGCGCGTCTTCAATTACTGGCAGCCCGAGAATCCCGTCCGCGTTGACGGCACGGACGCGACCACTCTCGTCGTGAGTAAGCCCGGTAGCGCGATGATTGTCGTGTGCGACTACGCCAACGGCGGAAGCCCGACGTTGTACGTGGACACAAAGGCTCTCGGCCTGAAAGCCGACTTCGCCGCCAAGGACGCCGAGACCGGCGAGGCCCTGCCGGTTGCCGAGGGGAAGGTGACATTCGCGCTGAAGACGCATGATTTCAGGATGGTGGTGCTGGAGTAGTATGCCGTACGCCGATCCCAAGTCACTGTCACTGGAACGCGCCGGCAATCGGCTGACCGTGCGCAGTCCGTTTTGGTCGGTCACGCACGACCTCGACCGGGGCGGTGTGCCGGCGGACATCCGTTTTGTTCACGGTTTGCCGGGCAACATTCTGCGCGAACCGATCGCGCCCGCCACGGGGCGCACGCCGGTTCGCATTGGTCGGCAGGCGGACGGGGTCGAGCTACGCTTCACGCACGCGACGTATCGTTACACGCCGTATTGGGTACGGTGGGAGGGGCGGCGAGTCACGTCGTGGCACGCCCGCTTCGACAACCGTTTCACGCATTGGGGCGCGGCGCACGATCCAGAAACCAAACCCGGCCGCATCCATCATTTGTTCGGACCCCATTACGACCAAGTGGACGACGCCGTGCCGAGCAAGCCGGGTACGTTCTTTCGCGACCCACGGACGGCGGGCTGGATGAATCTCTTTCGGCTGGGCGGTGAAGGAATTTCGATTTCACCGACCGGCGGCTTGAGCGGCTGGGGTGCCTGTCGTATGGAGCGCGACCGCCGGGGCACATCGCTGCAATGCGATGCCCGGTCGGGCCGCGGTTCGTTCGCGGCGTACATCACACTGGCGAACCTGCCGGCCGCGCGGCCGCCGCCGTTGCGGACGGTGATGGTTGGCAACCCGCCGTTTCCGACCGACGCTCTCCTGCGCGCGTGGGCGAAGAACGGCGTCCAGTTAATCGTGATCATGGAAGGCGCGAGTTGGGTGGGGAGCACGGACCATTACTGGCGGGTGGGCGATTATCCCTGCTACCACGACCGACTCGACATGCGCGATCTCGACCGGCTGATTCGGTCGGCGCACCGGTTCGGGATGCGGATCATTCCGTACACCTGCCCGACGTACTTGCATCCCGAGGTGCCGATCTTCCACCGTCGCGTCCGTGAATGGCATCAGGCTTCCGTGCCGGGCGGGCAGGTGATTTATCATCCGGCCGGCAAGTCAGCCGGCGGCTGCTACGGCGCGTTGATGTGCGCGGACTCGGCGTCCTGGCGCGATTATTACTTCCGCCACGTCAAAACGCTGTTGACCAGGCATGACTTCGACGGCCTCTATCTCGACAACGTCTGGAAAGCACCCTGTCACAACCCCGCGCATCTGCCCGGCCGTCACGGCGGACTCGATGGATTGTGGGAAGTGGTGGGCCGGGTGCGCCACTGGCTCGGACCGGACCGGCTGATGGTGATTCACAACGGCGAGTTCCTGTTCCAAGCGACCTCGAACAACTTTGCCGACATGATCGTGACGCTGGAAGGCATTCCGTTGATGAAGAATTACCGGTACGACTTCAATGCGATCGCGCGTTGCGTCCGGGCATTCCCAGCCTGCCGGGTGTCCATTGTCCCGCGCTCGATCTGGTATCGCGTGCCGCCGCCGCTGCCGAAACGGCTCGGCCTGCAGGACGGCATCGCCAAGGCGCTGCTGCTCGGCACCGTGCCCTACAGCTACGCGATGTGGGAAACGCGGTGGGGTTACAAGGATCATCAGGAATGTTTGCGCGATCCACGCGGCATCTACGCCGTGTTCCGCAAACTGAAGTCGCTGCGCCTCGATGGGCTGGGGTTTGACGACGGCGTGCAGGCTCGGCCGCGCGGCGTCGGCGCGGCGTGCTGGCGCGGCGATGGCCGGCAGGTGGTGGTGCTGTCCAATATCAGCGGTCGCCCGCAGCGCAACATCCGCTGGCAATACGGCGGCCAGCGGGGTAACATTTCTTTGCTCGGAGTCGACGAGTTCCGATTCATCGAGCGCGGAAAGGTCAAGAAGGCATGATCAGCTCACCATTACTGAAGCAATTTGCCGGCTATATCAACGGGCGCTGGGCGCCCGCCGATTCGGGCAAAACCACCGCCGTCTTCAACCGGGCCACGGGCGAAAAGTTGGCCGACGTGCCCGAGATGGGCGAAGCCGAAGCCGTCCGCGCCGTCGAGGCAAGCGCCGCCGCCATGCGCGACACGCCGTCGCTCGATCAACGCCGGCAGTGGCTCACACAAATCGCCGAGCGGTTGCTCGCCCAGAAAAAGGAGCTCGGCCGCATCCTCACCCAGGAACACGGCAAACCCTTGAAGGAAGGCATCGGCGAGGTCGAGTACGCGGCGGGGTTCTTTCGGTTCGCCGCCAATCACATCGACGTGCTCCAGCCGTATCCGCTGAAAGAAAAAGTCCGCGGCTGCCAGTGGACGGTGCATCATCGGCCCGCGGGCGTGGCGGGATTGATCACGCCCTGGAATTTTCCGATGGCGTTGCTGGCGAAGAAACTTTCCGCCGCGCTGGCGACGGGTTGCGCCTCGGTCACCAAACCGGCGGGGCTGACGCCGTTGACGTCGATTGCGTTCTGGTCGTTGATCGAGGACATCGGTTTGCCGCCCGGCATGGCCAACCTGGTCATCGGCAAGTCGGGGCCGATCGGCAAGGTGTTGTGTTCCCACCCGGACGTGCGACTGATCAGTTTCACCGGCTCGACGGAAGTCGGCCAACTCCTGATGCAGCAGGTGGCCCCGCATGTGAAACGGCTGGCGCTCGAGCTCGGCGGCAACGCGCCGTTCATCGTGTTCGAGGACGCCGATTTGCCGGCGGCGGCGGACGCGTTGATCGCCAGCAAGTTTCGCGCGGGCGGCCAAACCTGCGTCTGCGCCAACCGGGTGTACGTCCACCGCGGTGTGTTGGACAAGTTCGTGCCGCTGGTGGTCGAGCGCACCCAGAAACTGAAGGTCGGCAATGGTCTCGCGCCCGAGACCGACATCGGCCCGCTGATCAACCGCGATGCGTTCGACAAGGTCGCCAGCCACGTGCGCGACGCGCTGGCGAAAGGCGCGAAACGGCTCGCGGGCGATGATCCGCCCCGGCCCGCGCAGGATTGGGCGGCGTTTTATCCGCCGACGGTTCTGGTCGGAATGAAACCGGACATGTTGGTTTGCCGGGAGGAAACCTTCGGGCCGGTCGTGGCGATCACGACATTTGAGGACGAGGCGGAGTTGGTTCGCGCCGCCAACTCCACGCCGTTTGGTTTGGCTGCGTACGTTTGCACGCGCGACCCGCAACGCGCCGAGCGCGTGATTCCGCGACTGCAATTTGGTCACATCGGGCTGAACACCGGCACGGGACCGGCCCCGGAGGCTCCGTTTGGCGGGATGAAGATGTCCGGCTTCGGCCGCGAGGGCGGCCAAGAGGGGCTGCTGGAGTTTTGTGAACTTCAGACCGTAGCAGCGGCATGAACGACGGCACCAAAGTACGTAGCGCGGCCGTCCCGGCTGCGAGTTCCCGCACCGTCCCGGTGCCGGAACAAATCGCAGCCCAGCGGCGAGACGCCGCAGCAACTCGCAGCCGGGACGGCCGCGGTACGCCAATTCCGCATGGGAACCATGGTTAAATCGCGTATCCTCCTCCTGAATCCCAACTGCCTCGACGTGCTGGATTCGCATCGGACGTGGATCAAATCGCTGGGCGTCAACCTGGTCGCCGACGACTCGTTCCGGTTGCTCCGGCCTGAGCAATTGGACGAGGTGCTCGACGGCGCCGCCGCGTTGATCCTGCCGGCCAACTTGCGCACGCAGCCGGACGCCGCACGCATGGCGCGGCACGAATCGCTGCAGGTGCTCTCGATCGCCGCCAGCGGATTCGATTGGCTCGACGTGGATGCGGCGACGCGCAACGGCATCGTCGTCACCTACGCGCCCGTGCCGGAAGGCGCGGAAGCCGTGGCCGACCTCGCGTTTGGACTGATGCTTAGTGTCGCCCGGCAGATTCCGCACTACGACCAGCAACAGCGCCGCGGCAATCACGAGCGCGGCATGGGCGTGACCGTCTGGCGCAAGACGCTGGGCATCGTCGGCCTCGGCAATATCGGCCGGGCCGTCGCTCGCCGCGCGCGCGGATTCGACATGCGGATTCTCGCCACCGATCCGTACCCCGACTCGAAGTTTGTGAAAGAATTCGGCGTCGAGATCGTCTCTCTGGAAAAACTCCTGCGCGAATCCGATTTCATCTCGCTGCACGTCCGCTTGAACGACGAGACGCGGGAGATGATCGGCGCGAAGGAGCTGGCGCTGTGCAAGCCGTCGGCATTCTTGATCAACTCTGCCCGGCAGGAACTCGTGGACGAAGCCGCGCTCACCGACGCGCTACTAAACCACCGACTGGCCGGCGCCGGGTTGGACGACCCTCTGAAAGACCCGCGCAGCCCGCTGCTGAAACTGCCGAACGTCGTCACCACACCACACCTTGGCAACCGCGCCATCGAGGGCGTGTATGCCGTGTTCCGTTGCGCCGTCGAGAACGCGGTGGCCGTGCTCCGCGGCGAGCGTCCGCAGTACGTGTTGAATCCCAAAGTGTACGAGCAGGCGAATTTGCGAGTCCGCAAAGTAGGACAGGCATCCTGCCTGTCTTCCGCACCGAAAATGGACAGGCAGGATGCCTGTCCTACTTTCTTGCCATTCGATCCCAGTGAGCCGGTCCAAATTTCCACCCGCCACCTCCCCCACTGGCAGCAGCCGGGGCGAACCTACTTTGTGACGTTTCGGTTGGCGGATTCATTGCCGCAGGACAGAGTGCGCGAATGGGAGGCGGAGCGAGATCAGTGGTTGAAGTCCAACCCCGAGCCGCGCTCCGCCGAGGTACTGGCCGACTATCACCGGCGGTTTACACAAAAGTTCCACGACTGGCTGGACCAAGGGAGCGGCTCATGTTGGCTGCGCGAACCGCCGATCTCGCAGATCATGGAGGATGCGTTGCGGTTCTTCGACGGCGAACGCTATCGGTTGGACGACCACGTCGTGATGCCCAATCACGTGCATGTGTTGGTGACGACGAAAGCCGATCACACGTTGTCGCAGATTCTGCACTCTTGGAGGTCATACTCCGCGAACCAAATCAACAAGCAACTGGGCCGCACCGGGAGAGTGTGGCAGGACGAATCGTTCGACCACGTCGTTCGCAGTGAGGCGCAGTTGGAGAAGTTTCGGCGATACATCGGCGAGCATCCGCACAAGGCTCGACTCAACGCACATGAATATCGACTTGGGAAGACAAAGTAGGACAGGCATCCTGCCTGTCCTCCGCTTCGGCTGCCCGAATGAGACAGGCAAGATGCCTGTCCTACTTTGGAGGCCCGAAGACAGGCAGGATGCCTGTCCTACTTTGCGGACCGGAGGGCGCGCGTGATGAAAGCGCTCACCTCTCAGACCTTGCGCGGGCTTTGGTCGGCCGTGCCGAATCCGTGGAACAAGCGCGGCGGGCTCGATACCGGCGTCCTCCAGCGCAATTGCGAACGCCTCGCCGCGGCGCGCGTGGACGGCATTTATACGACCGACAGTGATGGCGAGTTCTACGCGATCGAACTCGACGAATTCCGTCAGTTGGCCAAGGCGTTTGGCAAGGCGATGGAGCGCGCGGGCGTTGACGCCGCGATGGGAGTGACGTGGTGCAACACGCAGGGCATCATCGATCGCATCAAGGCCGCCTGCGATGCCGGCATTCCGAACGTGCACGTGGCGTTTCCGTTTTTCATGCCGCTCGCCAAGCCGGACGTGGACCGTTTTTGGGAAGACCTGGCCAAAGCTGTGCCAGCCGCGCGCTGGATTCACTATGCACATCCCCGCTGTGGTCCGCCGCTGACGGGCGCGGATTACGCCCGGCTGGTGAAGCAGTTTCCCAAACAGTTCATCGGTACGAAGCTCGGCACAATGCAGATCATGGAGTTGACCGAGATTTTGACACGCGCTCCGCAATTGGCACATTTTGCGGTCGATCCTTTCTTGGCGCCCGCAGTGATGCTCGGCGCGAAAGGCTGCTACAGCTATTGGGTCAACACGCTCCCGCGCTGGCATCGGCGGTACGTGGATGCGTGCCTGCGCGGCGATTGGGAGATGGCGACCGCGTGCCACAAGAAACTCATCGAGTGGGAATTGACCTACGTCCAACTGATTCGCAACGTCGGCCACCTGCACGGCATCATCGGCAAAACACGCGGGCGCTTGAGCGGGTTTCTGGAGGACACGGGCCTGACACGCGCACCGTATTATCCCGTGTCGCGCGAATTGCAGGACCAACTGAAGGCGGCGTTCAAACGTTACTGGGCCACCGAGATTGCGGAGGAACAATGCACCGAATAACGATCACCAACATCGATTGTGTGCCCGTGCAAGCGCCGGGACGAACGCTGGTGCCGGTCATTGTTGAGACCGATGCCGGCCTGGTCGGCGTCGGCGAAGCCGGGCTGCAACGCCGTTGGAAGGCAATCCAGGGCGCGATCGAGCACATGAAGAAATGGCTCATCGGCGAAGACGCGTCGCGCATCGAGCATCTTTGGCAACGCATGTTCCGCGGCGGCTTTTATCCTGGCGACAGGGTCATCGGTTCGGCCATCTCCGGTATCGACATGGCACTGTGGGACATCAAAGGCCAGGCGCTCGGCGCGCCCGTCTTCGAACTGCTCGGCGGACGCTGCCGGGACTACGTTCAATGCTTTCTCACACCCGGCTATCTCGCGTCGCCGACCGACACCAAGACGCAGGATTGTTGCAAACAGATGACGTCGGGCGTGGACAATCCTGAGATCGCTGCGACGGTCGCCAAGACCTGCCTCGCGAACGGTCACAAGTTCTTCCGGCTCGGCCCGAACATGGACGGCGCGGCCTACGAACCGCGCGAGGCCGCGCGTCGGCTGTTGGAAAACTTGCGCGCCGCACGGGAAGCGGTGGGGAACAAGATGGAACTGATGGTGGACCTGCACGGCCGGCTCGATCCGGCGGACGCGATCTGGTTCTGCCGGGAGGCCGAACCGTTGAACCTGTACGTCGTCGAAGACCCGATTCGCTCCGAACACATGCACGGCTACCGGCATCTCCGCCAGCAAATCAACGTCCCGCTCGCTGCCGGGGAGCAATGGGCGCATAAGTGGGAATTCCGGCAGGCGATTGAGGAGGAGTTGGTGGATTTCGTTCGACCCGATCTTTGCATCTGCGGTGGACTAACCGAAGGCAAGAAGATCGCCGCGATGGCGGAGACGCACATGATTCGCATCCTGCCGCACAACCCACTCGGCCCGATCTGCACCGCCGCGTCGTTACATCTCGGTCTCGCGTGCAGCAATGCCGGCCCCCAAGAGGTCGTCTTCCCGCCGGCGACGATGCTGCCGGATGTATTCGAGTGCGCGTTCAAGCTGGACGGCACGCGCCTCACTGTTCCGGCCGCGCCCGGCTTGGGCGTGAAATTCAACCGCGACGCCGCCCGTCAGTATCCGGCCGACATGACCGAGCCGCCGCACTTCCGGCGCGAGGACGGGACTTACACCAACTATTGATCAGGATCGCCGAACGACGTCGACGGGCAAGGCATTCGGTGGGGGGCGATGCCGGGTTCGACCGCCGGAATCGTGCGGTTAAGAAAACGGCTGGATTCGCGGGCCAGCTTTCGCGATACTGACCGCCCGCAAGGAAGCCGCAAGCTGTTGATGTCGGCTCGCGGCAGTCAGATCAAGCACCGCATGTCCACACGTTTCTTCACCAACGAAGGCGAGAACACCCTGCTAAAAAAGTTTGCGGGAGTGTTCGCTCACAATCCGGATATCGAGCAGTTTGATGCGCTCGTTGGTTATTTGCGGTCTTCCGGCTATTTCGCACTCCGTCCGCATTTGGAAAAAGTTCCGCACATCCGCATCATCGTGGGCATTGATGTGGATGACCAACTGGCACGGCATCATCGCAAGGGATTACTGTTGCTGGGCGACACTGACAAGACTTTGGCCTACGTCCGGGCAAAACTCTCGGAGGATGTGCAAAGTGCGCCCTATCGCAAGGACGTTGAGGACGGTATTCGCCAGTTCGTCGCTGACGTGGCGGCGCGACGCGTGGAGATCAAGGCGCACTCGACCAAGAAACTTCACGCCAAACTCTACGTCTTTCTCCCGCATGGCTTCTGCGAACACAAGACGGGCGCGGTCATCACTGGTTCGTCCAACCTCACCGCCGCCGGGCTGGGCGTCGAGGATGCGGCGACCAATTACGAATTCAATGTCCTGCTCACGGATTATCCTGAAGTGAAGTTTGCCGCCGACGAATTCGAGAAACTGTGGGGTGAGTGCGTCTCCTTCCTCCCGGAAATGGTCACAGGCGTTGTGCGCGAGAGCTACCTGCGTGATGACCTCACGCCCTTTGAACTCTACATCAAGTTCCTCGCGGAATACTTCGGCCCGGCCATTGACTACGATCCCAACTCCGACCGCGACTTGCCCAAAGGCAGAAAGGCTTTGAGCTACCAAGCCGACGCGGTGAATGACGGATGGCTCAAGCTCCAAAAGCATGGCGGCTTCTTCCTCGCCGACGTGGTGGGCCTGGGCAAAACCATTGTCGGCACGCGCATCGCCAGAAAGTTTTACTATTACAACGACTATCCCACGCACCGCTCGCGCATCCTCGTTGTCACGCCGCCGGCGTTGCGGGAAAATTGGGAGACGGAGATGGAACTCTTCGGCCTCGATGACGCCGTGAAAGTCATCCACAACGGTAGCCTTCACAAAATCCGCGACCCGGAAAGATACGACCTCATCATCGTTGACGAAGCGCACAAGTTCCGCAACGACACCGCCGATGGGTACGATCTACTCCAGAAGCTAACCGGCACACCAGATTCGCACGCTCAACGTCCGCACCGAGGCTGAATTGACAGACTTTGCCAGCCTGCCGGTCACTCCGCTGTCGCAGAAAGGTTTCCCGTGGCGACTCGAATCCCCGGTCACGCTCGGCTTGCTGGAGAAGATGAAGAAGGCCGGCAAGCCTCTCGGCAAATATGCTAACGGGAAAATCTATCGGGGAGTAGTGAGTGGCTTGAATGAGGCATTCGTCATAGACGGAGCAACTCGAAGGGCGCTCATAGCGGAGTCACCGAAAGCGGCTGAAATCATCAAGCCCTATTTGGGCGGTAAGCACATCCGCAAATGGGTATGCGAACGCCCTGACCAATGGATGCTCTACCTGCCGCACGGAGTTATCACCAAAGGGTTGGACTCTGTGATCGAACACCTCCGCCCGTACCGAAAACAGCTTGAGGAACGCGCCACCGAGCAGGCGTGGTACGAGTTGCAGCAACCGCAGGAGAAATTCACTGAAGCATACGCTGCCGAGAAACTGGTGTTTCCTGACATCTCATCTGAAGTGCGATTCGCCTACGATCCAACTGGTGCATACCCCACCAACACAGCCTACGGAATTCCATCGAAGGACTTTTTTCTATTGGGTGTTCTCAACTCCACTGCGGTCGAGTTCTTTTACACGCACTTAAGCTGCCAAATTCGTGGCGGCTATCTTCGATTTATCTATCAGTACGTCGAACAAATCCCAATCCCGGAAGCGTCGGCGGGGGAGCGGGCGGCGGTGGCGGGGCTGGTGGAGCGAGTGTTGGCGGCGAGCCGGCGCGGGAGGGCCGATCCGCCTTCGCTCTCCGCGAGCTACGGCGAGACACGTCCGCCTTCGCGCGGCGCTACGGCGGACAAGTCCGCAGCCGCTGTCGCGGCGCTGGAGCAAGAGATCGACGCCCGCGTCTATCGCCTCTACGGCCTGACCAAAGACGAAATCAAGCTGGTAGAAGATGGCGTGCGGCGGTGAACGGAGCACAGGCGCGGAGGTTGTCCGCGCCCGTGCAATGCACTCGCCTAGTGCTTGCGATCGCGTGGCGGACACGGATCGTTTCCGTAGCTGTCCCGGTCGCGGATCTTGTTGTCGCGACCGTGAATCACCACGTCTGACTTCTCGTGCCGCGCGATTCGTGTGGCATCACGAATGGCCCGTTGCTGCGTGGGTTGGATCGAAGACGCGCGGCTGTTGCCGGCACCCACGACCACCCACTGGCCGGCCCGCGGCACGACGTGTTGGTTTTTCCCCATGGTCAACACCTCCTTTCCGAGCTTTAGACCATGGTTGACTCCATACCACAGCGTGGTGTAATTTCAACCACGGTCGAGAGGAAATGCGACAACCGCGAGCGCGGCGGGATACAAATAGCGCAGGAGGTTGCGATGAGCTTTGGCGAACGCGTGAAGGAGTTGCGCATCACGCAGAAAAGGACGTTGCGGCAGTTCTGCCTGGACCACGGGCATGACCCGAGCAATTGGAGCAAGATCGAGCGCGGAATCAATCCGCCGCCCTACGACGACAAAACCGTGGAGCGTTGGGCGCGGCAGTTGGGTTTGAAAGCCGGCACGGAGGACTGGCAGGACTTCATGGATCAAGCGGCGGTGGCGCGGGGCGAACTTCCCAAGGCGGTGTTGGGCGACGAGGAATTGCTGAGGAAGTTGCCGGTATTCTTTCGGTCAATCAGGGGCGCCGAACTGACGGAAGAGCAATTGGACGATTTGATACAGAAAGTCAGGGAGGCTCATTCGCCTGGTGAACGGAAGCGTAAAGTATAGGGACAAAGCCGCCATCTGGCGGGCCGCCGATGAGTTCCGCGAGTCCTCTGACCTGCGCGGGCATGACATCCCGCCGATTGATGTCATCTACATTGCCGAAGTCATCCTGAAGCTCGATGTCGTCCCGCTGCCGGACCTCTTTGCCGACCAGAGAATTGACGCTGCGTTGTTGCCAGACGCGACCGGCGTTTACATCGACGAGGACACCTATATGTCGTGGGAGAAGGGTATCCGGTGGGTCGAACAACGCCTGCGGTTCTCATTCGCACACGAACTGGGACATTACGTGCTGCACCAGGAGGAAATCGCCGCGAAATGTTTTCGGACAATCGGCGAATTCAGACAATGGGCGGCTGCGCCATCCATCTACGGTAGCGCCGAGTATCAGGCCAACGAATTCGCAGGCCGGTTTCTCGTCCCGCGCGAGATTTTACTGAGCGAGTACGACCAAGCCTGCCAGAATCTCTCAAACGCTGAACCGGGTTGGCGCGCAATCGAGGGTGCGCGGGAATTTATCGCCAAGAAAGTCGCGCCGAGATTTGGGGTGAATTATCAAGTGATCGAAACCCGTTTCGACCACGAAACCATTTGGACTGCCGAGTGATCATAGACGTTTACTCATGCCACCAATCACAGTTGTTGGAACAGGTGTCGCGACCCGGGCGGACGACCGTACGGCGGTGGTGGGGCTGGTGGAGTGGGCGTTGGCAGGGAAGCGGGCCGATCCGCAGGCAGACCTTTCGGCATTGAAACGGGAGATCGACGAGCGAGCCTAGCGACGCTACGGATCAACCGAGAACGCAACCAAAGCGCCGGCAGATCCTGTTCATTGCGCACATCCTTGGGTGGCGTGCGCTTGTTTCCAGCCGGTGGTCAGATCGGCGAGACGTTGCAGGCCGCGGGCCAGACTGAGCGGACCGGGCGCTCCGTCACCACGCCGCCCAAGATGCCCGCCCAATTGTCCAATCCAGCGCAGCGCCTCGCCCACCGTCGGCTCGCCCACCGCCACCGCCGCGCCGCGCGTCGCCACGGCCCGCAACACCCGCCATTCGGCTTGCTCCAGAATCTCACTCACCGCCGCGTCGGGACGTTCGCGCCCCAAGTGTGTCAGCATCAGGACGCGCCACGCCACCACCAGCTTGATCATCACGTACCGCTGCAACCGCGCCGCCGTTTCCAGTTGCGCCGCTTCCACCGCACAGCCGCTCTTGAGCACTTTGTGAAACACTTCAATGCCCCACCGCACGCAGTACCAACTGACTTTCTCCACCGCCTCGGCCAGACTGCTCACCGACACCGTGGTCAGCAGCCCCGACAGCGGCTGTCGGGGTCACGCCGCGCGGTGGATGTTCTTCGTGGGCTTCGAGCGCCCACAGCGACTGCGCGGGACGTCTCTTTTTCAACAGGGGCGCGCTCAAGCTGACCGCACAGTAGCGGATCGTCACGGTCGCGGTGCGCGCGGCCTGACCGGGCCGACGCGGCACGGCCACGTGGATCTGTCCGGCTTGCGGCGCGCGCGCCAGGTGCGCGAACAAGCGGTGTTCGTTTTGCTCCAAGCCGCGGTCGTGTTGCATCCGCACCAGCACCCCGACTCCGAGTCGGGGCGACGCGGCCAATTCAAACAACTCGTAGAGGTCGGCTTCGCGGTCGGCGAGGAACACCCAGCGTGTCGCGGGCGTCTGCGCGGCATGCTTCTGCAGCGCTTGATAGCTGCGCAGCCACTTGGCGCTTTCCTTGGCGGCGACCGGGCGGCGGTTGCGTTGGCGCGTGACGCCGAAGCTGGCCGGGTCGCGCGCCCAACACGGGGCGTCGAGGATGCCGAGCGGTTGACGTTGCGGGGTGAACGCCAGCAAGCTGTGCAGATGCAGGCCGAGAGTTTGGGTGGCGTTGTTGCCGATCGGGCCGAGGCCGGTGGTGGCGGGGCGGTGGCTGTAATTGAGGGTGGTGGTGTCATTGACCGCCAACGCGAGAGGGACGGAGGCGGCGCGTTGGAGGGTGCGGGCGGTGTGGACGGCGAGCAGATCGTGCGGCTGGACTTTGGGATTGTCGAGGAAGCGGTAGGCGGCACAGGTCTGGCCCCAGTCGCCGGTGGCGGTGGGGATGGAAGCGTGGGGCTGGTGAGCGAAGGCCGTCGCGAGTTGACCGAGGCGCTGGGACAAGCGCTGATCGCCGAGAGGTGCGTGGCTGAATTCGGTCATGATCGAAGCGTTAGAAATGTTGTGCATTCCGAGTTTATGTCACAAGTGCTTGCCAACCGGAATCTTAAAAACACCCAGCAAATGTGCGTAATGAACAGG
>Ga0247727_10004646_pt1 | contig 28885 bp, 29 predicted proteins | sample WisWelCaveWW1625_FD_202498 | JGI IMG/M metagenome (GOLD analysis project Ga0247727, IMG submission 202498) | Biofilm microbial communities from Wishing Well Cave, Virginia, United States - WW16-25 | ecosystem: Environmental > Aquatic > Deep subsurface > Groundwater > Cave microbial mat | place...
TATTTGTTTCATAGCTTCAGTTCTGAGCGCCTTTCAGGCTGAAGCTATGTTTATTGTAAATGATACGGTTAAACCTTCTCCATAGTCACCACCAGAGGTGGTGGATATATCGAGGGATTATATCATGAATAGACATTCTAGCCTTTATAAGCGTGTTCCTGCAGAAATCGGGCTAATTGATCTAGAGTATATACGTTTTTCTCAACTTTTAAGGCTAACTCCGTTAACTTTATTCGACTCAGTTTTTTTTTAACTTTGTACTGATTATTCGTTAAAAAAGTTGTCATTACAGTTACCGCTGTTCTTTTACAGGCATCATAAAATATGTGGTCTTTAATTATGAAATATAAATATGCTGCCGCAACATGATAAATTGTGCTTAATCTCTGCAAGCCAAAATATGAACCTTTCTTATTTGCATATTCAATCAGAAATTGAAGTCTATCATTGTGTTGAATATAATTTACACGTGAATATCTGGGTTTAGAAGCTAAAATAAACTTATTTATAGTAAGTATTTCGAGGTCAGTAAAATATCTCACATTTCTTCAAGATCTTTTAAGGTTTTAGAATATCTACGCATGTTGTAGACTAGCGAATCCTTAAGCTTCTGATCGATTAATTCATTTGAGACTATAGAGACTCCTATTTCATCTATTTCATTAAATTTTAAACTATAAGTTGTATGATCAAAAAAACCAGCCTGTAACTTTCCGTTTAAACTTGGAAAATACGAAACAGACGCGGTGCTTATAGAAGCTCTCTCAGGAGCATAAGTGGTTTCAAACATATATTAGTCAACTTTAACACTTTTACCAACGGTAAATTCTGTATAAGCCACTTCCTTGTTATCATTATAAATGATGAATTTGTACTGCCCCTGTTTAGAAAAATTAATACTAGCTGCTTGCAGAAGAATTCCTACTTTAGGTTTTGGGTCATTTCGATCAAAGCTGACTTTTACTGGCGGTATGTTCAGGGGTACTTCTTTCTTAACGTCATCGAGCAAACTGATATTAAACTCATCGTTAATATTTTTATCTAATAAAGTAAAGTTAGCTACTAAATATAGTTTAGCGTGCACACCCGGAAGCTTAGTAAAAAAAATTTTGTCAAAAACTCCAATGAAGCTCGCTTTATTTGACTGATCAATAATTACCTGCTCACACAAAAAAATGTAGTTAAGTTGGAATTTCATATTTTAATTATAGTAAATAACAACACAATTTATATGATTAGATGAGCCGACTGTCGGATTCAGACCGACGACCCCTGCCTGCCGGCAGGCGCTGTTTATCCACCTTCGCTCTTGAGCCGAGATGGGGATTTGAACCCCAGACCTGCTGTTTACAAAACAGCTGCTCTACCACTGAGCTATCTCGGCAACTATTGGCAAATGGCTATTTAGCTAATCGCCATTGGCTATCAGCCAACTTCAAGTGCGGGAAGAGGGAGTCGAACCCTCACAGTGTTGCCACCACAAGATTTTAAGTCTTGCGCGTCTGCCATTCCGCCACACCCGCTTGTTGCCATTCCCTGCCTGCCGGCAGGCAGGCACCACCACGGCTTGAACGCTCTCAAATTATATCAAATGGTGAAGCTTAAAGAAGAGGAGCTTGGGAGCCTTGAGATGACTGGATATTCAGATGTTTTAAACCTTTTGGTGTAACAATCCTTCCACGAGATGTTTTTTTAATAAAACCCAGCTGTAATAGGTACGGCTCAATAAACTCCTCTATGGTACGTTTGTCTTCTGACATTGACATTGAGATGGTATCGACTCCTACTGCCTGATTTTGGAATTTTACTGCAATAAGATTCAGGTACTTTATGTCTACGTTTCCGAGTCCACGTTCGTCTATCTCAAGCATCGTGAACAGTTTCTTAAGTACTTCTTCGTCAATTACGGTTTCCTTGTTTACCTCAAACAGGTCACGTGCGCGCTTTAAAATACGGTTTGCGATACGTGGCGTTCGGCGTGAACGCTTGGCTATCTCTTTTATTGCTTGCTCTTTGATAGGTAGGTGCAAAAGACTCGCTGAGCGTTTTACAATCTCTGTCATTTCATCTTCGGTATAGTAATCTAATCGTAGAATTAGACCAAAGCGGTCGCGAAGTGGTGCAGAAAGCAAAGCAAGCTTGGTAGTTGCCCCAACTATGGTTATTTTCGGCACATTCAGCCTCACTGTACGAGCGGCAGGGCCTTTACCAAGAACTATGTCAAGTGCGTACTCTTCAATAACTGGATACAACATTTCCTCAACTGTTTTAGGTAGCCTATGAACTTCATCAATGAAAAGTATGTCACCATCTTTCAAATTGGTGAGTATCGCCGCAAGATCACCGCTTCGCTCAACAGCTGCGCCTGAAGTGATGCGAAGATCTCCCTTCAACTCATTTGCGATGATATAAGAAAGCGTCGTTTTACCAATGCCCGGAGGACCATAAAACAAAATATGTTCTGAAGGTGCACCTCTTTTTTTTGCCGCATCGATAAAAATACTCAAGTTATGGACAATGTTTTTTTGACCAACATAATCTTTAAGTGAAGTCGGTCGCAGGTTTAGATCCTTTATTAGTTCTTTTGACATGTAGCAATCATTATACCCTTTTTTGCGCTTTCATGGATAGCTTTAACGCTTCCTGAATGCGTTTTTCGAGTGTAATATCTGACGGCACCTGAGAAAGTAACACTTTGGCATCTTGAGACTTATAACCCAGGGCAACAAGAGCTTCAATAACTGTTTTATCGTCTTCCGACAAATTCATTTTTTCCATTGAGAACTCGCTCTTAATTTTTTGGGACAGTTCAAGAATAATCTTCATCGCGGTTTTCTTACCTAACCCAGGAATTTTGGTAAAATAGTCCAATGTGTTTGTCTTTACTGCTTCCAGTAGCTCGTCAGTTTTTGTATGGGAAATCACGAGAAATGCGGTTTTCGGTCCGACACCAGAAACGCTAAGAAGTAGTTTAAAAAACTTTAGTTCCTCTTTGGAATTAAACCCAAAAAGTATGTGCGCATCGTCTCTGACTTGCAGATACGTATAGATATCCGCAATAGACTGAACTGGATATTTTGAGATGACCGTTGACGTTGCAAAAACGTAATAGGACAATCCGGAGCTTGTTTCAATGAGCGCCTCATTACCTTCTAATTCAATTATTTTTCCGTGAATTTTACCAATCATGCTTTGGGAGGAACTGGTTTAACGGGTTCAGCTAACTTCCACGATGAATAGTCACATTTCGGATAATTTTCGCAACCGAAGAACTTTCTTTTGGACTTAGTAAAACGCATAACAATGCGGCCATTGTCCTTTGGACAAAATTTGTCAGGAACTATATGCAAGAATGACTTTGTAAATTTACATGTCGGATAATTACTACATGCCAAAAACTTACCAAATTTTGAAAAACGAACGACGAGCGAGGAGCCGCATTTGGGACATTTCTCGTCAACCTTTTCTTCAACATCAATGAATTTTTTATCTTCCTTTCTAGTTTCAAGTTCTTTTTGGAAAGGAACATTAAAATCAGAAAGAATTTTAATCAGATCTGCTTTCCCTTCAGCTAATGCATCAAGTTTTTCTTCCATTCCGGCCGTAAAATTAAGATCAAAAATATCAGGGAAAGCTCCGGATAAATAATCCGAGATAACTTGTCCCAAGGTGGTAGGCTTAAAATACTTATTTTCTTTTTCCACATAATTTTTTTCCTGAATAAGAGATATAATAGGAGCGTATGTAGAAGGACGACCGATACCTTTCTCTTCGAGAATTTTAATAAGCGACGCTTCATTGTAACGAGGAGGAGCTTTAGTAAGACTTTCAATCTGTTCCAGATTCCCAAGCTCCACCACATCACCCTTTTTGAAAGGTGACTGACCCTTATTCTTGGCGGAAAACTCAGGGTTTGCAATTCGCAAAAATCCGTCAAAAACAACATTCTGCATGTCGGCCTGAAACTCATATCCCTTACTTCCCAATATGATGAGCTTAATCAAGCGGATTTTGGCTTCTTTCATCTGCGTCGCAATGGCACGTTCAAAGATAAGTTTGTATAACTTTTTGTGATTAGAAGTTATTTTCTTATCAAGCTCCAGATCATGCGGTTCTTCATCTAGCTTGGTTGGACGAATAGCTTCGTGAGCTTCTTGAGCCATTTTGGACTTCGTTTTAAAGCCACGCGGTTCACTGAGAGAATAATCCGGGCCATAATTCTTTTCAATGTATGACTTTACTTTTGTTAAAAATTGCGCTGACAAATTAAATGAATCGGTGCGGTGATAGCTTATGAGCCCTCTTTCATATAAATCCTGCGCGAGACGCATCGTCATCTTTGATGAGAATCCATGCTTCTGAAATCCTTCTTGCTGCAGTAGGGAAGTGGTGAATGGGGGAGGCGGAAACCTGTTTTGCACTGTTTCTGTAAGGTCTGAAACCGTATAGGTCTCCCCTTTCAAGTCGGACATGATTTTGGCTATACTGATTTTCGAGATTGTTGTTTTTGTATACGTATAAGTACTCGCAAAAAGATCCAAAGAAAATTTTTGTTCATACGGGACGTTATCTTTCTTGACTAGTTTTGCTTTTAGTTCGCTGCTTTTTCCGAAAAGACCAAATATCTGATAGTATTCCTCCGACTTAAATGCCGCAATTTCTTTTTCACGTTCGACCATAAGCCTTAGCGCAACGGTCTGTACGCGGCCAGCGGAAAGCCAATATTTACCCATTTTTTTCCACAAAAGCGGAGAAAGTTCATAACCTACTATCCTGTCTAAGATCCGTCTTGCTTGTTGTGCTTTGACAAGGTCCATACGGATAGTATCAGGCTTTCGCAGCGCTTCCATAAGGGCTTCTTCTGTAATTTCATGAAATACGATGCGTTTGAGTTTAAGATTGTTTTTGATTTTTATCTGCGGCCATTTCTCCTCTATAAGTCCCAAAAGATACGCTACGTGATAAGAGATTGACTCACCTTCACGGTCCGGATCTGTCGCGAAAATGATTTCTTTGTTTTTGGAAGCCAGTTGCTTTAATTCTTCAACAACCGCTTCTTTATTCTTGATAATCGAGTAGTTTGGCAAAAAATCTTTTTTATAATCTACAGAAAGTTTATTGGATGGTAGATCGCGTATATGACCCATCGTGGCAAAGACATAGTAGTCCTTATCCTTCAGGATGGCATTGAACGTACGCGCTTTGGTGGGTGACTCAACAATAATAAGTGACATATGCCTTTCTTGTTATTATACCGGAGATGTCAAGGCTGTACGCGGCTCTTTCGTCTACGTATAAGCTTCATATCAATGACAGATCTTCGTAAAATTGCCTCTGCTTCTTTTCTTTTCGACACATCTTTTGTCTCGGCTATAATTTTTTTCGCTTCGTCCAGTGCCCGCTCAGTCTCTCTTTGATCAATCTCATCCTGACCGTATGCTCGAGAAACAAGAACGTGAACATCTTTTCCATCGGTTTCAACATAACCACCTCCTATGGCCAAATACTTTTCATCTCCGTTGCTAAAGCGAACGATCCCCTCTTTTAAAAGAGAAAATAATCGCACATGTTTAGGCAAAATAGTGATTTCTCCATCGACAGACGGAAGCGTGATAGATTTGATATCTTCTTCCATTACTACCTTTCTCGGTGTCAAAATTCTTAAGTGGAGACTAGACATGATGATTAGACAACTTCTTCAATCGATCCCTTCATATAAAAACTTGATTCCGATTTATCATCATGTTTTCCACTCAAGATTTCTTTGAATCCACGTACTGTGTCGGCGATTGGTACATATTTTCCCGATCGTCCTGTAAACGGTTCTGCCACAAACATTGGCTGGGTAAGGAATCGTTGGATCTTTCTTGCACGCGATACAGTCAGTTTATCGACTTCCGATAACTCCTCCATGCCAAGGATTGCAATAATATCCTGAAGGTCTTTATATCTTTGCAGTGTCTTAAGAACATCTTTTGTTACCTGATAATGATCATCGCCGACAACGTCCGGATCAAGTGCGCTTGAAGTTGAAGTCAATGGATCGATAGCTGGGAAGAGTCCCTGTTCTGAAAGTGATCGTTCGAGTGAAATAGACGCATCAAGATGAGCAAATGTTGCGACCGGTGCTGGATCAGTGTAATCGTCAGCTGGAACGTAAACTGCTTGAATCGAGGTGATCGAACCTTTTTTTGTAGAGGTGATTCTTTCCTGAAGAGCGGCCATTTCAGAAGCTAATGTTGGCTGATATCCAACGGCCGAAGGAATACGACCCAACAAAGCCGAGACCTCAGACCCTGCCTGTGCAAAACGGAAAATATTGTCTATGAAAAGGAGCGTATCCATACCCTTCTCGTCACGGAAATATTCGGCCATAGTGACACCTGTCAATGCAACGCGAAGCCTGTTGCCTGGTGGCTCGTTCATCTGACCGAATACGAGTGTTGTCTTATCTAGGACCTTTGTTTCTTTCATTTCGTTCCACAGATCATTTCCCTCGCGCGTGCGTTCTCCGACACCAGTGAAAACAGAAACTCCCGAGTGCTGTTTTGCAACATTATGAATCATCTCCTGGATCAGTACCGTCTTTCCGACACCTGCGCCTCCGAAGATGGCTACCTTACCACCGCGGATAAATGGTGCGATAAGATCAATGACTTTAATTCCTGTTTCAAAGATCTGCTTTTCCACACTTTGTTCTCGTAGCGTCGGTGCGGTTCGATGAATCGGCCGAAGTGTCTTTGTTTTAATCTCTGCACCTTCGTCTACTACATCTCCCAAAACGTTGAAGATACGACCTAACCCTTCTTTACCAACCGGTACCGTGATCGAAGCGCCGGTATTCGAAACTTCAACTCCACGTCTTAAGCCGAATACATTGCCCAACGCAACTGCTCTCACCACTCCGTCACCCATAAGCGCTTCAACTTCGAACGTTAATGAACCTATTTTTTTATCGTTCAGGACAAGGGCGTCGTATATTCGTGGAGTTTCTTTAGGATCAAACTGAATATCGACAACCACTCCTCTTACCGCGATCACTTTACCTGATTTCATATAAATCTCTATAAATTTTAATTACTCTCGACTGATTCTTTTGCTGTAATCATATCTAATAGTTCGTTGGTGATTTTTTCTTGTCGTAGCCTGTTTCCAAGCAGTGTAAAACTGTAAATGACGTCGTTAGCATTATCGGTGGCATTTTTCATTGCGATCATACGAGCAGAATGCTCTACTGCTTCAGAGCTTATTACAGCTCCTCGTATCTTTTCTTCTACAAAGCTTTTAAGGAGTGAATCAAGAATGTCCTGTGGAGAGGGTTCGACCACGTATTCATGTATTTTTACCTCGTCTGTTTTCTCTTCTTGGCTCGCCGCATCTATCGTAATCGGCAGTAATACTTCATATTTTGGTTCTGATCGCAATGTACTTATAAACTGTGTGTACACCAAACTTATTTTGGAATATTCACCGGATAAAAACCGAGTCAGAGCAAGCGTAAATATTGCCGATATTTGGTTGAGCGGCATGATCGAGGAGAAATCCGCAACAATCACGCTTCCCATTCTACCAACCATACCTGCGCCCTTCTTTCCAACTGTCAGAAAGTCTGTTGCTTTAAAATCAACAAGCGTGTTGAGGAAACGAAATAAATTTACATTAAACGATCCGCACAGACCCTTATTTGATGTTACCAGTATTACAAGTTCTCGAGATTTAGCTCCGTCCGGCACCTGAGTCAAAGCAGATAATGAGGGGTCAATTCCCGGAGCGATTTTTTTAATAATCTTATCGAGATTATTGCGATAGGGACGCCCATCCAATTCCAAAGCTTGAGCCTTCCTCATTTTAATACCAGACACAAGTTCCATTGCCTTGGTAATTTTTTTGACATTGGTAATTGATTTAACCTTTTTTCTGACTTGACGCAAATTCATATTATTTTGGAATAAATTTCTTCAGAACATCCTCGTCTTTTTCGTCAATTATTTTGTTTGTATTAATCCTCGTCATCGTGGTTTTGGCACGTGAGCGCAAATCATCTATAAATTTAGCTTCAAAAGTCTCAATTTTATCCGCTGCGAGCTCATCAAGATGGCCCTTACTACCTGCCCATATGATCGCCACTTCTTCGGCTAAACTGTACGGTCTATTTTTGCGCTGTTTGAGAATCTGCGTCATACGCGCACCTCTATTTAGTAATTTTTTGGTCTCGGGATCAAGATCGGATTCAAACTGAGCAAAGGCTGCCATATCTCGATATTGGGCAAGATCAAGCTTTAGTTTGCCGGCAACCTGCTTCATCGCTTTAGTCTGAGCATTACCACCGACGCGCGATACAGATAGACCAACATTGATTGATGGACGTACACCAGCGTTAAATAAGTCTGTGTCCAACACGATCTGACCATCTGTTATCGAAATCACGTTTGTCGGAATGTAAGCCGAAACATCGCCTTCAAGTGTTTCTATTATAGGAAGTGCAGTGATCGATCCGCCGCCCTTTTTGTCACTTAAGCGACAAGCACGTTCAAGTAGACGAGAGTGAAGATAAAATACGTCGCCTGGATACGCCTCACGACCAGCTGGCCGCCTTAAGATAAGTGAAACCTGGCGATATGCCCACGCATGTTTTGATAAATCATCATACACAATAAGAACATCTTTGCCTTTATCCATGAAATACTCTCCCATCGCGCTTGCTCCGTATGGCGCAAGATACTGTAGTGAGGCTGGATCCGAAGCAGAAGCAGATACGACTATCGTATAGTCCATTGCACCGCTTTTTTGAAGAAGCTCGATAGTTGCGGCAACTTTTGAATTTTTCTGACCAATGGCACAATAAATACAAATAACATCCTGTCCTTTTTGATTAAGAATCGTATCTATAGCGATAGTTGTTTTACCGGTTCCACGGTCGCCGATAATAAGTTCACGCTGTCCTCGACCAACCGGAACCAATGCATCTATCGCTTTTATGCCTGTTTGAAGAGGTACGCTTACCGACTTTCGCTCTACGACACCGGCGGCGATTTTCTCCAATGGATAATATTTGTCTGTTTTCGTATTTGTTTTCCCGTCCAGTGAACGGCCTAGCGGATCAAGAACGCGGCCGAGAATTTTATCAGAGACTGGGACTGATAGTGTCAGTCCGGTTGCTCGTGCCTGCGCACCTTCTCTAATTGCGAGATATTCTCCTAGTACTATTGCGCCGACCTTGTCTTCAGTTAGATCAATGACATAAGCGCTCTCCCCTGACTCCATCTCAATTATTTCTCCGTACGAGACAGCATCGAGACCTTCTAGAATTACAACCCCGTCACGCACTTCGGTCACAGTTCCGACTTCTTCTGTTTGACGAGATTTGCCTTTTACAGCAACTTCCTTTGTAATTTCTTTTATATATTGATCAAGTACGTTCATACACTACTTTCTTTAAATTTTGTAATTCACGCCGCAATGACAGATCGATCATTTTTGATCCGAAGCGGATGATAAGTCCACCAAGAATATCTTTATCCACTTCATTTTTTATGACACTATCTTTTAACCTAGGAACATTCTTCTTGAGTGTCGCCAGTTCTATTTTGGTCAATGGATACGTTGACACAACAGTCACAACACGATGAGTATCTGATAATTTCTTTTTCAGATACGTCTTCAGATCTTTTTTTAACTCTGGATCAACTCTCATCGTTTAACAGGTTTTTATCTAAATTCTTAAGAACACGTGCGGTTACCTGCTTTTGTTCCTTATCGCTCATATATTCTTTAAGAACATGGTTGACCATAAGGACACTAAGGTCCGCAACAGAGTTTTTAACTTCCTTCTGCATCGTTACTTTCTCTTCACCTGCCTGCTTTTTTGCCTTTTCGATGATTTCATCCGCTTCTTTGTTGGCGTTTTCAATAATATCTTCTTTCACCAGAACAGCGTCCTGTTTTACAGATTTCATCACTTCATCAACCTCAGCCGCCATCTTTTTTTTCAGGGCAAGCTCCTTTTCAGTAAGGCTCGCCTCTATGGTTCTGGCTTTTTCGAGCGCTGCCGCACGTTCTTGTTCTTCCTTCCGTTGCTTATTAAGAAAGCCGATAAATGGCGATGCAATGAACTTTTTAAAGATAATAAAAAACAACACAAAGTTCACGAGTTGTGCCACCAAAAGTTTTATATCTATTCCTAAATTTTCCATACTCTTCGTCTTTTTATGTAAATTTCAAAATTAATGCTATAACCAATGCATAAATAGCAACCGCCTCTGCGAAAGCAATTGCTAGAATCATCGTTGTTCGTATCGATGATTCTGCTTCTGGATTTCTTCCCAAAGCTTCAACTGCACGACCTCCTATAAGACCAATACCAATACCTGGCCCAATGGCACCTATCCCGATTGCTAAAGCGACACCAATCTGTTTTGCTGCTTCAACGTCCATATAAATTACTCCTTTCTATTTTAAATTATTAATGATGCTTAGCTATCGCAGTACTTATAAATACTGCGGTGAGCATGGAAAATACCAATGCTTGGATCATACCGACAAAAACTTCAAGCAAAAGAAACGGGAACGTGGCCAGTACCGGAACCAGAAATGCTATCACCGCAAGGAGAACCTCTCCTGCAAAAATATTCCCGAAAAGTCTGAATGCAAACGAGATGATCTTGGAAAACTCACCTACTAGCTCTAGGATACCAGAAAAAAAGCCTATTGGGTTCTTAAAGTTTAAAAACTTTTTTAGATAATCAAGCCCGAGATATTTAAATCCATTGTATTGAATCAGCACAAACGCAAAAAGTCCGAGCATGATTGTCGTATTAAGATCCGCATTATTACCTCGAAGCAGGGGGACAAACACTTCTTCGCCGTGTTCCATGGTTTTTATGAGAATACTTCCGACTCCCGGAATCAGTCCGAACCAGTTTTGAAACAATATGAAGAAGAAAAAGGTACCAAGTATCGGAAAAAACATCGGGGTTTTGTCTCCCAACACGGATTCGATGAGTTTGTAAACCGAAGACACTGCAAAATGAACCAAGTAAAACAGTTTATTCTTGTTTTTTTTGTTTATTTGCGTAACATAAAAAATACTAAGAAGGAGTGTTAACACGAGAACGATAGCTGCGGTAAAAAGTGAGTTGGTAACATGAAACTCGCCGATGGAGAAAATCGGTTCAGCTTTAATACTTATATGCAACATAGGTAAATTATCTCTTGTTTTCTATTTCTTTAACAAACTTCCACAAGTTATAAAAACACGAAACCGTACCAAAAAGAATACCGATTAAAATAAAAAAGTGCTTGTTGAAAACCTTGTCCAATGCCAAACCTACGGCTATTGAGACAACCAAAGGAACGACAAGATAGTATCCGATACTGGTATACTCCAGTCCTTCCCACATATTCTTTTTCTTGTCAGAAAGAGACTTTTCGATTGTTTTGACTTTTCCATCTTCATCGATTGTCAGTATCTTTTTTTTCTTCATAATTCTACCATTAGGATTTTTATACGTCAATGGATCTTAGACTGTAACGTTATCCAAACAAACCGCATTCTCAAGTAAAACCGATAATCTACCATCGCGATCGTTCACTTTTCCTTTTAGCAGGATAACACTATTTATGTTAAAAATAGTTTTTAGTTTGGCAAAAGATCTGGGGAATACAACGACTTCTATGGAGCCTGTTTCGTCAAAAATATTTATGAAAGCCATTTCAGAGTTATCTTTTTTAGTCTTGATAAGTTTTTTTCCGCTTATTAGTCCTGCGATGATTATCGTCTTATTTTTATCTGATTCGTTTACTTCACCGATTTTCTTAGTAGCTTTTTTTGTGATTAAGGCTTCAAACTTTTTTAAGGGATTTTTACTTATAAGAAAACCTATAACCTCTTTTTCCATATCGAATATTTCATCTTCACTTACCTCATCAATCGTAAGAAAATTATCTTTCAAATGCTCCGTTGAAACTGATTGGGTAAACAGACCAAACTGCCCCTTTTCCCGATCATCTTTCATCTCACCTGCATCCTTTGCCAGTCCAGGATACACTAGTAAGAGAGTAGCTCTATTTCCAAAATGAACAAACGCATTGGCTTTGATAAGACTTTCTACGGTTTTTTTATTTACCCGTCTGAGATCAACGCGATACAAGAAATCCTTAAATCCATTAAATGGACCTTTAACTCGGGCTTCAAGTATAGAATCGATAGCCGACTGGCCGACATTTTTTATGGCCGACAATCCAAAACGTATCGCTTTACCATCAATCGAAAAACTGTAAAGTGAGGTGTTGATATCTGGAGGTAGGACTTTTATTTCCATACGCCTGCATTCTTCCAACGCTTGTGCCATCTTGATTTCGCGTAGCGCTCCGGCAACACCTTGAAGCTCCGCCGAGAGAAGTGCCGTCATAAACTCGACCGGGTAGTTTGCCTTTACGTAAGCGGTCCAGTACGCAATCAGCGCATATGAAGCTGCATGCGGTTTGTTAAAGCCATAGGCTGCAAACTTCTCCATAAAGCCGAAAATATTCTGTGCAAGTGTCTTTGTGTAACCGTTTTTTACCGCTCCTTCAATAAACTTTTTCTTACCTTTATCCATGAGAGACTTTTTCTTTTTTCCCATTGCCATTCGCAAAATATCGGCCTCGCTCATCGAAAAACCAGCAAGCCGGTTGGCTATCAACATAACCTGTTCCTGATATACAAGTACGCCATAGGTTTCTTCAAGAATCGGCTGAAGTTCTTTGTGAAGATATTTGACTTTTTTTGAATTTCGCTTACCTTCAATGAAGGTCGGAATAAGATCCATTGGACCGGGTCGGTAAAGCGCGACCATAGCGATGATATCAGTGATTTTCTCAGGCTTCAAATCCTTCGCAAGCCGTTTCATACCACCAGACTCTAGTTGGAATACTCCGATTGTTTCACCTTTGCCGATAAGATCAAAGGTTTCTTTATCGGTAAGTGAGACTTCATGAATATCAATTTTCTGACCCGTCAACTTTTCCACATATCCGAGAGCCTGTTCCAATATGGTGAGGTTACGAAGCCCGAGGAAATCAACTTTTAACAGGCCAACTGCTTTGTTATCTGATACCGCATTCAGGTCAAGTGAATACATGTCAAACTGGGTTATAATCTTCCCTTCCTTTGCTTCCTTTTGCAATGGAACATAATCGGTAAGCGCTTTATCAGAAAAGACAACTCCCGCTGCGTGTACAGAAGCGTGTCGTGGCAGACCTTCAATTTTTCTTGCAATGTCTAAAACTTTTTTTGTATCCGCTTCGGTCTGGTAGGCAAGCTTCAACTGTGGCGTTTCTTCTATTGCTTGACTGATGCTCATCGTGAACCCCTGCTTGCCTTGCGGTATCATCTTGGCCAATCGGTCACCCGTGGAATACGACATGCCGAGCGCGCGGGTCACATCTCGAACAGCCAAACGAGCTTCCATTTTTCCAAACGTTATTATGTGTGCGATTTTGTCTTTTCCGTATTTATTTGTCACGTATTCGATAACTTCGTCACGGCGAATATCTGCAAAATCTACGTCTGCATCAGGAGGTGTCGGCCGTTCCGGATTAAGAAAACGCTCAAAAGGTAGATTATAGTCGAGCGGATTTATGTCGGTTATTCGAAGAAGATATGCGACGAGTGACCCAGCCGTTGACCCACGCCCCGGGCCGACAGCAATTTCTTTATTCTTTGCCCAGTTTACAAAGTCTTGAACAATAAGAAAGTAGGCTGAATACCCTTTGTCTTTGATAATTTTTAGTTCATAGTCCAACCGTTTGGTCACTACATCTTGAGGAAATTCCTTGGTTCTTGCAACGTTCTGATAGGTCAGCACACGAAGATAGTCGTCTTCCGTTTCATAATTAGGCGTCGCAAACTTAGGCAAGATAAGATTTCCGTACGGTATCTCTACATTACATTCGTTGGCTATTTTGACCGTATTCTCAATTGCTTCGGGAAGATCGGAGAATTGACCCATCATTTCAGCGGGAGACTTTAGATAATAATCGGGCGTATCGACCATAGAGAGCGGTCTGTTTTTTTCAAATATTGCCCGCTGGGTTTGGATGCAGAGCAATATTTCCTGCGCATAGGCATCTTCCTTTTCCAGATAATGTACGTCGTTTGTTGCCACTAAAGGAACGCCAAATTTTCTCGACATTTTAACCAGCGTGTCGTTTACACGATCCTGGTCAGGTGCGTCGGGATGGCGTTGGAGCTCAAGGTAAAAATCCTTGCCGAAGATATCTGTATATTTTTTTAGAATACGCTCCGCTTCTTTTTCCTGACTTTGCAAAATAAGAGATGGAATTTCGCCAGCCAAACAGCCTGAAAATGCAATAATGCCTTCATGGTATTTTTCAAGAATCTCAAAGTCGATGCGCGGCTTGTAATAAAAGCCTTCAAGATATGAAATAGAGACTATCTTTAAAAGATTCTGGTAGCCGGTTAGATTTTTGGCTAAAAGCACAAGGTGATATTGATCTCTTTCTTCTGATGGCTGCTTGTCGTGCCTAGATCTTTTTGCTTTATATGTCTCAACACCAATAATTGGTTTTATGCCTGTTTCTTTGGCTTTGATGTAAAATTCAAAAGCGCCGTACAAACCTCCATGATCCGTAACAGCAATCGATGTCATTCCCATCGCCTTTACTTTTTCAAGAAGTTCTTCATGGCGGCACATACCGTCCAGGAGAGAATATTTGGAATGAACATGTAAATGAACAAAGGACATATTTTTATTTATGCGTCATTCTGAACGAAGTGAAGAATCTAGTTATCAGAGATCCTTCGCTAATCACTCAGGATGACAATTTTTTTATTAATTCTTCTCTGACTACATTCGCGTCTGCCTGTCCTTTCATTTCTCGCATCACTTGCCCGACCAAAAACATAACCGCATTCTGTTTACCCGACTTAAAGTCCGCAACAACATTAGGGTTATTTGTGACCGCTTTATCAACTGCACTTTTCAAAAGACCAGAGTTGGTGATCTTCGGCGCTTTCATATTTTTTATTTGTTCGTAGGATGTATATTTTTTATTTATTATCCCGTTTGCAACATCAACAGGTGTTATGGAATCTCCATTTTTTAATTTCTTTATTATCTCCGTAAACAAGCCTGCGGCAGTTCTGTTACGGGTAAGAATAAATGCATTTTGTGGTTTGAGGCCATACTTCTGGACATACTCATTCTTCTGTGCTTGCGGTAACGTTGGAACAGTTATGGAATCAATGAAAGAAGAACTAAACACCATCGGCGGAATATCGGGTTCGGGAAAATAGCGATAGTCATGAGCCTCTTCTTTTGATCGCTGACTCACGGTTGAACTTGTTTTTTCAACATAGCCACGAGTTTCCTGCGAAGGCATTTTGCCTTCCTCCAAAAGTTCTATGTGCCGACTGACTTCGTAATCAATTGCCCGCTTTACAAAATTAAATGAATTTATATTTTTTACTTCGACCTTATATTTCGGCAGTTCTGTTTCCCCCATTTTTCGAACGGAAATATTTGGCTCCAGCCTCATTGAGCCTTTTTCCATATCTGCGTCCGACACACTCAGCGACTTGATAATTGCGTGCAGTTCCTCAAGGAATTTTTTTACGTCATCTGAATTACGGAAATCAGGTTCAGTTACAATCTCAACTAGAGGAACCCCAGATCGGTTAAAATCAACAAGGGTTTCACTGCCTTCATGCATAAGTTTGCCTGTATCCTCTTCTAAGTGAACGCGTGTTATGCCGAATTTCTTGCCACCAACTTCAAGTGAACCCTTCACGGCGATCGGCTCGTCATACTGACTGATCTGATAGCCTTTGGGAAGGTCAGGATAGAAATAATGCTTTCGATCAAATTTACTTGACTTATTAATTGTGCAGTTTAAAGCTTTTCCGATAAGGATTGTCCATTCCACTGCTTTCTTATTGGACACCGGTAAGCCGCCAGGCATACCCAGACATACAGGACAGGTATTTGAGTTTGGATTTTTTCCAAAATAGTCGGCAGAACACTGGCAGAACATCTTTGATTTTGTTTTCAATTCAACGTGTATTTCCAGTCCGACTATAGGTTCGTACATATTTTTTTGTTATTTGTCATCCCGATCAAAGTGGAGGGATCTATGAAACAGATTCCTCGACTCCTTCCGAATCGGAAGTTCGCTCGGAATGACAACTACTAATCTTTATAATTTTTAATACCATTTTTAATGACTCCGAAAAATTCCGTTTCCCTCTCGAATTGGTAGGCCAGATTAAGAATAGTTGCCTCGTCAAAATAATTACCCATTATCTGCATGCCTATAGGGAGTCCTTTTGAGGTTAAGCCGACCGGAACACTAATGGCTGGAATTCCGGCAATAGCCGAAGGTTCTGTCAGCACGTCAGCAAGTTCACCGAAAAATGAATACTTCGATGAATCGCCAAGTTTGATCGCGGCTGTCGACATTGCGGGCGCGACTATTACATCGACTTCCCCGAAAACTCTTTTGAAATCCTCGACGATGAGAGTACGCACTCTCTGAGCTTTCTTGTAATACGCATCGTAATATCCATATGAGAGGGTATACGTCCCAAGCATTATCCGTTTCTTTGCTTCGTCTCCAAAGTAAGACCGGTCGTCGCCATAACGTATACCTGTGTAACGGGACAAATTAGAAGATACTTCGGCTCTTTGGAGAATAGTATAGACCGATATGGCATATCGTGGGTTCATGAGCTCGATTTTTTTTACCGTATGACCTTGTTTTTCCATCACTTTTATAGAAGCGCGCGCAGCCTCAGCAACTTCCGAATCGCCTCCTTCAAAATAAATATCTGGAATCCCAATCGTAAGTGTGCGTTTTTCCGATAACTTTTTCCTATACGCTTCGGTTGGAGCCGAAGATGAAGTGGCGTCAAATGAATCATTTCCTGCGATTATCTCCAAGAGATATGCGGCATCTTCAACCGTTATGGTCATTGGTCCAGGGCAGTCAAGAGACGATCCCATTGCAACGACACCATATCGTGAAACACGACCATAGGTAGGCTTTAATCCTACAATTCCACACCACGCGGCAGGACCACGGATAGAGCCGGCTGTTTCCGATCCAATTGCGGCAGGTGCCAGATAGGCTGATACTGCCGCTCCCGATCCACCAGACGAACCACCAGCGACATATTCATTATTCCATGGATTTTTAGTCGGACCAAAATCAGAAGTCTCGGTAGAGGAACCATGCGCCCACGCATCCATATTTGTTTTTCCCAGAATTCCAAAACCTCTGTGTTTTAATCTATCGGTCACTGTGGATTCGTATTGAGGCACAAAGTTTTCCAGTACTTTTGATGAGGCGGTGGTCCTCAAACCCTTCGTACAAAAATTGTCCTTTACCGCAATGGGGAATCCATCATTCTCTCCATAAGTCAGATAGGCATTTATATTGGTGTTATATTTTTTACTTCTTTCTAAGAAGTATTCGAAGGTTTCTTTTTCGCTGAGTTCTTTCTTTTCGACGAGAGCTCGTAATTCCAGTAATGATTTTCCCAGTAGTGTCATGATTATAAAATTCTTTTTACAACGAATAACGACCCCTTCTTATTTTTTGCGTTTGCGAGAGCTTCACCTTCCGTAAATCCACGAGTATTTTCTGTTCCGTCTGTAAAAAAAACATTGAAAAGATTGGCTGGCGAAGATGTTTCTTTGATTCCTTCAGTTTTCAGTTCATTCAAATTTTCAACATATTCTACAGTTTCTGTAAGCTGCCTGCGGAATTTTTCTACTTCAGCTTCGGTTAACGTGAGTCCGGCAAGGCTTGCTAGATGAATGATTTCTTCCTTTGAGAGTTGTGCAATTTTTTTCATATGCGAGCATTATACTGAAAAAACGACTACGATTGGCGTTTGTTCTCGCCCTTGCCCCATCGGATTGTCTTTAAAAGTTGCGACGATAGTCTCACGAGCGACAGTGGTTGAGTTGCCAAGCACATTTTGACCAAGGTCATTTGCGTCTATGATGACTGCTCCTTCGAATGTTTGAATCAAGTCAAACGGTAGCGATTCGCGTATTGCGAAATCAATATTCTTGGCTTCATCTTCGGGATTCCGGGGTCCCAACTTGGCAGAAACGTTCGACGGATAGAGAGAATACTCAGTTGGGCCGTCAATCGAGGCTACTTCTTGGCCGACCAACTGATAGAAAATACCTTTCAAGCCAAACGGCTTTGTCACAGCTGCAACAAAAGACGCGATAAGTACCCTCGGTAAACCGATTTCGTTTATTGCAATCTGCATAGTCCAGGGACTACCCAAACCTATACCGGCGGGTGTCTTCATAACGTGCTGAGAAAGAAGCTTAGCAAAAGCACCTGGGCGTATTTCTTCAATAAAATATGATCTGCCTTGCGCAATAGCCACAACTTTTTCCGTCACAACGACATACCACTTTTTCCCCTTCAATTTTTCTGTTAAATCACTTTTTCGCAATCTGTTGAAGAAACCATCTATATTTTCAACGACGATTCGAGGCACCTTATCGTTTTTTTTAAAAAGCTCAGTGCGAATGGGAAATCGTACCATTTTATTGCCTTCAACATGTATTTCAATTTTTTTTCCTGGGTTCGCTCCTGATAAAATTTTTGGGGGGGCTTGCCCCTCCGTAGTCAGGTACTGTCCAGTACCTGACGAAGGGGGGTCGAAGAAAACTCGGAGCCATAACTCGACATTTAAGAGACGCCAAAATAAAAGCGTGTCCTGGCTTTTTCCTTCTATGAAACGCTGAAACTCATTAAGAACTGTTTGCTGATTAAAATATGGCCTCGACGCAAACGTGTCGCTTGCAAAGATGGCATTAATTCTGTTTTTCATTCTCATAAACCACTCATGCTCTGGAGTTGTAAATCCGATTTTGTTCCGGCGCCTTACGACTAGATTTGGGAGCAAATCTGAAACCGCGCTCCTCAGAATATTTTTATTCCACCCGTCTTTGATAATTGCTTCATCCGGCAAGCTGAAAATATAACGTACCAAATTCATATCAAGAAACGGCACTCTTCCCTCGATAGAAAATCGCATCGCGTTACGGTCTTCGTACCTAAGAAGGCACTGCACGCTGTTTTCAAAAATATCCTCAAGAAGTCTAAGTTTTAGATTATCGCTGACCGATCGATATGATTCGTATTTGTAGTCAGCGAAATAAGAAGTATCCAGTACAGTACGTGGATTAGCATCCTTATTTCTCCCGATTAGAGCGGAAAGCTTCATACGTCCATATTTGAGAATTACGTCTTTTGACGACAAAACCTCTCGAAGAAATACCGATCGTTTGCCCTGCTTCAAAAGCTGCCGCAGATACACAAAATAATAGGGGAGGTATCCGGCAAGCATCTCATCAGCCCCCTGACCATCAAGGAGTACAGTTACATGCTTATGCGCTTCCTCCATCACTTTATACTGAGCGTAGTGACCACTACTTATAAGTGGCTCCTCCTGTGTTCGAATAAAATCAATAAGATCTTTCTCGAAAAATTCATCTGCGGTTGGTTTTATCTTGTGACTTTGGATATTCTTGACTTTGTCGAGGACGCTGTCGATATAGCGCTCTTCGTTATTCGTTGAACCGGGAAAAACCGCCGAAAACGTATTTTGTATCTTGCCGATCGATTCCGCTTCTTTAACTTTCTCTTTTAAGAGCTTGTTAGCTGTAGCTACCACAGTCGACGAGTCAAGTCCGCCGGAAAGACACGTACCGACGGGCACCTCAGATATCAGTCGTAATCTGATTGCTTCGGTGAGTTTATCTTTGAAAAGTTCCACGTCTTTTTTTTCAAGCTTTTTATTGTTGGAATTTTTAGCGAGTTCGGTGAGCTCTTCACGAAGCCTAGTATATTTGACTTTCTTAACTTTTCCTTTTTCAATAACCAGCATCTGTCCTGGCATCAGCCTTTTTACTCCGTCAAAAAAAGTTTCTTCCTGATCATCGTGAACGCGATGCACGAGATATCTGTAGAGAATACGATCATTTACTTTTTTCTTAATAAGCCCACTTTGGATTATCGGTTTAATTTCGGAAGAGAAAATAAGTTGCAGGCTCTTGTCATCCCGATCCTGAGCTTGTCGAAGGAGAGGGATCTCTGTGTAATAGAGAGGCTTAACACCAAAATGGTCTCGAACGAGCATAAATTTATCTTTCTTTATGTCATACAGTGCAAAAGTAAACATGCCGTTGTGACGGTCAAAACTTTTTTCACCCCATTCTTCATACGCATGAATCACAACTTCTGTATCTGATTTTGTCTTAAACGTATGACCTAATATGATAAGCTCCTCGCGTTGTTCCAAAAAGTTATAGATCTCACCAACGTATACAATCACAACTGACTTGTCCTCGTTATAGATAGGTTGGTCTCCTCCTTTACGGTCAATGATCGCAAGGCGTCTGTTGAGGAGCGTTACTGTATCATCTATAAAATATCCGTCTCCATCAGGCCCTCTGTGCTCCAGTTCTTTGGAGATTTTTTTTATAAGAGCGTCATTTTTGTATCCGTAGAATCCAGCTATCCCACACATAACATTAGTTAAATCGGTTAATAATCAGTAATAATCAGCTGGAATCAGTAACTGACTGGAACTGATTTCAACTGATTGTAACCGATTACATACTGCGTAACACGTTTATCCTCTCATCTACAGGAGGATGGGTACTGAATAAATTTGTTAACCACGAAGTAGCGCCGCTTCTTTTCTTAAATGGATTACTTATAAATAAATGCGCGGTTGAGGCGGAAGCATTTTTCATTTGATGGCTGTCTGCCGCGATCTTTTCCAGTGCCCTTGCCAATCCATCGGGATGACGTGACAAAAGTGCTCCTGATGCGTCTGCCAAAAATTCTCTTCTTCTTGAAACGGCAAGTTGTATAAGGGTAGCTACGATCGGTGTAATAATGAGGATTACGATAAAAAGTACCATACCAATAGGATTTTTACTGTCCCGATCGTCATCAGAGATCTTACCCCACCACATGGCACGAATAAGCCAGTCGGATATAAGAGCTACCGTCCCAACAAGCACCGCGACAATTGAGGAGACAAGAATATCGCTGTTTTGAATATGGGACAGTTCGTGCGCAATTACACCCTCAAGCTCCGCCCTGTCCAGTATGCGAAGTAACCCAGTCGTGACACAAACCACCGCGTGCTTTGCATCTCGGCCAGTTGCAAATGCATTCGGTGCGTGGTCATCAATTATGTAGATGCGGGGCATAGGTATACCCGCTCCAATAGCTAAATTCTCTGTCACCGTATAGAGATCAAAGAACTGTTTCTTTGTCGCCGGTCGAGCTCCGGTTGTCATTAGTACGATTTTGTCAGAAAAAAAATAGCTTCCAATTGAAGATGTGAACGAAAATATGAAGCCTAAAAGAAAAAACGTGGATGATGAGTCCACGTATTTTCCTATCATGAAAAAGAATCCGGTTACGATTGCGATAAAAAGAGCCATTATCAGGAACGTTTTTGTTTTGTTCTGTGATATCTGGCTATATATTGTCATCAGCCTATTTTATCACAAAGCTGTCTATTAAAACGATACCTTAACATTCTTCTTATCCTCATCACTGGCCTGAAAAAATTCAAACGATTTGAAACCAAACATATTGGCAATTACATTAGAAGGGAACATACTGATTTTTGTGTTGTAATCGAGTACGTTGCTGTTATAGAACTGCCTTGAATATGCGATTTTGTCTTCTGTATCTCCGACCTGCTTTTGAAGATCAAGAAAATTCTCATTTGCTCTAAGCTGAGGATACGCCTCGGCTACTGCAAAAAGACTTTTTAGCGCTCCCGTCAACATATTATTGGCCTCGGCTTTTTCCGGTAATGTTCCGGCAGACATAAGTGCGCTTCTGGCTTTCGTCACGTTTTCAAAGACACTCTTTTCGTGTTTTGCATATCCTTTTACCGTTTCAACAAGGTTTGGTATAAGATCCGCTCTTCGTTTGAGTTGCACGTCAATTCCTGAAAGCGCTTCCTGAATTCTCGCCTTAAGCGTTACAAGTCCGTTGTATGTGGCAATCACATATACGGCCAGAAGTACTAGTGCTCCGATTAAGATATAAGTCATATTCATATTTATTTCACCTCCCCCCTTAAGAAACAATCCATTTTTTAAAATCCTCACGGGACAATGTATTCATTATATCATTCTGCGTGCACCAACCACGTCTTGCAACGGAAACACCATATGCCATATTGTTCATTTGCTCTATAGCGTGTGCATCCGTGTCAATGACAAATTTAACATGGTAGTTTTTTGCCTGCTTTACGAGAGTATCGGGCAGATCCAGCCGCTCGGGCCAGCTGTTTATCTCAAGGGCGATATTCCGCTTATTAACCTCTTTAAAAACCTCTGGCCAGTCAACGTTGATACCGGTACGCTTATTTATAAGCCGCGCAGTTGGATGTCCGAATATTTTCACTTTTGGGTGTGATAATGCGCGCAATATCCTTTTAGTCATCTGTGTCGAAGGCATAGCGAAAGAACTGTGAATTGAAACGATAAGATAATCAACATAGTCCAGCGCTTTTTCAGGGAAAGCCAAGCTACCGTCAGGTAATATATCTGTTTCGAGCCCGATGAAGTAATGTGATTGATCATATTTATTGATAGAAAATAGTTTATCGATATAGTATTTACGTTTCTTTAGAATTTCTACCATATCACCTTGAGTTAATCCAGACTGTTTTGGATTGTGATCAGCAAACCCGACATAGTCGTAATTATTGGAACGGGCGGCGTCAACAATTTCTTTGTACGTATTCACTCCAAGATCATGAGACGGTTTTAAGTCATATGACGAATGGATGTGAAGATCACCTTTGATGTCTTTTAACTCAACAAGCTTCGGCAGTGCGTTCTTTGCTGCAAGCGTAACTTCGTCGGTTCCCTCTCGAAGTTCGGGTTCCACATAGGCAAGTCCGAGCTTTGCGTAAAAGCCGGGCTCATCGGCGTATTTTAATAGTTTTCCTTTTGTTTTAATTCCCCATTCCGATACCGACATATCCTGTCTTAGAGCGTGCTCTCTGACTTTAATGTTATGTCCCTTACTTCCGGTGAAATACTGTAGCATAGAACCGTAGCTAGCCTTATCTTGCACTCTCAAATCAACGCGTATATGAGGGGGAATTATGATTGATGCCTTGTTTTCTCCGGCATTATCGACAGCTCTCTTCTTTTTATATTCAGTAAAATAAGTCACCACTTTCTGCGAATTTCCCGAAGACACGACAATGGCGATATCAATATCCCCTATAGTTGGCGACATCCTTCGTAATGAGCCTAGAACATCTACTCGTACAACGAGTGGATTCGCTAGTAAGTATGCTTTTATTTCTTCAGCCATCCGATGAGCATATGGAAGAGGCATGCGTTCCTCGTGGGCAGATGTTGACTCGTAAAGCTCGATAGCTCTTACTATTTCTCCCTCAGATTTGGGTCCAAAGCCTTCAAGGATCTGAATTTTATGTTTTTTAGCTGCTTTTATTACTTCTGCCAATACTGTCTTTTCATTGTTAAAAGAAAATTCCTTTACTAGCCTATAAGCTGTTTTTGGCCCAATGGAAGAAACCTGCATAAGTTTGTAAAGCGAAGAGGGGAAACGATCTAAAACTTCGTTAAAATGTTTTGATCGACCATCTCTAAAATATTCTTCGAGGTTTGACGAAATTGCAGGCCCAAGGCCGGGAATACCATTTATCGGACCTTCTTCAGCAATGTCTTTGAGCTCGCGATTTAGATTCTCAACCGCACCGGCCGCATTCTGATAAGCAATGATCTTAAACCGATTTTCATTCGAAAGTAGATACACAGCGGCAATCTGGCGAAGGAGACGAGAAACATATTTATTTGAGTATTCATCACCGTTTTTTTCCTTCCCCATAACCTAATATTATCAAATGGCACGCCCACTATCATCTAGTATTCCCTCTTTGCCATTCCGAGCGAAGGGACATTAATCGTCCCGAAGTCGAGGAATCTACGCCGCCGGGTAGATTCATAGATCCTTCGACTAATCGCTCAGGATGACATAGAAAAAACGAAATGGTATAATGAGGCAGATATACACATACAGCTTTACAAGAGACTAAACGTGCTGTATAATCTGGGGTCATAGCTCAATTTGGTTAGAGCGCTTCCCTGTCACGGAAGAGGTTGAGGGTTCAAGTCCCTTTGGCCCCGCCAGGGATCCTAAAAAAATATGGATCAAGAAACATCAACAGCACTGCAATATAAAAAACTCGTACTAAACAAGGTACAGAATAAATTTGAATACCTTCTTGTTGGGCTCGGAATAACGTTTTTTTTGACTCTTTCCCTTCTTATGCCGCTTCTTAAAAAAACAGTAAGTACTGCTGTTTCTATAAAACAAGTTACAGAAGTGGTGGTCGCAAAAAAAACAGTTAAGATGGTCGAAAGCAAAACATATGTTGTAAAGCGTGGAGACTATTTGTGGAATATTGCCCTTGCAAGCTACGGATCCGGCTACAAGGCTTACGATATTGCAAAAGCTAATAACATCGCAAACCCCAGCCTTATTGAACCAGGTCAGGTACTAAAACTCCCCGATCTTACGGCTTTGGAAAATGGACAGATCGGCGAAGGGTTATCGACTTCAAAAATAACTATTAAGGGAGAAACCTACACAGTTCAAAAAGGCGACTTCCTATGGAATATCGCGGAGAAATCATATGGAGATGGCTTTATGTGGGTACGAATAGCAAGAGCCAACTCTATAGCTGACCCAAACATTCTCTACTCCGGAACAATACTAAAGCTTCCAAGAAATTGAGTATCTTCACGCCGAACTGAATTATTTATATTGTTGAAGCAGCATGATAACCGCAACAGCAAGTACGACCATAAACGCTATGACTGTATACATGAGTATACGCTGATAGGTTTGGGCGCTTACTGAAGCACGGCTACGTGCTGGTCTCGCAACAACCTTTTTTCTTTTAACTGCCATATATTAAATATAAAGACCCGCAATAAGAAGTCAATAGCAATTGAGAATTTATAATTCTAAATTCTTTACGTTATATGTTAGTATAAAAAACAATGACGAATAGCTTCTGGTCAGAACTAAAAAAGCCTATTATCGCACAGGCTCCTATGGATGGAGTAAGTGATGCAGCCTTCAGATACATTATGGATGTGTACGGTAAACCGTCACTTCTTTTTACCGAGTTCACACCCGTTGAGGGCATCACTCATGGAGCAACGAAACTTCTCATGGCATTTATTCACCATAAGACCGAAACGCCTACTATAGCGCAGTTATATGGATCTCACGCTGAGGATTTTTATTCATCAGCATTTGTCGCCTGCGAAATGGGGTTTGACGGAATCGATATCAACATGGGATGTCCGGATAAAAGCGTTGTCAAACGGGGAGCTGGAGCGGGGCTTATCTTAAATCCTCCACTCGCCATAGAGATCATCAAGCAAACCAAAAAAGGAATATATGACTGGTCAGAAGGCAAGAATATAGGAGATACCAATCTACCAGCTGACATAATAGCGTACGTTAATGAGTTTAAAAAGAAACTGTCAATTGTTCCAAAGAAAAGACTCCTTCCTGTATCCGTGAAAACAAGAATTGGTTTTGACAAAATAGTAACCGGATCGTGGATCGCTTCAATACTTGAAGCGGAACCGGTAAATATTAGCATTCATGGTCGAACACTTGTACAAATGTATACCGGTCAACCAGATTGGGAGGAAATCGGAAAAGCTACGGTGCTTATACATAAAACTAATACGTCTGTTCTCGGGAATGGAAATATACATAGTCTTGCCGAAGCAGATGAAAAAATCAAAAGATACGGTGTAGACGGCGTTTTAATCGGACGAGCGGCGTACGGCAACCCCTGGGTCTTCAACGATGGCCAGCCGACTGAAACTGATAAAAAACGGGTCGCTATTGAACATTGCGAGAAATTTGCAGAATTAACTCCTGATGGTCATTTTGTATCACTTCGCAAACACTTAGCATGGTATATGCGCGGAATAGAAAACTCACATATTTTAAAAATGCAGTTAATGCAGATTAATTCGGTCGAAGACGTGCGTAACATTTTGTCGTGAGTTGTATAATGATCTTTACTTTACAAGCGGTGGTAGTTCAACGGTAGAATGCTTCCTTCCCAAGGAAGAGATTGAGGGTTCAAATCCCTTCCACCGCTCATTTGCAAAGTGGGCAGGCAACGATGAGAAGGAGCTATAGTCCTGAGCAAAGCCGAAGGATTCAATTCTCATACCCCGCTCATTTTTTCTTTTTTTCTTCATGATATACTCTCTTAATGAAACTTACCAAACACATTGCTCTTATTACTTTACGCTTAAAAAGGATCTTTCAAGCTCAGTTTGTAGCATTGCCTATGCTAATTCTGTTGGGATCCGCACTTCTTTTTTTGTAGGACCAGGGTATGCTTATGTACCGAAATTTGAAACTGTGGGTCTTAAGAAAAATGTTCCCATTCCACAACTTGTTTCTGGTGAAACAAGTAAGGTAAGCGGTTCGAAAAAGCCCAAATATATTATGCACATATTCGGTGACATGCACGAAAACTTTACTGCTGATTTTATGAGGTTGACGCTTCCTAAAGTGATGTCAAAATACCCCGACATGCAATTTAGATTTTACTATGTTTCATCGGGAAATACAAAAAATTCCCAGAGCGAAGAACTCGTTCTTGAATGTTTAGCTCAGCAGAATGCATATGTCGATAATTTTCTGCAGGTCATAGAAAATGAAGATAATGTGAATCAGTTGTCAAACCTAAAAAATATAGATAAAGACAAACTTTCTCTATGTATTTCGGACCCAAAAACGTTAACGGTTGTCAAATTAAGCAACGATAACGCAAGGAGTATGGGAATATTATATACACCAACAATGATACTTGAAAAAGTTGGCGCTCCCGTAGATGCAGAAGAAGTAGAGATACACAGTTTTGTACCGATTGAGACAATTGATGAGGCCATGGGTATGATAAAAAAAGAAGGTGGAACTCAAAATATGAAAACAATAAAAGCTTCAGAAACCAAAATCCTAACACCTCCTCGCTCTTTTCTTATAGAGATTTTAACCTGGCTCCTTGAGATACTTAAGAATTGAGGCACCGAAGTTTCATAAGATGAATATCTCATTTTTTAAAATCAGGTTCAAAATAATTTGTGTCTCCCGCTCTAAATAAGTTATATTTAATAAAATGAAGCGTAAGAAAATAGTGGTAGTTACTAGATTAAGTAGGTTTTGATCTACTTAGTTTGGTTCACGCTGACAGCTTACCTTTCTCTCCTGACCTTTACATTGGTTACTAATGCACGTGGCAAAGTTATAAGTCACCTCCGTGAAACAGTTTAAATCAGGGTCGCGGAACTCTCCATAACTGCCATATCGATAATACTCACCATCCGCTCTACGTGGCCCATCGACGTCAATGGCCACTGAGCAGCCGTATGGCCCTGTTGATACTCGGTAATTGTTAAATCCACCATAGGAACAGAAGCTCATACTAACCGTGCAGTCCGAGTCCTTTTCGCAGTATTTAACATCATTAAGATAAGGAATGACATCGGACGAGATTCTGGAAACAGTCATCTTATAATATTTATCGCGGTATATTTTACCCGGCTCCAGTTTATCTTTCTTAGGGATAAGGTAAATAGTTTCTTCACGAGGTCGATACTGCCAGGGCATTTCTCTTCCTGTCTGAGGGGGCAGTTTATGTCCAATTGCTTCGATGACGTCAAAGGCATAACCACTATCGCTTAGGGAGGTAGTCAGCCGTAGAATCTGGACCAGATAGTCTTCAAGAGTTTTTTTAGAGGATTTGAAATACGTCTCGGTGTCAAGATCATTTCCTACCTGACCAATCTCAACTTCATAAGCATTTTCAATACGATAGACTGGTTTTTCTGGACGAGTTGACTTTTCTACTGCGGTGACATTTCCTCCAAAAAGACTTTCTATGTCATGTAAATAGTTTTGTACATTAGGAGGGTATTGTAAATTAGTAAGATAGACAAATCCTCCATCGCTCTTCTCTTCATCATAAGCCACTGGTGACCTGCCTGTAAGAAGTTTTGGATTAAACATAATAAGAACCTCGGTTAGTGAGTCATCTTTATCAAAAGTTATATATCGCCTTTGCCATGTTGCAGATGGTTTAAAGTAGGAATCATAATATGCATATGGAACACCGTCTATGTCGCGCTTTACGACCTCCTTAAAATGATATCCGCCAATATCATACGCTTTGACAATTTGAGGTCCGTAGGTAAGCCTATCAAACATCTGTTTTTCACGTTCGATTGAGCGAGTCCATTGTAAATTTTCATAGCCATCTTTTAGCTCCAGATTCTTCTGATAAGGGATATAAGTGATAATAAGATTGAATTGTTGGAAATTAATAAGATCTGGCAATAAAGTTTTAAATTCATAAAAGTTCTTATCTTTGAGTGTTTTAATTTTTTTTTCTTTAATTGCTCTAAAGACCTCGGCGACTTTAGGACCATATTTGAGCCGATCCGGAGTTATAAAAGATGTGGGTGTGGGCATGGAAGTGGGAGTTGGAGACATTGATGATTTTATTTTCCGACTGACTTCTCCGAGTCCAAAATCATCAGGAAAAGAGATTATAACTTCCACAATGAACGCTACAATGAGAAAGCACACAAAATATATTGCATAGTTTAAGTAGATATTCGTTATTGTCTTCTGCATTGTATAAACAACCCACGACCTGACGGTCGGGGTTTTGCCTAGAGTTCAAACTTTGTTTGCCCTGAATCTTTCTTTCCTTGTTCTTCAATATATTTCTGAATGT
>Ga0247727_10004647_pt1 | contig 28884 bp, 23 predicted proteins | sample WisWelCaveWW1625_FD_202498 | JGI IMG/M metagenome (GOLD analysis project Ga0247727, IMG submission 202498) | Biofilm microbial communities from Wishing Well Cave, Virginia, United States - WW16-25 | ecosystem: Environmental > Aquatic > Deep subsurface > Groundwater > Cave microbial mat | place...
TCGCGTGCTTGTGGCAGACCATGCAGATCATCCACACCTCCCCCCGCGGCACCGGCTCCCGCGGCCCGGGGATCCTAGTCCACGACCCCCCCCCCGTGGAAGTCCCGGGATCCCGGTTCCCGGGGGGAACCGCGACGGGCCCCGTGGCGATTCGCGCTTCCCCGGGCCCTCCGGTAGATTCCGAGGCGCGGGAATCCGGCGGGAGCGAGCGTCCTTGATCCTGAAGACGGGTCCGGCCGCGGTGCGCGCCGCCGCGGCGTTCCTCCTCGCCGCCCTCCTCGCGGCCGTCCCGGCCTGCCGGCAGGGCCGGACCCCTTCGCCCCCCGCCCCCGCGGTCCGCGCCGGCTGGAATCCCTCCTCACCGGTCTCCCGCCGCCCGCCGCTCACCGCCGATCCCGACCGGGCCGCCGACCCGGCGCGCTTCACGGGGAACGAGGCCTGCTTCGACTGCCACATGAAGCGCGTGACGAGCCTCCGCTCCTCCTTCCACCAGGGGCTCCTCCTGCCCGCGTCGGGATCGAAGGGGTGCGAGGAGTGCCACGGGCCGGGGATCAACCACGTGGGCGAGGGAGACGCGGCCGCCATCCGCCACCCGGTGAAGTTCTCCCGGGCCGACCGCGGAGGCGGGAACGCCGTGTGCCTGCGCTGCCACGCCGCGGTCCTGGAGCAGCCGGTCCGCGGCCACCCGCTGTGGGTGGGAGCACGGCAGGTCGCCTGCGTCTCCTGCCACCAGGTGCACCTGGACCAGGGGGTCCGGAACGCGGCGCAGGAGCGCCCGCCCTTCGGGACGGCGGAGGAGATGCTCGCCGCGGGCGCGACCTACCCCGACCCCGCGCAGTGCAGGAATTGCCACCCCGACTTCCACCCCGAGATGGCCAGGAGCGGCCACCGCGAACTCATGACGGACGGCCGCGCCTGCGGCGCGTGCCACGGCCCGGGGAGCCTCCACGCGGCGAAGGAGAGCGCGGGGCTGCGCGGCCTCATCCTCCTCCCCACGCGCCAGGACCCCGCCGACGCCGACCGCGCCTGCAACGCCTGCCACGAGGAGGCGGGGCGCCCCGTGCTCCGCTGGACCTGCTCCGAGCACCGCGCCGAGAACGTGGCCTGCGTCGCCTGCCACGACCCCAACGCGCCGCGCGGGAGGACGCTCCGGGCGCCCGACCCCGACCTCTGCATCCGGTGCCACCGGGACGCGGGCGCCGAGTTCCGCCAGCCGAGCCGCCACCGGGTGCTGGAGGGGACGCTCCGCTGCAACGACTGCCACGACCCCCACGCCAACGAGTCCGGCCTCCACCGCTTCGAGCTCACCCGCGAGGCCTGCCTGCGCTGCCACCCGGAGAAGGGGGGTCCCTTCGCCTACGACCACGCGGCGAAGCGCCTCGAGGGCTGCACCGTCTGCCACCGCCCCCACGGCTCCCCCAACTCCCGCCTGCTGGAGACGCGCGAGGTGCGCACGCTCTGCCTCTCCTGCCACCCGGGCCTCCCCCGGGGCCACGAGCAGAGGCCCGGCAGCGTCTACCGCGAGTGCCTGAGGTGCCACGTCGAGATCCACGGGTCGGATTCGAGCCCGCGGTTCTTCCGGTGAGCCCCGTGCGGCTCCTGCGCCCCTTCCTCCTCGTCCTCCTCTGCGCGGCCGCGTCGGCGGAGGAGGATGAGAAGGACGAGGTCCCCATCGAGGCCCCCACCCTGGACGACCGCCTCATGGAGTTCCGCGGGGGCGTCGAGGCGGGCTTCCGGTTCGTCGGCGGCGAGGAGGGCCGCTACGACCAGGACCTGCGCCTGGGGAGCGGCCTGCGCCTCCTCTCCGCGGACCTCGCGGGGACTACCCGCGGGGAGGGGGACGGCATCGACACGCTGGACCTCCACGCCCGGGGGATCGGCGACCCCGACCGCCGCGTGGACTTCCGCGTCCGGGAGCGGGAGTCCTACGACCTCTCCCTCCACGCGGACCGGCTGGAGTACGCCTTCGCCGCCGCGGGGGAGTTGCATCCCTTCGAGACGGTCCGGCGGTCCGAGGGGGGGAGCCTGCGGGTGCACCCGCGCCCGGGCCTCGAGGCCTTCCTCTCCATCGAGCGCCGGCAGCGGGAAGGGGACGCGCGCCTCCACCAGGTCTACCGCGACGACCGCTCCCTCCCGCTGCCGGCCACGCTCGACTACCACGGCCGCACCTGGACGGCCGGGTTCGACGCAGCCCCGGGGGCGCTGCGGTTCGGGGGCACGGCCTCCTGGAACCGCGCCTCGGAGAGCACGCTGCGGCTTCTCGACCGCCCCGACACCCCGGTGCCGGACGAGGGGCCCTTCCGCAACGGATCGGACATGGCCTCGCGGACGTTCTCGGGCCGCGCGGGGCTCCGCCTCTTCCGGGGCCGCCTCGACCTCTCGGCCTCGGGGGGATACACGACCGCCCGGACCGAGTCCCGGGTGCGCGAGCGCGTGGTCTCGACCGCCCCCGGTTCCAACGGGATCCCGGGGGACTCCGACGACCTCGCCTACTCGAGCGAGACGCGCGGGCGGACCGGGAACGACCTGCGGGGGCGCTGGTGGCGGGGGGAGGCGCTCGTCCTCCCGTCCGGGGACTGGGAGGTGCTGGCGCGCTACGAGAGGCGCCTGACGGACGAGCGGGGCCGGGCCGACCTCCGTCTGCGCGACCAGAGCCCGCCCTTCAGCGACCCCTCGGCCCCCTTCTTCCACCTGGTGGAGGAGCCCGGGGCGCTCGCCCGCCTCTCGCGCCTCGGCGTCGAGGCGCGGTGGAGGGCGTCCCGGCAGTGGCGCCTGCGCGGCGGCGTCGAGCGCGTGGACGAGCGGGTGGTGACGGTCGAGGACGAACTGGAGTCCTGGAGCCCGGAGACCCGGATCGCGACCGCGGGGGCGGACTGGACTCCGTCGGAGCGGTTCGACGCGAGCCTGCTCGTCCGCGCGGCGGACCAGAGGGACGACGCGACGCAACTGTCCCCCGGCGAGGCGGACGGCGTCACGCTGCGCCTCCGCGGCCGCGACCCGGGCGGCTCCTACGCCACGGGGTACGCGCGCCTCAAGGACCGGCAGGTGGAGCGGTCGGACTCCCAGGCCCGGGTGAACGCCGTCGGAGCGGTGCTCGGGCACGCGGGGACGGACGGGTTCGCGGAGTTCACGGTGGAGCGGCGGACCTATCTCCTCGAGTCCGACACGCGGTTCACCGCGGACCGCTCCGTCAACGGGGTGAAGAGCCCCCGGCGGGTCCGGTACGACGAGGAGACGGACACGCTGGGGCTCGACCTCTCGCGGACGGTCTCGGGCCCGGTCCGCGCCTTCGGGCGCGGCTGGTGGAACCGGAGCGCGGGGGACTACCCGTGGCGGCGCTACGACGCGGCGCTCGGGCTCGGGTGGCGGTTCCATCCCTCGACGGAGCTGCGCCTCGAGGTCCGCCGCGTCGTCCTGAACGAGGGGGGGCTGCTCCGCGACGACTACCGGGCGGACATCCTCACCGTCTCGGTGCTGTGGGAGTTCTGAGGGGACGTTCTTCGGAGATTCGGTTGTTTGTGGATAACTCCTGTCCCATGGGCGGGATCTCCACGGAAAGCCGAATCTCCGGGGAACGTCCCCGATTCCCCCTCGCCGCGGCAGCGGCCGGGGCGGTGGCGCTGCTCGCGGCGCTGCTCGTCGCCTCCCGCGAGCTTGGCTCGCTGGGCGGCGACAACGCGGAGTACTGCCTGCTGGCCCGGTCGATCCGGGAGGGGCTCGGCTACCGGAGCGCCTGGGCCCCGGGCGAGGCGCCGCTGCACACCCTCTACCCCCCCGTCTTCCCGCTCCTCCTCGTCCCCTTCATCGGTTCCGCACCCGTCAACTTCCTCGCGGCGCACCTTCCCGTCGCCGCAGCCGCGGGGGCGGCGGTGTTCCTCCTGGCACTCCTCTTCGAGCGCCGCGGGCTTCCCCCCTGGGCCGCCGCCGCCGCGGCGCTCGTCCCCGCGCTCTCGCTCTACTGGCTTCGGTGCGCCGCGGACCTCCTCTCGGAACTCCCCTTCCTCGCCTTCGTCGCGGGGGCGCTTCTCGCGCTGGAGCCCGGCGGGGACGGGACGGAGCGCCTGCCGCCCCGGAGGATCGCGGCGGCCGCAACCTGCGCCGTTCTCGCCTATCTCACGAGAACGGCGGGCCTCGCCCTCGCCATCCCCGTCGCCGCCGCGCTCGTCCTCGACCGCCGCTGCCGGGGCCGGGCGGGGTGGATCGGAGCCTGCGCCGTCGCCGCATCCGTCCTCGGGTGGACCTTCTACACCTCCGCCGCGGGAGGAGGAGGCGGCTACCTCGACCAACTGGGTGGAGGTGCTGATGGCAGCGTCTCCATCCTCCCGGAGCGCGCCTTCCGGGATCTCGCGGAGAACTACATCCCGAGGACGCGGAACTACCTCGCCGCCCCCGTCCTCCCCGTGTGGATCACCTGGTCCGGCACGCTGGCATGGGGGCTCGCCGCCGCGGTGGTGGTAGTCGGGCTCCTCCGCCGCCGGACGCTCGCGGCGGCCGAGGCCTTCTTCGTCCTGTACCTCGCCATGCAGTGCGCCTGGCCCTTCCAGGACTCGCGGTTCGCGCTCCCGCTGGCCGCGCTCCTGGCGCCCTTCGCCGTGGAAATGGCGCACCTTCTGCTCGTCCGGTTCTCCCCGGCGCCGACCCGGTCCCTTGCGGCCACGGCCTTCGCCGTTGTCCTGATCCTCCCCAACGCGTGGATCTTCACGGCGCTGATCCTCCCCCGCCTACACCGCCCGCGCCCCGCCGCGATCCCCGGAAGCCACGAGCCCGCCTCCTTCACCGAGACCTGGCCCTGGACAGACGACCAGTACCGCCAGGCCGCCCACGCCCAGGTGGCCTTCCTCCACGCCTGCGACCTCGTCCGGGAGGGCGGGATCCCGGGCCTCCCCGAGGGTCCGGTCATGGCCGGGAACCCCCGCGTCGCGGCGCTCTTCACGGGGAGGCGCGCCGTCCAGCCCCCCAAGGGCGGGACGCCCGACGCCGTGGCGGCCCGGGCGCGGGAGGCGGGGGTCGTCGCGGTCGTCGTCCCCGACTTCGGCGACCCCTACGCCGAGGCGCTCCGCGGCTGGCGGGACGCCCGGCGGGGGGACCTCGACCTCCTCCTCGCCCTCCCGGGGGGCGTGGAGGTGTTCCGCGTCCGGAGGTAGGATCGGGGGATGGCGAAGATCGTCCACACCATGGGGCTCGGCGCGCGGAGCCTCCCGACCGTGCTCGAGGTCCTGGCCGCGGCGAGGGTACGGCGGGTCGTGGACATCCGGCGCTACGGGACCTCCGCGAGGCACCCCCACCATGCGTCGGCCGCACTCCACCCCGCGCTCGCGGCGGCGGGGTACGAGGTCGCCGACCTCGGCGCGCTGCTCGGAGGGGACCGGCCGCGGGGCTACGGGGCGTGGATGCGATCGGCGGGGTTCCGGCGCGGGCTCGAGAGGCTCGAGGCGCTGGCGCTCGAGGCGCCGACGGTGATCCTCTGCGCCGAGGCCTCCCCGGAGCGCTGCCACCGGCGGTTCGTCGCAGCGGCCCTGGAGGAGCGGGGGTGGGCCGTGGCGCACCACGGGCGCGCCCTCTCGGAGCGGACCGCGCGGGGGGAGATGCGGGTCGTGCGGAAGACGGGATGACGGGGCCCCCGCCCGGGCTCCCACCCTGGTCGTCCCTGCACGAGCGGCGCCGGGCGCTGGAGCGGCGCTGGCCCTCGATCTTCGACCTCCCGCTCGCACGGCGGGCCTCGGACCTCGTGCTCCGGGAGGCGCGGCCCGGGATGCGCGTGCTGGAGGCCGGGGCGGGGGACCGGCGGCTGAAGGCCCGCATCGAGGCGGCCGCCCCCGGGGCGGAGTACCGCAGCGCCGACCCCGACCCGGCCCACCCCCACGACTGGAGGTCGGTCGAGGAGGCCCGGGGCCCCTTCGACCTCGTCTTCGCGCTGGAGCTCGTCGAGCATTTCACCCCGGAGGAGGCGCTGGACTTCCTGCGCCTCGCCCACGCGCTGCTCCGGCCCGGGGGGCGGATCGTCGTCGGGACCCCGGACGTCTTCACCCCGGGCCGCTGGCACCGGGACGCGGGGCACCGGACGCCCTTCTCCCCCTGGGAGCTCGGGGGATTCCTCGAGGAGGCGGGGTTCCGCGTGGAGGCCCTCCACCGGACATGGAACGCGCCCCTCCTGCAGCGCGTCGCCCGGCGCTTCCTCCTCGGCTGGCTCCACCGGATCACGGGGGCCGACTATGCCTCGAGCGTGGTGGCCGTGGCGACCCGGCCCTAGTCCCGGGTATCCTCCGCCCCGGCCCCCTTGCCCCCGCTCCTCCTCCCGATCGCCGCCGCGCAGTCCCGGGCGCTGCTCGACCCGGCGACCGCCACGGCGGTCATCCTCGGGATCGCGCTCGTGCTCTTCGCCACCGAGGCGGTGCGCCACGACATCACCGCCATGATGGTGGTGCTCGGGCTCTACTTCCTCGGGGTGCTGGACGCCCGGGAGGCGACGGCCGGCCTGGGGAACCCGGTGGTCATCGTCATCGCGGCCATGTTCGTCATCGGCCACGCCATCCTGAAGACGGGGGCCGCCGGGCGGCTGGAGCGCGGGGTGATGGCGCTCGGCGGCCGGACCGAGGGCGGGCTCATCGCGGTCTCGTTCCTGGCCGTGGCGCTCGTCAGCGCCTTCGTCCAGAACATCGCCGCCGTCGTCCTCATGGTCCCCGCGGTCATCGGCGTGGCCCGGGCCCGGAACCTGAGCGCCTCGCGCCTGCTGATGCCGCTCGCCGCCGCCTCGCTCACGGGCGGGATGTGCACTCTGGTCGGCTCCCCCGCCAACCTCTCGCTCAACGCCAAGCTCGGGGAGATCCAGGACGAGTACCTGCGCCGGGGGGCGCCGGTCCCCGCGGAGTTCGCCTCGCTGGGGATGTTCGAGACCCTCGGGATCGGCCTCGTGTTCACCGCCGTGGCCGTCCTGTACTTCGCGGTCGCCGGCCCCCTCCTCCTGCCCGCCCGCCGCAAGGAGGAGAGCCTCTCGGAGACCTACTCGGTGAAGCAGTTCCTCGCCGAGGTGCTCCTGCGCCCCGGGTCCGACATCGCCGGGAGGAAGCTCGGGGAGGCGCGCCTGGGGGAGCGCTACGGCGTGGCGGTCCTGGGGATCGTGCGGGGGGGGGAGGTGCTGGAGGCCCCGGACCCGTGGATGGTCGTCCACACGGAGGACGTCCTCCTCGTCCAGGGCGATTCGGAGGCCGTGCTCCGGGTGCGCCGGGAGCACGCGGACGAGGTCCTCCCGCGGGTGGACGTGGGCGACCGGGTGCTCCGGTCCGCCGACCTCGTGCTGGCCGAGGTCATGCTCTCCCCCCGGAGCCGGCTCGTGAACCGGTCGCTCGGCGAGCTCGACGTCCCGGACGACTACGGGCTCAACGTGCTGGCCGTCTCCCGGCACGGGGAGTCGCTGCGGTCCGAGCTCGGGAGGGTCCGCCTGCGCCTGGGGGACGTCCTCCTCGTGCAGGGGCACGTCGAGGGCGTGGACCGGCTCCGCCGCAGCCCTGACTGGATGGTCCTCCAGGAGGCCGCCGGCGGGGGAATGGACCGGCCGCGGGCCGCCGTCGCCGTCGGCGTCCTCGCGGCGGTCGTCGGGCTCGCGATGCTCCAGGTCCCGCTCGCCTTCGCGGCGGTGGCGGGGGTCATCGCGCTCGTCCTCCTCGGGGTCATCCGGCGGCGGGAGATCTACGATGCGGTCGAGTGGCCCGTGGTGATCCTCATCGCGGGGATGCTCCCGCTGGGGACCGCCATGGAGGCCTCGGGCCTCGCCGACGCCATCGCGGGAGGCCTCTCCCGGGCCTTCGGGTCCTTCGGCCCCTACGGGGCGCTCGCCGTCATGTACCTCCTCGGCACCCTCCTCACGGGGTTCCTCAACAACGCCGCGCTCACTTTGATGCTCGCCCCCGTCGCGGTGGAGCTGTCCCGGGACCTGGGGATCTCCGCCCGCCCGCTCCTCCTGGCGGTGGCCATCGGCGCGGCCGCCGACTTCCTCACCCCCGTCGGCCAGTCCAACGCGCTGGTGATGGGGCCCGGCCAGTACCGCTTCCGGGACTACCTGAAGGTCGGCGCCCCCCTCACGCTCCTCTGCTTCGCCGCGGCCCTGCTCGTGATCCCCTGGATCTGGCCCTTCCGTTCCCCGTGACGCCCGTCACGGTCCGCGCGGCCGAGTCCTTGCGGCCGGGGGCCGGGCCGGGTATCCTTGATTGAAACTGAGACTCAGTATCAATCAGGGGCCCCCATGACCCTCCAGGAGACTCCCCTCGGCGGCGCGTCCCGCATCCGGCGCCTGACCGGCGACCCGGCGCTGCGGGAGCGCCTGGTCGAGCTCGGCCTCTCCCCGGGGAGCGTCGTGCGCCTCCTGCGGCGGGCCCCGCTCGGGGACCCGCTGGAGTTCCAGGTCCGCGGATACCGGCTCGCCATCCGCGGCGACGAGGCCGCCTCCGTCGAGGCGGAGCCCGCGTGAAACCCTGCCACGACGCCGACGGCGCCGTCGCGACCGCCGCCCCCCCGCGGGAGGCGGGCTCCCCCGCCGCGCCGCCCCCGCGCCTGCGGCGGGTCCTGCTCGCGGGGAATCCCAACGTCGGCAAGTCCTCCCTCTTCAACCGCATGACGGGGCTCCACCAGAAGGTCACGAACTTCCCCGGCGTCACCGTGGAGCGCAAGGTCGGCCGCGCCGTGACGCCCGCGGGCCCGGTCGAGGTCGTGGACCTCCCGGGCTCCTACAGCCTCGCCCCCCACACGATCGAGGAGCGCGTCGTCCGCGACGAGATCCGGGGCGCCGACGGGCCCCCGCCGGACCTGGTCGTGGTCGTGGCCGACGCGACGAACCTCGCCCGGAACCTCTTCTTCGCGCTCCAGGTCCTCGAGACCGGGGTCCCGGCGGTGGTGGCGCTCAACTGCGCGGACGCGGCCCGCGGGGAGGGAATCTCCGTCGACGCGGCCGCCCTCGCCCGGCTCCTCGGGGTCCCCGTGGTCCCCACCGTGGGACGCACGGGCGAGGGGGTCGACGCGCTGCTCCGGGCCGTCGGGGAGGGCGGCGCGGTCGGGACCGCGCCCGCCCCCCGCTGGCGGCCCGAGGCGGAGGCGGCGGCGGCGATGCTGGCCGGGCCGCTGGCGGAGCGGTTCGGGGGACGCGAGGAGGCGCGCCGGCGGCTGCCGGAGATCCTGGGCTCCGAGGGGCGCTTCGCGGAGATGGCCGCGGGCCTCCCGCCGGACCTCGCCGACCGGGCCCGGAGGGAGAGGGCCCACCTGGCCGCCCGCGGGGTGGACGCCGCCACGGCCTCGGCCGAGGCGCGGTACGCGCTGGTGGACTCCATCGCGGCCGAGGTCGTCCACGCGCCCGTCGCGACGCTCTCCTGGCGGGAGCGCCTCGACCGGCTCTTCACCCACCGGATCCTGGGCACGCTCGTGCTCCTGGGCGTCTTCGCCCTGCTCTTCCAGGCGGTCTTCGCCTGGTCGGGGCCGCTCATGGACGGGGTGGACGCGATCTTCGGGTGGCTCGGCGGCCGGGCCGCGGCGTGGATGGCCCCCGGCCTCGCGCGGGACTTCGTGGTGGACGGCCTGCTGGCGGGCTTCTCCGGGGTGCTCGTTTTCGTACCGCAGATCGCGGTGCTCTTCGTCCTCATCGAGGTCCTGGACGACTCGGGCTACCTCGCGCGGGCGGCCTTCCTGCTCGACCGCCTCATGGGGAAGGCGGGGCTCCCGGGGCGCGCCTTCCTGCCGCTCGTCTCCTCCTTCGCCTGCGCCATCCCGGGGATCCTGGCCACGCGCTCCATCAAGGACCCGCGGGACCGATTCGCGACCATCTGCGCCGCCCCCTTCATGTCCTGCTCGGCGCGCCTGCCGGTGTACGCCATGGTCATCGGCGCCCTCTTCTCCGGGGGGACGGTGCTGGGGTTCCTCTCGACCGGCGCGGCCGTGATGATCGCCATGTACCTCGTGGGCATCGCCGCGGGGCTCGCCACGGCGGGGGTCCTCCGGCGGACCATCCTCAAGGGCGGGCGCTCGCCGCTCCTCCTGGAGCTCCCCGCCTACCGCCTCCCGTCGCCGCGCTCGGTCCTGCTGGAGGCCGGGCGGCGCACCTGGCTCTTCGTCTCCCGGGCCGGGCCCGCCATCCTAGCGGTGGCCGTCGTGCTCTGGTGCCTCGCCACCTTCCCCCGGGACGTCCCCCTCGAGAAGGACTACGGCGCGATGCGGCGCGAGGCGGCGGCGAGCGTGCATTCCTCGGCCCCCGCCGGTCCGGACCGGGAGGCGGCGCTGAAGGCCGAGGAGGGCCGCATCGCACGGCTGGAGGCGTCCGAGCGACTGTCGAAGTCCTACGCCGGCAGGCTCGGGCACCTCATGGAGCCGGTGATCCGCCCGCTGGGCTTCGACTGGAAGATGGGGATCGGGCTCGTGGCGGCCTTCGCGGCTCGCGAGGTCTTCGTCTCCACCCTGGGCGTCGTCTACGCGGCCGGGGACGACGGGGAGGGCACGTCGCTCCGCGAGGCCATCCGCCGGGACGTGGACCCGGCCACGGGAAGGCCCGTCTTCCGGCCGCTGGTCGGGCTCTCACTGCTGGTCTTCTTCGTCCTGGCGATGCAGTGCTTCTCCACGCTTGCCGTCGTCCGCCGCGAGACCGGCTCCTGGAAGTGGCCGCTGGGCATGCTCGCCTGGATGACCTCGCTCGCCTGGCTCGCCTCCTTCGCGGTCTTCCAGGTCGGGTCGGCGCTGGGATACTGATCCCCCTCCCCTCTCCTCTTCCTCCTCCCTTCCTCCCGTCCCTTCCCTGCCGTACAGTCTCCCCGTGCTCCGCTCCTTCTACCTGACCCCGGACGGCGCCCTCCGGAAGGACCTCGACCGCGCGGCCCTCAAGGAGGTGATCGACTCCCGCAAGGGGGTCCTCTGGGTGGACCTGGAGGCCTCGACCCCGGAGGAGAACACCGTCCTCGGGGCCGAGGTCTTCAACTTCCACCCGCTCGCCATCGAGGACTGCCTCCACGCGCAGTCCCGGCCCAAGATCGACGACTACGACGACTACCTCTACCTGGTCTTCCACGCCTGGAAGAGGGACGAGCAGGGCATCCGCACCGAGGAGGTGGACTTCTTCCTGGGGAAGAACTTCGTCGTCTCCCACCACATGGAGCCCCGGGGCAGCCGCTCGGCCCTGGCCGACCGCATCGAGCGGGACCCGAGGCTGGTCCTCGGCCCGGGGGCGGACCTCCTCCTCCACCAGATCCTCGACCTCATGGTGGACAAGTACACCGTCGTGGTGGACGACGTCGAGGACCGCGTGGACCGGCTCGAGGAGGAGATCCTCGAGGGGGGCGGGAAGCAGAACCTCCGGGAGGTCCTCGCCCTCAAGAAGACCCTCCAGGAGCTCTTCCGGATGATCCGCCACCAGAGGGACGTGATGAGCAGCCTCTCCCGCGAGGGGCACCCCATCATCTCGAAGAAGGCGCGCACCTTCTTCCGCGACGTCTACGACCACGTGGTCCGGGTCCACGACTCGGTCGAGGGCCTCCGGGACACCGTGGCCGGCGCGCGCGACGCCTACATCTCCATCGCCTCCAACCGCCTGAACGAGGTGATGAAGGGGCTCTCTCTCGTGGCCACCCTCATCCTGCCGCTCACCTTCGTCACGGGCATCTACGGGATGAACTTCCACGAGATGCCCCTGCAGACGGATCCGAGGGGCTTCTGGATCATCTGCGGGGCGATGGTGGCGCTCGGGGTCCTCATGTACTTCTGGTTCCGCAAGAGGAAGTGGGCGTAGACGGTAGGATCCCCCCGCCATGTCCCGCTCCGAGACCGTCCGCTTCCACCTCGACCGGCTCCACGACGCCGGGGAGGCCTCCTTCGCCGAGGACCCGCCGGGCTCCGGGTCCGGGGTCTACCTCTGGCGGACGCGGCTGGGGCGCTGGCCCTTCGAGGCGCAGGTGGACCGCTACGCGCTGGAGGTCCGCTGCTACCTCGGGGACGAGCTGTTCTGCACGGGGCGCCTCCCGGACGAGGAGGCGGACGCGCTGATCGCCCCCGCGTCGGGCCCCGGCGGCGGGAAGGCCCTCGAGAGGCTGGCGGCCTTCGTGGACGGCGAGGTGCGCTCCGACTCGCGCCGCTTCCTCCAGCCCCCCCACGCGGACCGCCACCCGGACCGCCGCGCGGACCCGCGCCAGGACGCCGCCATCCGCCAGAAGCCGCCGCGCCGCGTGGACGAGCCGGCCTAGCCCGCCGCCGCGTCCGCGGGGCCCTCGTCCCGGAGCGCCGACCCGAACTGGATCTCGTGGAGGTGGCGGTAGTGGCCGCCCGGGATCCGGAGCAGCTCCTCGTGGGTCCCCTGCTCCACGAGGCGGCCCCCGTCGATCACGAGGATCCGGTCCACGCCCTGGATGGTCGAGAGCCGGTGGGCGATGACGAAGGTCGTGCGGTCCTTCATGAGGTTGGAGAGCGCCTCCTGGACCATCTTCTCGGACCGGGAGTCGAGCGCGCTCGTGGCCTCGTCCAGCAGCAGGATCGGCGGGTCCTTCAGGATGGCCCGCGCGATGGTGATCCGCTGGCGCTGGCCGCCCGAGAGCCGCGAGCCGCGCTCCCCCACCACCGTCTCGTAGCCGTCGGGCTGGCGGAGGATCTCGTCGTGGATGAAGGCCGCCCGCGCCGCGGCCTCGACCTCCGTCGGGGAGGCCCCGGGGCGGCCGTAGCGGATGTTCTCGGCGATGGAGGCGTTGAACAGGAACGCCTCCTGCGTGACCATGGCCACGTGGGAGAGGAGCGAGGTCCGGCTGTAGCCGCGGAGGTCCACGTCGTCCACGGTGACCAGCCCCTCCTGGGGGTCGTAGAAGCGGGCCACGAGGTCGAGCACGGTGGACTTGCCGGTCCCCGTGGGCCCCACGAGCGCCACCGAGGAGCCCACGGGGACGCGGAAGGAGACCTCCCGCAGCACCCAGGGGCCGTCCTCGGCGTAGCGGAAGGAGACCCTCTCGAAGGCGATCTCCCGCCGCGGCCGGACCAGCGCCCGGGCCGCGACGTGGTCTGCCATCGTGTCGGGCTGGTCGAGGATCTCGAAGATCCGCTCCGTGCCCGCCAGCGACTCCTGCATCTTGTTGTAGTTGCCGGTGAGGTTCTTCGTCGACTTGTACATCTTGGTGATGACCAGGACGAAGGCGGAGAGGTCGCCCACGGTCACCTGCCGCTCCAGGACCAGGTAGCCGCCGAGCGCCAGGACCACCGCCCCCGAGACGTTGGAGAAGAACTCGAGGAACTCCTTGCTCGTCACCTGGGCCCGGGCGACCCGGAGCGCCTCGACGAGGAAGTTCTCGGAGATGCCGCGGATCCGCCGCGACTCGTGCTCCTCCATCCGGAAGGCCTTCACCACCTTGATCCCGGCCAGCATCTGGCTGATGGTGTGGGTGACGTCGGCCTTCCGGGCCTGCCGGCGGCGGGCGTGCTTCTTGATCCGGGCCCCGAAGTAGGAGATGGGGAGCAGGAGGACCGGCAGGCCGACGAAGATGACGAGCGCCAGGCGCCAGTTGATGTAGAAGGCGGTCCCCACGAGCGTCACGATGAGGATGGGATCGGAGATGACGTCCCCGAAGAGCATCTCCAGCCCCCGGTTCGTCTCCGCCACGTCGTTCCCGATGCGGGAGAGGAGGTCCCCGGACCTCTGCCGGGAGTGGAAGGCCATGGGGAGCCCCACGATCTTGTCGCAGAGGGCGCAGCGGATCTCCATGACGAGCCGGTTCTGGATGACCTTCCCGAGGTACTCCTTCACCCAGTTCACCACGAACATCCCGCAAGAGACGCCCACGAGGAGGCGGCAGATCAGCCACAGCCGGCCGTAGGCCGAGGAATCGCCGGTGACGATCACCTCGTCCATCACGACCTTGCCCTGGTAGGCGAAGAAGCCCTGGCCGAGCGAGTAGAGCGTCGCCGCGGCCACGATGGCGACGAAGTGGGGCAGGAAGCCCCGGGCGTAGGAGAGGAGCCGCGGGAGCTCCGTGTCCTCCCGGATGCGGCGCACCACCGGGGGGACCGCGGGCCAGAGGAGGAGGCCCCCGAAGAGCAGCGCCGCCACGTGCCAGGCCTGGATACCGCGGAAGTCCCCGAGGACCTTCTTCTCCTCGCGCTCCACGAGGAGCCCGCCGTTGACCACGTCCAGCGGCCCGAATGCCCCGACCACCTGGTCCTTCGCGAACCCCTCGTACTCCTCGACCCCGGCGCCCCGCACCTTCAGCCTCTGGGTCGCCGGCGAGGAGAGCGAGGTCCTCCCTTCCATCCGCGCGCGGCTGCGGATCTTCTCGGGGAAGTCGGGGATCGCCTCCGCCACGGTGCCCGAGACGTCCGTCAGGTAGAGGCGGTCTCCCCACTCCTCGGTCCTGAGCAGGCCCGCGTCGCGGAGCGCCTCCGCGAAATCCTCCAGCGGGGCGTAGCCGAGGACCATGGCCGCCTCGGGGGGGAGGTGGACCTTCTCCTCCACCCAGTGGTCGTACCGGAGCACCTTCGCCGCGCTCTCACGCTCGGGGAATGTCCGCAGGACCCCGACGACCACCTGCCGGCTCTGGGTCTCGCCGATCCGCACGCTCCAGGAGACCCTCACCCGCGGCGACCCCGCCGGCGACTGGAGGATCAGCGTGTGCTTCACCGTCCGGATGGAGTCGTCCACGACGACGGGGTAGTCCCTCTTCTCCGGCGCCGCGGCGGAGGCGACGGCAACGGTGCGGGGGCCCAGGGGCTCGCGGGGGAGGACGCCCTTCTTGAGGAAGACCTCCAGCGCCACGGGCGCCGCGCCCGGGGCCGGAGGGTCGGCCAGGATCGCGCTCACCGAGATCGTCCCCTTGCCGCCCCCCGCGAAGTTGAGGGTGACCCCGTAGGGCTCCTCCTCGTTCCCGTCCAGGACCACGTCCCCCACCTGGGTGAGGTCGGTCTCGGGGCTGAAGGTGTGGACCCAGAACCTGTCCGCGGGGCGGTCCGCGAGCGAGTTGAAGGCGTGGGCGTTGAAGCGCTCCGCGGGCAGCCCCGGGTCGGGCGCCAGCGGCCGCATGCCCGGCGGATCCCCGGTCCCGGAGAGGGCGACCTTCGTGAAGCCCTCCGGGGCCGGGGCATCCCTCTCCCAGGAGAGGAGCCGGGCGCGCAGGTCCCCCACCCGCCGGGCCACGACGTTGCGGGCCAGCTCGTAGGCGTTGCGGACGCCCGTTCGCGCCTCATCCATGGCCTTCTCGCGGCCGGTGAAGTGCAGGTAGACGAGGACCGCCGCGGTCACGCCGAGCGCCGTGGTGAGGGCGCGGTGGAGGTCGCGGCGCTTCTCGCGGTTCAAGCGCCCCCCCCCGCCGCCGGGGCGGCCACGGCCTCCCCGCGGAGCAGGCGCCCGTAGACGGACCGTGTACCTTCCACCATGGCCTTCACGCTGAACCTTTCACGGACGCGCCGCCGCCCCCCGGCGGAGAGGCGCTCCCGGAGCCCCCGGTCCCGCAGGATCCGTGCCATGGCGGCGGCCAGCGCGGGCGGATCCCGGGGGGGGACGAGCAGGCCCGTCTCCCCGTCGGCCACCGCCTCGGGGAGCCCCCCCACGGCGCTGGCGACCACGGGGACGCCGACCGCCTGGGCGTCGAGCGCGCTGGTGCAGAGGCCCTCCATCACGGAGCACATGACGAACAGGTCGAGGGATCCCAGCACATCCGGTACATCGTCGCGGAACCCGAGGAAGTGCACCCGCCTCCCCAGGAGGCCGAGGCGGCGGGCGAGGGCCTCGACCCTCGGGCGGCACTCCCCGTCCCCGATGAGGGCCACGTGGGCGTCCGGGACCTCGCGCAGCAGGAGCGGCGTCGCCTCGACGAGCACCTCCTGCGCCTTGTGCCACCCGAAGGCCGCGACGTCGCCGACGAGCGGCGTCCCGGGGGGGAGCCCGAGGTCCAGGCGAAGGTCCTTCCGCCGCGCCCCGTCCAGGCGCGCCGTGTCGATCCCGCTCGGGACCACCTCGATCCGGTCCGCGGGGATCCCGTCCCGCAGGAGGACCTCCCGCACCGCCCGGCTGATGGCGACGAAGCGGTGCCCCAGCAGGCGGTACTTGAGCCAGGAGAGCCGGAGGAAGTTCCGGTAGATGGAGAAGTCCACCCGGCGGGAGACCGCCGTGCGCGGGCCCCCCTTCCCCCGGGCCGCGAGGCACCCCAGCGTGTGGGCGTGGGAGGTGTGCATGTGGACCACCTCGGGGCGACGCTCCCGGAAGAGCCGCCGGAGCGCCCCCACGGCGGCGGCGTCCCACTCGCCCCGCATGAGGATCTCGTGGACGGGGAGCCCGGCGGCCCGCGCCCTCTGCGCCAGCGGCGAGCCGGGCGGGCAGGCCACCTCCGAGGCGTCGCCCGCATCCCGCAGGCCCGTCGCGAGCCAGAGGGTCTGCTGCTCGCCGCCGCGCCAGGTGCGCTCCGTGTTGAGGTGGAGGACCCTCACGGGCGCCCCCCCGCCGGGGAGGGAAGGCGCCGCACGGAGGGCGGGAAGAGCGCCAGCCACGGCACACGCCAGGCCGCCTCCGCCGCCACGCCGAGCGTCATCTTCGATCGCCCCTCCCGCCGCTCGGCGAAGAGGATGGGGACCTCGAGGATCCGCGCCCCGGCCCGGGCCGCCCGGAAGGTCGTCTCCACCTGGAAAGCGTACCCGCGGGCCGCCGCCGCCCGCGGATCGACGGCCTCGAGGAGGTCGCGCCGCCATCCCTTGAAGCCCCCCGTGAGATCGCGGACCGGGAGGCGGAGCAGCGTCCGCGCGTAGAAGGATCCCCAGCGGGAGAGCAGGCGGCGGCCGGGGCCCCAGCCCTCGGTGGCGCCGGACGCGACATAGCGCGACCCGAGCACGAGGTCGGCCTTCCCGCCCTCCAGCGGGGCGCGCAGCGCCGGGAGCGCCGCCGGGTCGTGGGAGAGGTCCGCGTCCATCTGGAAGACGAGGTCGGCCCCGTCGGCGAGCGCCCGGACGAACCCGTCGGCGTAGGCGCGGCCGAGCCCCTCCTTCCGCGGCCGGTGGAGCACGGCGACCCGGCCCGGGTGCTCCCGGGCGAGGCGGTCCGCGACCTCGCCGGTCCCGTCGGGCGAGGCGTCGTCCACGATGAGCACGCCGAAGGCCCCCGGCTGGGCGAGGATCCCGGCCACGGCCGGAGGAAGCGAGTCCCGCTCCTCGTAGGTCGGCACGACGACCGTCGCCTTCACCGGGCGGCCTCGCGGTAGACGGCGAGAGTGCGCCGGGCCGTCTCCTCCCAGGTCATGGCGGCGGCGCGGGCGCGCCCCTTCGCCGCAAGGTCGCGGCGGAGCGCCCCGTCCTCGAGCAGGCGGCGGATCCCGTCGGCGATGGCGTCCACGGAGGCAGGGTCCACGAGGAGCGCCGCGCCCCCCGCGGTCTCGGGCAGCGCCCCGGCCGTGGAGGCCAGCACGGGCGTCCCGCAGGCGAAGGCCTCGAGCACCGGCAGCCCGAACCCCTCGTCGATGCTCGGGAAGACGAGCGCCCGGGCCCCGGCGTAGAGGGGGGCGAGGGCCTCCTCGGGGACGTGCCCGAGGAACAGCGCCCGGGTCCCGAGCCCGAGGTGGTGGTAGGCCTCCAGCACCTCCTCGTGGCCGTGCTTGCGGGGCCCCGCCAGGACGATCGGAGGCGCGGAGGCCGGGAGGCGCGCCACCGCCTCCAGCACCCGGACCGCGTTCTTCCGCGCCGCGATCTGGCCCACGAAGAGCAGGTACTCCGCGGGCACGCCGAGCCGGGCCCGCACGGCGGCCGCCTCCCCCGCGTCCACCCGCCCGAAATCCGCGGCAACGCCCTCGGGGACGACCCGGACGCGGGCCGCCTCGACGGGGATGTGGCCGAGGAACCGGTCCCGGGAGTGGGAGGAGACGAACAGCAGGAACCGCGCCCGCGCCGCGAGGTCGGCGTAGATCCTGCGCTTCTTCTCGCGGAACCCCTCGTCCGCCCACTGGTCGGAATCCATGCTGAAGACGTCGTGGACGGTGGCCACGAGCGGGACCTTCCCGAGGCGGGGTATCCGCGCGTCCGGCCCGTGGAAGACGTCCAAGCCCCGCTGGAGGAAGGGGGTGAGCCCCTCCTGGAAGAGCCGGTGGCGGAAGTTGGGCCGCCGCACCCGGTGGAACCACCGCGCGCGCCTGAGCCTCGAGAGCCGGTAGCAGAGGAGGAAGGAGTCCGTCCGGTCCACCGCCCCCAGCGCCTCCACCAGCGACAGCGCGTACCGCGAGACCCCCGTGCGCTCCTTCTTCGCGAGCGCCGAGGCGTCGATCCCGATGCGGAGCGGGCGGTCCCCCATGGAGGGCTTCCATCTTCCAAAGGAGGGGCCTCGGCCCCGCCGATATACTCCGCGCGTCCCTCTCCGCCGCGACGAAAGGAGTCCGCCCCTGCCCGCCTCGAAGACGCCCACCTGGCGCCGCGCGGTCGCCTACCTCTTCGCGCTGGCGCTGCTGGCGCTCGCCGACCCGGCGAACGGGAAGGGGCTCGGGGCCTGGGGGCTCGGCGCGGGGACGGCGCTGTGCCTCGCCGGCGCCTTCTGGAGGATCTGGGGCTGCGGCCACCTGCGGAAGAACCAGGCGGTCATCACCTCCGGCCCCTACGCGCGCGTCCGCAACCCGCTCTACCTCGGGACGCTGCTCAACCTGCTCGGGTTCTGCGCGGCGGCGGGGCACCCCTACGTCGTGTACGGGCTGCTGCCGGCCGGGATCCTCGTCTTCGCCCTCTACTACGTGCCGAAGAAGGAGCGCGTGGAGTCGGAGCGCATGCGCAAGCGCTTCGGGGAGGCGTTCGAGGTCTACCACCGGGCCGTCCCCGGCTACCTCCCACGGCTCACCGCGTGGGAGGGATCGAGGCCGGCGCCCCTCTCCTGGGGGCTCGTCGTCGAGAACAGCGAGGTGCCGACGGCACTCCTCATCCTCGGCGGGCTCGGCGTCCTCCACGGGCGCTTCTTCGGGCTGATCCCGGCCGTCCTCCGGGTGTGACCGTGCCCGGGGCCGCGCCGATCCGCCGCGAGGACCTGGCCCGGGCGGCGGGAATCCTCGGGAAACGGCGCTGGTACCGCCCCGTCGTGCACCTGCTCGATCTCCCCGGCGACGGGCGCGCCGTCGTGAAGGACTTCCTCCCCTGCCCCGCCCCCTGGCGGTGGACCGTGGGGCGGCTGCTGGTGGGGCGGGAGGTCCGGGCCTACGCGCGGCTCGACGGCGTCCCCGGCGTCCCGCGGTTCCTGGGGAGGCTCGACGCCTGGGCCTTCGCCGTGGAGTGGGTCCCCGGCCGCGACCTCGGGAAGTGCCCGAAGGGGTCCCTCGGCTCCGAGGTCTTCGAGCGGCTCGCCGCCACCGTGGACGCCATCCATGCCCGAGGCGTCGTCCACCTCGATCTCCGCCAGCGCCGGAACGTGCTCGTGGACGACGCCGGCGTCCCCCGCGTCATCGACTTCTCCTCGGCGGTGACCGTGGACCCCGGCGGCCCGCTGGCCCGCCGCCTCGCCCCCGTGGACCGGTCGGGGGTGCTGAAGTACAAGCGCCGGTTCCTGCCCGAATCCCTCACCGAGGACGAGCGCCGCCGCCTCGCCCGCCTGGAGTCCTGGCGGCGGTTCTGGCCGTTCTCCTAGGTTAGGATCCCCTGCCGTCCCGTCCCGGCACCGGAGGCCCCCATGACCCGCGCGCTGCTCGCCGCCGCCGCCCTGCTCGCGCTCGCCCTCCCCGCCGCCGCGGCGGACGAGTCCCTCGTCCTCCAGCCGTCCGCCCCGAGCGTCGGCCCCGGGGGGACCGTCGAGGTCCAGGTGCTGGCGCGCGTCCACCCCAACGGGAAGGCCGTCGTCGCGGTCCGCGCCACGGACTGCGTCCTCTCGGCGAGGGGCGGGGGCGCCGTGGGGCCCTCTTCGGATCTCCCCGGGGAGGTGAAGTGGACCTACCGGGCGCCCGAGGCCGTGGCCATGGACCTCGAGGTCGTCCTCGAAGGGCGCCTGCGCTCCTACCCCGACGCGAACGGGGCCTGCTCGATCCTCGTGAAGGCGCCGGGGGGAGCCTCCGCCGGCGGACCGGGGAAGGGCCAGGGCGGCGGCCCGCCTTCGGAGCCGGGGAAGGGCCCGCCGCCGGGGAGGGGCCCCGGTTCGAGCCCGCCTGCCGGTCCCCCTCCCGCGGGCCCCGGCCCCGCCGCCCCGCCTGCCGCCGGGCCGGCGCCGAACGCCCCCCCCGCCGCCGCGGGGGACGACGAGGAGGGCGACCTCGTGGAGGGGGCGGAGGCCGTGGCCGCCGACCCGGTCGGGAAGCTCGTCACGCTGGAGAAGTGGCGGGCGAAGGCCTCGGACAACGAGCCCTGGAACGAGAAGCCCCTTCCTCCCCGGGGCGAGCCCCTCTACGCGCCGGGGGTGATCCAGGAGTACCGGTTCCGGGTGAACGCGGCCAACGCGGCCTCCGTGGAGATCCAGTGGTGGAGGAGCGACCGGACGAAGAGGGTCCGCTCCTTCACGGCGAAGAACCGCCAGCTCGATGTCGAGAAGGACCAGGACGGGCTCCTCCACGGGAAGTTCGTCAAGTGGCTCAACAAGGAGAAGGGCGAGTACACCTTCGCCGTCGTCGTGACCACCGCGGACGGGAAGACCCTCCGCGAGAACCTCGTCGTCCACCGCGCGAAGCCCCCGAAGGAGGAGGGCGAGGGGAAGGGGCACGGCGGGGGGAAACGGTAGGCGGGGGCTACTCCGGCCTCCCGCCCTTCCCCAGGAGCCACCGGTAGACGGCCTCCACACGCGCCGCCTGGGCACCGAGGTCGAAGCGGGCTTTCGCCGCCTCCCGGGCGCCGCGGGAGAGCCGCTTGCGCAGTGCCTCGTCCTTCCCGAGGGATGCGATGGCCGCCGCCAGGGCCTCCGGCGTGTCCTCGACCAGGACCCCGCTCTCGCCGTCCGCCACGATCTCCGCCAGCATCCCCCGCCGCGCGGCGATGACGGGGACCCCGAGCGCCATGGCTTCGCGCAGGGCCCGGCAGGAGCCGTCGCTGCCCGGGACGAGGAAGACCTTGGCGTCCATGCAGCGGAGCGTGTCCACGTACTCCGCCCCGCGGCGGTAGCCGGTGAAGATGACCTTCCCCGCGAGCTCCTTGCGGGCGGCGGGCTTCACCGCCACCTCGTCCATGAAGGTCCCGCGCCCCACGAGGAGGACCTTCAGCCCCGGCAGCTCGGCCGCGGCCCTTGTGATCGCCTCGAAGAAGACCTCGAACCGGCGGTGCTTCTGCATCCGGGCCACGACGCCCAGGACGAAGTCCTCCTTCCGCAGTCCGTACTCCCGCGCCAGCGGCGACGCCCCGGGCCGCGGCTCGAACCGGGAGAGGTCCACGGCGCCCTCGACGAAGAGGAACTTCTCCGCGGGCGCCCCGGCCCTCTCGGGCAGCTCCCGCGCCACGGTCCGGGAGACGCAGAGCACGGCGTCGGCGCCGGGGCCGACGAGCGCGCGGAGGTCCCCGTCGGGCTTGGGCGTCTCGCCCTCGTAGAAGGAGCGGACCAGGCGCGGCCGGTCCTTCCGCCCCTCCACCGCCCCCCACCCGATGCGGTGGTCGTTGGGAAGGTGGCAGTGGAGGATGTCGGGCTTGAGCCGCTCGACGATCTTCCGCAGCGCCCGGCGGTCCAGGGGGTCGAAGAGCGGGTTGCGGTGCTTGCCGAGGCGGAGGTCGCCGGTCGTCCCGAGGTCGCGTTCGGCCAGCGCCGCCTCGATCTCGTTCTCCAGACCCTCGACGGCCCGACCGCAGGCGAAGGAGACCTCGACCCCGCGGTCGCGCAGCGCGGCGGCGAGGTTCACGGCGGGCTCGGCGGGGCCGGTCCACTTCCAGTTCGCGTAGAGGTGCAGGACCTTCACGGCGCCGTTCCTATTCGATGGGCTCGCGGGTGACGACGATCTTCTGTGCGCAGGCAATCTGCGCCTCCGTGGCCGTCCGCCGTCTCTCCTCCCAGGCCCCTTCGACCTTCTCCGCGTAGGCCCGGTAGAACCGCAGCCGGTCCGCCCGCGAGAAGTAGGTGCCGACGCTCGCGGCCAGCTGCGCCAGGTTCTTCACCCGGCGTCGGAAGGGGACGGCCGCGATTCCGAACTCCACCCGGTCGTAGTCCACGAGGCAGAAAGAGTCGCGGTGGTGCTTCGGGCGGACGAAGACGTTCACGGCCTTCAGGTCCCCGTGGTAGACGCCCCGGGCGTGGAGGCCCCCGACGAGGCGGCCGAGCCGCTCGATCTCGTCCCGCTTCTTCCTCCGGGCGGCGGCGTCCAGCGGCCCGCCCCCCCAGAGGCGCAGCGAGCGGAGGTCGAACCGCTCGCCCTCCGCCGAGGCGTCCTCCATCACGAGGAAGGACTCGCGCCGGAACGGCCACCCGCCGCGCACGAGCAGCGCCCGCGGCTCCGCCACGTCGATGTGGCGGTGCCAGAGCCCGTTCCCCGCGGCCCAGGAGTCCATGGCCCGCGGCCGCCGCAGCGCGTTCTTGAGCAGGTCGAGCGCGCCCCGGACCTTCGTCTCCTTCACCACGAGGCGGATCCTCTCCCCGTCCGGGCCAGGGACCTCGACCCGCGTCACCGACGATCGGCCGCCCCGCTTCAGCATCACCGCCGAGAGGGGGTTCACGGGCGGCCGCCCGACCGATTCCGCCACGTTCCGGAAGGAGGGCGGACCGGCCACCCGGCGGTGCCCCTCCAGCGCCGCAAGGAAGGGCTCCGGGCCCCAGGCGCGGAGGCAGACGATCCGGAGGTCCCCCCGGCGGGCGACGGCGAATCGACCGGTCGGGCCGAAGACCTTGGCAGGACGCGTCCGGCTCCACACGCGGCGTTCCTCCATGGCGTGCACCACCCATTCGACGTCCGATTCCTGCATCGGGTGCAGGACGGGCGAAGGCCCGTCGTAGGCCGCGACCGCGATCCTCCGCTCGTCCGGGGTCGTCGCCGTGAGGAGGGAGTGGAGCAGCGTCAGGAGGTCCATCCACCGGTTCGGCGAGGAGGACGGGCGGACCGTGTGGAGGTCGATGAGGCAGAGTTCCGGGGGATCCCCTTCCTTCGAGACCAGGAGGTTCCCCCCGTGCATGTCCGGATGCCGGTAGCCCGCGTCGTGGACCTGGCGCAGGAGCCGTCCGAGCCTCTCCAGAAGCGAACGGCGGGCGGACTCCTGCTCCGCCGCCCACGGCCCCTCCCGGCCCCAGCGCCGGAACATCCAGGGGACGAGCTCCAGGGCGTCGGGGAACTCCTTCACGACGCAGGCCGCGCCGCGGAGGAACCCGGCGACCCGCCTCTCCGTGAAGCCGAGGACCTCGGCCGCGGGGATCCCCGCCGTCCGGAGGCCGCGGGAGGCCTCCCACTCCGCCCGCGCCCGGCTCGGGAGGAGGAGGTACTTGAGCGCCCCGGGGAGGAGCGACACGCGGAACCGCTTGAGGTAGACCGCGGGGCCACCCTCGCGCGGGATCCTCCAGACGGTGCGGACGGGGTTCTCCTTGACGAGGGAAGCCCCGGGCAGGCGGGCGATCTCCCGGGGATCGGAATCCAGCAGTTCGCGGACCCACGTTTCCGTGGATGGCGTGAAAGGCGCAGGCTCAGGCATCGCCCCGCTCGAGCTCCCGGAGCTTCGCGTATTTCAGGAACACGTAGTAGGAGCCGAGCACCGCCACCACGAACCCCGGGACGCCGTCGAGGAAGCCGGCCTTGAGCACGAACATCCGCAGGAACTTCCAGGCCGGGCGGAGCGCCATCTTCGCGAGCGAGGAGCGCACCCCGCGGGCCTTCTTCTCCCTCGCGGAGATGGTCGTGAAGAAGTCGATCTGCCGGAGGTGGTCAGGGAGGGAGCGGTAGGAATGGTGCAGGAGGTCGCCCTCGAGCCGCCCCACCGCGCCCTGGACCTCCACATGATCGTGGGGGTTGCGCCCCCCCCACGACCCCTTCCGGCGGTCGAACAGCCGCAGTTTCCGGTCCGGGTACCAGCCCCCGTGGCGGATGGGGCGGCCGCAGTGGAAGGTGAGCCGCGCGCACTCGAACCCGTCCCGGCCGCCCGGATCCTCCAGCGCCCCCTGCACCGAGGCCGCGAGCCCGGGCGAGAGCCGCTCGTCGGCGTCCAGGCAGAGCACCCAGTCGTGCTTCGCCTGCTCCACCGCGAAGTTCTTCTGCTCCACGTGGCCCGGGAAGTCCCGCTCGATCACCCGGGCCCCCGCCGCGGAGGCGACCTCCCGCGTCCGGTCGGTGCTCCGGCTGTCCACCACCACCACCTCGTCCGCCCAGCGCACCGAGGCGAGGCAGTCCGGGAGGTTCCCCTCCTCGTCCCTCGTGATGATGCAGACGGACACGGGGAGGCGGGGCATCAGGCCTCCTCGGCCGGCCGGAGCCGCGCCGGCTCGTCGAGGATGTCCATGATCGCCCGCGCGCAGTACACGCGGTCCCGCCTCCCCTCGGAGACCTGGGCGAGAACCTCCCGATCGACCAGCCTCCCGACCGCCCTCTGGGCCGTCGTCCAGGCGACGCCCAGCCGCTCCGCGGCCCTCTTCACCGTCCAGTAGGGGTTCTCCGCGAGGAGATCGACGAGGAGGACCGGGGCCCGGGACGCGGATCCCGCGACGGCCTTCCTCCAGCCGTCCAGCAGCCCGTTGATCCTCCCGGCGCGCGCGACGGCGTCCTCCGACTGGCGGGCCACGCCGTTCAGGAAGTACTCGAGCCACGGCTCCCACTCGGACCGATCCTGGATCCCGCGGAGCCGCCCGTAGTAGTCGCGCCGGGTCGCCTCGAAGAAGGCGCTCAGGTAGAGGAGCGGCGCCGGCAGGACCCTGCGCTCGACCAGGAAGAGGGTGACGAGGAGGCGTCCGACCCTCCCGTTCCCGTCCAGGAACGGGTGGATCGCCTCGAACTGGTAGTGCGCCAGCGCCGCCTGGACCAGGGGAGGCTGGCCGCGATCGTGGAGGAACCGCTCCAGCCGCCCGAGGGCCTCCATCATCTCGTGCGGCGGTGGGGGGACGTAGGAGGCGTTGGAGAGAGTGCACCCGGCCGGTCCGATCCAGTTCTGGCTCCGCCGGAACTGACCGGGAGTGGCCGCGTCGCCGCGCACGCCCCTCATCAGCCGCTCGTGGATCTCGCGCAGGAGGCGCAGCGAGAGGGGAAGGGTCTCGAGCCTCCGGATCCCGTACTCCAGGGCCGTGACGTAGTTCGCGACCTCCCGGAGGTCGTCCGGGCTCCTCGCCACGGCGGCTCCCGCCTCCACCGCCAGGATCTCGCCCAGGGTCGCCTGCGCGCCCTCGATGCGGCTGGAGAGGACCGCCTCGCGGCGCACGAAGGGCCGCAGGAGAAGGTGCGGGTTGGGAAGCCGCCCCCCCTCGCCCGCGAGGCGCCCGACGGCCCGGTCCGCGTCCGAGAGGGCCGCCACGAGCCCGGGCGACCACCGGATCTCCGGGGGAAGCGGGTCGGGGAGGAACGCGGAGTACCCCTCGGGGCAACGGATCCTGCGTCCGGGCGGGCGATGGCGGGGGGGCATGCCTGTTAGCGGGGGCGATGATACCAGACGCCCTTATTTTCACAAAGTCTAAATATCGATAATAGTGGTGCGGGTTGCTTTCAAAGCGATGTCCCTCACGGCCGGCCCGGTTCCGGGCGGATGGCCCCGCGACCTACCCCGCCCCCATCCGCCACCCCAGGCGGTGGCGGGTGAGCGCGGAGCGGTGGCGCTTCCGCCAGCGGAGGCTCTCCTCGGGCGTGGGGCGGTCGTCCCCGAGGTAGGCGAGGACGAGGCGGCGGCGCTCGGCGCGGGAGACGGGGACCCCGGACTTGTAGGCGAGCTTCACGAGCGACCGGTCGAGGCGCTGGACCTGCGCCGCCCTCTGCTCCCGGGTGAGGCCCCCGGGGAGGACGCGCGCCCCGTCGAGGTCGAGGACGACCGCCTCGCCCCCGGCCCGCGGGAGGAGCAGGTTCTTCACGTGCAGGTCGGCGTGGAGGGCGCCCGCGTCGTGGAGCCTGCGGACGGCGCGGCCCGCGGCGGCCAGCGCCGCCCGGCGGGCCGGGTCCCCGGGCGGGAGTCGGAGGAGCAGCGCCCGGAGGTCCTCGACCCCCTCGATCTCCCGCGAGAGGAACCAGCCGCGCGCCGCCCCGGCCCCGGCCTCCCGCACCACGATCCCCAGCGGCTCCGGCACCGGCGCCCCGGCGCGGAAGAGCCCGTCGGCGGTGGCGAGCTCCCGCAGGAACCTCCCCGAGCCCGGGAAGAGCCCGCCCGTGAGGCCCCGGAGCAGCCCCCCGTGGAGGTACCGCCGCGCCACGACGCGGAGCCCCCGCACCCCCGGCACGGGGAAGGAGACCGGACGCCCCCGCCCCTCGAAGGTCCGGGCCTCGGTCCCCGCCGCCGCGGCCGCGTCCTCGGGGTCCGCCACCCCCGCCGCCCGGAGCGCCCCCGCCAACTCCGCCCGGAGGACGAGCGTCCTCCGCCCGTCGCGGAGGGTCTCGTAGCCGGCGGGGAACGCGTCTCCGGTCACTTCGCGTCCGCGGCGCAGCGGAATCCGAAGTCGCCGGACTCTGCGCTGGAGTAGTCGGCGGAGGCGTGGTTGCGGAAGGACGCGCGGAGCGCCGTCCCTCCCTTCAGCGCGTGGGAGTGCCCGCGCACGACCCTCTCGGTCCCCGACGGCGGGCCCCTCGGGTCATCCTTGGGGCCGCCGTGGTAGTAGGCCGCCCCGTACCAGTCGGCGCACCACTCCCAGGCGTTGCCGACCATGTCGAGAGCGCCGAAGGGGCTCGCGCCTTCGGGGAAGGAGCCCGCCGGGGAGAGTCCGTCCTGCCCGTCCCCGGCCCCGGGGCCGTTGCGGCGGAGGGGTTCGTCGGCGCCTCCCCAGGGGAAGGCTGCGCCCTTCGTCCCCCGCGCCGCCTTCTCCCACTCCGCCTCGGTCGGAAGGCGCCGGCCCGCCCAGCGTGCGTAGGCGGCGGCGTCGAGCCAGGTAACCCCCACGACAGGGTGCGCGTTGGTGCTCCCCTGAGGCTGGGGCGGGAAGGACTTCTTCACCGCGAAGCAGTGCCGGCGGTACTGCCCCACCGTGACCTCCGTGCGGTCGACGAGGTACGGGGAGAGGACGATTCTCCGGACGGGCTTCTCGTCTTCGTCCCCGTCCTCGCTCCCGAGGAGGAAGTCGCCGCCGGGCACGAGCACGAGCTCCATGCCGTCCATGAGCGAGAAGAGGCGGCCGTCCTTCGCCACGACGCGCGGCGGGAGGCGCACTCCCGCGAGGTCGGCCGCGGGGGGGGGCGGCAGCCCCGGCAGCGCCGGCGGCGCCGGGACGAAGACCTCTTCCTGCGGCTTGGGCGCCTCCTCCCCGCCCTTCCCCCCGGATTCGCCGAACATCGCCCAGCCGCCGACGACGAGTACGAGGACGCCGGCGCCGCCGAGGATGAGGGGGAGCGGAGGCTTCTTCGCCCCCTCCTGCGCCTTGGACGCCGGCCTCGCGGCTGCCGCGGCCGGGGAGGGCTTCGCCGGGACCTTCGAAGGCGCAGGGGCGGGGCGTTTCGGGGGCGGGGGCGGCGGGGGCGCGGGCCTGGGCGCGCTCACCTCGCCGGGCGGCAGCGTCTTCTTGGGGGGAGGAGGAGGCGGCGGCGGGAGGAAGGGCTTCGGAGCGGGGATGGAAGCCGTGGCGGGCGCACCGGCCACGGAAGGCGGGAGAGGCGCAGGAGCTCCTTCGACCGCGACCCTTGCGAACTCCCCTCCCTTGAGCGCCGCATCGGCCGCCGCGGCGGTCTCGAACCGGTCCGCCGGGTGGGGGGCGAGAAGCTTCCGGACGATCTCCCGCAGCGCCGGTTCCATGGCGGCATGGGCCGCGCAGGGGTCGTGGAAGGACTTCCCCTTCTCGGGGCTCGCGCAGGCCGTGCGATAGCCCTCGGGGAACCGGCGCTCCCCCGTGAGGCCCTCGAAGAGGATGCAGCCCAGCGCGTAGAGGTCGCTCTTCGCGTCGGGGAGGTCCGTCTTGAGGCTCTCCGGCGACCGGTGGAAGGGGGCCCTGGCCTTCCCACCCGTGCCGGCCGCGAGCGCCGCCGCGGCCACCTCGGAGAGGACCTTGCCCACGCCGAAGTCCGCGACCCGCACCTCGCCCCCCTCGGCGGCGAGGACGCACCCGGTGCGGAGGTCCCCGTGGAAGACCCCCTTCTTGTGGGCCGCCGCCAGGGCCTCGGCCACGGCAAGGCCGATCCGCCGCACCTCGTCCGGGGGGAAGCGCTTTTCCTTCTTCAGGCGGTCCTGGAGGGTGGGGGCCGCGAAGGGCTCCGTGAGGAGGTAGGGGGTGCGGTCCTCCACCTCGTAGCCCAGCACCGCGAGGATCCCGGGGGTGCCCTTGAGGTCCTTTGACCTGTGGACGAGGTTGCGGATCCGCTCCTGGGCGGCTTCCTCGGACCCGATCGAGAGGGGGAGCATGCGGAGCGCCATCTCCTCGTCGGTGGTGCGGTTGCGGACGCGGTACACCTTCTGGGGCCCGAAGGACTCCATGACCGCGAGCACGTCCCAGCGGCCCGAGACGAGCGGCATGGAGGTGGGGCCGCCGATGACGTCGGAGGGGAGCAGGGCGTCGCAGTGCCCGCAGCGGACGGACCCCGGGGGGACCGGTCTCTGGCACTTGGGGCACTGGGCCGCCATGGAGACTCCTTCCTTCGCCTAGAGACTACCCCTCTCCGTCGTGCGGGGCCATAGAGGGCCTCCCTCTTCCTCCTCCGGAGGGGGATCCCGCGGATCGAGGGCGGCTCCGGTATCGTGTCCGCGCATGGAGCGGATCCTGCTGGTGCGCCTCTCCGCCATCGGCGACGTCCTCCAGTGCCTCCACGGCCTGGCCGACCTCTGCGCCGCCCGCCCGGGCGACGCCATCCACTGGCTCGTCGAGGACCGCTGCGCCTCGGCCCTCCTCGGGCACCCCATGCTCGATTCCGTCGTCGTCTTCGAACGCAGGACCCTCCGCCACGAGGCCCG
>Ga0247727_10004648_pt1 | contig 28883 bp, 33 predicted proteins | sample WisWelCaveWW1625_FD_202498 | JGI IMG/M metagenome (GOLD analysis project Ga0247727, IMG submission 202498) | Biofilm microbial communities from Wishing Well Cave, Virginia, United States - WW16-25 | ecosystem: Environmental > Aquatic > Deep subsurface > Groundwater > Cave microbial mat | place...
CTTTCTTCCATAAATAGTAAGCTTTTTCTTTTAGTGTCTCTCTCTTTTTCATTGGTGAATCCCTCAACGATTCACCCCCGCAGCAGCTTTAACAGCTGCTCGGGTTTATTTTACTTTCTACTGAGCCCTTCTGTCGCCTGCATAGTAATACTTGAGCGCATCATTGAACGGATGCTCTTTAGTCACCCATCTGGCAAAATCTATAGGTTCATTGAATTTTTCGTATTGTTCCTGGATTATATCAACAAGTTTAGCCATATCGAGCTAACCTTTCGAAATTTCATTATATTTAAATCTAGCTCTTAACGGGCAATGTCAACTTGAACGTGTTTTTTTATAAAGTGTAAATTATTTGATTATATTGGTGCAGTCCTCACTTCGTTCGTCGTCTGACACCCACGCAACTGAAAAATCAGTTGACACTTTGTGGGTTTCACTTCGTTCAAGCCCACTATATGAGGGCTCGACCAACGAGAGACCCTCTTGTTTCCCTCAAGGCTTTTTTAAAGGCTTGTCCCCTGTCAGACCTGCACCAATCAAAAATTTGCACTTTACCACAATTAACTTGACATTGCCCTCTTAACGCAGCAATTTTCCATAATCTTACAATAAAATTTATATACTCATCAAACTGGAGAATATTCAGAGGTGGAAATATGAAATATTATCTAGTGCTTATAATGGTTCTATTAATCTCTTCTCTTGTAGCTGCAGAAGAGACAGCAAATGTTCAGATAAGAGAAACTGTCTGCATCTCAGAAGAGCAGATTAATTCCCATATCAGGGAATGCACTTTGAGCGATATGAGTTACACAACTGCGGTCGATGATCATAACTGTAGGATAGTCAGATGTGTTCCAAAATGTCCGAACGTTGAAGAATTGGCCATAAGATGCAAGAACAGCAACATGGGGTATAGGGCACATGTTGACACCAACGGATGCAGGCAGGTCGAATGCATACAGGTTACAAACTGCCATGAGACATCCTCACAAGTTGAGAAATGCAAGAGCAATAATCTCGATTACGAGTATTATGTCGATAATAATGGCTGTGAAAATGTAAAATGCATAGAGAAAAAAACACAATGCCATGATGTAGAAGCACTTACCCAAAAATGCGTGGCAAGCGGATTAAAATATGAATTCTATTTAGACAGTTCTGGATGCAAGCAGGTAAGATGCACTCATGTAATATGCCCTTCAAATCCTGAAAATGAAAAAAGAGCGATCATGTGCAAAGAGCAGGGTTTTAGCTATCAGTCTTATCCTGATGAAAATGGCTGTAAACAAGTAAAATGCACAGATCATGGAGTTATATGTCCTGAACCTGCTATTGTTGAAAACAAAATTGAAGAATGCAGAAAAAAACATCTTGAATATGAAGTGTATGCAGACAAAGACAACTGCAAACAGATAAAATGTAAGGAACCTGAAACTTTCAAAACAACCGAATGCAAAAAATATATAGAAAATAACTGCATAAGGATTTCCTGTTCAGACGGCTATGAATTCAATTCATGCAGGCTTGAAAACATTTGCCCTACTGTTGAATGCAAGACCCATAGGGACGAGAATGGCTGCTCTGTAAAGTCATGTTCTAATGGCTATGAATTCAAAGAATGCACAAACACAAACAAGACAGATGAATGCAGGGCATATACAAGAGAAGATGGCTGCACAGTAAAAAAGTGCACAGACGGAAGAGAATATGTTTCATGCCCTGACGCAAAGTGCAAAGAATTCACTGATGAAAATAAATGCAGAGTAAAATCCTGCGAAGACGGCTCAATTGAGAAAGTTTGCCCTGATAGGACAAAAGATATTGAATGCAAAGTCTACGCAGATGAAAAAGGTTGCCACATTAAAGAGTGCACAAACGGTTATAGGGCAAACTCATGCGAGCAGACTGAATGCAAAGACAGAAAAGACGGCGAATGCACAATAAAGGAATGCACTGACGGAACAGTCACTAAGAGCTGCCCCTCAGAAGAAAATAATGCTGGACATGTCGAATGCAAGACATTTGAGACACATGACGGGTGCAAATCTAATGTCTGCACAAACGGATTTGAGACAAAGGTATGTCCTGATACTGCAGGTCCAATAACTGAGAAAGTCGGTTTTTTTACACGGGTTTTCAGGATTTTTGGAGGGAAATAATCCCTTATTAATTTTTTATTTTTAAGCTTTTTTACTCTTCTCTCTTGGAAGTTATGCAAACATTTAAATACAACCTATTTTTTACAATCATGGTTTACAAGGTCTTTCTAATTCTAGAAGGGGTGTGGGAAGCTAGAGAGACCGCGCTATGCATTTAATTGTGTAAACTATAGGAGGATTGGGAAAAATGGTCAAAGATATACAGTACAAGAAGTGCCCGGAATGTGCAGATGAAAATCTGGTCTGGAACAAAGAAAAAGGTGAAGTAGCCTGCAGGTCATGCGGACTTGTTCTAGATGACAAGCTTTTTGACTTCGGTCAGGAATGGAGAGAATTCGACTCTGAATCAGGGGAATCAAGGAGAAGGACAGGAGCACCTTTAACATATACACAGGAAGACAGAGGTTTAGGAACTGAAGTAGGCACTAAAGCAGATCTTTACAAATTATCAAAAAAAGACAAAGACAGGTTCTATAGGTTAAGATTGTGGCAGAGGAGAGTATCGACTGCAATTGAATCTAACTTAAGGCTAGCGTTGTCAGAGATAAAAAGGATTGTCTCAGTCTTGGGGCTTCCGAGCTATGTTGAGGAAGAGATTGCAAGGATATACACTGAAGCAGTCCAAAGAGGCCTTGTAAGAGGTCATTCAACAGAAGCTGTTGTCGCTGGTGTTGTCTATGCAGTCTTGAGGATGTATGACATTCCGAGAACTCTTAATGAAGTATCAGACGTAACAGGAATTGACAAGAAGAAAGTAGCAAAGAACTTCAAGTATGTCTCAAGGAACTTAAACATAAGGACACTTCCGATAGACCCTATGAACTATGTCTCAAGGTTCGCATCAGAACTCCAGCTAAAGCCTAAGACCCAGTCAAAGGCCTTGGACATTGTCCAGATAGCTGTAAGAGAAGAGATAACTTCAGGAAGAAGCCCGAAAGGAATCGCAGCAGGTGCTCTCTACATTGCGTCAAAGATACACAATGAGAGAAAGACCCAGGCAGAGATTGCAAAAGTTGCTGATGTAACTGAAGTTACTGTAAGGAACTCATACAAGGAACTCATCGAAAACCTGGATTTCCTTAATAGTGAGATTGAGAAAGTAAAAGCAGACGCTTAATTTTTTTATTTCTTATTTTTTTATTTCTAATTTAATAATACCTTAATGAAACTTAATTTCCCTCTCCGGGGAATTTTTGGAGCAAGCTGGAACAGCTTAGTTGTTAAAGCTAGCGAAAAAAGCGCCATAGAGAATTGTAAAAATTTGTATGGTGGGAAATAAAGGTTTAGAGTTTAAAAGGTGTTATCATTAAACTTATTCAACCAAACCAAATGTATCAACGATATATCTGGAAAAGCCTGTAAGTTGGTCAGGGTTGAGCGTGAATATCTGGTATAATATGAACATGATGAATCCTATAACTGCCATATTTATGAAGAGCGCAAGTATAGCAAAAATCATCCCGGAATGTTTGTGTTTGGAAATGCTCTCTATTGCCGCCATCGCAACTCCTAACCCTATAAAAGGGATCGGCGAGACCAAAAGCGCAACTATTGCAAGAAGCGAGAAGCTCTTTTTCTCTTTTTTTGGCTCTTCTTTTTTTATCTCTTCATTAGGTGTCTCTAAAAGCGCAGGCTTTGTGAAAAGCTCATCTTTTTTATTTTCATCTTTTTTTTTATCTGGTTCTTTTGCCTCAAATTTTTGCATTGGTACCTTCAGAAGATCAGGAACAGCGTCACAGTCTCTAAATGCAGCTTCAACATTTTCTAATGGCCATCCTGCATTTGTCAGGCCTTCTTTTATTTTAGAATCAGAAAAACCGGTTTTCCTGGTAGAGAATATATAATTCTTTAGCCCAGGGTCTATTTTCACCTCTTCCATACATCCAGTTATTAGGTTCTGGTATTTAATCTTTTTCATATATAGCTTTAAATATAAGTTAATGAAACAAGCCTATGAAAATAAAATGGCAATGGAACTGAAGGAAGAGTACATAATAGCTTTCTATACTAGATTATCACACAAGATCCCGAATGTATGGAACATCGTTGAAGGCGGAGATTTTTCTATCGATTCAAAAGTTTTGGGTTTTAATCTTGAAAATGTATTGGATTCCGTTTCTTTTAATATAGAAGAAAATATCCCTGTTGTAAAAGGAAAATCTAAACGGGAAATAATCTTAGACTTGCTCGTTTCTGAGGGATATTTGATCAAGCATGATGGTAGTGAGATATATTCAGCAACTGATAAAGGGCTTGCCATGTACCACAAATCTTTTCAGATTGAGGATGCCAAAAAATATATTGGTGCAATCGACGCAATGAAATTTTATGAAGCTGTAAATCGAATCTTCCCTAACATGATAAATCCTTCTATTAACACCACCTATCTTGGATTTCCGGATGAAGCAATCTCAAAAATAGTTGTAGAGACATTTGACATCGGCCAATTAGTAGTGTCTACGTCTTACGACAGCCATCTAACTGTAAATGAAATAGGTATGGCAGCATTGCAGGAATTAATTGATGCAGATTACCTGACAATCGGTTCTAAGGGGTATTCAGTCACCCACAGGGGGCTTGCAGAGTATCACGCTATGAAACTAGAGGCCAAAAATTAATCTTTTTTCCAAAAAATATTAAACAAAAACCTATTTCTTCTATTATATGTTAGTTGATGGCAAGCCATTCAGGAGCATCTGGCTAAAAGAGGATTTCATACAGATAATAGACCAAAGGTTTCTGCCGCATGAATTTGTTGTTGAGGACCTGAAAACAATTGAAGATATTACAATCGCAATAAAAGACATGCATGTAAGAGGGGCTCCATTGATCGGCGTTAGTGCTGCCTACGGGATTTACCTTGCGTGCAGGAATTCTTCTGAAACTGATTTTGAAGAGTATATAATAAACTCTGCAATCAGGATAAAAGAGACAAGGCCTACTGCAATCGACCTGATATGGGCTATTGATAAGCAACTAACTGCTATAAAAAATGCCAAAACAAGAGAAGAAAAAATTTCTATTGCATTAAGCACTGCAAATAAAATATGTGAAGATTCTGTAAACCAGTGCATGGCTATAGGCAGCCATGGGTTAAGAATTATTGAAGAGATAAGCAAGAATAAAAATGGAGAGACAGTAAATATCCTTACGCACTGCAACGCAGGATGGTTCGCTACAGTTGATTACGGGACAGCGACTGCTCCAATATATGCAGCAAAAGAAAAAGGCATAAAGCTCCATGTCTGGGTGGATGAGACAAGGCCGAGGAACCAAGGTTTTTTGACTGCATGGGAACTCTCTAACATGAATATCCCACATACTATAATTGCTGATAACACAGGCGGCCATCTCATGCAAAAAGGCATGGTTGACCTGGTCATTGTAGGCAGCGACAGGACAACACTCAACGGAGATGTGACAAACAAAATTGGGACTTATCTTAAGGCACTTGCGGCAAAAGACAATAATATTCCCTTTTATGCAGCTCTCCCAACGTCAACAATAGACTGGAAGATAAAAGATCCCGGGAAAATACCGATTGAAGAAAGGGACTCTGATGAAGTTGATTTTGTAAAAGGTGTTGATAATAAGGGCAAGGTGATTAGAATAAGGTTGACACCGAAAAATTCTAGCAGCGTGAATTATGCTTTTGATGTGACACCCTCAAGGCTTGTCACAGGCCTTATTACAGAAAAAGGAATATGCAAACCAGATAAAGAGAGCATAATGGAATTATTCAAATGAAAGAAATATATGAAGGATACATAAAATTCAGATCAGAGTGGGTAAAAAAAGACATCAAGCTGATGCATTTTAGCGAGCTTAACCATTGGAGAGATATCTTTTACAGGCTCGGGCTTATCGGAGCATATAAGGATGGAATAGGCTTTGGGAATGTAAGTGTTAGGGTACATAATACAAAACAATTCATAATATCCGGGACTGACACAGGGAAACTAAAGAAACTGACTGTCAATCATTATACAGAAGTTACTGGTTTTGATATAGATGACAATTCTCTTAGATGCGAAGGGCCGATAAACGCTTCATCAGAATCCCTGACACATGCAGCAGTGTATTCATCAGATGAACTAGTAAATGCAGTATTCCATGTCCACAGCCCTGAGATGTGGAAAAAGCTGAAAAAAACAATGCCTGCAACAGCAAAAGATGTTGCTTACGGCACACCAGAGATGGCACATGAAGTGATGAGATTATTCAAGACAGAGCAAGTAAAAGAAAAAAAACTATTTTTGATGATCGGGCATAAAGACGGGGTTGTCGGGTTCGGAAAAGATCTGTATGAAGCCGGGAATGTTATTTTGAAGTATTACATGATGATAATGCATGGGAAGGGGTAGTGTTGTTTTTTAGATAAATTAAAAATGACAGAAAAAAGAAAACTTGGATTAAAAGCCATCAACTTTTTAACTCCAACCAAAGAAAAACTCATAGTAACAGTAATAATATTTTTGGTTATCCAAGTATTATATTATATAGTTATTCCAATATTTTCTCTTTCACATATGCCACCCTGCCCCAATTCACTGATAACATGTTTTGATAATTTATACATACAACCACTAAAATTTTTACTGAACATTAAATTCCTACAAAATTTTCATAATTTCATGATTTTTAAAGTTTTATCTTTGCTTATTCAATATCTTATCATATATCTAGTGACAATTATTGTTATTGAAATAAGAGAAAAAATAAGAAATAAGAATTGAATAGTGAAACAATCTACTTTTTTATTCTCTCCTCCCCAAAACAACAACAAACTATAAAACCTCCTTCCCTTTCCCCTGATTTTATGACCATAACTATCCTTGACTGCTATACTGATGAGCCTGCGGGCCTTGGTGTCCCTCCGTATCTTGGCACATATCCTAGATATATCTTCGGCACGCTGAAATCAAAAGGAATCTCTCCAAAGTATATAACTATAGATGATTTGAGGCTGCATGTCTTCTATAAAGGCAATGTAAAAGAAGTTACTGTTAAAGACAAGACAAATATCAGGATATACAACCTGACAAATAACAACACTGCAAAAATCCTTGCAGAGACACAGACCCTGATAATCAATCTTGGAGTGCATGTCCCGGGAAAATACCTGTCAGCACTGCCTGGCACATTGAGTGAAGTGATCCCGCTGCTTAAAGATATCAAATGCAAAAAAATCCTTACAGGCCCTGCAATTTTCGGGACACAGCTTGAAGGTGGGAAGGCATTTGAAAAGACAGACCTTGATTTTTTTGATGAAGTCAAGCAATATGGTTTTGAATTCGGCTCTTTTGATAATCTGCAGAAATTCGCTATTGCTGGCGCAGAGATAGTGAAGCAGATACCTGATTACAGGATAATAGAGATTGAGACAGGAAGAGGATGCAACATAGGGAAATGCAGCTTCTGCACTGAGCCTATAAAAAACAAATTTGTGAACAGGAAGACTGATGAGATACTTGAAGAGATAAAAACATTTTACAACCTTGGCTGCAGATATTTCAGGCTCGGCAAGCAGAGCGACTTCTATTCTATTGAAGATCCTATAAGACTTTTGAAAGAGACAAGAGAGAATTGCCCGGATATAGAAGTATTGCATATAGATAATGTGAACCCTGTCTTTGTTGTCGCACCAGGAGGGGTTGAAAAAACAAAAGCAGTCGTGAAATATTGTACAGAAGGGAATATTGCGGCATTCGGAGTAGAGAGCTTTGACCCTGTTGTCGTGAAAGAGAACCTATTGAACTGCTCTCCTGCAATAGCGATGAAGGCTATCCACATCATAAATGAATTCGGTGCAGTGAGAGGAGACAACGGTATGCCGAAATTCCTGCCTGGGATAAATATAATCTTCGGTCTTGGCGCAGAGTCAAAAAATACACATGTATGCAACATGGAAGCATTCAAAAAAATACTTGATAACAATTATCTTTTGAGAAGGATAAACATAAGACAGGCTGCAATCCTCCCGAATACACTGATGGAAAAGAAATTCGGAAATAAATTCTTAAATAAGGACAAAAAGTATTATTGGAAGTGGAGAAATGATATCAGGCAGAGTGTCGATTCACCTATGCTTGAAAGATTAGTCCCTAAAGGAACAGTTTTAAAAAAGATATATACGGAAATATATGACGGCAAGACAACTTTCGGAAGGCAGATAGGCACTTACCCATTGATTGTCGGTATCAAAGGCAGGCTCCCTTTGAAAAAATTTGTAGATATTAAAGTTACTGCCCATATGCTCAGGAGCATCACTGGAGAAGTTGTAAGTTAAGTTTTAATATTACTCTTTTTGATAGACTTATTATGGAAACATTGGCTGACAGGCTTAACAGCTATTTCGGAGCAGGTGCAGCTGTGAAAGGAAGTGACGGGCTTATTACTATTGATGAAAAAATATATCCAAAGTTTTTAGAGCTCTATGAAGAATATAATTCTGCACTTATGGACCTAATAGGCATATGGTGGCACTCATTCAAGATAGATTATAAAGACGCTAAAGGTTTCCCATTATTATCCGGTGGAACAGGTTCTCACAAGGCTTTTGACATGAATGAGAGAATTGAAATGATGGCCAATCTGCATTCACCGTTCACCAGGCCTATAAAATTCCTGAAGCTGCTCATAAATAAGCATGACATCATCTCATATTTTCATTTTGCAGCTTCGGAAACAATGGAACCTCACCTCTTAAACTTCCTTGAATCCTTCACCGGCAATCCAGAGAACGCAAATAATTTTGCTAGGCATCCTTATGCTGCTGAGGTCATGCAGAAGGCGCAAAAGCTGGGAAGGATAGTCTCGATTCCGGATTTTAAAGATTCTTTTTCTATTGAAGAAATATTGAAGGCAGGCATGACTACAAATAATGCAGCAGTTGTCCAGTACCTTGCGATCGGCGACCACTACAAGGGGCTGGAGCCAAGTGCAGCTAGTCTCATGACTTCAAAAGTGTCACTGAGATTTTTGTCTATATTTTTATCAAGAATAGGGTTCGGACCAAGTCCAAACTATGCGTACCCTGCACTCGGAGGAACCAAGGGACTTGACATGGATCTATTGCAGTTGTGTGGTTATGGACATGCCGTCGGTTGCCCAGCCGGAAGGAGAATAAGCCAAAAAGCTATCGAGACTCTGCATGAACTGGGCGTCGAGGAGCCGGTCGCTGTCACGATCCCGGACATGGTGGAATATATCCGTCCTGCTTACCAAAGGCATGTCCAGGAATGGTACATCAATAATCCGCATATGCATAAAAAAATAAATAAACATACGAGGGCCCTCCTGGAAGGTAATTTCCCGTATCCAGGAAGGCACTAGGAAGTCATCCAGAAAGCTTTTTAATATCGAAATTAATCGGATTAAAAGAATGAAAATAATATCATGGAACTTATGCTGCACAAACAAGAGATACCCTGAAATAATATCTCACATTAAGAAAAACAATGTGGATATTGCATGCCTGCAGGAAGTGACAGAAGACGCACTTTTCATGCTGAAGAAACTAAAAGGTTATGACCTTTACCCAATAGTTGTTGCAGAAGGGAAAAATAAAAGAAAAAACATATATCTCGTAATACTGTCAAAACATAAAATAAAAAACAGCAAAAGCTTTGTTATAGATGAAAAAGAACCAAGAACCTTATGGGCATTTGCAGTGAAGAGTGCATATGGCCTAAAAAAAGTCTACCATAAAGGCCATTTTGTTGATTTAATGGGAATAAGGATTTTCAATCTTCACCTTCCATCAACAGTAAGCCCTGTAAAGAGATTAAATGGTCTAAAAAAGGCACTAAAGCAAATTGATGAGAGCAAGATAAACATAATATGCGGAGATTTCAATACCTATGGCATTTGGTATTTCAACTTCTTTTTTATTATTTTTATGAAGCATAGCATAAAAGATCTTTTATTCAATGAGATAAAGGAATTCAAGAAGACATTTAATGAATATAATCTTAATGACATATTCTCAGGAAAATACACAGTAAGCCTATTAAATTTCAAATATCACGGCGATTACATACTTGCTCCTAATGATACAGAAGTTTTATATAATAAAACCCAAAATAATACATTCGGGTCTGACCATAAAATGATTTTGGCCAAACTTAAGGTATAACTTTGATCAAACATGTCAAAAACAAAATTTGAGCTTAAAGACTTTATTAAACTCTCAAACATGATCACATCTGTAAGGATACTTACAATTCCACTTATGTTCTATTTTGCTTATGAAGGAGAGAGAGTTCTTAGCTTGGTATTTCTGTTTGTTAGCTGGTTAATAGATTTTATTGACGGGGCTATAGCCCGTAAACATAACCAAGAGACAAAATTAGGTTATTATCTTGACACATATCTAGACGGGGTATTTTTAATTGGCATAATCTTCTATGTATATATGCACTATAATTCTATTTTTCTAAAATATTATTCTGCCCTCATAATATTATCTTTAATGTTCCTTATAAACTGTATCTTTAGTCTCCTGAAATTCAAAGAGATCTATTCTTTGCACCTATGGTCAGGGAAAGTCTTAGGGAATACACTTGCGCTCTTTTTTATCACAACTTTATGGAATCCAGACATAATATTACTGGATGCAGTTATTTTCCTGCGATTTCTTTACGAGATTGAGACTTTTTTTATTATACTAAAGCCTCAAAAAGTTGACCAGAACATATTAACTATACTTGATCCTAAAGGTAAAAAATTAAAAGAATTCAAGACTAATATGAAGATTCTTGCAAATAAAATAACTTTCATAAGATTCATTGCACTTCCAATCCTCCTTTATCTTGCATACAAACAACAAATATTATGGTTTACAGCAGTATTCTATATAGCCGCAATTTCAGACCAGCTTGACGGGATAGCCGCAAGAAGATTAAACCAGAGCTCAAAATACGGCTCAAATATGGATTCACTCGCAGACGAGATATATTATCCTTTCGGGATATTATGCTTCTATCTGATTAAGCCTGAAATATTCACTACAGCTGTTATCATAACATCCCCGGTGTTTGCCTTATATATAATAGATAGGATAATCTTCTATACAAGATTCAAGAATGCAGAGAAACTTCATCTATATTCAGGCAAAGCCTTCCAGAAATATTTTTTCATATGTTATCCTCTTGTATTTTTCTCAAGCAATTACCGGCTTATTCTAATAATAATGACCATTCTGGGTTGCATAGTTGTTATTGAAGAGCTTTTTATCTATTTCAACAATAAAAAATTGCCATCAGGCATAAAGACATTCATAAAAAAAGAAAACAATCCTTTTTATTACCTATACAGAGTCTGGCCGTAAAATGCAGGAATTACTTACATTAATATTGAAATCATTATGGTATATCTTACCTGCATATCTCGCAAATATCTCACCTGTTTTTGCATATAATATTTTTAAAAATAAATTTTCAACGCCGATAGATTTCAACAAAAAGCTCCTTAACAGGCCGCTTTTCGGAAAAAACAAGACTTACAGGGGATTTATTTCAGGTATATTAGTGGGAATCCTTGTTTCCTCTCTTCAATCTTATTTATATGCTTTTAAGTCGATAAAAGATATAAGCCTTTTTGATTATACATCAATAAACCCTGTAATCTTTGGTTTCTTGATGGGATTCGGTGCACTATTCGGCGATCTTGCCAAAAGCTTTGTAAAAAGAAGATTAAATTTCAAGCCAGGAGCATCCTGGATCCCTTTTGACCAGACAGACTTCCTTGTAGGCGGCATGTTTTTTGCATCATTTGTCTACAGGCCAGGTGCTGATGTCATAATAACTATCCTCTTAGTGATGCCTATAGTGAAAGTGATCATTGACCAGATTGGTTTTTATCTGAAAATAAGCAGGTCTCAATTCTAACAGTAACCTTTTTTAAAAACTCATGCTTCCCTATTATTTATGGAAAAAAAAAAGATTGTGATAAATCCTGTCTTACTCATAATTATTAAATTCATGTTATTGCCTCTGATGATTTTTTTCTCATACATCAAAAATGAGGGGTTTTTCCTGCTTGCTTTTGTTTTTTGCCTGGTTATCGACATAGCTCTATTGATGGCTGAAAAAAATGAAGAGATTGCTGATGAAATTTTAGTGACCAATAAAAAAATATCAGGGATACTGTTTTTCATCTCACTATCATTATGCTATCTCTTTTTTTTCAGAGGATTCATTGAAAAGATATGGCTGCTCTATCTTATTTTTGTTTTGATTTACATTGCAAACAGGGCATTTTCTTATGTCAAATTCAAAAAATTCCTTTTCTTCCAGACAACAGCCTCTAAGATCCTTTATTTTTCAGGGATAATATTCACTATAGTCTCGATGCTTTCCGGGTTCCCTTCCATGATATTATCTGTCCTGCTTGCATTGTTTTCCTTCTTTACAGTAATTGAAGAATTCCTGATATTGAGGAGGATGCGTCATGCAGACGAAATAATTGTTTCTCTCTTCAAGAGCTGAGGAGCAAATATTATAAAACAATTGCATTTTCTCTAGGAACATGTATCTATATTCAAACATACTCGGGACATTTGTATTCAGCCAGAACTTTGAAATAAGGGAGAAAGTATTGTTTTCAGATAGCGAGGCAGTGAAGAATTCCGGCCTGCTTTCTAAAGGAGAAGTTCTTGATACTGAAAAGAAATTCCTTGAAAGATTCAAGAGCATAACAAACCTTCGGGAGAAGCCTGATGAGAAGGCTCTTGAGAAAATTGATTCTGTTTTTTCAGGGATGCAAGAAGAATTCTATGAGAAAAATCTCCTTGTGACAAGGCACCAGATTAAGGATGCTGTGACAAATGACATGCTCATCATCCAGGCATCATCATCATCAGAAGAGATAGGCAAGGCAATAAACCTTCTTGTGAAAAGGCTAAGAGAATGGTATTCATATATCCTGCCTGAGATGGAGGCAAAAATCACTGATCATGAAAAATTTGTTGATTTGATATTGCACAAGGAGAGGCATGACCTAGTAAAAGAATTCAATGTAAAGCACGGAATGGGAGTTGATCTGCCTAAGCATGATTCAGATGCAGTCATCCACCTTGCAAAAGCAATAAACAGCCTTATGAAAGAAAAAAACGAGAAAGAGAAATATCTAGAATCTCTTATGAAAAAAGAATGTCCCAACACTACAGAAGTTGCAGGATTTTTGATAGGCGCAAAGCTTATTTCTATCGCAGGCTCTATGAGGAATTTTATCCTGATGCCGTCATCTACAATACAGCTATTAGGCGCAGAAAAAGCGCTTTTCAGGCATATGCTAAACAAGAACTCAAGGCCGCCTAAGCACGGAGAGATCATAAATCATCCTTTATTGCAGAGAGTGCAAAGAGAATATAAAGGAAAGGCAGCAAGAGCCTTGTCTGACAAGATACTGCTTGCTGCAAAGATTGATTATTTTAAAGGAGAATTCATCGGTGACAGGTTGAGGAAGGAACTGGAGGCGAAATTCCCGTGAATAGGCCAAAGGATTTTCCTGAAGTGATAACCTTATGCGGAAGCACGAGATTTAGGGATAATTTTCTAGAAACATACGAAAAGCTATCATTGCAGGGAAAGATTGTGCTATCAGTTACAAAATTTACTCACGCAGACAACCTTACAATTTCTGAAGATCAGAAAAAAAAGCTTGATGAATTGCACCTAAGAAAAATAGACCTGTCAGATAGCATATATGTAATTGATGTCAATGGCTATATCGGAGAGAGCACTAAACGGGAAATTGAGTATGCAAAAAATAACAGCAAACAAATTACATATTATTCACAGGAGATGAAAAAATGAACTTGCTCAACCCTAAATTCCCAAATATCTATTCAAGAAAAGATTCAAGAGGAAGGATAAAGATATACACGCCGAGCTTGACTCCCGGGACAAAATATTTTGATGAAGAAATAGTGAGGTTAGGAGGAGATGAGTACAGGCATTTTGATGAAAAGAGGAGCAAACTCGCAGCTTCCATTGTGAAAGAAGCATCCCAGATAGGGATAAAAGAAGGAGATAATGTATTATACTTAGGAGCAAGCCACGGATATACCTCGAGCTTTGTTTCTGATATGGTAGGAGAAAAAGGCTTTATTTTTGCGCTTGATTTTGCTCCGAGAGTTGTAAGGGATTTAGTTTTTGTATGCGAAAAAAGAAGAAATATGACACCTATCATGGGAGATGCGAACCAGCCGAATACATACAAGCATAGGCTTACAAAAGTAGATATTGTCTACCAGGATGTTGCGCAGAGGAACCAGGCTGAAATCTTCCTGAAGAACTGTGATATGTTTTTGAAATCAGGCGGGTTTGGATTGCTTGCTGTTAAATCGCGTTCTATTGATATAACAAAAAAGCCAAAAGAGATATATATAGAGATAAGGCAGCTGCTTGAGAAAAAAATAACAGTCGTCGATTACAGAATTTTAGATCCGTTCGAAAAAGATCACTGTATGTTTGTATGCAAGAAAAAATAATCTTATAAATTGAACATATTTCTCATTCTTTATGGAGCCATGGACTGTTAAATACCATCCGAAATCAAGCAAAGACATGCAGGGGCAGAATCTTGCAGTGACACAGCTGTTGAATTACATCAAGAATTTTAAAAAAGGCTCAGCAGTTCTCTTGTATGGGCCGCCTGGATGCGGAAAGACTTCTGTAGTGCATGCTGTTGCAAATGAATTCAGTCTTGAACTAATTGAAGTGAATGCGTCTGATGTCAGGGATGCTGAATCTTTGAACCAGAAAGTAGGGAATGCACTTACACAGAGATCATTGTTCGGTACAAGCAAGCTGATTTTAGTTGATGAGATTGACGGAGTATCCGGGAATTCTGACAGGGGAGGCTTGTCAGAGCTTGCAAAGCTCATTGACAAAGCGAATTTTCCAATGGTGATGACTGCAAATGACCCGTTTGACCAGAAATTTTCGACTCTCAGGAAAAAAGCACTGATGATTGAATTTCATAATCTTACATATGTCTCAGTTCTTGCAGTCCTCAAAAGAATAGTGGCAACCGAGAAAACAGAAGTTGATGATGTTGCACTCACATCTCTTGCTAGAAGAGCAGGAGGAGATCTGAGAGGGGCAATAAATGATCTTCAGACTCTCACAGAACATACGAAAAAACTTTCAAAAGAAGATGTTGACGAACTCTCAGGAAGAAAACAGAAAGAGACAATGATAAATGCGCTCATGAGGATATTCAAGACAACAGACCCTAATGTCTCCCTAGGCGCGCTTGATGATGTTGATGAAGAGATAGATGATGTCTTTTTATGGATAGATGAGAACCTTCCTAAAGAATACAAAAATAAAGAGGATTTGGCAAAAGCTTACGATATATTGAGCAGGGCAGATGTATTAAGAGGCAGGATATCAAGATGGCAGCACTGGCGTTTTTTATCATATATCAATAATCTTCTTACAGCAGGTATTGCGCTCTCAAAAAAAGAGAAATATCCCGGCTTCAACAAATACACAAGGACAACCAGGATTTTGAATATGTGGCAGTTCAACCAGAAGAATGCAAAGAGGAAATCAATAGCGCAGAAGATCGCGATAAAGACTCATAATTCATCAAAAAGAGTTGTAAAAGATACATTGCCTTACCTGAAAATATTATTTAAGACGAATAAAGAAAAGGCTGGTAGGTTGGCTGAATATTTTGAGATGGATAAGGAAGAAGTGGCTTATCTTGGTGGGTAAGAATTCTGCTTTATTTCACAAACTCCACGTTTGCCATATCTTTAAATCCTAAATCTCCTGTCAAAAATCTTAGCTTTCTTCTTTTTGCGACAATATATCCCAGACAGTCTGAATAGGAAAAATCTTTTTTCTTGTTTTCGAACCTGAATTCCGATGCAACTTTTATCTCTTCAAAAGTAGGGCTGATGACAACCTCGAAAAGGGAATTTATTATCTCCTCTGCCTTTTCTTTCCGGAATCTCTTCAGAAGAGAATAATATACTTCCATGATGCAATAGGAAGTTGTCACTCCATTATCAATGGAGAAATATTTTTTGAATTTTTGTTCTCCATCCAGATATGAAATAATAGCATAGCTATCATAGAAGAATTTAGGCATATCTAATAGCTCCCTTTCTTTGCGTCCTTAACTACCTTGCTTATAGGCTCCTTGAACTTTACGATGCCAAAAAGATCCTCTATGCTCTTTTTCTTTTCAATATCCACAATTACCGTCTCATATTCTGAGATACCTTTTTCCTTGATGAGAGATTTAGGTATCCTGATGGCATATGAATTTCCCCACTTCTGGATCTTTGCTTTTATCATTGTATATACAATAAGTATATACATATTTATAAACTTTTCTAGAATTATCTCATCACATCAACATGCTTCTTAATAATCTCCGGCAGATCATCCAAACTTACTTTCCTATACACAACATTCTCAGGATAGATTGAAACAACAGGCCCGAAAGAGCACATGTCCTGGCACAGGGATTTTGATACCCTTATCCTGTCATTGAGCTTATTATCTTTCACATATTCCTTCAGTTTTTTATGAATCTCAGCTGATCCTTTTGTGCCGCAGCTTTCTTCCGGGAGAGGCTTTTCATTTACACATATTATTATATGCTTCTTGTAGTAAGGCGCATGAAGTTCCATGCCATTATGAAAATGAGATTTAGTTTTATAGTTTACCAATTCAGGAAACAGGATTTATTCTTATTTTTTCGGCAAAAGCCCAATAAGATGTGTTATGCATGCCTGTTCATTACCTATATAGAAGCAGCCGTATTCATCAAGTTCAGATTCGCCTATTGTTCCTGTCCATGGATCCATGTATGATATGTAGAATATCCTAGTATTGTTCACATTCCTAATCCTTACATCATCAAGGACAATGACGTGCTTTCCGCCGGTCATCCAGTCAAGCACAACAAACACTCTCTGGTTTTGCCCGAAGCCAGTATCATTTATAGTAGTCCAGTTGACAGTTGCATAATTTACATGCACTGCAATCCCGCTTGCATTCATTGTCCTGTTTATTATCGGCCTTCCATCTGTATATGTCATATCTCCTGTAAGGGTCAGGTTATATGATAGGTTAAGCTGCTTTATGAAAAACCCAATTCCTGCAGTCATATTAAGGACGCTGCTGCCAGATTCGTTGTTTGTCTTCATCAATCTCCTGAAATAATTTATCCATGAAACATTTCCTGGTGCTGTTGAAGAATTGGTTATATCTTTTGCTATTGATGCTCCGGTACTTGGGCCGCATGACCAGTTGCCAAGAGCTGTTCCGTCATGCTGAGAAACTGTTGATGAATTCTTTGATTTATAATATTCTGTATAGTTTGTTATGCCTTGCTGCGGCTGACCCTGCGGCGGCGTGCATTCGACTGTTGTATTTACAGCAGAAGTCTCGTTCAGGCTTATTTGAGACCCGGAAGTTGTGTTTTCTTTTGGTGTTTCAACAACAGTGCCAGGTTGTCCTACCGGCGTATTTGGAGTTGTTTCCTGAGCTTGTTTTTTGTCGCAATCATCTGCAGCCTGCTCTGCCTGTTCTACAGTATCATCAGCCATCTGGAGAGAATCATCATCTCCGAATGCTTTTTTCATGCAGTCTTCATAATCTTTTTTTGCCTTCTCAAGTTCCTGCTTTGCCTGTTCGACTTTCTTATTTGCGGCGTCCAGCTCATCTTTGAACTGCTCTACCTTCTCATTAAAGTCTGTAACTGCCCTATTGTCTCTTAAATAAACCGGTCTCTCTCCTGTTATCCTGAAATAGCCTCCTGTTTTTTCTCTAAGGATATTCTCGTAGCCTGAATTTTGGTCATAAGTTGCGCCGTCTATACTGTTTACCATCCTGTCCCTTACTTTCTGGGCATCATTTTCTGCATCCTGCAGTCTCCTTTCTGCATCAGCAAGTTTTTTTCTTTCTTCATCACAATTCCTTTTTTTTATATCTTCAATTTTTGCTTTTGCAATCTGGATTTCATTCCTAAGTTCATCGCATGGGCCTTTTATTTCCATGAGTGTCCAGAGCCTTTCAATTATGCCATGCAGTGTTTCCAAATCTTCGATAGGCTTTCCTTTTACAGAAATGATGTCATTTACCAGGCCGACTTCATTAATAACAGAATTTGCAGCAGAATACAGTATCATCATAGGATAAGATTTAGTGATGATTTTTACATCTCCGTTTTTTACAGCAAGCGAAAACCTGGCAAAACCCTGCTCGATATTTTTTGAATCAAGTATACTTGTTCCTGTCTTTGAGTTGGTTATTATCTGGAGATTCTCATTCCCTGCATTATTTTTTTTATAAGACAAAAGCTTTGCGCCTGAAAAGTAATAGGTATAATCCTTGTTGTCTACGCTAAGAAGGGTAACAGAGCCTATAAACATCTTTGCAAAAGAGAGGTCAGTTGCAATTGAATCATCTGATAATTTTTCAATCCTTTGAAAAACAGTAGGCACAGACCTAATCACGATTGTCTTAAGGACAATCCTTGGCATGAATACCTGAATCCTTGTAATCAATCTTGATACAGAAGGGTGATACGATGCAACTGTCAGAGGCGCATAGGAGGCATAGACTGATCCTGAATATATCCTCTGCATCTGTTTTGCCATATCGTATGCAGTAAACGCTCCTCTCATATACGAAGGCTTGCCGGCCATAGGGACCATGCTGCCTGAAAACCCTGAGAATGAAAGAGCACCTTCAAATGCATGCACAGTGAAGGAAAAGATTAGCAATATAGACAAAAAGGAGATTAGTCTTTTCATGCTATACCACCAAAAAACATGACGGCTGCCAGGATTAGGGCATAATTAATAACCATTACAATCATGAATGCAAGAACAGCCTTATACCACTTGATATGGTGCTGGAGCATAAGCCCCTTTATCAGGATATAAATCGACATCAGGACTGTAATGTAATAGACAAAAGGTATCCAGCTGAAAAGTGCCGGTATTGTTGCGAGAGCATACGGTGTCAATGTGTGTGCAAATGATCTATTTGAAAATATCTTGAGTGCAATATGAGTAACAAACGCAGTATAAAAAATAAATAATATGCCGGGAACAGCTGTCAAAAATATCCCCCAGAGAATATAATAGAGGCCATAGAGCAAAAAGCTAAGGATTAATCCGCCTAATGCCAGATTGATTGTAATCAGCAGCAGTGATTTTTTATAAGGCAGTGTTTTTTTTAAGGTCACAGTACTAAAGAAAGACAAGTAAAGATTGAAAATGCCCCCCATGTATTATGTGTATGCAGCATCATTTAAAAGCCTTGCGTTTAGTGCCTGAAATATAGATAAGTTTTTACATAATTTTATAAGTAAACCCGGATTATTTATTTAAATGGGAGATTTCAGAAAAGATAGAAGTTCAGCAGGAAGAGGATCAAGGCTCAGAGGCGGCGGCTCTGATAGAGATGGAGAAAGAGGAGGCTTCGGCGGCGGCAGGACTACTCGCAGTTTCGGAAGCAGAGGAACTGGAAGAGGCTTCGGAAGAGAGACAGGCAGCAGGTTTGACGGCGGAAAATCAAGGGCTGATTATGAGATGCATAAGGCTATATGCGACAGATGCGGCAATGAATGCGAAGTGCCGTTCAGGCCTACAAGCGGGAAACCTGTCTATTGCAGCGATTGCTTCAAGAATCCTGAAGGTGAGATCACAAAAAAAGCACCTGGCATTGCAAGCAAACCGCTTATCAGCAGCGCTGACATAGATAAGATAAACGAGAAATTGAACAAGATAATGAAAGCATTGAAGATCGAGTGATTTTTTCTTATATAATTATTATAATTTAATTTATTCCAGTTCCCTTTTTAGGATTTTATGCGCCCTGTTTATTGCCTTGAATTTCTCATGGTCTCCATTCGGCATGTCAGGATGGCTTTCCTTGGCCAGCGCCTTATACTGCTTGTTAACAGCCTCAATATCCATTGTATCATGCTCAATGCCTAAAGTTTCCCTTGCCTCTTTTCTTTCTTTTTCAACATCTCCTTCTTCAGAGAATGCGCTTATGAAATCATTGATTGTCTTTTCCTGATTGATTATCTCTTCAACCTCAAGCTCAATCACTTTAGAGACTACAAAAAGATTATCTACAAATCTTCCGGCTGCCTGGTAGGAAAAATGCAGTTTATTGCCTTTAATATACCATGTCGCAGAAGCAGAAGTTTTTTTCATAGCCACTTTCTCCAAAGGGACATCTACATAATTCTCTGACAGGCCGATCTTTTTCAGTGAATAAAATATCTTGTTCATGTATTGGATGCTTCTCCTGTCAAAAGAATCCTTGCATACTACAATATTGATGTCATGACCTTTGATGTTTGCCATTTTTTGGTTGAATCTCTTAGAAAAACAGGGTGTTTTATAAAGTTTGATGTGGAAATCAATTAAATTCAGCGCAAGATAAATCATATCGCAACCTATTTAAACCCTGCAACCTTTAATTTTACTATGCAGCTTTTGGGTTATTCCTTTGAAGTGGGTAATAGGTTAGGCTATTATGCATTTATTTCATTGATAATACTTTTTTTGCTCTATTACCTGAAGCCAAAACCAATAAAAAAAATCATCCCCAGCCTGATATTCCTTGAAAAGGCTGAGAAGAGGATAACGCTTGCAAGTTTCTTTAGGAAATTCATAAGAGACTGGCTTTTTTTAGTCCATCTTTTTTTGATATTGTTCCTGTGCCTTGCAGCACTCGACCTCACAAGCCAGTTTGTATTCACAAAGATAAGCAAGGAAGCAGTAATTGTCATAGACGGCTCTGCAAGCTCTCAGGCAAGATACAACGGGAAGATGCTCTTTGACACATACAAGGACATCGCCAAGAAAAATGTCGGAGTGTCGACCTCAGTTGTCCTCATTAAAAACAATCCGGTTGTCATAGCAAAACAGACAAATCCCATCAATGCAATCAACGCAATCAATTTCCTAAAACCGTCAGGCTCGCTAAGCAATATCTGGGACTCAATGATGACAGCATCTTCACTTGCACAACCAGGAGCATATATTGCAGTCATCAGTGATTTTGCAGACACTAACAATAAGGACTTAGGCATAGCGAAAACTTTGCTTGAGGCAAAAGGGTACAAAGTCGATCTGATAAACCCGAGAAAAGAACACTTGTCAAACGCAGGGATAATAAAATACAGGATCCAGGACAATAAAGCTATTGTGGATGTCAAGAATTTCAATGATCTTCCAATAGACATAAAGACAGATGACGGAAAGGAAATTTCCCTGAAAGCAAACAGTGTCGAGAGCATAACTTCTGAATTAAAAGAAGGGCAAAATGAGATAAAGATAGAGACAGGCGATGATTTTGTCCTGGATGACAGTATAACTATTATCCTGCCAAAAATCTCAGAAAGAGATGTTTTATACATAACAAACAGCAAGAAATCTTACGTTCGTTCTGCAATGGAATCTATCAAGAGCTGGAATGTAAGAAAAGCAGAACCTCCTATAGTTAATCTGGGGAAACCCAAGATAATTGTGCTTGACCAGGTCACTTATAATTCTTTATTGCCAGGAACACTTGATGACATACAGTCAGCTGTAAAATCAGGAAGCTCTCTTGTGATAGTGGCCCAGGAAAACATGGATCTAGAGAAGCTCAAGTCTTTTATGCCGGTAAACCTAATAGAGCTGCAAAAGCAGGACGTAGAAGTAAAGAACACAGAGACACTAGTGAAGTTTAAGGATTTCAATTTCGGGCTCTCTTCAAAATATTTCCAGAGCGAACTCATCAACAACAACACAATAATACTGGGAGAAGCGAATGACAAATTCAACAGCCCAGTAATTGTCATCTCAAAATACGGCAAAGGGAATATCATGCTTTACGGGATCTTCGATGATGCAAGCGCATTCAAGCTATCGTCGCAATATCCGCTTTTCTGGATAAACATGCTTGAGTTACTAAGCTCAAGAAAAGATGAGAATACAGTGAACATAAGGACCGGTGAGATAATCTATGCAGAGGACATAAGGTCGCCGACAGGCGAGAGGGCAAAAAGCTATCTTGCTGCAAGCGAGCTTGGGATATACAAGGCAGATGACGATGATATCTCTGTAAATCTCTTAAGTCCTGAAGAATCGAATCTGAACACAGGTATGGAGAGTTCAGGAGAAACAAAAGAGCAGGAAACAGAGAGAATTAAACAGGAGATATCCATGACGCCGTTTTTGATATTGCTTGTTTTGATCTTGTCATTTTTGGATGTTTATGTCTTAAAGAAGAGAGGAGAGCTATGATAATAAGATACGGAAATTTTGTTTTAAGCCAGGCAGAATATCTTTATGCAGTCATACCTCTTGCGATGATTCTATTATTTATTATAAGGAAAAGATATTACAGGGAGGAAAACAAGCTATACAAGAAGCCCTGGAAAAGAGTGAGCGTGCTTTTTATCAGGATATTTTTCTTCTTGGTCCTCATGCTAGCATTAGGAAACCCTTATCTTGAAGTAAAGAAAGAGAAGACAGATGTCTCAAGAGTAAAAGTTTTGATAGATGATTCTAATTCAATGAAGCTCTATGACACTGCCCTGGTTGAAGAATCCATTTCAAAGATAGATGACAAAGAATTGAGTGTGACAGTGCAAAAACTCCCTCTCGGAGATTATTCATCTCTCGGTACATCAGTACTCAATAATCTTGCTCCTGATGAAAGCGTCCTTCTTGTAAGTGACGGTCAGAATAATTTCGGGCCGGGCCTAGAAGACATCTCTCTTTTTGCAGCATCGATTAACTCTCAGCTTTTTTCAGTTGAACTTGAAAACAAGGAAGATGATGCCCAGATTTCTGTGGAGGGCCCGACAAAAGTAGTTTCAGGTGTTGAAAACACATATACTATCAATGTGAATGAAGTCGGCGGAGTAGGAAGAAAGCAGGTCAAAGTATATCTGGACAATAATCTTGTCCTTGACCAGAAATATGAGAAGCCTATAGAACTAAAAGAGACATTCGGCCAAGGTAGCCACTTCATAAAAGCAGTCCTTGAGACAGATGACTATTTCACCCAGAATAACGAGTTTTACAAAGTAATAAAAGTTTATGACAAGCCAAAGATATTGTTCTTATCTGACAAAGGATCGCCTCTTTTGGATCTGTACAAGCCATTTTACGGCATTGAAACCCAGTCTAAAATGCCCGGCTCGATTGATAAATATTATGCAGTGATAATTGATGATATGTCTTCAGCACAGCTTCCTGACAATGACATAGTAAAACTTGAAGAGTATGTGAGCGAGGGCAACGGGCTTTTTGTGATAGGCGGGAAGAATTCCTATGACTGGGGGGACTACAACAAATCCATAATAAATGAACTTTTGCCTGTTTCAGTAGGGAAAGCAAACAAGAAAAAAGATATAACAAACATCGTCATCCTCATGGATACAGGAGCTTCTGCAGGAAATTCCCTTGTCGGCGGGATAAGTTATTTTGATGTCCAAAAAGCCATTGCAGTCGACATACTGAACAGCATCAATCCCACAAACAAGATCGGGATAATTGAAGCGAACTATTACCTTAATACGCTCTCAGGCCTATCAGAATTAGGCACGAAAAAAAGCGATGTGATAAATGAGATCAGCCTGCTCATGCCGACAGGAGCAAGCGAACTTAGGTTCGCGTATGAAAAAGCCCATGACATGCTCAAATTGACAAAAGGAAGCAAGAACATAGTGATCATAACAGACGGAAACCTTATTCCTCAGGACCAGGCCCTGACACTGACTTATGTCAGGAGCGCATTTTCAGACGGCACTAAAACATTTATTGTAGGTGTCGGAGAAAAATCAGATGTGAATTTTTTGCTCTCAATAAAAGAATTAGGCGGAGGAGAATATTTCACAGTAGATGAGAAAAACAAGCTTAAGATATATTTTGGAGACCCTGACAACAAGGAGAATAATGACCTCAAGCTCTATGTCTATGACTCCAACCACTTCATAACCAAGAATGCAAAGGACTTGGGCAATGTCTATGGTTTCAACAGCGTATATCCAAAGGCTAATTCCAGGCTTTTAGTGACTACAACAGCAGGAGACCCTATACTTACCATATGGAACTACGGCCTAGGAAGAGTGGCATCGCTATCTGCAGATGACGGCTCATCATGGGTGCCTGACCTGTATTCAGGAAAAAATTCAGCTGTCCTCATAAAAGCCCTTAACTGGCTTGTTGAAGACCCTGAAAGAAAAAACAGCATGATAGTTGAAATCCCTGACCTAAGAGAAGGGGAAGATAGCCAGATAGTTATAAAATCATCAACCCCTCCTAATGTTCCAGGCCTGAATTTTTACGAGGCAGAAAAAGGCATCTTTAAAGCAGGGTTATATACAAATACGACAGGCTTCATTGAGATAGCAGGAATTCCTGCAGCAGTAAATTATAAGAAAGAATATCTGAATCTAGGCCTCAATCCGAATTTTAGGAATATATTGAAGATTTCAGGAGGGGACTTAATTGAAAATGACCCTGCAATCATCAAGGAGAAAATACAATCCCTGTCAGCAGTAGAGTCTCTCAAGAAATATGACCTCACATGGATATGTTTATTAACAGCCATATCTATTTATTTATTTGAATTATTTGTTAGAAGGATTTTTGAGATAAAGCAGAGCCAGTAAAATGTCATTTATAAAAAAAGGGACAACAATTGTACTTGCGCTACTATTGACACTAAGCGTTGCAGCAGTGCTTTTCTCAATGGCTTATTACAGGAATTCGTTCGGAAGGATAAACTCAGAGATAGAAGATCGGGACCTAGAGATTGAAAGGCTCGAAAGTGAGCTCATGAAGGCAGAAGAAAACCTGACTTCTGCACAAAGCCTGCTTGACCTCCAGATAAAGAGAGAATCCAACTTAAGCTCTTTATTTACAGACATAAAGGCAGAGAAGGAAAAGGCAGAAGATGACAAGAAATCAACAGAAGGCAAATTAAACCAGACGCAAGGAGAGCTTCTCAGGAGCAAGATAGACTTTGACAACCTAGAATATAAATATGAGGTGCTGAATTCAAATTATCTCTCTCTTAACTTAAGTTACAAGAATGTTTTGAGTGATGTAGACAAGATCTGCACAAAGGCATCCTCATTAAACATCAGCCAGTGCAAAAAATACAATTAACACAGCGGAATTACACTAAATAAAGATTTAACAGAATGAGTAGTGTTCGAAAACCTATATTATATGGTGTAATTCCGAGTATCAAAAACAACAAAACATGACACAAACTTATCAAGGCGGCTTTTGACATGAACATAAAAAGCATGTATACAGAGCTAATTGTCACATCTCTATTCTTGAATCTTTTTGATGCTTTTCTGACATTTGGGGCGATATTCAGTGCAGGTTTTTTTCTTTCATATTTTTATAGGTTGAATTATCTTTTTGCTCTTGTCCCGGCAATAGTGTTGTTTTTGAGGAGCCTCTACATAAAGATAAAACAGAATAAGATACTTCTTCTTGAAAGTAAATATCCTGGCCTAAAAGAGAGACTGAGAACTTCTTACGACCATCAGGAAGCCAGCAACACTGTTGTAAATGAGCTGCATTCAGATATTATCGGGACTATGAAAGACATAGATGTCAATACTTTCCTTACTAACAAAAAACTTTCCATAAAAGTTAGCATAATCCTTGTCATGCTTGTAAGCACACTTTATTTCGGCTCAATAGGTTTTGACATCCTGGACATAAAAAACATGATTCTAAAGTCACCAATATACAACAGGGCAAGCGGCTTTCTCCTCGGTGCATTTGATAAGCCAAGGGACGAAGTCAAAGACAGAGATAAGCTGGATAAGCCAAGGCTGATAACTACAGGAAAGGAAGAATTCAATGTCAGCATCCAGGCTTATAATACAGAGCTTGACATAAGCAAAATCAATAACCCTGAAAAAAATGGCTTCGGAGGCAATTACCCGGATGAGGTATCAGGCGCTTCCCAGGAAGTTTATGAAGAAAAAATCCCTGAAGAATACAAGGATGCAGTGAAAGAATATTTTAAGGTTATAAATAAGTGACTCAATGAATTCTGATGTTAAGAAGAGGCCAAGCCTGGAAGATATGGTTTATTTTAGCTATCTGAATTTTGCAGCATCACATAAATTGGATATAGGCAGCATGAAAAATATTGAATTCCAGGAAGCTGATAGGGTCATGCTCAATTTAGTAAGGGAATATACAAGAAACAAATCAAATAATGTATGGATTCAGGGGCATATTGACCCATCAATATGTTCAACAGTGATTTATCAGGATATGATTAAAAAAGCAGGAGCGCTTGTGTACGTGCCTAAAGAAGAAATAATCCCTTATGAAAATCCTGACCAATTATTAAGATTGATTTTAGCTTACAATAAATTTGACGATGAGGCATCTCCTGTAATTGGCGGAGTTTTGGGAGAAAATATAGCAATGGAGTTCGTAACAGCGCATAACCAAGTTGATTCAATATATGATATAAGCTCAAGAGAATTGCTTAAACTTTTTTTGCCGGCAGATTTTTCTGATATACATTCTAAAAATGAGAGAGGCAAAAGAGGCGCAAGGAACCTTGGTATTGTAGGTGCTGCATTGCTAGGGCCTGTTGAAGGCGCTGAATATTCAGAAGTTTTGGCTCTAAAGCAATCAATATATGGGATGTGGGGAAAAACTTTAAGAGTGAGAGCAAAAGTTAATCAGGAAGGTTATCCGACGTATTATGCCCTTGATGAAGTGATCTTCGTTACCGAGGCGCAAATAAAAGGAATGCATGGTATCCCGAAAAGAAATGTTTTGTCTCAAATAAATAAAGGAAAAAAAATCTCTCGGAAAAAAATCCTGAATTGTATAACAGGGAAGACTTGTTAAGCAGCAAATTAAAATTAACAGACGCTAAAATTATTGATCCGAATGAGATTTTTACCTACGTTCACAGCAGGAGGATAAAAAATTGATTCTAATACCAACAATCAAAAATATAAAGCCCTGGCTTTTCATTCAGAGAAATGCTCACAAATACCTTCCTCCATATTCCCTATGTAAATGAGGTCACAGAAAGCAGGCTCTGGAACAACAGGATAATTTCATGGAATGATTTTATCTCTTCAAATGCTCCTATACATAACAAGGAAATAATCTCGAAATTCATCAAGCTCTCAAAAGAGAATTACGAAAAAAAGAACCATGCTTTTTTTGCGACAAAGCTCCTTTCAAGGTATCACTGGAGGGCTTATGATGACTTCAGGGACAATTGCTGTTTTGTTGACATTGAGACAACTGGCCTTTCCAAATATGACAATGAGATTACAGTGATAGGATTGTATGACGGAAAAGAATCAAAAATCTTCGTGAACGGCAAAAACCTTGAGAGTTTTCCTGATGAACTCAGAAAATATTCATTCATAGTCACATTCAACGGCTCTCTTTTTGATATCCCTTTTATTAAAGCCAAATTCCCTGACTTGAACATCAATCCGTTCCATGCAGACTTAAGATTCATAATGAAAAATCTTGGGTATTCAGGCGGATTAAAGAAGATAGAAAAAGAGATGGGCATAGAGAGAGAAGGAGACCTTGCAGGAATGACAGGGTATGATGCAGTAAAACTGTGGCAAGCGTATAAGAAGCATAACGATGAAAAAGCCCTTGATAAATTGATAAGATACAACATTGAAGACATTGAGAACTTAAAGACACTTATGGATTTCTCGTATGATAAGCTTAAAGAAAAATGCATTGGTGATAAACTAATGCAAAATCTTTAAAGCTAACCTCTTTCTCCAATAGATTAATAAAATTTTTATAGCGAAAACTCTTTCTTATTTAATATGGGCAAAAAAGGCGATGATATGGTTGATAAAATAGTTGATGTTTTCAGGGTAGTTATAACTGGAGCAATTGTTATTTATGCAATCTATATGATAATCTTTAAGACTTTTCTTCCTGAGTTACCTTTATGGGTACAGGGGGTATTAATCGCTATTGGAGCAGGAGCTATATATCTATTGAGAGATGAAATAATTAAATTTACAAAAAAGCTTTTTAAATAATTTTACAACAATTATAGTGTTCACAAAAAAACACTTTTTTCTTTTAGTTAAACACCAGCACTGGACACACTGGACATTCTGACCCAAGCTATTTAAAGTATTATCTCTTATTTTTTTACTATTAATTTAATCACATAAGAAAAAGTTCAACATCATTCATTATGTTTTTCAAAGCTTGTAAAATCATATGAGAAGTTTCACAAAGTGTATTTGTGGTGATTAAATTTGAAAAAAATAGATGAAATAAATGCGTTTAAAGATAAAGTAATATATGAGAAAACAGTTTTTAGGCTTGTCTCTGAAATAAATACTATCAATCTAACAAATGAAGGTTTTTTTGACTTCACTAAACTACCTAATTTAAGGATTTTAGACAATGGTTTTCTAAAGCAATTGAGAATACATTATAACAAGAGCCAAAGAGAGATGGCAGGTCTTGCAGAAGTTCCTTATTCAACATGGTTAGGTTGGGAGTATAGAAATAAAACAATCCCTTTTGACAAATTGAATATTTTATCAAAAAAATTAGTGGCGTTTAGGGTTTAAACCCCCTGCCTTTAGGCTGAGTTCTAGAAATATTTTTTATGCGGCTTCGCCGCAGAATAAACTGCGGACGAAGTCACGCTGTATTTTTGCTAGATACAAATAGCG